>Ga0209162_1001353_pt1 | contig 24296 bp, 22 predicted proteins | sample YNPNPMetaG_FD_187121 | JGI IMG/M metagenome (GOLD analysis project Ga0209162, IMG submission 187121) | Anoxygenic and chlorotrophic microbial mat microbial communities from Yellowstone National Park, USA - YNP NP MetaG (SPAdes) (version 2) ...
GTGCATCAGGCGCGCGCGCTGTTAGCGCGAGGTGAAATCAGCGCGACGGAACTCGTACGCGCGGTGCTGGAGCGTATCGAGGCTGTTGAGCCGCGCGTGCGCGCGTACCTGACCATCGTTGCCGAGCGCGCGCTGGAACAAGCGTGCGCTGCCGACGCGCAATGGGCAACGCATCGGCAGGAGGGTACGCCGGCGCCGGCGTTGCTGGGAATTCCGATGGCAATCAAGGATGAGATTTGCACGCGCGGTGTGCGCACGACGGCAGGCTCGAAAATTTTGCACAACTTTGTGCCACCGTACGATGCAACGGTGATGGAAAAGCTAAACGCTGCCGGCGCGATTCTCATCGGCAAAACAAATCAAGACGAATTTGCAATGGGATCGTCAACGGAAAACTCGCGCTATTTCGTCACGCACAATCCCTGGGATTTGACGCGCGTCCCCGGCGGATCGAGTGGCGGAAGCGCGGCAGCCGTCGCCGCCGACGAAACCCTGTTCGCGCTGGGCACAGACACCGGCGGCAGCGTGCGTCAGCCTGCCGCGTTTACCAACACCGTCGGCTTGCGTCCGACGTACGGTCGCGTCTCGCGCTATGGCGTCATTGCCTTTGCGTCCTCGCTCGATCAAGTCGGACCGATAACAAAAGATGTGCGCGACGCCGCTCTCATTCTCGGTATCATTGCGGGACACGATGCACGCGAAGCAACATCGGTGGATGTGCCGGTGCCTGATTACGAATCGGCATTGGTGGGGGCGTTTGTAGGGGCGCAATTAATTGCGCCCCTACCAATTGCACCCCTACAAAAAATTGCGCCCCTACAAGGTGTGCGCGTTGGTATGCCGCGCGAATATTTTGGCGCGGGGTTGCAGCCCGGCGTCGAACAAGCCGTGCGCGCGGCGATACGGGTTCTGGAATCGCTCGGCGCGACGGTGGAAGAGGTGACGTTGCCGCACACCGATTATGCCCTGCCGACGTACTATCTCATCGCGCCCGCCGAAGCCTCGGCGAATCTCGCGCGCTATGATGGCGTCAAGTACGGCTATCGTCTCGAAGCAAGTAACGAGATGTGGGAAGTGATGCGCGCGACGCGCGGCGATGGTCTTGGCGCAGAGGTCAAGCGGCGGATTATGCTCGGCACGTACGCGCTGAGCGCGGGGTACTATGATGCGTACTATTTGAAGGCGCAAAAGGTGCGCACACTCATCAAGCAGGATTTCGATCGCGCGTTCGAACGCGTGGATGTGATCGTTGGTCCCACGTCGCCCTGCGTTGCCTTCAAAATCGGTGAGCGTGTGGACGATCCGTTGCAAATGTATCTTGCCGATGTGTTCACGCTGGCACAGGCACTTGCGGGCATCCCGGCAATTTCGATTCCGTGTGGATTCGCGGACGGTTTGCCGGTGGGCTTGCAGATTGCCGCGCGCGCGTTCGATGAAGTACGTCTGTTGCAATTGGCGTACGCGTACGAGCAAGCGACCGAGTGGCACACGCGCAAGCCGAGTGTGTAACGAGTCCTGTACGGTGATCCAATGCGAACCCACAATCGTCTCAACCATCAACTTCGTCCGGTGAAAATCACGCCGGGTTACCTGACCTATCCCGAAGGGAGCGCGCTGATTGAAGCGGGCAATACGCGCGTACTGTGCGCGGTGAGTATCGAAGAGGGCGTGCCGCGCTGGCTGGAAGGGCATGGGCAAGGATGGCTCACGGCGGAATATGCGATGCTTCCGCGCGCGACTCCCACGCGCACGCCGCGCGAGACCACACCCAGCGCGCGCTCGCAGGAGATTCGCCGTTTAATCGGGCGTGCCTTGCGCGCGGCAGTGGATTTGAAACTCATCGGCGAACGTACGATTACTGTGGATTGCGATGTGTTGCAAGCCGATGGCGGCACGCGCACCGCCGCGATCACCGGCGCGTACGTGGCAGTGGTTCTCGCGTTGAGAAAAATGATTACGGAAAAATACGCCTCGCCGCGCGTGCTCAAGACGCAGGTCGCCGCGGTGAGTGTGGGCATTGTGGATGGAGAACTGTTGCTGGACCTGGACTATGCCGAAGATTCACGCGCTGAAGTGGATTTCAACGTGGTGATGACCGCTGAAGGCAAGTTCATCGAAGTGCAAGGCACCGCCGAAGGCGAACCCTTTACGCGCGAGGCGATGGAACGTTTGTTGAACCTCGCGCGCGATGGCATTAGCGAACTGTTCAAGATTCAAACCGCCGCGTTGAATGCGCAATGACGAAGAACGAATGACCGATGACGAATGACCTTCGTCCTTTGTCCAAGGAGTAACCAATGACCTCTTCACGTCTCGATGAAATCATCAGCAAGTTAGAAAAAGGTGCGCACAAGACGAACGAGATTCTGGGCGCGTTGACATCCGAGCAATGGCAGCGCGTCGTCTACAACGAACCGACCCCGTGGACGATGCGCGATCTGCTGGCGCACTTTGTCTCTGCCGAGGAGAACTTGCTCAAACTCGCGCAAGACATTGCCGCAGGCGGTGCCGGTGCGCCGGATGGTTTCGATTACGATGCGTTCAACGCGCAAGAGCAAGTGCGCCTGCGCGATCGCTCGCCGCAAGAGTTGTTGCGCGCGCTGAACGTTGCGCGTCAGGCAACCCTGGATTGGGTACGCACCCTCGACGATGTCCAGCTCGATCGCGTGGGGCAACATCCGGCGCTCGGGGAAATTTCGCTCGAAACGCTGCTCGTTTCGATTTACGGGCATCAGTTGTTTCATATGCGCGACGTGCAACACGTATTGAAGTAAGGAGGTGAAGCGAATGGGTAAAGGAGACCGACGAACGCGACGGGGCAAAATCTGGCGCGGTACCTATGGGCGCACCCGTCCTCGTGAGAAAAAGAAACAGAAACAAGCCAGCAAATAGTCCGCTTTATTCCACTTACGCGTGGTGTTAGCCGCTGTGAGAGTCTCAGCGGCTAACGCCTCTTGTACAAGAAATCGCATCAACAGGAAACGAATAGACGCCATACGCCATATGCTATACGCCATACGCCATACGCCAGAAGGGCGCGCGTTTGACTTTTCGGCTTGGCGCGTCTATACTCGTGAACAAAAATCCGTCAGGGAATTGTCACTATGAAACTCTCGCGTCATTTTGGAGTCACTTTGCGCGAGGCACCCGCCGGTGCCGAAGCACCGAGCGCGCAATTGCTGCTGCGCGCCGGCTACATTCGCCAACTGGGACAGGGACTGTTCTCCTACCTGCCGCTTGCCCGCCGTTCGCTCACCAAAATCGAAAACATCTTTCGAGAGGAGATGAACGCGATTGGTGGGCAAGAGATGACGATGCCGGTGGTGCATCCAGCGGAAATCTGGCAAGCCACCGGACGTTGGTACTCGATCGGCGCGGAGATGGCGCGCTTTAAGGATCGCAAAGAGCGTGATCTGGTGCTGGCGATGACGCACGAAGAAGTGGTCGCCGATTTGTGCAAGAGCGAGATTCGCTCGTACAAACAATTGCCGCAACTCGTCTATCACATCCAGACGAAATTTCGCGACGATCCGCGTCCGCGCGCCGGCTTGATTCGCGTACGCGAGTTTACGATGAAAGATTCCTATTCGCTCGATCTGGACGAGGAGGGGTTGGATCGGCAGTATCGCGCCCACTATCAGGCGTACTTTAACATTTTCAATCGCTGTGCGGTGCCGGTGATTGCGGTGCGTTCGGATGTGGGGATGATGGGCGGTTCGCTCGCGCACGAGTTTATGTACCTCACGCCGGTCGGTGAGGATACGCTGGTGCTGTGCCGTCACTGTGGTTACGCCGCGAATCGGCAGATTGCGCGTATGGCGAAAAAACTTGCGGCAGCAGAACCGCTCAAACCCATCGAAAAAGTCGCGACGCCGCATTGCAAGACCATCGAAGACCTCGCGAATTTTCTGGGCATTCCCAAAAGCAAAACTGCCAAAGCCGTGTTTATGATCGCGGGTCACAAAACCGAAACCGAAACGCGTGAAGAACTGGTCTTTGCGATTGTGCGCGGCGATATGGAAGTGAACGAAACAAAACTTGCTAACGCACTCAAAGCCGATTGGTTGCGTCCAGCGACGGATGAGGAGATTCGCGCGGTCGGTGCAGTGCCGGGGTACGCCTCGCCGATTGGATTGAAGAACATCGTGGTCATTGTAGACGATGTGATTCCTGCCTCACCGAACCTTGTCGCTGGCGCGAACGAGGAAGGGTATCACCTGTTGAACACCAACGTTCCGCGCGATTATATGCCCACCTTCGTTGCGGACATTGCGGCAGCGGGCGACGGCGACGCGTGTATCGAATGCGGCAATCCGTTGTACACCTCGCGCGGGGTCGAGGTCGGCAACATTTTCAAACTCGGCACGCGTTATTCCGCCGCCGTAGGCGCGACGTATCGGGATGCGGATGGGACGGAGAAACCGATTGTGATGGGGTCGTACGGCATCGGCTCGGGGCGGTTGCTCGCGTGCGTCGCCGAAGAGCATCACGACGAGCACGGCTTGATTATGCCGATTACCGTCGCGCCGTATCAGGTTCACCTCGTTTCGCTCGCGGGTGGCGATGCGTCGGTGGACGAAATGGCAGAGCGCATCTATCAGCGTCTCCTCGCGGCGAAGATCGAAGTGCTGTACGACGATCGCGCCGAAAGTCCCGGCGTCAAGTTCGCGGATGCCGATTTGATTGGCATACCGATTCGCCTGACAATTGGGGGTAAATCGCTCAAAGCCGGCGGAATCGAAATGAAGCGACGCGACCGCACCGAGAGTATCGTCGTTCCCGAATCCGATTTGATTGCGCGCGTTCAAGCGGAAATCAAAACGCTGTTCGATGAGATTGCCGCGCGAGTCGTGGAGGTGCCGTTCCGTTAGCCGATGGGTTTGAGTGCGCCCCGATTCGTGCGAATCGGGGCGTTGTTTCAAGAACGATGAAAGTTCTCACAGTCAGCGATGAAATTGTCCCCGCGTTGCACAGTCCCGCTCTGTTCGAGTATGCGCGCGGTGTCGAAATGATTCTGGCGTGCGGTGATTTACCCGCCGAGTATTTAGAGTATCTCGTTTCGCTACTGAACGTACCAATGTTTTACGTGCTCGGTAACCACGACGACGCGGAACGCCCTCCCGAAGGTGGCGAAAACGTGAATCTGCGCGTGGTGGAAGCCAGGGGCTTGTTGATTGCAGGCTTGGAAGGCGCGCCGCGCTACAACACCAGGCCCCATTTTCAATACACCGAGAATCAAATGCGCGCACACATTGCCGCACTCATCCCTGCGTTGATGGTGAACAAAGCGCGCTATGGTCGCTATCTGGACATTTTGCTCACGCACGCGCCTCCCTACAAAATTCACGATGGCGAAGATTATGCTCATCGCGGGTTTAAATCATTTCGCTGGTTCATCGAACACTATCAACCGCGCTATCTGATTCATGGTCACACGCACGTGTACGACAAGCGCGATGAAACGATCACTCGGCACGGCGCGACGACCGTGATCAATACGGTGGGTTATAAAATTCTGGACATTCCCGTGATCACTCCATCTCAGCGCACCCAGAGGAACAAATGAGCAACCTGAGTCAACAGACGATTGCCGAGTTCCAGCAGGCACGCCGCAAGGCATTCTGGCGTGACATTCTGACGATGCTTGCGCGACGTCCCAACGAACTCGTCTCTTTCGAGCAGGTCAAACGTTCTCTCAAGACGCTGGGCGAAAGTTATCGCGGTGTGCAAACGGTGCCGCTCGATAAAATCATCGGCACGGCGACACTGCGCTTTCACGACTTTGACCGTGCGTTTCTGCCGACCAGTGATCGCATCCAGGCGCGCTGGCGCAAGGTGGACGAAGCGTGGTACGAAGACATAAAACTGCCGCCCGTGCAGTTGTACAAAGTCGGTGACGCGTACTTTGTGCGCGATGGGCATCATCGCATCAGCGTCGCGCGCGAAAAGGGACAAGAGTTCATCGAAGCCGAAGTCATCGAAGTTAAAACGCGCGTCCCCATCACTCCCGATCTCACTGCCGCCGATTTGGAAATCGTGGGCGAGTGTGCCGATTTCATCGAAAAGACGCGGCTCGATAAACTGCGCCCCGACCACAACATTCGATTTTCGGAACCGGGCAGTTACGCGCGTTTAATCGAACATATCGCCGTGCATCGTTATTTTCTGGGACAGGAACAACAACGCAAAATCTCCTGGGAAGAAGCCGTCACCAGTTGGTACGATAACGTTTATCTGCCGGTCGTTCAGGCGATTCGTCAGCACAACATCCTGAGTGATTTCCCCAGACGCACGGAAGCCGATTTGTATCTCTGGATTACCGACCATCACTATTTTCTGCATGAGCAAGACCAGGAGGTGGATCTGGAACAAGCCGCCGTAGATTTTGCCGAACGCTACAGTCAGCGTCTGGACAAACGTTTGTTGCACGCGGCAAAGCAAGCGGTCACCGAATTTCTGGAAGGCGAAGCGCTCAAACCGATGCTCGATTTGTTGATGCCCACTCCTCCCGATGTGACGGAGGTGCGTCGTGTCCCCGAATAAAGCGCGCATCGTCGCGGTCTTTGGCAGTTCACGCGTCGCGTCGTCCAGCGCCGAGTATGCGGAGGCATACACGCTGGGCAAACTGCTCGCGCAACACGGCTTTGTGGTGATGAACGGCGGCTATCAGGGGACGATGGAAGCCTCAGCGCGTGGCGCGCGCGAAGCGGGCGGACATACCATCGGCATGCTCTCGCGCGAGTTTGGTGAACTCACTCCCAATCCGTACCTCGACGAGACCTGGGTGGCGCCTGATCTCTACACGCGCATCCGCGAGATGCAACGCCGCGCTGATGCGTTCGTCGTGCTGAAAGGGAGTATGGGGACGCTGGCGGAACTTGCGCTGGTGTGGAACTTTGCCAAGATTGACGCGCGGCAACGCAAACCGATTCTGTTGCTCGGCGAAGCATGGGCAATTGTCCTGCGCGCGCTGCGCGAGCATCTGGTCGTGACGCCAGATGAAGTCGCGTTGTTGGAGGTCGTCGAGACGCCGGAACAGGTGGTGCGGTTGCTAGCAGAACGACTGTGCGGGAAACAAGACGGGGCAAGTTCGTGACTTGCCCCGTTCTTCGTGTACGCGCCGGTCATTCCACAATCAATCGTCCGCGCATTTCCATATGCCGATTTGAACACCAGATGGTACACAGAAAGGGAAATGTGCCGCGCTTGTTGGGCGTGAACTCAACGACCACCGCCTCGCCGGCTTTGATCTCTGGCACGGCGATTTCAAAATCGGGTAGCGCGAAACCGTGACTCACAACGTCAATGTTCCGAATCAAAATCTTGGCAGGCTTGCCATACGCCAGTTTGATGGTGCTGGGATACCAATTGCCATGTTCGGTTGCTCGCGCGATCAGTTCAACCGTGTACTCACTCTGCCGCCGATAGTTTTCAAAGCCGAGGATGCCGGCGACCGTGACCACAGTCGCTAGAATGACGATAGCGATAGCCAGATACTCGTTCTTCATCTTCATTTTTTACCCCAGGAAAAGCCAAAGGAATACGAGCGTGATTAACGTCAGGAACGCGAGAATCGGCAAAAAGCCGCGCCGGGCTTGGACAGTGTCAGCATACGTTTGTTTTGCCAGTAGCCAGCCATAACCTACGGCAAAGAGGAAGAAGACGAGCAGGATCGCGCCTTGCACATAGCCCATAATCCCTGTGAGCACTGGCGTCCAGGGAACAGATGCCGTGCCCAACAAGTTCCAGCCCCACGCGAACGGATCGGATAGGACGTGCAGGATGTAGCTGCCATTCGGCAAAAGAATCCCCACGCTGAATCCCATCCACACGCCCAAGCCCATCGGAACCAGGGTGTAGGCAAAGTTTGTAAAGACGGTCTTGAGGGGTACGTCTTTGTTACCGCTCAATCGCTTGGAGAGATAGGCAAACACGAAAAAGATGCCGGGGATGATGAGCAAATTGAACGTTGTATGAAAAGTGATGTAGCCGAGATAACCGGGCAGAGTTGCGCCGCGCACCATATCCTTGAAAAAGCCCCACGGTCCTTGAAATGCCAGATAGAACACAATCGCGATGCCGAGCATAATGAACGCCTTCCACGCTTCATCCAATCCCCGCGGTTCGCGCTTGGTGTTCACAAGTAAATCCACGCCGGGCGGTCGCAGGTTGATTGCCATATTGTCGTAAGGACAAGTTTTGAGACATTCCAGACACATTCCGCAGTAGGTGTTTTTCTGAAAATCGAAGGGGGTGCGCATCCAAGGACAACCGTATCCTTTTTCGTTGCCCACGTAGCAGGTCTTGGGGTTGTGATTCTTGCAAATTTCCCAGTCTTTGCGGCGAACTTCAATGGTTGCAAATTGCGAGTACAATCCTTGGAAGCCGGAGACGGGGCAGAGGTACAGGCAGAACGTCCGCTTTTCAAAGACCAAGCCCACCACGAATGCGGCGAGAATGATGATGCCAAGCAGGATGAACGTCGCGATGGGCATCACCGTCATAAACCCAGAGAAAAACGTGGTGACGAGGAACGCGATGTTCATCACCCACATATTGCTCAACTTTTTGGGCCACTTTAAGCCCAGCCCACCCAGTTTGCCCGGCTTGACATCGAAGAGGCGTGTCCGCTGTGCCCAATCTGCAAAGATGGGAAAGGGGCACACCATACACCACGCGCGCGAGAAACCGGGCACGAGCATCAGCATCAACAATACCCACCACAGAATCCACACAATCATAATGCCGAAATTATAGTTGCCTGCTGACAAGCCACCCGAAAATGCGGCGAGCAGGATAATGACAAAGATGAAGAGGTTGATGAGAATCGGCAAGAGCGGCATCCAGCGCGATTTCAAGAGCGCGCGTACAGGCTTATAGCGCGTCAATTCGAACCGCGCATTCAGGTCAATGATGCCAAAAAGTTTTTCTTTTGTTTCGATCATTGTGGTCACCTCAACCAACTATCCCGCTGGTCATTTCGAGCGCAGCGACCCTGGCACTTGTTCCCGCCAAGGCAAGTGAAAATCTCGTCATCGCGCTATCGAGATTTCTCGGCGCGAAAACCGCGCCTCGAAATGACACCGAGTCCCTTATCTCAACAAGATCACCGCGCTGCACAGGGCAATGCCAACCACCAACAGTCCCAACGCCCACAAACGCACATTGGGTTCGACGTTGAGATAGCCGATCATATACGGGTGAAACTCGCCACACGTGACGCTGCAACGAAAGGCATAGCGGCCGGTCTTGTCCGCGATGAATGTCAGTGTGCCTTCCTCGCCGGGATGCGCCATCGTCTTGATTTCATAGCCGTCCACGTACAGCCCGTGCGACACATCCTCACTGATCAGACGAATCGTGACCTTGTCGCCTTGATTGACCTGCAGGATGTTGGGAGCATACTCAAAGCGTCTGGCGTGAATTTCAAAAAAGCGTTCACGCGGCGATTCGGCGGCTGCCGGCGCCGCCAGCCCAACGAGCGCAATAACGATGCACAGCGCGCCAATCCCCGCTATCGCCATCAGTGCCATCTGTTTTCTCATCAGCGAAACTCCAGTTGTACCCAATCGGAAATGGATTTGCGTCCGCCGCGATCGCCCTTGTCCCCTGACCACACGGCAAACGCCATCAGTTTGCGCGCCCCGTGTCCGAACGCAGCATCCTCGTTCGCGTTAGTGGCTTGCAAGGCGCGTTTGAAGACGACGTGCCACATTCCCCTGTCCCATACGCCGCGTCCCTGAACATTTTGCGTCGCCTTCGCGGTCGTCGTGGTCACTTTGTGCGCAATCAAATCGCTGACCGCCGACGTGAGCGCGCTTTTGGAAACGATCAACGTCTCTTGATCTTCAAAGGGGTAATGAAAATCCGCGTATGCCACCGTCGCCACCGGCGCCTTCAACCAGAATTCGCGATCCTGGCTTGCCTTCCAGTGCCAGATATTGACGCCCTGCTTACCCAGAAAGCCCATCATCAAGGTCGAGGGAGGCGCATCGTCTGCCAGCGGAAACATCAGCGCGACCGCATCACTAAACTCGCTGGTGCTGAGGGTCCGATTTTCGGTCGCGTCTTGCCACGCGACGTAAAAGTACACCTCGTTATCGTTATGAAACGACTTGACTGTGACGGCAGGTGTCAGCCCTTTGCTCCAGGGCAGCACCATCACTTGATAAACGAGTGCGACCTCGGTGCTGGGAAGGTCCGCCCACTCGGCGGGCGTGATACCCCGAGACAGGTCAACCGCCCTGTCCTTGTAGTATGGTGACACGAGTGTGGCACGCTGGAGCGGCGGCACGGTGACCGGCGCACCGCGCGCGTGCGTCAAGCCATAGTAAATGAGTGCGACCAGAGTAATGAAGAGAACAATGGCGATGATGGCAACAACTTGTCTGGATACTTTCATTGAGCATCCCCTTGCTCTCTACCCTCTTCCTTCCACCGCGTCGCTTCTGCCTCCAGAAACGCCAGCATCTCTGCCGCCACGTGGCGATAAAAGGCGTTGTCGCTTTGCGTGGCCATCGCGCGCGCGACCTGAGTCGCGGCGGGGTAGAGATGTTCCATGAAGAATTTCCGCTGCGCGTCAAAGCAGAGTGCCACTTTGTCAGCGAGGGCGTGGTGCTCTTGCGCATACAGTTGCTTGTAGATGAGATAGTGCATAAACTCGAACTCGCATGCCAGCGCGTCGGGACGGTCGTGGCTGGACGCGACGCCAAAGGCGCGATAAAAACCTGCCACGTCGGCAAGTAGTTGCACACGTTCGAATTCATTGCGCGCCAGATACTCGGCACTGTAGAGCCAGATGTCTCGGGCGCGAAAGAGACGGTCGTACTCCAGGGCGAGTTGGTCCGCGTCGTAGGTCAAGTCAGGAAAGAAGACCGCCAGACGGGCATCGGGGTAGGTGAGCGCAACCGCCAGGCGTTTGTATTGCCACATCCGCTCGAAATCGGTGAGCACGTTGTCACGTAACACTGAGGCGGAAGACGTTGTATTGCTCATCGAATTCCTTTCGGATGACAATCGGTTCGGTCAACGGCACCCGCACAATCTCGGCACCGCTCGCATCGTAACTAATAATGTGCCCGTTGCGGATGTCGCCAGTCACTTTGAAGGCATAAGTGATGCGCTCCGTGGCGCCAAAGAGCATTAACAAGCCCACCAGATTCTTATCCTCGACCGCGCGTTTGTACGCTTCGACCGCGCGCGGTGCGCCCGGACCAAACAGTTGTTTGTTGAACGCCGCGGGCGCGTTAATCGGCGGAATGTAGTACACGTTCGGCTCCAGACCAAATTGCGGATAGAGTGGCAGCGCGATCTTTTTGATGTGCACCAGATAATCTATCGGATTGTCCTCGCGCGCCTTGTCCCAGCGGCTCAAAAAGCCGGTCAGGCGAATCCGCCCGATGCACGTGACCGTGCACTGGGTCTGCAAACCTTGCTCAATGGCAGGATAGCACGCCACACATTTTTCCGATTTGCCGGTGTAGGCGCGAAAGAAGGTCTTTTTGTATGGGCAGCCGCGCACACATTCGCGATAGCCGCGACAGCGTTGCTGGTCAATCAGCACGATACCGTCTTCGGGACGTTTGTAGATGGAGCGACGCGGGCATGCAGCGAGACACGCCGGAAACGTGCAGTGATTGCAAATCCGCTGCAAGTAAAACATCCAGGGTTGTTGCGGCATCCGAATAAAATCATTGCCGATGATTGAAGCCGATACCTCGTCCTCGCCAAGGTTGGGGTATTGATAATCCTCTTCGTCCGGCAGGATACCGAGCATCTCCTCGCCGTAGGGCGCGGCTTCAAAAATCGTTTTGCCGGTGTACTTGTCGCCGTCCCACGTCTGCGGTCCCAGTTTCTCCAACAAGCGCACATCCCAGCCAAGTGGGTAGAATCCCCACGGCTTGGTCTCGACATTGTTCCAGAACATGTACTCCTGTCCCTTGCCCGCCGTCCACGCGTTTTTGCACGCGACGGTGCAAGTTTGACAGGCGATACACTTGTTCGTATCAAAGACCCAGGCGACTTGTTTCTCTGGACGCGCTTCGGGATATTTGTACGGCATGGTCCGTTTGAGTTGCCAGTTGTAGACCGTGTTTTTCATTGGATAAATCCACCCTGTAAGAACTTTTTCACCGCGTCGCTCTCGTACGTCGGGCGCAAGCCCAACTTGGCGGGACGCCACAACGCGCTCCCCGCGATGCCGCCATCCTCCGCTTTCGTCAGTTTCACGAACGCTTCCTTCGGCGCGCCGACGGTACAGTTGACATCGGGCGCGAACCCCTTGCCAATCACCTGACCAAAGTACTCTTTGCGCGCGAGGGATTCCGTCATCAACGTTGGACGCAGCCACGCGCGCGTCGCCGATTGATGTGAACCGGAACGAAACATCGCTTGATAGTTTGTGCGCGGATTGCGCGCGAGTTTGTCGGGATGCGTCGCCTGTCCTTCGACCGAGCCGTACGTCGCCACGTACATATTGAACCACGAACGCGCCACGCCACGAGGTAGACCTAGATAAAAGCGCACACGCATCAAAGCCCGATGCACTTTGACATCGTCGGGCTTGGCTTGCCAGCCGCGAAATGGACGATCTTCGGGGTCTGCATCCACCCACACATAATCGCCATCGTTCACGCCCAGTGCGCGCGCGTCGTCTGGGTGCAAGTCCACGTACCCTTCACCGACCCAAGGCAGCCGTTGGTCTTTGCGAAACACATCGCCGAACGGACCAAACCACACCGCCATCAAATCCAGGTCGGCGGGCGTCGTGTGCGCGCCGTGACGATATTTCGGCGTGATGTAAATCAACGAAAAGCCATCTTTGCGACGCGGATGCACGGTCTTGGTCACATCGGCGGGTGAAATGACCACGTTGCGTACCTGGCGTACTTCGACTGATAAGTCTTCGCGCGACAAACCATACTCTTGTGGACCTTTGGGACGAAGCAGGTGAGGCACACCGCAAACGATGATGTTGGGTTCGTAGAATGTGCCATCCACCGGCTCGCGATGCACTGGAATATTTTCGCCGTACTCGATAAACTCGTCTTCGTCACGATAAAATTCCAACCGTCCCGATTTGGTGTAGTGCGGCTTGGCTTCGTTCGATTGCTCCCAGCCCATAATCTTGGGATAGGTGCGCGTCATCAAGAGCGCGGGGATTCCCTTCGCCGCGTTCGCTTCCACCTCTTGAATCTTATAGCCCTTGAGCGTGGTCGAGTTGTCAGCAATGCGTTGCAGGTACACCTCGACTTGATTTTCGTGGACGAACTTCCAATAATCGTCAAAGCGGCGGTCGCCTGTGAACGTGGCAAGCGCGTGCGCCACGCCGGCGAGTACTTCAATGTCTCCGCGCGAATCAGGCACGCGCTTGAGCGGCGTGCGCGGAAACATCTGGAAGAAGGGGTTGGTCACCGCCGCCGTCATATCAGGGTACTTTAGTTCTGCCCATGAATCCACCGCAAACACCACATCGGCATACTCGCACGAGGCGGTCCACCACCACTCGTTGACGACCACGCACTCGATTTTTGGCAGGGTGTTCATCACAAAATCGTGATGCCACTTGAGATTGCCGAGAATCGAATTGCTGTTGCCGACCCAGACGAATTTCGTCGGCGTGGGCATATGGCTTTTGCCGGTAAACAATTTATTGCCGACGCGCAGGGGGCGATCGCCATAGTTGTAATAGTGCGCCGATTCAGCCTTGTAGTATGCCTTGATGCGTGGCGTCTTGTTCGGATCGAGTTCGATGTCGAACGGGTCTTCGTAAATGTACGTTGGCTCGCCATTGAAATACGCGCCGCGATAGTTGCCAGCGTAACTGCCGATGTTGCCACTGTGAAAGCCGATATTTTTGGTGAGCGCGCAAACGAAAAAGATGGCACGGTCTTTCAGGTCGTTGTTGAAAAAGTGATTCGGTCCCATGCCGACCGCGACAAGGGTCTTGCCCCACTGCTGGGCAATTTCGCGCGCCAGCCAGATAACGGCGTCCGCGTTGGTGTGGCATATCCGGGCAACGACCTCCGGTGTAAAGTGGGCGACGTGTTCTTTCATGATATCGAACACGGGGCGCACCTTGACGGTTTTGCCATCGAGCGTCGTCACGGTGAATTCGCCTTCGAGGGCAAAATTCTTGGCGATGGCGGCATCGTCGCGCGTGATGATTTCGGGCTGCTGCGTGTCGAGATTCCACACGACAAAGTCGCTCCACTCGTCGCGCAGACTGGCCGCGACAATTTGACGACTTTGCTGCGTGGCGGGGGGCACAGGCTCACCCGGCGAGAGAACCAGTGTCTTTTTCAGTTCTGGCGGTTTATAGTTGGGGATGATCTCTTGCGGTTTCAACAGTTTGAGCGTATCGGTACGCACAAGGAAGGGCAAATCAGTATGCCCCTTGATGAATTCACTATCGTACAATTTCTCACGGAGAATGACGTGGGCGAGGCCCAGCGCGAACGCGCTATCACTACCGGGGCGAACCAGAATCACAGCGTCGGCTTTGTTCGAGGTGGCTTGATATTCGGAGGTCACCGTGACGACGCGCGTTCCCTTGAGACGCGCTTCACTCAGCCAGTGCCCGTCGGGCATTTTGGTTGCGATCCAGTTCATTCCCCAGCAGATGACCAGTGCGGCGTTCTCAGCGGTGGCGAGATCAAAGTCAATGGTCTGCTGACCGCAGGTCTGCGTGTGCCCCGGCGGTAAATCGGTGTGCCACGAATAATTGTCCCAGGCGCGCCCACCCAGTGCATCGTTTTTGCCCACACCGCGAATTTTATGATCGAGCAGCGCGAGCGAATTGGCAAAACGGTAAAAACCAAAGAGACGTGTCGCACCGAGGAGGGGCATCCCCCCGCGAAATTTCAATACCTGGGTGCCCGCGCCACGCATCGCTTCGAGCATCGCTTCATCATAGCCTTGCTGCTGGAGTAACGCTTTGCCCCGATCACCCGAGTACGTCGTCGCAATGTTCATCATCACCTTGGCAACGATATGGCACGCTTCGTCGAACGTGACGTGGACGAACGGCTCTTTGCCGCGATTCAAATATTGTGCGGGGATGCGCCCTTGTTCGTCGCGCGGCATTCCGGCGTCGAACCATTTCTTGAATCCTTCCCGAACGAGATGATTCTTGACACGGCGCGGTCCGTAGATGCGGCGGACGAGTGCGAGTCCTTTTTGGCAGCAGCGCGGATCCCAACGCGCGGACGCTTGATTGCCGTACACATCCTGTGCTTTGCCGTAGCCGTAACTCGGACCGATGCGCGTGACGACGCCGTTTTTGACGTACGCGCGCAGGAGGCAGTTGTGCGTATCGTTCGGCGCGCAGAGGAAATGAAAGGTGGAATCGTACTTGAATTGATCGCGATAGATTTTTTCCCAGCCGCGATCGGGGTACGCTTCGAGGGGATTGTCCACGCCGTCTTGCGCGCGCAAGAGCGAAAGCATTGGACCATTGAGCAAGAGCGCGGCAGCCGATGCCGCGCCCACCTTGAGAAACTCACGACGCGTAAGATTGGGCATTGTGATCTCCTTCAACCACAAGCGGACGTCGAAAGGCACTCTAGCCAAAGCGGCGCTAGCGTGCGCCGGGATACCCCATTACTCCTGTGCCTTTCAAGTAATTTTCTACACTAGACAATTATACGCTACTGCTTTGGTCCAAGTCAATGACTAAAGTCATCCTGGTATTTTATAAACTTTGCGCCCTGACTGATTCTGTGTTACAATTTTCTGGCTATATTTCAAGGAGTGTAAGGTGAGTTCCCTTTACCATAAAGAATCTTTGATTCAGACATTCCAGCGTGTTAAACACTTTCAATCTCTAACAGAAAACCAGTGCGCCGCGATCGTAAATGCGGGACAGATACGTATTTTTCCGGCGGGAACCATCATTTACCGCGATGGTGAAGAGGGAGCCGGAATGTTTGTCCTACTGGAAGGTCATGTGCACCTGACGAAACTCGGTCCCCAAGGACAACAGATTATCCTTGCCGAGATTAATCCTGTCATTATGTTCAATGAGGTGACCGTACTGGACGGTGGTGTGAACCCGACGACAGCGATTGCAATGCAAGAATGTCTGACCTGGCAGATTGGTTATGCTGAATTCCAATCCCTTTTGCAGACCTGGCCAACGATAGGTATAGCCCTCCTACCCCTGTTAGCCCGTCGGCTGCGAATGTTCATTGCCCAGTGCGAAGACCTGTCCTTTCGTTCGACGCTGGCGCGGACCGCCAAACTGTTGCTCAATCTGAGTGCACGGGGTACCCAACCGATTGTGCGACGTGAGTATTCGAATGAGGTCCTGGCGGCGCACATCGGGACCGTGCCCGAAGTCGTGAGCCGCTCGCTCCAAGTCTTGCATAAACGCGGTATGATCACTTGTCAGCGTTCAGCCATCCTTGTTCAGCAGCCTGAGTTGTTAGAGCGGGTGGCACAAGGGGATGGAAGAGTGTTTGAACTTGATCAGATGCCGGATGATTCTAAGACACCGAAGCAAGTTCCACAGGTCGAGAGAGAAAAATTCAGGGGCAGTCGTTAGCGACTGCCCCTGATCGCGTCATGGGTCGGCATAGTAGCGCGGTGGTGGATACGCAGCAGCGAGGGCTTGAAGGTATTCCTCAGCCAGATCAACCACAATATCCACATCGGCAGTCAGGCGTGTGACGCCATAGGACATCCCCGCGAACGCACCAATGATCACATAGGGCGCATCAAGACGTTCTAGCGTTTGAATCACGCTGAAATACAAACCAAAGGTTGGGTCAACCATTTTGCTTGAGCCGTTCGAACATCAGCAACGTCAATTCGTAATCCGATAAATGGGGATAGGCGCGGCGCAAACGCGCGCGGACGCTGTCCAGCCACAGCGTCTGCAATTCCATCAACGTTTGCATTCGCTTTGCTGGAGACAGTTGCATCAGCAGACGAATTTGCAATTCATCGGCTTCACCCAATTCCATCGGCATCGTTTCGGAGGAGGGCGCTAAAGTACTTGCCATTGTAATCGCTCAATTCAGATAAAGTGAAAACGCCGCACTCGAATTATACGCCAATCATCGCGCGATGCAAACACGCGGCGCGCAGATTGTCCCACTAGAGAACAAATGCTTTGTTCAACCGCGCGCGCTCAGCTGTCGCGCGTGCGCGATCATCGCATCGGTTACCTCGCGCGTCCTGGCGCTGCCGCCAAGGTCGGGTGTCAGCACCTTGCCCTCAGCAGTCACAGCGCGAATCGCGCGCCCAATCAAATCCGCTGCCGGTTTCTCGCCGAGAAATTCCAGCATCATCGCGCCGCACCAGATCATCGCAATCGGATTCGCGATTCCCTTGCCGAAAATATCCGGCGCAGAGCCGTGCACCGGCTCGAACATCGAAGGGTACGCGCGTTCGGGATTGATGTTGCCGCTGGGCGCCACGCCAAGCGAGCCACAAATCGCGCCGCCGAGATCGGTGAGAATATCGCCAAACAGATTCGACGCGACCACCACGTCGAGCGATTCGGGGCGCAGCACAAAGCGCGCGGCAAGCGCGTCGATCAGCACGCGCTCGGTTTGCACGTCGGGAAATTGTTTGCCCACCTCCGCAAAGATTTCGTCCCAAAACGTGAGCGAGTGCTGCTGCGCGTTCGACTTGGTCGCGTTGATCAACTTTTTGCGGCGTTGCTGCGCCAGTTGATACGCATACCGAATCACGCGCTCGACTCCCACGCGCGTAAACACCGCCGTTTCCACCGCCACCTCGATCGGCAAGCCGCGATGTGCGCGCCCGCCCGCGCCAGTGTACTCGCCTTCGGTGTTTTCGCGAATCACGACGAAATCAATGTCGCCCGGCTTTTTATCGGCGAGTGGGGATTTGATGCCGGGCAACAAGACGCTGGGACGCTGACAAACGTACTGCTCGAATCCCTGACAAATCGGCAGGCGCAAGCCGCGCAGCGAAATGTGATCAGGTACACTGGGAAACCCCACCGCGCCAAAGTAAATCACATCGAACTCGCGGAGAATGTCGAGCGCGTCCTCCGCCATCATCCGACCAGTCTTGAGATAGTACTCGCATCCCCAAGGAAAATACTCGTAACGCATCTTGTACGCGCCGGTCAACTCACCGACTGCGTCCAGCACGCGCACACCTTCGGGTGTTACCTCCTGTCCAATGCCATCGCCGGGAATCACGGCAACGTGATAGTCACGCATTTGGTCCTCCGTAAAATCATTTTTACCCAATCATTCAATCACCCCCGCGCCTGCAACCCCTCCATAAACATCTGGATACGCGCGCGAATCGCCGCATCGTCGTACGAGCGCGGGTCGCTGTGATCCGCTTCGATGATCAACCCCGGCTTTCCCGTCTGCTCTGTGACGATGCGGCGAATATCGTACTGCCCCGCCGAGTACGGCTTGCACGAACGATTCGAATGCATCACGAATCCGTCCACATCGAATCGTTGCACAAGGTCAATCATATCGCGCGCGCGAACCTGCAAACTCTGATTGAGAAAGACCTGGGTGTACGTGCGCGCCAGCCCTTCGATGGGATCCCCTTGCTCGTTCATTCGCATCGCCCAGCCGCCGGTGTACGTATCCACGACGAAGCACGCGCCGTAATCCACAAAGTGATTGTAGAACTTGTAGAGGTGATGCCAGATGGCGATGTTATCCCATAGCAGGCGGTACTTTTCTTCTGGCAACGCGCTCACCTTGTGTGCGACGCGCTCTGCCACTTCGTCTTTGAGCGCGCGATAAAATTCGACGCACTCTTTGGTGCCGCGCAGCGTGACGATGGGCGCCATATTCAGGAACAAATCGGGCGCGTTCAGCGGCGAAGGACGCGCGCGGCACATCTCGCGCACCTCGCGCCACAGATTCACCGCCTCGATGGACAACCGCAGAACGTCGAACAATTTTTCGCGCGCGAGTTTGCGCCGCGTCTGTTTTTCGAGGAACGCAATCATCTCATCCAGTTGCACAGCGACGTATGCGATCGCGTGCGGCGTCGGTTCGCCGTCGTCCGCGTGGATGAAGGGCGTATCGAGGATGAAGAGCGGCGCGCCATAATGCCGCGCGGCGGCTTCGTACCATTTCAGCACGGTGCCGCAAATGTTGCCGCACGTGATCAGCACATCGGGGCGCGGCAATCCACCGAGCGGCGCGCGTTTCGCATCGTTCATCATTCCGACGCTGCTGCGCGCGTACGCGCACAAATCGGCTGAATAGCCGCGCGCTTCGGCAACCTGGCACAACTCGGCGGATGCGCCGCGCGCGCCGCAGAGCGCGCCATAGTTTTCGGGATAGACCGGAAAGAGATCGAGTGCGCGCACAATTTCGACCGGCGCGCCACTCGTCACCCAGGCGATGGGTTTGCCGGGGTGAAAATATTTTGCCGCGAGATAGTGGCGTTCCAAAAGCGTTTTGAGTTGCGGCGCGGTTTTGAGTTTTTTGTAGCGTCGTTCGGACATAGGGACCTCGTATTGCGTATTGCATGTTGCGTGTTGCGTGCTATGCGGAGAGCATTTCGAGGAACGCCTCGACGCGGACGCGCGTTTGTCCCAGCGGTGCCACCTGCTCGACTTCGAGGAGGAGGTGCGCAATTTTTTCGCGGTCGAGCGCGGCGGCGAGCGGCGGATAGTCCCACGCGTGCGGATCGCAAAATTTTTTGTGGTAGAAGATGACGCCGTCCGCGCGATGCTCTCTCACCAATTTCAGCACGCGCTCGATGCGATGGTCCAGCGCGCGATGTTTGCACGGACACGCCGCGCGTGCGATTTCGCGCACCGCCAGCGCTTCGATGGGATCGCCGTCTTCGGCGACGAGCGTATCGAAATATCGCGCGCCGTTGCAAAAATCGTCCGCGACGATACGCGCGCCAAGATCGTCGAGGATTTGCGGCAAGGTCGGTTCGTCAATCGTCGCGCCAAGAAGCACGAGACCGATTTTCGATTTTTGATTTTCGATTGCCGCTTGCGGCATTTCGAGTTCCTCGGGTGGGCGCGTCAGCGCAGTATTCATCACATTGAACCATTCCACCGCACTGAACTCGGCGCGGCGCGCGTAGAAATCGGCGAGGGCGCGGCGGCGCGCGTTGTACGCGCGAATGCTCGCGCGCAACGCGTCGTCGGTGACGCGCACGTCGAAATGTTTTTCGAGCGCGGCAGTGAATCGGCGCAACTCGGCGACGAGATATTTTTGCGCGTGAGGACTGTTCAACGTGACGGGAGTGACAATCGTCTCGACCAACAGATGCGGAAACACCTCGCGCCAGATGTCCGCGAGACCTTGCATCGTATCGCAGGTGTGCGTAAAGACGACGCCCGCGAGATCGTTCAACTTGCCGGCGAGCGCAAGGTCAAGACAGCCGCGCGCAAAGCAACAGGTGTAACTTTGCAAATGCGCGTCCGCGCGCGTGGGCGGCGTGGTGCCGGGCATAATCCGCACGGGCAAAAACCCTGCTGCGTGGAGAATTTCTTCGGGAACGTAGGTGCAAAGATATCCAATTTTTGGGTGAGATGTATGAATTTGTGGCATTGTGTTCATTTCCTTAGATGAAAGATGATAGATGAAAGAAGTTTTTCCTTCCCCTTTCATCTCTTCTCTCTCGTCTTTGCTCTCTTCTTCAATGCGTCAATCATCGAACTGATCAGAGCGATCACCTGGTCTGCTTCTTGCATTCGTCGTTCGATCAAATCTCTGGGGAGAAAACGTCTGGCGCGGCGGTACCAACCTTTTGTCTCGCGTGCTTCACCATTGGCAATGCGGAGTGCGTGGAGAAATTCAGCGGTCGTTCCTTGCCCATAGCCCTCTTCGAAATTCGCGCTGATGGAACCCGCGCTGCGAACCATCTGCCTGGCAATAATCTCACCGCGCGGATCGTGAATCAACAAATCGGTATCTTCCAAAACGTGATCGTAAAACTCCAGCGCTTTTACATACGCGGGATAACGCAACAATGGATCGTCCATCCCTCCTCCTTTCCTCTTTCACCTCTCCTCTTTCATCTTTCTTCTCTCATCTTTCCTCTATTATTTTCTTTGCAATCAACGCCGCACCCACCGCGCCGGCAATCTGCGTATCGAAATCAGGTTTGCGCGCGGCGATGCCAAGTTCTTTTTCCAACCGCGTCACAATGCCGATATTTTTTGCAATGCCGCCGGTGATCACAAACTCTTTTTCGATGCCGATACGTCGGAGCAGTGCGGCGACGCGCAACGCCATCGCGCGCGAGTACGCGGCAAGCACCTCGTTCTTCTTCCAACCCTTGCGTAACAAACCGAGCGCTTCGGATTTTGCAAAGACGACACACGTGCTCGATACCGGCTCTGGTTCGCGTTCGACTTGCAATGACAACTCGCCCATCTCTTCGATGGGCACCTGGAGCAAATCGGCGATGACTTCCAAGCCGCGCCCCGTGCCTGCCGCGCATTTGTCGTTCATCAAAAAGTTGACCACCTTGCCTTGCGCGTCCACTTTGATTGCTTTGCAATCCTGCCCGCCCATATCCAGCACCGTGCGCACCGACGCGCCGTACAAAAAATGCGCGCCGCGCGCGTGACACGCAATCTCGGTCATCGTCTTGTGCGCGAACGGCACGTTGACGCGCCCATAGCCGGTGCCAACGATGTAGTGAATTTGCTCGATGGTCAGCCCGGTGCCTTCGAGCGCGCTCTCCATCGCGCGACGCGCGCTATCGGGGCTGCTAAAGCCGGTGCGCCGATTGGCGTACGCGAACAGTTTGCCATCCACCATCACAACCGCTTGCGTGCTGACCGAGCCAACATCCACTCCCGCCGTGATGATTTTGCCGTGTTGCCACGATACATCGGGCGCGTGCCAGGTGTATTCCTTCCAGCGCCAGTATTCTTGGGTCATGTTTTCCATCTGTCATTGCGAGCGTTTTTTGCGAAGCAATCCCCAAATCGTGACTGGGAGATTGCTTCGTCGCAAACTACGCTCCTCGCAATGACACCGAGTCGCTTGCAATCAGTGCCGCGCCGAGCGCGCCGATGTACTCGGGATCGCGCGGCACCTGTATCTCCATTCCCAACTCGTGTTGCAACGCCGCGACAAACGCAACGCTGTGCGCGATGCCGCCCACCAACGCCACCTCCGCTTCGATGCCGATGCGCCGCGCGAGTGACGCGACGCGCGCGGCGATGGACGCGAACACCGCGCGCGCGATCTCTGCGCGCGGTGTCTGCGCGTGAATCAGCGAAACCACTTCGGATTCGGCGAACACGGTGCACTGCGAGTTTAGCGTCACCGCGCCGGTGGCTTGCAGCGCGAGCGCGCTCATCTCGTCGAGTGTCACTTCGAGTGTGCGCGCCATCGTTTCGAGAAAGATGCCCGCACCCGCCGCGCATTTTTCGTTCACGGCAAAATCGAGCACGCGACCATTCGCCGCGATTTTGAACGCGCGCGCTTCCTCCGCACCTACATCGAGCGCGGTGCGGACGCGCGGATGCAAGAATGCAAGCGCGCGCGCGTCGGCGGTGACTTCGGTGACGTTGTGTTGCGCCAGCGAAAACGCCTGCCGCCCCGCGCCGGTCGCAACGACGCGCGCAAGGTCATCGCGCGCGCGACGCGCGTCTTCCAGCGCGGCGGTCAGCGCGTTCTCGCCGGCTTGTTGCGGCTCCCAACCGGTGAGGACGGCGCGCTGCGCGAGAATCGTGTCATCGTTCAAAACGATGACGCGGGTGGTTTTAGTTCCAAGGTCAATGCCGGCAGTAAGCATCGCGATTCGTCTTTCTAATCTCATTATAGCGAGGTAGGGCGAAAATTACAACCAGATGATTCGTTTTGGGAAATTTCCGTTATGAATTATAATGCATTCGGGTATGGTGGCTCGATTGTGCATATTGTCAGGAGCCGGGAAATATGGAGAAAGCCGACACCTCCCCAATCCGCTTGTCGCTCTTTAGATCATTCCACCTTGAACGCGCGGCGCAGCCGATCCATCTCCCCACGCGCAAAATGAAATCCCTCTTTGCCTTCCTCGCTTTGCATCCTGAACCCCATTCACGCGAAAAGCTGGCGACCCTCTTCTGGGGCGATTTTACTGACGAAGCGGCGCGGGCTTCGTTGCGCAACGCGCTGGCTGCCATCCGCCAATCGCTCGGGTACGATATTCTTTTCACTGATCACGAGACGGTTCAATTGAATCAAGGATCGATCTGGATAGATGTGAGAGCATTCCAGAAGATTTGTGATGCCAGGATCGGTCTGGGTGTGACTGACCCGGAAATTGAGAGTTGGCAAAAAGCAGTGGAACTGTATCGTGGCGATTTGCTTGCGGATTTCTATGACGAATGGATTACGCCGGTGCGGGAGACATTGCGTGCCCAGTATATTGATTTGCTCCTGCGCCTGGTGCAAGCGCTCCGTGCGCGCGGTGAATATACTCGGGCGATTCACTATGCGCGTCGTGCGTTGATGGTGGAGCCAGCCAATGAAAAAGTACATCAGAATATTATGGTGTGCCTCGTGACTATCGGCGATCGGCATGCCGCACTGCGACAGTACGAAGAATGCCAGCAGACGCTGCACCGTGAACTCGATGTCGAGCCTTCGCCTGAAACACAATCACTCTATCAATGGATTCAAGCCGCAGAAGCCAGAGCCTCATCTGAGCAAGCCCCCCTGACCAACCTGCCCGTGCCGTTGACTGAGTTTGTTGGACGGCAAGCCGAGTGTCGCGAACTCGAGCGCCTTGTTCGTCAGACGCGCCTCGTTACGTTGACAGGTACAGGCGGCTGTGGCAAAACGCGTCTGGCGATTCAGGTGGCATCCAAACTTGTTGATGATTTTGGCGATGGGGTATGGTGGGTTGACCTGGCGTCGCTTTTTGAGGGCGACCGCGTTCCCTATGCGATTGCTCGCGTGCTGGGTGTACAGGAATCAACGCCTCAAACCCTGGAAGAGGCACTCGCGCATTATTTACGGCATAAGCACATCCTGCTGGTATGGGATGGGTGTGAACATCTGGTCGCCGCGTGCGCTTCTCTGGCTGACCGATGCCTGAGTCAATGTCCCCAATTGCACATCCTGGCCACCAGTCGTGAACCTCTGGGAATTCCAGGCGAGTGTGTCTGGCAGGTCTTGCCTTTCCGCGTGCCGGCACCGAGTGCAAATACAAGTATTTCGTCGAAAGACATCACAGAATTGCTGGCGAATGACGCGGTGCAGTTGTTTGTCAAGCGCGCCACGCTGGTCAATGCGCGGTTTACCCTCAATGAAAAGAATGTGGGCGCCGTCGTAGAGATTTGTCGGCACCTTGACGGACTTCCCCTCGCCATCGAACTG
>Ga0209162_1001354_pt1 | contig 24292 bp, 21 predicted proteins | sample YNPNPMetaG_FD_187121 | JGI IMG/M metagenome (GOLD analysis project Ga0209162, IMG submission 187121) | Anoxygenic and chlorotrophic microbial mat microbial communities from Yellowstone National Park, USA - YNP NP MetaG (SPAdes) (version 2) ...
ATCGGCTTGCCTCCGGTGTGGGCTGCAGCACCGCGATGGTGCAGTTATCTTTGTGAAGGTACTTGCGCGCCACGCGCATCACGTCCTGAGAAGTCACTTTGCGCACGCGCTCCACAAAGCGAAACAGCTCGCGCCAGTCACCAAGCACTGCATCCGCCCATAGCAGCTGCGTTGCCATGCCCTCATTGGAACGCAGTTGCCGAATAAAATCTGCCTCCGCCCATGTGCGCATGCGGTTCAGCTCAGCCTGGGTCACGGGCTGGGTGCGCAGTCGCTCTATCTCGCGCCAGATGGCTCGCTCCAGCTCCTGCACGGTGTGCGGGTGACGGGGCACAGCGTCTATGACAAAAAGGTTCGGGTAGCGGTCGCCCGGAGCGGAGTAGGCGGCGACACTGAGCGCGATTTTCTGCTTCTCCACCAGCTCGCGGTACAGGCGCGCGGTACGTCCCCGTGTTAGAATGCCCTGTATCACTTCGAACACCACATCGTCGTCGTGTGGCGCGCTGGGTTTGTGGAATCCCATCAGCATCTGCGGGTTGGCGGGCATCTTCACCACCACGCGCCGAACGCCTCGCTGAGGGGGCTCTTCGGGAATGCGCCTCTCCGGCAGGGGTTGCGCGGGAATGCTCCCGAAATACTTCTCCACCAGCGCGATGACCCGCTCTGGCTCTACATCTCCCACCACCGCCAGCCACGTGTTGTTTGGGGCATAAAACGTGCGGAAGAAGCGGTCGATATCCGCCGTGCGCAGGCGCGAAACGTCCGACTCCCAGCCAATCACGGGGTTGCGATAAGGATGCACCTGAAAAGCGGTCGCCAGAAAAGCCTCCCACAGCGCACCGTCCGGGCTGTCATCCACGCTCTGACGACGCTCTTCCAGCACCACGTCGCGCTCCTGATAGAACTGTCTCCAGACGGGGTTACTCATCTGGTCTGCCTGCATCCGCGCCGCCAGCTCCAGGCGGTTTGCTGGCACGCTGACGGTGTAGACAGTGACATCATTGGATGTCCATGCGTTGGTGCCGGGGCTGCCTGCGCGTTCAAAGATGCGGTCATACTCCTGCGGTATCAGCCATTGGCTCACCTGTTGCAGCAGCTCCTGCTCGCGTTGGCGCAGCTGGGCAATACGCTGTTTGTCTGCCCGTTCGCCTTTGGCGCGTTCCGCTTCCAGCTCGTCGTGCAAACGCTCTATCTCATCCCAAATGGGTTTCTCCTTCTCGTAGTCGCGCGTGCCGATGGTGGTAGTCCCCTTGAAAAGCATGTGTTCCAGCAGGTGCGTCACGCCGGTACGTCCGCTCTCTTCATCCACGCCACCCACCCGGTGCAGGATGTAAAAAGCGCAGGTCGGCGACTGCTTGCGGGGTAGGATGAGCACGCGCAACCCGTTCGTCAGCCGATGCTCCACCACGCGCTCGGCGAAGCTGGTCTGGGCGTGAGCGATGCTGGAGAACCATAAAAGCAAGACAGCTGTTGCATACACCAAACCCCTTCTCAGCATACCTCTCCTCCTGACAGATCGTGCCGCAGTTGCCAGAGCACCTGCGTGCTTCTCATCTCTCTATCCAGATGGTACCTCAGATGCAGATGCACGGCGCGTCCCAGCTCGCCCGCTACCGGCTCCTCTGGAAAGTCCACGTGACCACCTGCGTTCAGCACGCGCCAGGTGAGCCACGCCAGCCGCGGGAGCATCACCACGTGATTCTCAGCGCGGGCACACGAAGCGCATAAGACACCACCAGAGCCGGGCTGAAAGGCAATCTGTTCACCATCGACCGTTTTCGCACAACGAGCGCAGGTTTCCAGCACGGGAGTATACCCCTGCTGAAGCATGATGGCGTTCTCCAGAAGGCACAGAGTCCACATGGGATGCTCGCTGATCTCCAACTCGTCCAGTGTATCCGACAGCAGGTCAAACAGCTCCTCATCGGGCACGTTCTCTTCCAGCAGACAGTCCACCAGCTCGCAGGCGTAGATGGCGGCGGTGGCGTTCACCAGCAGGCGATGCAGCTTCGCCCGCGCCCGTTCGACGGATGCCTGGGTCACTATCCAGAAGGTCTTACCCTGAGCAAGGTGGAATCGCGCGCGCACACAGGTCTCGGTGGCTCCCGCCAGTTTACTGGTGGGTTTACGCGCCCCTTTGGCGATGGCGGAAAGCTTGCCCATTTCGCGAGTGAACAGGGTCAGCACCTTGTCCGCCTCACCGAGTGCGCGCCTGCGCAGCACGATTGCCTGCACGTTGACAGGAGGCAACTAAGTTCCCTCCTCAAGTTGCTGCAGGAGAGTCACCCCGCTGCTGGTGCCGATGCGGTCTGCGCCTGCCCGAAGCAGTTCTAACGCCAGACTCAGGGTGCGGACTCCTCCTGCCGCCTTCACTTTCAGCGGAGGAGGCGCCGCAGAACGCAATAGGCGCACATCCTCGATAGTGGCTCCGCCCTCACCGAAGCCAGTGGATGTCTTTACAAAGTCGGCACCGCACTCCGCCACCACGCGGGTTGCCTGTATCTTCTCGTCCTGCGTCAAATAACAGCACTCGATAATTACCTTCAGCACAGCGGCCGGCGTCGCCGAACGGCACAGGGCGGCTATCTGCTCGATCTCATGGCGCACGGTGCGCCAGTCGCCCGATTTCAAGGCGGGGAGGGCGACCACCATATCCAGCTCCGTAGCCCCCGCCGCCAGAGCCTGCTCTGCCTCATAGAGTTTGACTGCGGGCATGTTCGCTCCCAACGGGAAGCCCACCACAGTGCCCACAGCGACATCGCTTCCCTGCAGGTGGCGCACGGCGATTTTCAACCAGCATGGCTGGATGCACACGCTGGCAAAGTGGTACTGCAACGCCTCTTCGCACAACCGCTCGATGTCGGCACAGGTGCTGGTCGGGCGAAGCAGGGTGTGGTCGATGCGTTTGGCGAGTTCCGCACGGGTCATTTCGGTTCCTCCTCTTGGTTTCATTGTATCGGATTCGGGGAGGACGGTCAATGCGCAGCGTGCATCGGGCAAGACTTACACCCGCAGGCAGACCTGCTCCACAGGCTCGGGAAAGCCGTTGGTGACACGCACAGGGCGATAGGGTTCCACGCGATGTACGACCACACTCAACCCGCGTCCACGCCGTTGCAGGTGTCCTTCTACGATAACCATCGGCTGCGTCAGCACCCAGTGCCCGTATGCCTGATATACCTTCTCGAACAGCACGGCATCTACCAACCCGAACTCGTCCTCCAGCGAGACGAACAGCACGCGGCGCCCACTGCGCGTCGGCGGGCGATGGGGACAGACGACCAGCCCCGCGAGTTTCACCCACGCGCCGTCGCGCACCATTGACAGGTCGGCAGTACTCAGGATATTGCGACGTTGCAGGTCGTCGCGCAAGAAGGTCATCACATGGCAATCCACGCTCAGCCCCAGTATCTCCCACTCATACCAGAACTTCTCCCATGTGGTAAAATCCTCCGCTTGCAGGCAGGGCGATGGCAGCACCTCCGCAGGGAACAGATTGCCGAACGCCTGCCGTTGCGCCAGGGCGTATGGAAGCCGCATCAGCCACTGTCGGCGGTTAGGATGCCATGAATCGAAGGTTCCGCAGAGAATCAACCGCTCCAGGGTATCTCTGCGCAGTGTGGTGCGTCGACACAGGTCTTCTAGGGACTGGAACGGTCGTTCGGCGCGCGCTGTCAGCAGGCTCTCCATCTCCTCACGGCTCATTCCCCGCACGCGGCACCACCCCAGACGGATGTTGCCCTCCTCCACCGTGCAGGCAATCTCGCTGCGGTTGATGTCGGGTAGCAGCAGCCGAATGCCGCGCGTTCGCGCCTGCAGCGCGAGAGTGTTCGGGGGATAGTAGCCCATTGGCTGGCAGCTGAGCAGCGCAGCGTAAAACTGCGCGGGGTAGTAACGCAGCATGTAGGCGGTCTTGTAGGCGGTGTCTCCGAAGCTGGCGGTATGTGCCTCGCAGAAGCCGTAGCCCGCGAAGCCGTAAATCCACTCGTACACGCGCATCGCCAAATCCGCGCTGTATCCCCGCTGTACGGCGCGCTCCACAAACAGTCTGCCCAGTCTCTCCATCTCCTGTCGGGAGCGGTGGTGGGTCATCGTCTTGCGCAGCTGGTCTGCCTCGCCGGGGGTGAAGCCCGCAAGGCGGGTGGCAATGAGAATAATCTGCTCCTGAAACACGGGCACACCGCAGGTATGGCGCAGGATGGGTTCCAGATGGGGGTGCAGATAATGCACGGGCTCGTCCCCGTTGCGGCGGTTGACGAAGGGCGAAACCATGTCGCCGCGGATGGGTCCTGGGCGTATCAGCGCCACGCTGACGTCGATATCCATCTGGCACTGCGAGTTCAAGCGCGTGTGCAGGCTACGTTGTGCTGGGCTCTCTATCTGAAACGCCCCGATGGTTTCGCCTGCGCGTATCATCTCGAAGGTATCGGGGTCATCGTAGGGGATGTCGCTCACGCGGAAGTCGGGAACACTACGCCGAATCTGCCCTTCCGCGTGTTCGACGGCAGAGAGCATCCGCAGGGAGAGCAGGTCGAGTTTGACGAAGCCCGCCGTTTCCACATCGTCCTTATCCCACTGCACGACCTTGCGGTTCATCGGAGACACCTGCACAGGCACGACGCTGTCGATAGGCTCACGGCTGATGAGTATGCCGCCCAGATGCGTGCCCAGATGGTGAGGCAGGTTGGCAATCTGGGCGCACAGTTTTAGCATCTGTTGTACCTGATGGGCGGTGAAGCCGCTTTCACGCAGCTCGGGCGCATTGGCAAAGACGCGCTCCAGGTCGTCGGCATAGCAGAACAGGGGGATACGCTTCGCCAGACGGTCTACCAGGTCCGGGGGCAAGCCCAGCGTTTTGCCAACCAGTCGCACAGCGGAGCGGGCGCGGTAGGTGGAGAATGTTCCCACCATCGCCACATGCTCCTCGCCGTAACGTTGACGTACATAATGGAACACCTCCTCGCGGCGGTTGGCGTCGAAGTCGAGGTCGATATCGGGCTTCTGGCTGCGCTCGATAGAAAGGAACCGCTCGAAAGGGAGTCCGCGTCGGATGGGGTCGATATCGCTGATACCCAGACAGTAGGCGACTGCGCTGTCGGACACGGAGCCGCGCGCCGACCATCGGATGCGTTGCTCGCGGGCGAAGCGGGTCAGCTCCCACACGGCAAGGAAAAAGTCGGCGTATCCCAGTGTGCAAATCACATGCAGCTCCCGTCGCAGTCGGCGGCGCAGGTGGTCGGTGATAGAAGGGTAGCGTTGTTTTGCCCCTTCCCGCACCAATTGCTGTAGCATCCGCTCGGCGGTTTGTCCGTGTGGCAGTGGGAAGCGGGGGAACAGGTCACGCCCCAGCGGCACCACGTCTGCCGCACACCGTTCGGCAAGAAGCAGGCTGTTCTGCCACGCTTCGGGGCAATCTCGATACCGCACCTGCCAGCTCAGCGCGTCTGCGAGGGTGTTGCAGTCGTTGATGGGGCGCAGCGGGTGTGCCTCCGAGACCGTAACGCCGAGACGGGCGCAGGTCAGCAGGTCGTGTGCGGGAAAGCGGTCTGCAGTGGAGTAATGCACGTTCGCGGTGGCAACAACGGGCAGCTGCAGGCTTTGTGCCGCCTCGAGCTGACGGGTGACTATCCACGCATCTCCGGGCTTGCGGGTGTGCTGTAGCTCCACGAACAGGTTCTCTTTACCGAAAACGGCACGCAGGGTTTCGAGCCATTGCCGTGCTTCCCGGTAGCGTTGCGCTCGCAGCAGATAGGTCAACCTGCCCAGACGACAGCCAGTCAGCGCAATCAGACCTTCGGCATATCGCTCCAACCATTCAAAGCGTACCTGTGTCTTGCCGCGCGGCGATTGCAGGTGGGCGCGTGTCAGCAGCTGGCATAGATTCGCATACCCCCTGCGGTTCTCGCATAACAGGGTCAGGTGGAAACCGTCTTCCAGCGTGACCTCCGCCCCCACGATGGGCTTTATTCCGTGACGATGACAGGCTTGCGCGAAACGCACCGCCCCGTAGACCCCATGGTGGTCGGTCAGCGCAAGGGCAGGCATCTCCAGTCGCGCTGCCTCGGCAACGAGCTCCTCCACTGCACTGGCTCCGTCCAGAAAGCTAAAACCCGAGTGTACATGCAGGTGTATGCCTCCGTGATGCATCGCCCACGCCTCCTCAGTCCAGCCATTTCTCCAAAGTCCATCGCTGCGTGGCAGGCTCCAGACTGACCTCCAGCACCCGCTGATGCTCGGTAAGCAGGCGGTAAAACACACGCCGGCTCTCTCCCTGCCACCAGCGACCGACCTCTAACCACTCCTCCACCACACAAACTTGCCACACCTGCCCGTCACACCTGATGCGACAGGGGCGTCCATCGCTCGTCTGCTCCACTTGAATAGGCGGAAAGGTTGCACGCTTCATAGTAGCGTCTCATCCTTTCGTTCCAGCTGGTTTCCAGGTGCGCTAAGGGAAAACAGGCTTCCTCGCCAAACCGCCGACGGAGGTATGCCAACGCCGCTTGCAGGTCACCGCGATGTGCTGCTGAGGATTCTAAGTCGAACTGGATTGGGCGGGACGCCGTTGACCAAACGACACGGAGTTGCCAACGGACAGGCGGGGGGAAGGGCGCACGCATCTGCCACAGGCGGTTTATCTGGGCGTAGATAGCGCGCTCATCGCACAGGGGGGCAGGCAGTGAGCGGTGGAGATTCTGCCGTTTGCTGCCTTCATGCGTTAGCGTCAGGCGTATCTCGGCGATGCCCTGTCCGCACTGCGACGCTTTTGCCGCTAACTCGCGGGCTACTCGCTTCCATAACGCCTGCACAGCCTCTTCGGTGATGGTATCGGCGAACTCGCCGCCCGTTTGCCAGCGCGGCGGGGGGTAAAGCGCGCGCACGTGAGGGCTGTCGTAGCCCTGCGCCAGATACCAGACCGACAGCCCGTCCTCCCCCAACAGGGTACGCACCTGCTCTATCGGCTGTGACGCCAGCGTCCCGAAAGACGTCCAGCCTATCCGCAGGCATCGCTGCACGACCCCTTCATAGTCTGCTGGCAGCAACTGCAGTGGCAGTGACCATAGCGACAGCAGAAGCGGTGGTTTTAAGATTTTCAGGCGCAGACCCTTTCGCTCCGCCGCCCGCATGGCAACCTGCGCCGACACTCTACCCGCACTGAAACCCGCCGTCAACGTGACACCCATGCGCTGGCTCTCAGAACACAGCGTGCGCCATGCCTGCCTGCCACCATCTTCGAAGCCACGCCAGTCCAGTAACACCGTGTGAGAGTCTATCGGCTCGGTTGCCAGGGCAAGCCGGGAACAGCGTTGCATCCACTGCTCGTACAACTGTTGGGTTGCAATAACGTCTTCCTGCAGGCAGAGCGCGTGGGGACAGACCGCGCCGACGGCGGACTGCGGCATGAAACGGCTCACGCCGAACGATTGCGCCCGCGCGTTCGCCTCCACCACACGCCCCTCGTGCAGCACGACCGCAGGGCGACCTTGTGGTGCCTGTAGCGCGCTCAGGGCAAACCCAGATGCGCGTATGCACAGGGTATTCAATCCTTTCATGTGCATTAAAATAAGTGTATTTTTGTATATTATATGCAAACCAGTCTCATCTGTCAAGGGTGAGCGGCGGTATTCGAAATTGGTGGTTGGATGGATAGATCACCTAACCCCCTTGCCCCCTTCCCCGCGAGGGAAGGGGGAACGCCCCTCTCCTCGTAGGAGAGGGGACGGGGGTGAGGTAAGACAAGGGGCAGGAAGAACGCCCCTCTCCTTGCGCTACAATCAACTTCTCAACAATTCTCGAACACCCTCAGGGTGAGCGGAGTTGGCTTGCCCTTTCCCCTGCGAACCTGATACACTGTAGTCGCTCATGAATCGGCGATTTCTGCGAGAACTGGACTGGGCGAGCATCCTGCTGGCGCTGGCGCTGTGTGTGTGGGGGCTGGTCATGATTTACAGCGCGCGCCGGGCGCAGGGTGACGGGCTGTTTTTCGTACGCAAGCAAGCCATTGCGATGGGCATTGGCATCGTGGCGATGTTTCTGGTCGCCTCCCGCCCGATACAGACATGGCAGAGGTGGACGCGGTGGTTTTACGCACTGAACATCGGTTTGCTGGTGTATGTGGACTTCTTCGGCAAGACCACCAAAGGCGCACAGCGATGGATACCCCTTCCGGGAGGCTTCAACCTCCAGCCATCGGAGATGGCGAAACTCTTCGTTATCCTCACGCTGGCTGCCTGGCTTGCCAGCCGAGAAGAACAGATACGTTCCCCGCAACTGGTGTTGAAATCCTTAGCGTACATTGGAGTACCCGTACTGCTGATATTCAAGCAGCCGGATCTGGGTACCTCGCTGGTGGTTATGGCGATATGGTTCGGCATGATGATGCTGGCAGGGGCAAATTTGAAGCATTTGGGCATCGTGTTGCTGGCTGGGCTGGTAGCGTTTATCGCGCTATGGCATACCGGCGTGCTGGAAGAATATCAGAAGAACCGGCTCATCGCCTTCCTCGATCCGCAGCGTGACCCGCGTGGCTCCGGCTATCACATTTTGCAGGCACGGATTGCCGTTGGTTCGGGGCAGGTGTTCGGTAAGGGCTTGTTCCACGGCACGCAGAACGTGCTGCTGTTCATTCCAGAGCAACATACCGACTTTATCTTTACGGTGGTCGCAGAGGAAACGGGCTTTGCGGGTAGCATTGTGCTATTGTCCGCGTACGCCTTATTGCTTTGGCGGTTGTCGCGCCTCATCTTGCAAGCGCACCGCCTCTACTCGCGCCTGATTGCCGCGGGCATCACCACCTTTTTCGCCTACCACATCATCGTGAATACTGGCATGGTGATTGGCATTCTGCCGGTAGTGGGGGTATGGTTGCCGTTTGTCAGTTTTGGTGGGACGGCGGTCATCACCTGCTTCATCGCTCTAGGCTTGATGCAGGCGATACACCGGCAGCAGTATGAAGTGATGTTCTAACGCACGCGGATGAGGTAGCGCGACGGGGTCAGGATAGCGCGAGCATCCACCGCCACCAGACAATAGCGGGAGTTTTTCCTGTCACAGTCCTCTTGACGCCCCAAGATAGTTATGATTTAATAAAACTGCACCTGCAAATGCCATGGTTAAGGGTGTGTCCATGCTGGTCACTAGGCGGTCGGGAACCATTGAAGAGACGATTGGCGAAGTGATACGCTCGGAAACCCGGAGCGAGGGGCTATCTGTCAGCCGTATCATACTCTTTGGCTCGCGTGCGCGGGGCGACGCTGATGACAAGAGCGACTGGGATGTGCTGGTAGTGATACCGAGAACTCTCAATCGCCAGCAACGATTAGCCCTTTTCGTCCGCCTTTCGCGGGCATTGGCACAACGTCTTATTCCTTGCGACCTGGTTATTCGCACCGAGGATGAGGTGACGCGCGAAAGCCGACAGATTGGCACCGCAGTGCGCACCGCGCTGAAGGAAGGTATCGTGCTATGAACTCGGAGGTGCAGCAATGGTTAGTGAAAGCATTAGAGGACTATCGCGTTGCCCAGCATGAGCTGGTGCTTCCCGAAACCGACGTTGTGACCACTGCTGTGTGCTTCCATTGCCAGCAATTTGTGGAGAAGGTGCTGAAGGCGTTTTTGGTGGCGCATCAGCGCGACTTTCCCAGAACACACGACCTCGGATACTTGAAATCGCTTTGCGCGCAGATAGACGCGGACTTTGGGAACCTCACGATAGAGGAACTTTCTTTTTACGCGGTGGAGTTTCGGTACCCAGGCGATTATGTCCGTCCCACCGTAGAAGAGGCTCGGCGTTGCATGTCTATGACGGAGGCTGTCAGGCAATTTGTGGAGCGGAAGCTGGGTGTCTCATTTGACCGTTTAAGTACAGACCAGTGACAATAGATGCACTGTTGTCCCCATCGCGATACAGGTCGCGCAGGTTCTCTTCCAGCTCCTCTCTGGTTTCCCCCTGCGTCCAGTAGTCAGGAAACTCCTCCAGATAGCCTAACCACATTCCTTCCTCTTGCCAGTAGACGTATTTTATCGTTTGCATGATTACTTTGCCTCCTGCTCAGTCCGCCGTCTGCGATGTTATTATGACACAACTGCGGGAGAAGTTCAATCGCTGTCACACCGGGTGCATCTGCGGCCACTCCAGTTCAATGCCCTGTGCGCGCAGCAGGCTCTGGTACTCCCGCAGCAGGCTTTCATCCTCGCGCACCTGGTGGGGTTCCGCGCCGCGCGTGAGACAGAACGCCGCCAGCAGCCCCGCCGCCTCGCCGATGTTCCATTCCACCGGGTGCAGACGGAAACAGCCGTTAGTGATGTGCGTCGTGCCAATGTTCTTGCACGCGGGTAGCAGGTTGCGCATCCGTACAGGCAGCAGTGCGCCCAGCGGTATCTGGAACGGCAACGCGCCGATGTCGATGGAATTAGTGCCGTTGGTGCTGGGGTGCAGGTCGACACGGTAACACCCCACGCCCACGCTGTCGGCAAAGGGCTGTGCCCTGTCCGCGCCGGGGTTCAGTTCGGAGGCGACGTGCTGTTCGGTCACGGTGAATACGGCGCGGATGCGGCGCGACTCGCGGATGTATGGGAACATCGCCAGCCCGTCGTCGGTACCGGTGATGTCGGGGCGCAGGTACAGGCCGGGGTAGCCGGTGCCGCCGTCGGGGCGCGGGGCTTCCGTCTGCAGCCAGTAGAGCAAGCTCAGGGCGAGCTGCCGCGCCTCCTCCAACCGCTGCTGCACCACCTCTTCGGGCTGGTCGATAATCGTGCCCACAAAATAGTCGTTCTGCGGCCAGTTGACGATGGTCACCTCGTGCGGAGCAAGTTCGGGCGGATAATGGTCGCGACAGACAATGCGTCGGTAGGTGAACAGCGAGCGATAGGGGTTGTTGGTTTCGTGCGGGAACAGGAACCAGCGCGTCTTCTCCAGCGTGATGGGATGGGCAGTGTACCAGCTGAGCAGTTTGTCCGGCCAGAAGGCGGGCTGATACTCGCGCCAGCGGTTGTACTGGATAGGTTTGTCAATAGTGTGGTCGCCGTCAGGGTCGTACGCCATCGCAAAGCACCACGTGATGCCCTGCACGTTGTCCGGCTGCGGGTCACCGTCGACGGCGTGTGGTTCGCCCGTTTCGCGCTGTGATTCCGCGCCCACCACGTATTCGGTGCCGGTCATCGGCAGCAGGTCTCCCAGTTCGGTAGCGTCCAGCACATAGCGCGTCTGCACCACCTCTTCTTCGCCCGTACGCAGGCTGCGGAAGGTGACGGCAAGCACACGGTCGCCCTGCACCTCGGCGCGAACCGGCTTGCGATGCAGACGGACGTCCAGCCATCCCGCCGTGCGCGGGTAATGGAGCATCGTCTCCAGCACGGCTAACCCCACACGCGGCTCGTGGCACAGGCGCGACACCCAGCCGTTGCCCGGATTTAAGCGTGGGTTGTGACGCGCCTGCAGGGTGAGCGGGTAGTGGTCTCGATAGAACTGGCGTACAGCGTTACGATACTGCCGGTAACGGGCAGTGCAGCCGAAGTTTTCGATCCAAGGGTGTTCATCGGGAGGCACGGCTTGCGCGGTCAGCTGTCCCCCCACCCACTCGGTCTCCTCGGTCATAACCACCCTGATGCCCATGCTGGCAGCCGCCATCGCCGCGGCACAGCCGCCGGTACCTCCACCCACGATCAGCACATCGCAACGGGTTTCTCGCATTGTTCCCCTCCAGAAAGGCGCAGGCTGATTCCCCTATACTCTACGAAACAAAAAGCCTCCTGCGGGGCGTGCCCGCAGGAGGCAAAACAGCATCCGTTTACCGCCCCAAGCGTTCAAACACGATAAGGTCGCCCTTCCAGACGATGCCACGCCACTCCAGCTGGTAAGGCAGCGGAGAGTTTTCCGGCACGAAGGTCATCTCCACCGTGTCAAACAGCATGATGCTGGGCCCCAGAGCGTCGGTCGGGTCGCGCCAGTCCACGATGGTAGCCTTCAGTGTGCCCTTGATACCCCTGCGTGTGAAACCGATGTAAGCGGTGGCTGGTCCGCTGAACGTGGCGGCAAAGGGTCTGTTCATCGCATACTCATTCGCGTCGTGCATGACCACCAGCACCGGCACAATCGGTATCCAGCTGTCGGCTGCCGGGGTCACAGTGCGGAAGACCAGCTTGCCCGCCAGTGGGTCATCAGGAGGATTTACCCCCTCAGGGCACAGGATGTTTCGTACCGCCACCTCGATGGTGCCGGCGGTATTGGGGGCGCTGGTGATGAGAACCGTGCCGGAACCGTAGCACTTCTGGAAGTAGCAAACATTGTCCTGCGCCAACAGCGGGAGACTCCACAGCACCAGCGCAAGCGTCAAGGCAAGACGAGTCATACCGGCTCCCTCCTTCGGGCTTGGTGGAGTGATTTACCATCCTCGTAGACGACGGGATCGCCCAAAATGTTCCCCTGCCCACTATGAATCTCCGCAGCAAGTCTCTGAGTCCAACTCTATGGAAACCACTTGAGCCAGAGGAGGAACGAGAACATGGCTATTCTGACCGACAAAGATAAAGCGGCGGTGCGCGAGCGGTTGAGCGAAATGGTCAACCCTGTGAAGATGATTGTCTTCGCGCCTGCCAGCAACCTGATAGCGCCGGGGCGACGGGAATGCGCCTTCTGCACCGAGCTGCGCGAGCTGATGAGTGAGGTGGCAGACCTGCATGACAAACTGCAGGTGGAGTTCGTCGACCCGTATGCCGACCCTGTTCGCGCAGCAGCGTATGACCTGAAGAGAGACGAGCAGGGTTACCTTGTACCCGCCATCGTGCTGACCGGCTGGCAGAACGGCGAAGAAGTGGACTACGGCATCCGGTTCTACGGCATCCCCGCGGGCTACGAATTCGCTACCCTGCTGGAAGACATTCTTATGATTTCCACAGGGCATCACCATCTATCGCCGCAGGTGCTGGACGAGGTAACCAAAATCGACAAACCCGTAGACATGATGGTGTTCGTCACACCGACCTGCCCTTACTGCCCGCGTGCGGTGCTCACGGCTCACCAGTTCGCTTTCGTCAATCCGAACATCCGCGGCGCGATGATCGAGGCGATGGAGTTCGAGCAGCTCAGCCAGAAGTGGAACGTGTACGGAGTGCCCAAAACGGTCATCAACGAAGTGGTGGAGTTCGAAGGGGCAATGCCAGACAACATGGTTTTGCGTTACCTGGAAAACGCTCTGGTGAAAGCGTAAACGGAAGGCGCGCCCTCGCCCCCTGCGCAAGCGGGGGGCTTTTTGTTTTGAGGCTGCCACGAAGGATATTGGTTTAGCAACGCGAAATGTCTGAGCGGGTGTTGGTAAGCCCTACAGTCTCTGAGAGAGTGTTTGAAAATACATAGGAGTTACGCAGTTGAAAGACTTTTCAGAAGTTTACGATATAAAGCGACATTGTCTGTTATCTGCCCGGCAACTGAAAGTTGCGGGCTACCCAAAACGAAGCCTCCTGCGGAGGCTGAAACCTGCGGCAGCAGGTTTTGTCCATGCGTTGCCCGCGACTTCAGTCGCTGGGGCGACTTATTAAGCCATTTATCTAACACTCTCTAAGACACAAAGACACTAAGAGGGCGTTCGGTAACTATCGCTACAGGGATACCAGTCGCCTGGTTAAACTATGAGACGGTTTATCGAACATTCTCAGAAACTCTTGACTCTGAACAGGGTCTACGTCTATAATCAATCAACTGGCTGAAGGAGTATGGAACGACTTCGTACACCTTGCACCGGTTCGAGAAAGAAGGCTGGAGAAACAATGAACCGAGACTTACCCAAGTTGAACGTTATTCTGGTGAAACCCTCCAAGTACGACGACGATGGCTATGTGATTCACCATGTACGGGGTGTTTTACCCTCGAACACATTGAATGCGCTGAACGGCTTGTTCCGCGACGCCGCGCAGAAGATGGGCATTACCATCGAGATGCACCTCATCGATGAGACCGTGCAGCTGGTGGTGCCGGAGAAGGTGATGCGCAAATGGGCGATTCCCGGTGTTCCCACGTTGGTGGGGCTGGTGGGCGTGCAAACCAATCAGTTTCCCCGCGCGGTGGATTTGGCACGGCGGTTCAAAAAACTCGGCGCGATGGTGATTATCGGCGGGTTCCACGTGAGCGGTTCGCTGGCACTGTTGGGACTGACACCCGAGCTGCAGCAACTGCGTGAGGAGGGTATCAGCCTGTTCGCCGGGGAGATCGAGGGGCGCACGGAGGAGCTGCTGACCGATGCCCTCCAGGGCAAGCTGAAGTCCATCTACTGGCTGGGCGAATTGCCAGACTTGTCCAAAGAGTGGGCAGCACCTCTGGTAGACGATACAGTGGCACGGCGGTTCATGCTGCCTTACGCTGGCACTATGGACACCTCGCGCGGGTGTGTATTCAAGTGTTCGTTCTGTACCATCATCCATGTGCAGGGCAACTCGATGCGTTACCGTTCGCCGGAGCTGATCGAGAAACATGTTCGACAGCACTACCCTCGCATCAAACATTACTTCTTTACCGACGACAATATGTCGCGCAATCCACGCTGGAGAGAGATTTTCGAGCGTCTCATCCAGATGCGAGAGCAGGAGGACATACGCATTACCTTCATGATGCAGGTGGATGTGCCTTCCTACCGCATTCCCGACTTTGTAGACCTGGCGGCGCGTGCGGGTTGCTCGCAAGTGTTCATCGGACTGGAGAGCCTGAACCCAGAGAACCTGAAAGCGGCCTCGAAAGGGCAGAATAAGCTGAACTTTTTCGAAGAGATGATACAGGCATGGCACCGTTACGGTATCGCCGTACACACCAGTTACATCATTGGCTTCCCGTTTGACACCGTGGAGTCGGTGCGGCGGGACATCACCACATTGATGGAGGTCGTTCAGCCCGATCAGGCGAGCTTCTTCATGCTCACTCCCCTGCCCGGCTCGGTAGACCACCTGGAGATGACCAAACGGGGCGAATGGATGAGCCCAGACTTCAACGAATACGACAGCTTCCACGCGGCGCAAAATCACCCGAACATGACCAGAGAGGAATGGTTCAGCGTGTATCGGGAAGCGTGGAAACGCTTCTACTCCGTAGAGAACCTGACGAAGGTGCTCAGCCGGGCGACGCCGGAATCGTACTGGGGTATCTTCAAGAACGCAGTCTGGTACGCTTACGCGACGCACTGCGAAGAGGCGCACCCCATGATTACCGGCTTCTGGCGGCTGAAAGGGCGTACTGAGCGCCGCTCTACCTTCCCGATAGAGAGCCGGCTGGCGTACGCCTGGCGACGCACGAAGGATACCGCCGTGTTGTCGTGGCGAGTCGTCAAGCTGATACTCATGTTCGAGAAGATATGGCGTGCCACCTGGCTCACCAAGCGTACGGCGGAATGGCGCAAGAGCGTCGCACAAGTCAAGGAGGCGCAGGTGCAACGTCAACAGCGCGCACTGGCTCGAGTAGTGGCTTTCTTTACTTATCTGCACCTGCGCATGGGGCAGTCGCGCGCCGTATGGCAGGATGCCTGGCAATTGCTGAAACGCGGCAAGGTGTGGCATCCGCGTCTGTATCTGAACGGTATCTACGGTGCCTTTCTCAGCGCGTCGGAACTGCTCACGCGCGGCTGGCTGTTCCTGATGAACCTCGCTCTGGAGACGTGATTGGATATATCAGGAGATTAACTGTCGGGTTATGCCTTCACGCCTGTATACAACAGGGCGTTTTTAACCCCACAGTGTCGGTATGCCGTCCACGACAATCTTGCGGTCTCGGCTGATAAGAGGTACACGCAAGAATAAGGCCGCTGTAGCATCCTCTACGAGTGTGCGCACGCTGCGCGGAAGACGTGGGTCTGCAACAAGTAACCACACCAGTGCGTGAGTGTCCAGAAGATACTCAATCATGTGATATCATCCCGCAGCTGGCTCCATATCTCATGCCTCACCGCATCTATCTCTTCCAGAGAGGGAGCAGGTGCAAGGTCAGCACAGTATCCCCATAAGCGGAGTTCCCCTGCACCACCGAGCATTTTTTGTCGTCCGATCATCTGTTCAAGATGCTCGGTCATCTGCCTCAGCAGGCGGAGTTGCTCGATAAGGGGAAGATGCATGACCTGTGCCATGACATCCTCGGCTGTAGGTGTCTGGTTCATTAGGCACCCCCTTCGTCCGTCAGTGCGCAAAACACACACTTGTCTGTCTGTTGCTTTACGGTTCCTTCGCCACCACATACGATTATACCAGTCCCTCTCATGGTGCTGCCAGCGCACTCTATTCTTTTTTCTGTTCCAGCAGCCACTCGATGACTTGGGCACTGCTGTAGGCGGGGTCCCACGAGTTATGTCCGATTCCAGGCAGTTCGGTATGCTTGACCACAGTGGACCCTGCCTTCTTCAAAGCCTCCACAATCTCGCGCGAGAAAGAAGGCGGCACCACGTTGTCAGCATCGCCGTGAAACACCCATATCGGCACATTCTTGAGCTTTTCCGCATCGGCGGGATTGCCTCTTCCGCAAATCGGCACCACCGCGGCAAAGGTTTCTGGGTATCTGGCAGCCAGCTCCCAGCTGCCGAAACCGCCCATGGACAAACCGGTCAGGTACACGCGCTTGGGGTCACAGGCGAACTCTTTCATCGTCTGCTGGAGACACTGATATGCCGCCTCCAGCACATCTCCGCTCCACCACTTGTCGGCGGGGCACTGCGGCATGACGACGATACAGGGAAAACGCTCCGGGTACGAGCGTATCGCCGAGCCGATACCGACCTGCGTTTGCCTCAAGCCGTCGCTGCCCCGCTCGCCTGCTCCGTGCAGAAAGAGGATGACGGGGTACCTCTTGGTGGGAGTGTAGTCGCGCGGCACGTAGACCACGTAGGGCATGGTGAAGTTGTCTCCGGCGTACGTCCTGTTCAGGAAACCCGTCTCCAACGATTTATCTGCCTGCGCGGTTGCGGTTGCCAGTAGCAACATCATGAGCCACATCCTTCTCCTCCCTATCCTTTTTGAATTTGATTCGCGTTTGCTCACAGAGTCACCTGCAGATAGGTGCTTGCAGGAGTCTCCATAGCACAGGCAGAAACCATGTAAGGACATTATCCCGTAGAGGCTGAAACACATGGCGAAACTGAGAATGTTGATTACTGCTACTGCCGACCAGGTCAAGGAACCCTTCCTGTGGCGGCTGGGCAAGGACTATAACGTGGTGGTGAACGTCAAGCGAGCGAACTTTACCGAAGACGGTGGCTACGCCTACGTGGAGCTGGAAGGTTCGGTAGAAGAGATACAAAGGGCGACGGCGTGGCTGCAAACGACCGGCATGATTATCGAGCCGGAAGACAGGTCGCTCTTCCCCGAGAACAAGCCCGGATAGCAATGACTGACGCGCCTTATATCGTTGGCGTGGACATCGGCGGCACGAAGGTGGCATGTGTGCTGGCGGACACGCAGGGAAACATCCTTGCCCGGCAGTGGCAGTCAACTCGCGTCGGTGAAGGCTGGCAGGTGGTGTTGCAGCAGCTGTTCGAGATGACCGAAGGGGTGCTGGAGGGGGTATTGCATCGGCAAGTGCGCGGCATCGGCATCTCGTGTGGAGGTCCGCTGGACAGCCAGAGAGGTATCGTCTACTCGCCGCCGAACCTGCCGGGCTGGGATGCGGTACCGATTAAGCAACTTTTTGAGGAGCGCTTCGGTTTGCCGACGCGCCTCGAAAACGATGCCAACGCCACCGCTCTGGCGGAGCACCGTTTCGGCGCAGGGCGAGGCACGCGCAACATGGTGTTCATGACGTGGGGCACGGGTATCGGCGGAGGGCTGGTGCTGGACGGCAGGCTCTACCGCGGTACGAATGACCTTGCCGGCGAGATTGGACATACCACTGTACTGCTGGACGGTCCGTTGTGCGGGTGCGGCAAACGAGGGTGTCTGGAGGCTCTGGCTTCGGGACCGTCTATCGCCCGCCGTGCGAGGGAGCTGGCTGAGGAATCACCGGAAAGCCTCATCTGGCAGCGAACGTCTCCCGACGAGGTGACCGCGCAGCACGTGGTGGAAGCGGCGACGCAAGGCGATACCTTCGCGCGGTTTGTGCTGGCAGAAGCGGGAACCTATATGGGTATCGGCATCGCCAACGTGGCGCAGATATTGAACCCAGAACGGGTGGTTCTGGGTACCATCGCCGTCAAGGCAGGTGACCTAGTGCTGGAGCCACTGCGCCGCGCGTTGCAAGTGCACGCCTGGAGCCGGGTGCGCGAGGTGCTACAGGTTGTGCCTGCCGAACTGGGCGACCGGGCGCAAGACCTGGCAGCGGTCTGCCTGTGGCTGGAAGACTAGCGCGAGAGCGCATGGGGACTGGTGTCCTCCGCAGCTTTCAAAGCTGTCTGCGGGGTGGGTTGCCCCCGTCCCGGGTGGGTTCGATTCCCACGCGCTCTCGCCACATCGGGAGGAACGGACGATGGAAAGAGAACCTCCTGCGAACCGGCTCACATGGGCAACCATCGTATTTGCCTTCGTGGGCTCGGTGTTGATGTACGGCGTGCTGGCATACATGCTACAGCAGAGTGGCAGCCGCCCACGTGCCTCGGAACTGGAAGCGATGCGCTTGCCGACCACTTTGCTGGGTGTCGCGTCTCTGGTGGCGTCGGTAGTGTGGGCGCAATGGCGCCTTGCTGTTCGCGGGGAGTACGCCTCCATCACCACAGATACTCCCACTCCCAAACAATTTATCTTGCATACCTTAATCGCTCTGAGTTTTGCCGAAGCCTGCGCCGTGTTCGGGCTGCTGCTCTTCTTCACGGGGGCATCCTTCACCGATTTTCTAATGTTCGCCCTTCCCAGTATGGCTGTGATGCTGTTCTTTGTGCTTCCCAAAGGCAGTGCATACTGGACGGCATGGGAAAGCCGCCGGGAGGAGTAGTTGCTGAATCTGCAACAGATGGAGCAGGCTATCCGGCGAGCCAGCCAGCGACCGGAGCTGGACGAGACAGCGTTGCTACTATGGCTGCGCCGCGAGTTTGACCCGCACATCGCCTCGCAAGCGGTGCAGCAGATTCGCCTGCGCCGACGCGCAAAGCAGAAGTTCTCCCGTGCGGGGCGGATGTGGTTCACGCCCGAAGGGCTGGAGCAAAGCTCCTCGGAAGTGGTCGCTGCCTACCACGCATCGCGCTTTCCCGAAAAGGAGCTGGTGGTGGACGCAGGGTGCGGAATCGGCGGCGACCTTATCGCTCTGGGTGAGCGAGGCGAGACCGTTGGAGTGGAACGCGATGCCGTCAGCATCCACTTCGCCCGACGCAACACGGAAGTGTATGAGGTGGAATCCCGCTGTCACCTGATTCATGCTGACCTGTTGCGCCTCCGGTTGGAGGAGGCTACCTACCTATTCATCGATCCGGCACGGCGTACGGGGAGCAAGCGGTCGTCATCCCCAGACCAATGGCAGCCGGACTGGGCAACAGTTTGTAGTCTGGCAAAGAGCGTGCAGGGCGCGCTGGTGAAGACAACGCCCGCGCTGGCGACGTCGTACATACCGCCAGATGCCGAGCGAGAGTACATCTCCATGGACAGAGAATGCCGGGAACTGCTACTGGCTTTCGGAGAATGCAGGCAGGGATTCCCTGTCAGCGCGTTCATCCTTCCCGAAAAGGCAAGGCTGACCTCTATCGGTTCCCCTGCCCCACCTGTCCATGAGCCGATGGATTGGATATACGACCCCGACCCTGCTGTGGTTGCTGCGCACTTGCTGCCGGAGCTGGCTGAAGTGCTTCGTGGCTATCTTCTGCACCCGCGGATTGCCTACCTGACCTCGGACGACCTCGTGCAGACCCCGTTTGCCCGCGCCTACCGGGTGCTGGAGCACTTCGCTTATTCCCGCAAGAAACTTTTCGAGCGATTGCGAGTTCTGCAAGCCGGCAGTATCACGGTGAAAAAGCGCGGCGTGGTTATGGAGCCAGAAGAGTTGACGCGCGCCTGGCGACCCGCAGGCGGCAGGGCGATTACTGTGCTGCTGTACCGAACCGATTCGGGAGTCACGGCGGTGCTTGCAGAGAATACGGGATTTGTTAACAGCTAACAACTGCCATTTACACGAACGGAGATGTCTTTTTGTGATTTGATATGGCGTTTTACTTGCTTTTTAAGACAGTATGTGATATAATATCTGCAACACCGTTCAGCAGGAGGAATGCCAGGATGCACGTGTTAGCAGCACAAAGGCTGCAGAGCCTGAAACTGGGCGAAGTGGTCACCTTTAAGAACCTGACGATGTTCCCGTTACTCGACGGGGTGCAGGGCGAACCCGATTACCTCACGCTAGATGACGCGTTGCAGGCGGGTCTGGTTTCCGTGACCGAAGTGCATGAAGACGGCAGTGTGAACAACCTGAAGGTCACCAATCGCGCCGGTGTTGCCGTGTTGATTGTCGACGGCGAGGAGCTGGTAGGTGCGAAGCAAAACCGCGTGGTGAACCTCACTATCCTTGTGCCCGCGCAGCAGACGGTGTTTATCCCCGTGACCTGTGTGGAGCAGGGACGCTGGCACCACGTCTCTCGTGAGTTCCATGTCTCGCGACAGACAATGCCTGCCACGATGCGGGCTCGCAAATCCGGGCAGGTATTTGCTCGCAGGATGGAGGTGGGAGACGCTTATGCCGACCAATCCGCGCTGTGGGCGGATGTTGAGACGCGGTTGGAGGCTCTGGAAGTGGAGTCGCCGACCAGCGCCATGGCAGACATCTACGACCGGCACGAGCACACGCTCAGCGACTACGAGCGGGCGTTCCAGCCGCTGGAGGCACAGGTTGGCGCACTGTTCGCCATCAACGGGCGTATCGTGGGATTGGACCTTTTCGACTACGCTCAGACCTTCCGCCGCTTCTTCCCCAAGCTGGTACGCAGCAACGCGCTGGACGCCATCACCTTCTTCCAGCCAGAGTTCACCCCCCTGACCGCCGACGGAGCACAGCAGTTTATCGAACGGGTTGCCCACGCCGACTCGCAGGTGTTTCCCGCGGTAGGCGAAGGGGAAGATGTCCGATTCCGCACCGCAGGAGTGGTTGGCTCTGCGCTGCTGGCAAGGGAACGGGTGGTGCATCTGTGCGCCTTCCCCCACAACCCGGGCGGAGACAACCAGTACGAGCTCTTCACCAGCCTGATTCGCCCCAGTGAGCGGGTGCGGATGCGCTGGTGGTAATTGCGCTGTCGTCAGTCCGCTCCGAGCGCCAGCGGGGTATCTCGCTGAATCTGCTTCGAGAGGCTTCGCTGGCGCCCCGCATAGGAGGCATTACCGCTCGATGAAGGTGGTCACGTGCGGCAGGTGCCCCATCAGCGAGTCGCGGATGCCCTTCACGTACGGCTTGATGAGCTCCACGTCGCGCTGGAAGTAAAGGGTAATCCAGGGTACATCTTCGGTCACGGCAATGCGCTCCGCCTCACGGTAGAGCTCGATCCGCTTCTGCTCGTCCTGCTCCCTGTCCGCCCGGTCACACAGCGCATCGAAGCGCGGGTTGCTGTAGCCGACCACGTTCTCAGGCGCGCCGGTGTGCAGCATCACCGACAGGAAGTTCTGCGCGTCGAGATAGTCCGCTGCCCAGCGCAGATGGATAAAGGGTAGTTCCTTGCGGTCTAAAGCGTCCAGAAACGCCCCCCATTCCATCTCGCGCAGTTCCACATTGATGCCCAGTTCCTTGCGGTATTGCTCCTTAATCATCTCGGCGGTGCGGCGCAGGTCGGGGGTTTTTTCGCGGAAGGTCAGGGTGAGCGTCGGAAAGCCCCTGCCGCCCGGGTAGCCCGCCTCCGCCAGCAGCTGTCGCGCCCTTTCGGGGTCGTACGGGATACCCGCGAAGTTGGGATCGTGCCCCAGCACGCCCGGCGGTATGATGCCGTTTGCCTTCTGCGGCACCCCCATCAACGCCACCTTCACGATGGCGTCCTTATCGGTCGCGTATGCCAGCGCGAGTCGCACACGGCGGTCTTTAAAAGGTGGGAAAACGTTCTGATTCAACCCCAGATAAAACACCGCTGCGCGGTCGAAGGTGCGCAGCTCTTTGCTCAGCACGGGGTCCTGCTGGTCGCGCAGCAGGTCTCCCTTTTGCACGTCCACGATGTCCAGGTCACCGCGCTCGTACATGGCATGGCGGGTACTGGCATCCAGCACGATGGGTCGTTCGATGCCGTCCAGCTTAGGCGCACCACCGTGATAGTCCTTGTTCGCGGTGAGTACCACCTTCGAGCCGGGGACGTACTGGCTCACCTTGAAGGGTCCCGTGCCGATAGCACATCGCTCATTGATGCGCAGGCGTCTGCCGTTCACTTCATCCCCGTCCTGTTCAATTGCCTCGCGGCAGACCACGTAGGCGGTGGGGTAAGTGAGCTTGGCGAGAAAATAGGCTTTCGGATGGTCGATGGTGATGCGAAGGGTGTACTTATCCACCACCTCCACGCCCTTCACCTCTTTGGCTTTGCGGTTCAACTTATCCAGTGCGCCCACGATGTCGTTCAGGTAGGTGGCGGAGACGGGCGAAGCCAGTTCAGGGTCGCAAGCGCGCTCAATAGAGTACTTGAAGTCCTCCGCAGTCACCTCGCGCCCGTTGTGGAACTTCACCCCTTGTTTCAGGCGGAAGGTGTAGGTACGCCCGCCATTGCTGATTTCCCAGCTCTCCGCCAAATTGGGTTGCAGGCGGTTGTTCTCATCCCACTGCACCAGTCCTTCGTAGACGTGGAAGAGCATATCGATGGTGGGACCATCCCGCACCAGAGCCGGGTCAAAGGTGGTGGGTTCGGTGGTGAGCGCGTAGCGCAACACGTTCTGAGCGGGCGGCGCGGAAGCCTGCCTCTTGCCACAACCCGCCGCCAAGAGTGCGATGAACAGCACTATGGTGATAGTGAGTGCATCCCTTCTCACGCTGTGGTTATCCCCCTTCGTATCTGCACCAGCCAGTCTGTATTGTCGCAAAGCTTTTGGGCATTGCCCGCACCGATTCCTGCCAGCAGCAGGTATAATCGGATAGCGTCGGATCAGGCAAAGGCACGGAGATGTCTCAACAAACCATTCATCTGCATATCGAAGGCATGACCTGCGCGGCGTGCGTGGCGCGGGTGGAGCGCGCGCTGAAGCGGGTGCCCGGCGTTCAGGAAGCGATTGTCAACCTCGCGACCGAAAGCGCCACCGTGCAAGCCGCTCCGGGCGCGGTACCGCTGGAACAGCTGCTGGAAGCGGTAGAGATGGCAGGCTACACCGCACAGCCCATTACCGCAGAAACCCCTGCCCCTCTGCCTTCCCAGCGCACCGAGCAGGAGCTGCAAACCGCTCGCCGTCGGCTGTTTGTCAGCCTCGTACTCACTCTGCCCGTCTTCGTGTTCAGTATGGCGGTGCACCATCCTTCCTACACGCTGAAACTGCTCCAGCTCGCGCTGACTACTCCCGTACAGTTCGTTATCGGTGCGCCGTTCTACATCAAGGCGTGGCACGCTCTGCGCGCCCGCAGCGCGAACATGGAAACGCTGATTGTGCTGGGCACATCTGCCGCCTACTTCTACAGCGTGGTCGCCACGTTCTGGATGGGCGGCGCGGTGTACTACGAGACGGCAGCGGTCATTATCACGCTCATCACATTCGGCAGGTATTTGGAGGCGCGGGCAAAGGGACGTGCCCGTCAGGCGATTGAACGGTTGATGCGCCTCGCTCCACAGGAAGCCACACGCATCCGCGATGGCGAGGAGGAACGTGTGCCCGTCTCGGCGGTGCAGGTGGGAGACCTGCTGCGGGTGCGTAGCGGGGAAGCGGTACCGGTGGACGGCGAGGTACTGGACGGTTTCGCGACGGTAGACGAAAGTATGCTGACCGGCGAAAGCGTGCCGGTGGAGAAGCGGGTCGGTGATAGCGTTGCCGCCGGTACCATCAACACCGACGGCGTGCTGGTGATACGTGCGCAACGGGTGGGTGCAGATACCATGCTGGCACAGATTGTGCGGGCAGTTGAAAAGGCTCAGGAGGCAAAGGCTCCTGTGCAAAGACTGGCGGACGCTGTCGCGGCGGTGTTCGTGCCCATCGTGCTGGTCATTGCGCTGGGCACGTTTGTGGTGTGGCTTCTCGTGTTGAAAGCGGGATTCACGACGGCGATGATACACGCGGTGGGGGTGCTGGTGATTGCCTGCCCGTGTGCGCTGGGATTGGCGACGCCGACCGCTGTGCTGGTGGGCACAGGCAGGGGCGCCGAACTGGGCGTGCTGGTGAAGGATGCGGAAACACTGGAACGCGCGCGGCAGGTGGATACGGTCGTTCTGGATAAAACGGGCACGCTGACTCTGGGCAAGCCGCAGGTGCACCA
>Ga0209162_1001355_pt1 | contig 24278 bp, 23 predicted proteins | sample YNPNPMetaG_FD_187121 | JGI IMG/M metagenome (GOLD analysis project Ga0209162, IMG submission 187121) | Anoxygenic and chlorotrophic microbial mat microbial communities from Yellowstone National Park, USA - YNP NP MetaG (SPAdes) (version 2) ...
TGCGCGCTGAGTCGGCTGAGCGGCTGGTGGGCGCAGCCACAACAACGGTCAAACGGAGCGATTACAACCTCCAGATTCCGAGCGTGCCGTTTGTGGCGAATGTCAGTGACGATGTGGTGTTGACCATCGATTTCGTGGCGCAGGCGGTGACGCAGTAGCGCCTGATGCCGTCGTGTGTCGGATGTTGAGGACTGTCCAGGACAGGTTTTTCCGGCAAACCCTTGCGTCTCCCGTTCCAGCCATCAGGACGCCACGCCTCCCCCTTCTCTCCTTGTGGGAGAAGGGGGCAGGGGGATGAGGGGTGCCATGGCGTTGAAACAACAGAAGTCCCTTCCTGGATTGAGGCGAATGGCGTCAGTCTCCGGCGCATAAGCGTTACTCCGGTGCACGCGCCGCGAGAAAATCACGCACCGCCGCCAGGTAGCGGTCGAACTGATCACGGCGAATGCTGTGACCGGCATCGGGGATGTGGGCAACCTGGAGATGTGGGATGAACTGCTGCAATGTCTGAACGTTTTCCGGCGTCACCAGAGCGCCGCGCACCGGATCGCCGGTGATCAGCAACGTCGGGCAGGTGACGCGTCGCAAGATCGCCTCCCACTCAACATCGGTCGGCGCACTGCGATTGATGACATTGATGCTCAGGCGATGCTTGGCATCTGCCCACGGTCCGAGTTCGTCCTCTGACCATGCCGGGGCGGCGGTGCGCTGGGCTGCGATCAACTCGTCGCGCGTCTGACGTTTCAGTCCGAACACCCAGGTGCGCATCCCTGCCCGGCGATCGTCGTCCGCAGCGGCAGCGCTCAGGGCGCTGGCTTCCCACCACGGGGGCGGGTCTTCCAGCAGAATGGCGCCCGCCAGATCGGGATGGATTCCTGCCAGCGTCAGCGCCGTTATCGCTCCCATCGAATGCCCCAGTATCAAGGGACGATGAAGACCAAGCGCCGTGATGACTCCCGCCAGATCGCCAGCATGGTCGAGCGGACCATAACCGCTGTCCGGGGCATCGGAGCGACCATGCCCGCGCGCATCGGCCATGATCACGTCGAACATTGCTTCCAGAGCGCGGGCAACCGGCGTCCAGCACAGCCCGTCGTCGGAAAAACCGTGCGCCAGCACCAGTGGATACCTGGCGCCGCCGGTGCGTGTGTAGTGGATCCGCAGCCCGTGAACACGAACATTGCCTGTCTGCCACGAAGTCATATCCGGTCTCCTCCGTTGAAAACACTCCGACGCCATTGTTCTGAGAGGGAAGGAAATCATACCACACCTGCGCATGAAAGATGTGCGAACAAACATGCTAAAAATGGTTGTCAGTCCCACGGCGAAAGGATTGACAATTGGTAGAACGCATGATCTGGCATCTGGCGCGCCCGTGTGGGAAACGTCTGTGGGATAATGTGGGATAATGTGGGATATGTTTGGGATAATGTGTGTAAGATGCGCATGAGGCGTGGTATGATCCGGCGGATCCGTATTGCCCATCTCTACCCCGACCATATGAACATCTATGGCGACCGTGGCAATATCGTTGCGTTGCGGCAACGGTGTCTCTGGCGCGGCATCGCCTGCGAGGTGCTGCCGGTCGGTCCTGGCGCAACCGTCGATTGGTCTGGGATCGACATCGCCTTCTTCGGCGGCGGGCAGGACAGCGGTCAGGCGCTGATTGCGGAAGATTTCCTGGAGCGCCAGGGACCGGCGCTGCGCGCTGCGATTGACGACGGGTTGGTGATGCTGGCGATCTGCGGCGGGTATCAGTTGCTGGGGCAGTACTTCCTGACGCATACCGGGCAGCGGTTACCCGGCATTGGCGCGCTTGATGTGTATACCGTCGGCGGAAAAGAGCGTCTGATCGGCAATGTCGTCATCGAGACGGAACCGACGCTGTGTGGTGCGCCACTGCGACTCGTCGGGTTCGAGAATCATTCCGGGCGCACCTATCTGGGTGCAGGTGTTCGTCCGCTGGGGCGAGTGCTTGTCGGGCATGGCAACAACGGCGAAGACCGCACCGAGGGAGCGGTGTATCGCAACACGATTGGATGCTATCTGCATGGCTCGCTGCTGCCAAAGAACCCGCAACTTGCCGATCACCTGATTGCCGTGGCGTTGCAACGGCGCTATGGCGATGCCTCCGCCCTTGCCCCCCTCGACGACACGCTGGAACTGGCGGCGCAGCGGATCATGGTGGAACGGATGCTGCTTCGCAATTAGTTGCTCTGCCGGGCGCCATTGCCGTCCAGGGGCGGCTCCGGCGCATGGGGGCGGAGCGCTGATTGTCTTGCGTCGGCGTATCCGGCGAGCGTACTGATCGCACCCTCGAGGCTGGCAGATGTGCGAAATGCGCGCAGATCAATCCCAAGTTCCACAATGGTTTGCGCCACTTCCGCGCGCAGCCCGACCAGCCATGGTTGGGCGCCGAGCAGACGCACCGCTGCCGCCGTCTGCAACAGCGCCTGCGCCGTGTGGGTATCCATAGATGGAATGCCCGTGACATCGAAAATGACCGACTTTGCGCGACGTTGCTCGACGGCGTTCAGGGTGGTGCGGTGCAGATCGGCGATCCGGCGGCTATCGAAGGCGCCGATCAGCGGCAACACCAGCACGCCGGGCAACACCGGCAGGGCTGGAACGCTCAGCATACGCACCGTATCGTGCGCTGTGCGCAGTTCATCGACTTTCTGCTGAAGAACCGCGGTACGTTCCGCCACGGTGCGCTCCAGCGACGCCCGCAACGCGTCGAGTTCGGCTTCGCGCGCGTGCGCCTGTTCGAGCGCCTGGCGCAGCAGACCGCCAAAACGGTCGAGGAACAGGGTGACAACGGCGATGATGAGGGCGAAGCCAGCAGTGAACACCAGCGGATGCGCTTCAGGTATGCGCAATGTTCCAAACCACTGCGGGGCATAGACCATGCCAAGCGAGGTGACTGCAACAGAAGCAACAGCCAGTGCGCTGGTGAGCCACAACATGCGCCGCCCCAGGATCATCCCTGCCAGCACGACCGGAACGGTCAGACCGGGCAGAGTGTACTCAATATGGCTCTTCCCGTACAGCGCCATGGCGGCGCCGATCACAACCAGGAGAGTCAGCACGATGGCGATGCCGGCTACGCGCAGGGATCCCCGGCGCAAGAGCCAGATCGCGCTCGACGTGCCAAGCAGCACGACGGCGTAGAGCACAAGAGAAACGATCAGACTTTCCGGGGTTTGATTGGCGAAGGGCGCGAGACCGATGCCAACCACCGCGCCACCGGCAATGAACAGCGCAAGATACTGCAAGACGAGCGCCTGCCGGTACGCCAGCGGCGAATCATACGGCAGACGTTCCAGCCAGCGCGCAGGTTGTGCATCCATCGTTCCCTCCTTTTTTCGCCAGGCGTTTTCACATTGCAGCCAGTATCCTGATGTATACTGAATCCTTGCGGGTATAGCGTCAGTATATGGCACATATATGAGCGACGATGTATCAGGTGCACGTGCTGTCAATTGCTCAATGACGGGGGAGCGATCATTCGCCGACGGTCGCGGTTCACCCGACGAATAGTGGGATTGAGTATATAGAAATTTGCGCCGGAGCGCAAGGGACGTTTGCCCACATCATTCAGTACTGACATTCGGGGTTGTTTCCTGCCCTGTATCATCTAGAGGAGATTACCATGCCTCAGAAATACGACTACGACGCCATTATTGTTGGCGGCGGGCACAACGGGCTGACCTGCGCCGGGTATCTCCAGCGCGCCGGGTTGCGCACCCTGGTGCTCGAACGTCGCCCGATCATTGGCGGCGCGGTCTGCACCGAAGAAGTGATCCCCGGCTACAAGATCGATGTCGGATCGTCGGCGCACATCATGATCCATCTGACGCCGGTTATTCGTGATCTGGAACTTGAACGCTACGGGCTTGAATACTGCGATATGGATCCGTTTGCGTTCTACCCGATCCCTGATGGTTCGGGCGCCATTGCGCTCTACCGCGATGTGGATAAAACCTGCGAGTCGATCGCCAGCGTATCACCGCGTGATGCTGAGGCGTACCGGCGTTTCCTTGCCTTCTGGCGCCCGATCAATGAGGCAGTGTTCGAGACGTTTCTCAACCCGCCAACGGTGACCGGATTATTCGGGAGCATGATCAAGGCTCAATTGAGGACTGGTAAGTGGGATGGCACGCTCGAAACGGTGCGGCGTCTGTTCACGTCCTACGGTCAACTGATCGTTGAGCAGTTCGAGAGCGAGCCAATGCGCGCGTTTATGGCATGGCTTGGCGCCCAGTCCGGTCCACCGCCGGATGAGATCGGTTCCGGCGACCATTTTGGCTGGTATGCCATGATGCACCTCAGCGGCGCAAAGCATCCGAAGGGCGGGAGCGGCATGCTGACGCAGGCGATGGCGCGTTCGCTGATCGCAGCTGGCGGCGAGGTGCGGCTCGATGCGCCGGTGAAACGGATCCTCGTGCAGGGCAACCGGGTGCAGGGGGTCGAATTGCAGAGCGGTGAACGCATCAGCGCCCCGCTGGTGGTATCGAATGCGCATGTCATCACCACGATGCTCGACCTGGTCGGCGCTGAATATCTGCCAGCAGGTCTGGCGGAGCGGGTGCGCACCATTCGCATCGGCAATGGGTTTGGGATGACGGTGCGGTGCGCTGCAGAAGAATTGCCCGACTATCCCGGCGCGCCGTCGGGCGGCAAGCCGCACTGGAGCCATCATGGTTTACAGATGTTGTGTCCGTCGCTCCAGTACCTGCGCAACGCCTTTGCCGATTACCAGCGCGGATTGCCAGCGCGCAAGCCAGCGGTCATCAGTATGACCTTTTCCGCCATCGACCCGACGGTTGCGCCGGAGGGGAAGCACACCGTGTTTCTCTGGTCGCAATACTTTCCCTATGACCTTGCCGATGGGCGTCACTGGAACGACATCCGCGAAGAAGTGGCGGACAGCATTCTTGAGGTGCTCTACCGCCACGCGCCAAATATGCGTGGCAAGATTATCGATCGGTTCATCCAGTCGCCGCTCGACCTGGAGCGACGCCTGGGTTTGTTGCGCGGCAATGTGATGCATGTTGAGATGTCGTTCGATCAGATGTTTTTCTTCCGCCCGCTGCCGGAACTGGCGAAGTACCGCACGCCGATCCGCGGGTTGTACCTGACCGGCGCCAGTACGCATCCCGGCGGCGGTGTCTTTGCCGCGAGCGGCTACAACACTGCGCGTGTCGTGTTGGGGGATATGCGCCGTCAACGTCTGGTGTGGGCTGGCGCGGCGCTGGCGGCTGGCAGCGTCGGGTGGCTGGCAGCCCGGCGGCGCTTGTCTGCTGAGCGTCGCCTGACAAGCGAGCGTTGAGGAAGGGTTCGTAACGGTGTGCAGGAACAGATCGAAGGGCAGATCGGGAGATGGAGCGCGAGGGCGTGCCGGAACAACAAGTGCCTGGAACGGTGCATAGACCGGTGTGGTAGAGCGGGCGAACAACCACATTGACAGACCTCTTGCCTGACGATATACTCCAGGCAAGAGGTCTGCAAGGTTCGCTCTGGCGCTTTTCTCCGTCAGTCTCACGCGAAATCGTGGGGTCTGTAGTTGCTGGCACGCCGTTCAGTGATCTGAGCCGCCCTCTTCTGGCAGTTATCCCCTGGGAGTTGATCCGTTTTTACCAGGCGCCGATCCTGGGAGGTGTCTTATGCAATCAGCGGATCTTGAGCAAACGCGGGCACAGATCGGTCATCATCTCCAGTTCCTCGGGTACGAGGTCAGCACAGACGGCAAAATGGTGCTGGCGCGCCATACGACCAGGCCCAACATCGCGGTTCAGACGTTTACTGAGGGGGTATTGTTCACGTCAATCTACAGTTGTGAAGAAATCGCTGCGCTGGATCGCATCGGATTCCTCGAGTTCATTAACGCGGCGAACCGTAATGCCACGATTTCCCGCTATTACACCGACGCACAGAATAATTTCTTTCTCGAAGCCTGGTACGCCGGCGATTATCGCCAGGTTGATTTTGCGCGCTTTGTGAGTTTGTGGGAAATGGACTTCGAGCGCCTCAAGCAGGTTCCGGGGATTTCGACGTATCTCAAGTGATACGGTGTCGGGTGGCGGATGTTATAGCAGTTCCCATAGAGGTTGAACCAAATTGGACGGGGTTGAACATTCCCAGAATCGCGCTACCAACACGGTGACCGAAATAAATTTCGGTCTACGCTCTGCCGGAAACGAGCGTCTCGCACGACACGGCAGACCCGGACAGGGGTCAACGTATCTGAGAACTGCTATAATGTGGCGCATCGCCTGGCGCGGGCGCAGGCGCAGATGGCAGGCGTCAGGTTACCTGGCATATCCGTTGAGCACCTTTATCATCACCTGTTCGAGCGAGCTGTACGTGGTCACCTCAGCGAGCGCATTGCCAGGCGGTGCGAGCGCCTGGGCGACTTCAGGGCGAATGCCGACCAATACTGCTTCGGCGCCAGGCAGTCGGAGCGCGTGAACGATGCTGAGCAACCCCTGCGCAACCTCTTTATCCACAAGCGGCACGCCGGTGATATCGAACAGAATGTATCGAAACCGCCTGTCGGCGACCGATTGCAAGACCCGATTGCTCAGAATAGCAAGCCGTGCGCTGTCAATGGCGCCGATCAATGGCACAACCGCCGATGTGCGGGTGAGCGGCAACAGCGGAACGCTCATTGAGCGAATGACTTCGCGCTGCTCTTCGATGGTGGCAAGTTGCTCCTGGAGGTGCATCCGTGCAATTTCAGCCCCGGCGCGCGCGGCTTCAGAAATGGTGATCTGCTCCTCCAGGCGCCTGGTCTGCTGAGCCAGCGCCTCGGTCATCTCGTTAAACGCGCGTTGCAGGCGTCCGATTTCGTCGCGACTGGTGATCCGCAGCGGCGTCACACTGCGCCGTTCACTCATTGTATGCGCTGCCTCCGCCAGTCGTTCGATCGGGTGAACAATGTGCCGGCGCAGCAAGAAGAGCGCCGTGACTGCGGTGAGTACCAGTACGACGCCGGGCATTAGTATCACAAGGTGGTAGTACCCGTCATATCGTTTGCAACAGCAGTTATGGGGCAGCACGTCGCGCCGATTCTATCAGCGATTGATACAGACGCTCCACCTGCCCGGCGACGATGTCGGGTGTGAAGCGGCGCTCCGCCCGGCGACGCGCCTCTGCTCCCAGTGCGCGCCGCTCCTTGGGACAGTTGATCAGTTCCACCATTCGACGCGCAAAAGCAGGAACTGTTGTCTCCAGGGCCCCATTTTCACCATCGACAATAATGTCCGGCGTACCGCCGGTGGGCATTGCCAGCACCGGCGCACCGCAGGCGCATGCTTCCAGCAGGACGCGACTCAGCGGCTCTCCCCATGCCGAAGGAAAGAGGAGCAGGTCGCAGTGCGCCATTAACCGCAGCGCCTCATCATGATCGATCCAGTCGAGGAAACGGGCGCGCACCTGCGCTGTGCGCATTGCCCGATCCAGATCGTTCTTCAGCGGTCCGGCGCCGGCAATGACCAGCGTATGGCGGTGCAGTGCGTCGCGTGCCGCACGGACAATGTCACTCAGCAGATGGGCGCCCTTGTTACGTTCCAGTTTGCCGACAAAGAGCACGAATGGCTCATCGGGAGGCACGGATGCTGGCGGGGTGGCAATAATGGCGTCGATAGCGGCGAGATCGACGATATTGGGAATGACATGCAGCCGTGCCGGTTCGACCAGGTCTGTCAGGCGGTCGGCGATGTAGCGGCTTCCGGCGATCACCGCGCTTGCCTGGCGCAGCGCAGCCCGGCGATGTGTGAGATTCGCCAGCATGTACGGAATGGCGGGCAGTGCAACCGCGCCGGGCAGCGGACCCAGTCGCGCTGGCAGATCGGTTGCGAGCGATGCCCACGTTTGACGCGGGTAGGGAATGCGGTCGCCATGCAATCCGGTTGCAAAATAGTCCCAGGGCCAGTGATCGCGCACACTGATGATAACCGGCGCGCCAGCACGCTGCCCCGCCATGATTGCGGCAGGCGCCACCTGGACGTGTTGCGCGTGGATGATGAGGGGCGTGTGATGCGGTGAGCGGTCGGCGCTGAGCATCGTCAGGATGTGCGCCAGGCGTGGCCACAAGCGTTCATTGCGCGCATAGTTGCGCACAAACGGAATGCGCGGCGCACGATAACCGGCAAACACCGTCGGCACGCCAAGGGTTTCACCGGTGCGTATCCCCTCGTGTCCCTCACGCGGCACAATAGCGGTGACCGTATGACCGCGTGCAATCAACGCCAGCGCCAGCGCATGCGCGCTCCAGCCAGCGCCGCCGCAACGCGGGGGGAAAACGTCTGTTGGGAGCAGGATGTTCATGCAGAACCAGGAACCGAGAACCGAGAACCGAGAACCAGGAACCGAGAACCGAGAACCGAGAACTGAGAACTAAGAACCGAGAACAACGTTCAACGTTCAACGTTCAACGCCCAACCTTCAACGTTCAACGCCCAACCTTCAACGTTCAACGTTCAACGCCCAACCTTCAACGTTCAACGTTCAACGTTCAACGCCCAACCTTCAACGTTCAACCTTCCAACCTTCAACCTTCAACCTTCAACCTTCAACCTTCAACCTTCAACCTTCAACATCTCCCCCATCACCCGTTCCAGCGCCTCGCAGTGCCGCGACCATGAAAAATGCGCTGTGACGCGCGCCCGCCCGCGCTTTCCCATGGCGCGTGCGTCGTCGGGATGGTCGAGCAGGTATGCGATTGCCCCTGCCAGTGCATCAACGTCGCCTTCGGGGTAGAGCAACCCTTCGCTTCCGTGACGCACAATCTGATTGAGCGGCGGGATGTCGATGGTCACGACCGGCAGCGCCGCCGCCATATACTCGAAGACCTTCAACGGCGACCAGAAAAACCCGGCAGCGCGCAGCGCCGGATGGGCTGCGGTGTCGAACGGTGCGACCGCGATCGATGCCCGCGCCAGGAGTGATGGCACATCGTCGTAGGGAACGGCGCCGGTGAAAGTGAAATGTCCCTGCCAGCGCGCCGCCAGGCGCACTGCGGCAGCGCGTTGCGGACCATCGCCAACAAAGAGGAAATGGCAGACGCGCCCCTGTTCGATCAGGAGTCCTCCTGCGCGCACCGCATCGAGCACGCCATGCCAGGCGCGGAACGAACCGAGGAAAACGACGGTTGGCAGGGCTGGTGTCGCGCCTTCCTGCAGCCGATCAGTGCAGAAGCGTTCCACATCGGCGCCCCAGGGCAGTTCAATGATGCGAGAACGCGGAATGTCAGGCGGCACAGTGGTGTGCAGCGGTGTGACGATTCGGTCTGCCATACGGCACTGTGCAACCGCCCAGCGCCGCATCGGTCCACCGAGCAGATCGTCAAGACGCCGTTTCAACACAACCGGCGGATCAACGATCAATGCATTGACTTCGAGGATCGACGGTATGCCGAGGCGACGGGCTGCCAGAATACCGGCGCCGGCGAAATTGTAGTACCGCTCGATAATGATGTCCGGTTTCAGGGCGCGCGCCAGGCGCATGATCACGGGCGCGGAGAGCAACGCCAGTGTTTTGGGCAGGTCGATGTGGTGCAAACGAAACCGATCATAGCGCGACGAGATCGGGCGCAACAGCGCGGCAACATCGAACACGTCAGGGCGAGTGCAGGCAACCACATCGACCGTGTGCCCGCGCTGTGCCAGCCCGCGCGCAACTTCGAGGGTATGGACCGAGCCGCCGAGCGTACCAGGGACTGGAATGCCGCTGGCGACGTAGAGAATATTCACAGGCGCTCGTAGCGTTCGAGATCCAGCGTGATGGAGAGCGTACCAGGCGCTGTGCCGCGTACCAGATTCAGTGCGTGATCGACAGCGGCGTCTTCCACGCCTACCAGCAGCGTCGTTCTCCCTTTGCGGAGAAAACCGCCGGTCGATGCCAGCCGGGTCACGCGAAACCCTTGCTCGACCAGCGCATCGACTGTCGCATCAGCGACACTATCATCGGTGACGAAGATCAGCAACTTCATGGGCGCTCCTTATGCCAGGTACCAGTGTAGCGTGCATTATACCAGATACATCCACGTCCGCGCGATTGTGAAGAAATGCACAAACGTTTGACAACCCCGGCACTCGTTGCTATACTCCTGAGTCGTTTTTGTGCGGTCATAGAGAAGAGATCGTCACATTTCTGGCAGGACCCGTCGCATCGTTGCGAGGCATTGTACAGCGATCGGTACGCGAGCACTCACTCTTCGTCAGGAGGATCACTTGAATACCTTTAATGACATGAAAAAGCGAATCGCGCTGGTTTTTCCAGGGCAGGGTTCGCAATATGTGGGCATGGGCAAAGAGTTGTACGAAGCATCGCCGGCTGCACGTCGCATTTTCGATCAGGCTGATCAGGTGCTGGGCTTCGAACTCTCGAAACTCTGCTTCGAAGGTCCTCAGGAGGAACTCGACGATACCGTCAACGCCCAACCGGCGATTCTTACGGTCAGCATTGCGTGCCTGGAAGCGCTTAAGGAGCGTTTCGGACCCTTCGGTTATCTGGGGGCGCCCTCGCTTGTCGCCGGTCACAGCCTGGGTGAGTTTACCGCACTGGTCGCAGCTGGCGTGCTCGATTTCGAGGATGCGCTCAAACTGGTGCGTGAACGCGGGCGATTGATGAAGGAGAGCGGGGAGCAACGCCCCGGCGGTATGGCGGCGGTCGTTGGTCTTGATGACAAAACGCTCGAGGAGGTCGTTCAGGAAGCACAGGCGGAGGGGGTCGTTTCGGTCGCCAATGCGAATTCACCTGGACAGACGGTGCTTTCCGGCGAGCATCGTGCGTTGCAGCGCGCAATGGAACTGGCGAAGGCGCGCGGTGCGAAGCTGGTTCAGCGGTTGCAGGTGAGCATTGCGGCGCACTCGCCATTGATGCAGAGCGCATCGGCGCGATTCAACGAACTGCTTGATCGGTTCCAGTTGCGTCCCCCAGAAGTGCCGCTCATCGCCAATATCAGCGGTCGCGCGCTGACGACCGTCGAAGAGTTGCGACAGGAATTGTCGCAGCAGTTGACCCGCCCGGTGCAGTGGACGCGCTCGGTGCAGGAAATGGTGTCGCATGGGGTCGATACCATCGTTGAGGTTGGTCCGCGTCAGGTGCTGTCGGGGTTGATCAAGCGCATTACGCCGCATGCCAGACCAGTGCCGCTTACCGATACCGAAGTCGCCAGACTGGTAGCGCAGACGGCGGGCGAAGAGGAAGGTTCTGGCATTTGATACTGCTGCAGAAAGGGGAGTGATCGCCATGCGGTAATGTCTGCCGCCGGTCGCTGCTCCACCCGGCAGTTAGAAAGGCGCGGCTCATGAGTACTGCGCAGCGGGTTGTGATTACGGGGTTGGGGGCGGTTACCCCCTGTGGCGTGTCGGTTTCTTCGATGTGGGAGGCGCTCCTTGCCGGGCGTAGCGGGATAGGACCGATTACCCGCTTTGATGCTGCTGGTTTTGCCATTCGGATCGCTGGCGAGGTACGGGGATTTTCGCTCGATCCTGCCATCGATCTGCGTGAGGCGCGCCGCATGCCGCTCAATGTGCGGTATGCGCTCAATGCGGCGCTCGAAGCGGTGCGTGATGCGCGCCTCGATATGACGCGCGAAGATCCGGAGCAGGTTGGGGTGGTGTTCGGCAGCGGCGCTGGCGGTCTCGATCTGATCTTCGACAATCATGATGTGCTGCGCGAACGTGGTCCCAGGCGCGTGTCTCCAACATTGATCGCCAATATGATCCCGGATGCGGCAAGCGGCTATATTGCGATCCAGTTGGGAGCGCAGGGTCCGAACATGGCGGTCGTTGCAGCCTGCTCCACTGGTGGACATAACATTGGTGAGGCATATGAACTGATCCGCCGGGGTGATGCGGCAGTGGTTATTGCGGGCGGCAGCGAGGCGCCGATCCACCCGACGATTGTGGCATCATTCTCGAATATGCGTGGTCTGGCGGAGGATAATCTCCACCCTGAACGCGCCTGTAAGCCGTTTGACGCCCGTCGGGACGGGTTCATTCTATCGGAAGGCGCGGGTGCACTGGTGCTGGAAAGCCTGGAGCACGCACTGGCGCGCGGCGCGCCGATCATCGCCGAGATTGTCGGGTACGGCAACAGTTGTGATGCGGGCGATATGATCGCCGCCGACGATCAGGGGCGCGGCGCGGCGCGCGCGATGACGATGGCATTGCGCAAATCCGGCTTGCCGCCCGATGCGGTCGATTATATCAATGCCCACGGCACCGGGACGCCGCTCAACGATCTTGCCGAAACCCGTGCGATCAAGTCGGTTTTTGGGGATCATGCGTACCGTCTGGCGGTCAGTTCCACCAAATCGATGCTGGGTCACATGATGGGCGCAGCCGGTGCAGTCGAGGCGCTGATCTGCGCGCTTGCCATTCGTGATGGTCGCCTGCCGCCGACGATTAACCTCGAAGAGCCAGACCCCGATTGCGATCTGGACTATGTGCCAAATGTTGCGCGTGCAACCGATGTGCGCGTGGCGCTGTCGAACTCGATCGGATTGGGCGGTCACAATTCTGCACTGCTGATGCGCCGCTTCGAGGGGTGAGCCGGTCGTCAGTCGCCATCCATTGCCAGGTTGTGCTCCGGGCACCAGCCGTCGTACCCGCCGACGCTCACAAAGCGCCAGCGTGTTCCTTCTGCATCGACTGGAGCGCGTTCAAGCAGGGTCACTTCCAACCCTTCGCTCAACGGGACCGGTTGGGTTGGCGCGCGGAAACTCGGCGTCGTGCGCAACCATCCTGGTCCGCCGGGCGGCAGGTTGACAATGCGCGCTTTCTTCGGCGCAGGGGTGTTGGTTGGCGGCAGGGTGATCGCTGCCGAGAGGGCGGTCGGCGGCGCTCCGGCAATCGAGGGGGTCGATGGGGTCAGCAGGTGCTGCAACCCGCTGATCGCCAGGAAGACGAGCGCCAGCACCGCCAGGATGGCCAGCGCCAGGCGGAGTGACCCGCTTTCGGGCAACCATCCTGCCTGGCGCGCCTTCCGCTCTTCTGCACGTGCGCGGAGTCCTGAAGCTGCGACCGGTCGTGTTGGCGAATCACCCGCGTGCCGGGAGGCGCCGGTCGGCGCTGCGACCGGTCGTGTTGGCGAATCACCCGCGTGCCGGGAGGCGCCGGTCGGCGCGCGGTGCGCCGCCGTATCACGCTGAGATGGCGCTGTGCGGGGCTGCGTCAGCCCGCACAGGTCGGCGACAAATTCGCCATAGGCGGCGACGCTGCGCGCACTGCCGGCAAACCCTTCGCCATGGGCGAAACTGGCGCGCACCCGGTTGATGTCGAGCACGCGATCACGCTGCTTTTCGGTGAGCAGCCCCGCGCGCTGCGCCAGCATTGCACGTGTCGCCCATCCCAGGGTTCCTTCGTCAATCGCCTTGCGCTCGGCATCGCTCAACAAGGGGCTGCGGCGCAGTTCGGCGTCCAGGTGGTCGGACAGGGCGCTGTGGAATGCCAGGAGTGCTGCACCGAGCAGGTCGCTGTCGTCACCTGCGCGCCGTACCAGATCGAAGCCGCGTCGCACCTTTTCTTCGACACGTGTCACTGTGATCCTCCTGCTGCCAGCAGCGTTCTTTCGTCCAGCCTGCCCGGGGCAATGCCGTTGCATCGTGTGGATTCACCACTGAGATGTGAAGGACGGGGATGTGCGGTGCGTTGCGCATTGCACCGCAGTGGCGCAGCAGGCGCGGATCGGTTTCTTTTCGCTCTGCGCTCCCGGCGCCCCGGCGGTGCATTGTGTGTTGCATCTCTGAGAAATGCGCGGCAATCTCCGCATTTTTCACCCTTTCATGCAGATCATCGCACACAATGATAATAGCACACCTGTTCGCTTCTGGCAACCATGTCATGTCCGACGAATGACATCGATGCCGCCCATGTACGGGCGCAGCACCTCGGGGATGACAACGCTGCCGTCCTCCTGCTGATAGTTTTCGAGAATGGCGATGAGAGTGCGTGGCAAGCCCAATCCTGAGCCATTCAGCGTGTGAACATATTCGGGGCGCGCGCCGGGTTCCGGACGGTAACGGATATTCGCTGCACGCGCCTGAAAGGCTTCGACATTCGAACAGGAACTGACCTCGAGCCACTCGCCCTGGCCCGGCGCCCAGACTTCGATGTCGTAGGTGCGCGTGGCGGCAAACCCCAGGTCGCCGGTGCAGAGTTCCTTGGTGCGGAAGGGCAATCCCAGCAGGCGACAGGTTTCCTCGGCGTCGGCGCGCAGTTTTTCGAGTTCATCGTAACTGGTCTCCGGACGAACGAACATGTACATTTCGACCTTGTCGAACTGATGCCCGCGCTTGATACCGCGCACGTCGCGCCCGGCGCTCATCTTCTCACGACGGAAGCAGGGGGTGTACGCACAATAGCGCAACGGCAACTGATCAGCGTCCAGGATTTCATCGCGGTGCAGATTGGTCACCGGCACCTCGGCAGTTGGCACCAGCCACAGGTCATCTTCCACGTCACGGTAGAGGTTGTCGCGGAACTTGGGCAGTTGACGTGCGCCCCACATACACTGCTCTTTGACCACAAACGGCGTGTAGACCTCGTCGTATCCCTGTTTGCCGTGCAGGTCGAGCATCCACTGGATGAGAGCGCGTTGCAGGCGGGCGCCCGGTCCTTTGAGCACGTAGAAGCGCGATCCCGACAGTTTGACGCCCCGCTCGAAGTCGATGATGTCGAGCGCCTCACCCAGTTCCCAGTGCGGTTTGGGGGTGAAATCGAACGTGCGCAGTTCGCCTTCCTGCGCAATCACCACGTTGTGCGTCTCGTCGGGTCCGTCGGGAACCGAGGGGTGCGGCAGGTTGCGCAGTTCCATGAGCGCAGCATACTGCCGCTCTTCGACCGCCGCAAGTTCGCGGTCGAGTTCGGCAATGCGATCACCAACGGCGCGCATTTCGGCGATCTTCGCGTCGCGTGCGGCCGCATCGCTCATTTTGCCGATCTCTTTCGAGACTGCATTCCGCAACGCTTTGAGTTGTTCCACCTCACGCAGCAGCGCGCGGCGTTGCTCGTCGTATGCCAGCACCGCATCGACCTGCGCCGGATCGACGCCGGTTCGCCCGAGCGCCGCTTTAACCAGATCGGGTTGCTCACGGATCAGTCGAATGTCCAGCATTGGCGATTCCTTTCAGAGCAGCACGTAGCTCCACGACACCATTTTGCCGTTCTTGTAGGGTGCGACGCCGAAGAATGTCCGATGATCACGCGCGAAGACCATATCGATCCACAGGCGGTCATTGTCCCACAGGTTGAGTTCGTGCAGGCGTGCAACCGGCACCCACTCCAGGTCGCCTTCGGGATTGCTGGTGAACGGCGTTCCGCTCCAGCGGTCAATGCGGAAGACGAAGGCAAACCAATCCTCTTCGTTTTTGCCGAAGCCGGGCCAGTTGAGAACGCCGCGCAGCACCAGGTCGTCCGCCTCGATACCGGCCTCCTCGCGGATCTCGCGTTTCATGCCACTCACGACATCCTCGTGGGAGTGCAGTTTCCCGCCCAGACCATTGTACTTGCCGTAGTGGACATCATCCGGGCGGGCGTTGCGGTGCACCATCAGCACCGACGCGCCATCGGGCGACATGACATAGCCAAGCGTTGCCAGAATAGGCGTATATGCAGGCATAATCACTCCAGATTGGTTTCCACAGCGTATCGCATCCTACCACAGTGCTGAAATCCCGGCTGCGCCCGACCGATATTCCTCGATCCGGCGGCGCGATCCGGGGTCGATACCCTCGGGCAGGGCATCGAGCGGAAAAAAGCGCGCTTCGGCGATCTCGACCGAACGCGGCGCAGCCGGATTGCTCTGTGCTGTGAAGACAAAGACGATAATGTAATTGACGAAGGTGAAGCGAAAGGTGTCGTATACGCCGAGCACGCGCTGAAACTCGGCAGGCACGCCCGATTCTTCATAGACCTCGCGTCGCGCTGCCTCTTCCAACCGCTCGTGCGGATCGACCGCGCCGCCGGGCAGTCCCCAGGGTGTGGCGCCGCCGCGATGGCGCACGAGCAGCACCTCATTGTCGCGCAGAACAAGCGCACGCACGCCGAGAAGCGAAGGACGCGCGACGCTCCAGAGCAGATCGCGCACCGCGTGGGCGATGCGATAGAGTAGCGTCAGCGCAGCGTTTGCCAGGCGTTGTTGCATATCACCGTCGTTCAATAAAAAACCCCGCGTCCGCGAAGGACGAGGAGTTCTCCACCCTGTGGCGCCACCTTCATTCATTCGCCGCGACGCGCGATACCAGGCGCTTCCGGCGTCAGTCAGGGCAGGCGACCTTTACCTGTGCGACTCAGGAGGGATCGTGTGTGCTCTGCAATCGCCATGCACCGACCGGCGACTCACCGATTGCCAGCTTCCTCCGGGTCGTCTCCATCGCAGTCGTTATTATATCAGCCTTGCAGATGACGTGCAATTCCGGCGCTGTTCGTTCAGGAAAGAAACTGCACCAGCAGAAAGACAGCGACGCCGATGATCGCCAGTGAGATGATAAAGCGCAGAATGCCGACCACGATCTTGAAGACGATGTACACCGCAATTGCGGCGACGAGAATGATAATGAGCGATTCCAAGCGTATTTCTCCTTGATGTAACCGTTCGCACCTGGGGTAACATACGCGCCTGGGAACGAGGGCGTCCCGCCCTCGTCGCGCCTGCGAGGGCAAGATGTCCTCGCTCCCAGGAGACATGTGAACACTTACCTGTTGATCCATCGTTGCAGAGCGAGCAGGAAGTATGATACAATACAACACGCGATGGCGTGCGAAGGCACGCCAATCGTTTAGCCTGGAGCGCTAGCACTCAATAGTCGAGAGTGCTAACAGGCGTACAATGGAACGGAAAGCGTCACGCAAGCGTGGAGTGAGCAGAAGGATGCACGAGGCAGCGGTCAGAGGCGGCTCTCAGGAGCGTCGCATCGTTGGCGATATCATGTAAGGCGCATCGTGGCTTCTGCCGCAAATGACGTGCCAGGGGAGCAGTCTATGACGACCGATCTGACCGATCGCCGCCGGCTGATCCTGAAACTGGCGATCCAGGAGTTCATTGAGAGTTCGCAACCGGTAGCATCGGATCTGCTGGTGCGCAAATACAGGCTCAATGTATCGCCTGCGACCGTGCGAAACGAGCTGGCGGCGCTGGAAGAGCTCGGATATCTGACGCATCTGCACACATCGGCCGGGCGCGTGCCGACCGATGCGGGGTACCGTTATTTTGTCGAGAACCTGATGGATCGCACGCCGCTTTCGGCAACCGAGCAACGCACGATCCGTCACCAGTTCTATCAGGTGCGCAGCGAGCTCGACCAGTGGATCCAGCTGGCGGGCGCGGTGCTGGCGCGCACCGCCCAGAACGCATCGGTCGTGACGCCGCCGCGCGCGCAACAGGCGCGCCTGAAGCATCTGGAGCTGATCGCGATCCACGAGACAACAGCGCTCATGGTGCTGGTGTTGCATGATGGCACGATCCGGCAACAAACGCTGACGCTCGATGTGGCAATGACGCAGGAGGAGTTGAGTCGCAGCGCCGCGCAGATCAACGAGCGCTGCTGCGATGCGCCGGTCGAGCGGATCGAGGAAGTGTTGAAGCATGAACGGGCGCAGGAACCGCCCGGCGGCAACGCACTCGTCTGTCAGGTGCTCGATCTGGTCGTGAAAGCGATGCATCAGTTCAATGAGCATATCAGCAGCGATATACACAGCGATGGCTTGATCGAAATCCTGAACCAGCCAGAGTTCTCGCGCGTCGAGCGGGTGCGTCGGATGGTCGAGATTCTGCAGAGCGGTCGGGCGCTTGGCACGCTGATACCGCGCGCGCTCTCCAGCAGCGGCGTTCAGGTGGTGATCGGCGGCGAACATAGTTATGATGAAATGCGTGAGTATAGCGTGGTGCTCTCGCGTTATGGCGGCGGCGAGATCGTCGGCGTCCTCGGTGTGATCGGTCCGACCCGCATGGCGTACCCGCGCGCCATTTCAGCAGTGCGCTACATCTCGGCGGTGATGAGCGATCTGCTGGCGGAACTCTACGGCATCGAGGGCGCAAACCGCTTGCATAGTGAACCCTGATTATCAACCCTGTGAGGGGAGGTCGATCCGCATGTCGGAACAATTGCAACCACTACCGCATGAAGAACAGCCTGAGACGACGACTGACGGTCAGGAGGCGACGACAACCGCAGCCCCCGTTGAAGAGGTCGCGGCGGCGCCAGGCGTCGAGGCGTTGCAGGCGCGGATTGCTGAACTGGAGCGTGAAAATGCCGAACTGCGCGACAACTGGTTGCGCGCAGTGGCGGATTATAAAAACTTTAAGCGGCGCACCGACCAGGAGCGCGCTGAGTTGATCCGCAGCGCCAGCGCTGCGCTGCTCCTTAAACTGTTGCCGGTGATGGATGACCTCGAGCGTGCGATGGCAAGCGTGACGCCTGAGGTTGCCGAAACCCCCTGGTATAGCGGGTTCAAACTCATTCCGCAGAAGTTGCAGACGATCCTCGAAAGTGAGGGGGTTGCCCGTATGCAGACGGTGGGGGAGCCGTTCGATCCAAACCGGCACGAGGCGATTATCTATGAGCCGTCGGAGGATGGCGAGGATGGCAGGGTGATTGCCGAGTTGCAGCACGGTTATCTGCTGCGCGACCGCGTGTTGCGCCCGGCGATGGTGAAGGTCAGCCAGGGGAAGAAGCAATCGTCAGACTCAGAGACGCCGCATGGGTAAAATCATTGGCATCGACCTTGGCACGACCAACTCTGTCGTCGCGGTGATGGAAGGCGGCGAACCGGTGGTCATTGCCAATGCCGAGGGGAGCCGCCTTACTCCTTCGGTGGTGGCGATCAATAAGGCGGGTGAACGCCTGGTCGGGCAGGTTGCCAGGCGTCAGGCGGTGGTCAACCCGGAGCATACGATCTTTTCCGTCAAGCGGTTCATCGGGCGTAAACTGTCCGACCCGGCGGTGCAGAAGAGCAGGTCGCTGATGCCGTATCGCCTGGTGGAGGCGCCAAATGGCGATGCCTGGGTGCATCTGGCCGGGCGTGACTATAGCCCGCAGGAGATCTCGGCGTTTGTGCTGCAAAAACTTAAAGCCGACGCCGAGGCGTACCTCGGCGAACCGGTGACACAGGCGGTCATTACGGTTCCTGCTTACTTCAACGATAGTCAGCGTCAGGCGACGCGCGATGCCGGTCGGATCGCCGGGCTGGATGTGGTGCGAATTATCAATGAGCCGACCGCTTCGGCGCTTGCGTATGGTCTCGATCAGAACAGGCATAATCATCTGATTGTGGTCTACGATCTCGGCGGCGGGACATTCGATATCTCGATCCTTGAACTCGGTGACGGCGTCTTCGAGGTGCGAGCAACGAATGGCGATACTCACCTCGGCGGCGATGATTTCGATCAGCGCATCATGGATTGGATGGCGACCGAGTTCCAGAAAGAGACCGGTATCGATCTGCGTACCGATCGGACGGCGCTGCAACGCCTGAAGGAGGCTGCCGAAAAAGCCAAGCAGGAACTCTCAACGGTGTTGCAAACCGACATCAGTCTGCCGTTCATCACTGCCGACGCCAGCGGTCCGCGCCATTTGAACCTGACGCTCACCCGCGCTCGCCTGGAGCAGTTGACGGGTGATCTGATCGAGCGTACCATCGGTCCCATGCGTCAGGCGCTGGTTGATGCCGGGGTGCGCCCGAATGACATTGATGCGGTGGTGCTGGTAGGCGGGCAGACGCGTATGCCAGCAGTGCAGGAGATGGTGCGGCGTTTCTTCAACCGTGAGCCGCATCGGGGTGTGAATCCGGATGAGGTCGTGGCGGTTGGCGCCGCAATTCAGGCGGGCGTTCTGGCGGGGGAGGTCGGGAACGTGGTGCTGCTCGATGTGACGCCGTTGACACTCGGCATCGAAACGCTCGGCGGCGTTATGACGCCGCTGATCGAGCGGAATACAACTATTCCAACTCGCAAGAGCCAGGTTTTCTCAACGGCTTCGGATAATCAGAGCAGCGTCGAGATCCATGTGCTGCAGGGCGAGCGCGCCGAGGCGCGCGCCAATAAGTCCCTCGGTCGCTTCGTGCTTGATGGCATCCCGCCAGCGCCGCGCGGCGTACCACAGATTGAGGTGACGTTCGATATCGATGCGAACGGTCTCCTGAATGTCTCGGCAACCGATAAACGAACCGGAGTTGCACAGCATATTACGATCACCGCTTCGTCCGGTCTTTCAGAAGAAGAGATCCAGCGGATGATCGCGGAGGCGGATCAGTACGCTGAAGAGGATCGGCGGCGGCGTGACCTGATCGCAGCGCGCAATGCCGCAGACGGCGTTATCTACAATGCCGAGCGTACACTGCGCGAAGCTGGCGAAGCAGCAGACGAGACGGTGCGTGTCCGCATTCAGGAGCGGATTGCGGCTGTGCGCCTGGCGATCGAGGGTGACGATAGTAACGAGATACGCAATCGGACGGCGGAACTCACAGTGGCGTTGCAGCAACTGGCGCACATTACCGGTGTGCGCAGTGATCAGGACGGTGAAGCGGGTCGTGCACATTGAACGCTCAGGATACTCCTTGAGCGTTGCTGAGGCAGCGTATGGCAGTGAAGCGCGATTACTACGAAGTGTTGGGCGTTCAGCGCAACGCCTCGCAGGACGAGATTAAGAAGGCGTTCCGTCGTCTGGCGCGCCAGTATCACCCCGACGTCAATAAAGCGCCGGACGCGGAAGCGAAATTCAAAGAGATCAACGAGGCGTATGAGGTGCTGTCCGACCCGGAGAAACGGAGCATGTATGATCGCTTCGGTCATGCCGGTCCTACGGCTGCGCCGGGATTTGATCCGTTCTCCAGTGCGGATCCGTTCAGTTCGATCTTTGAAACCTTCTTTGGCGGAACAATGCGGGCATCGCAGCGTGGTCCGCAGCGCGGCGCCGATCTGCGCTATACGCTGTCGATCTCGTTTGAAGAAGCGGTCTTCGGCGTTGAAAAGACGATCGAGTTCCGCCGATTGGAGACCTGTCCGGTATGCCGTGGCAGCGGCGCCGAGCCGGGCACCGAACCGGTGCGCTGTCCGAAGTGCGGCGGTCTTGGTGAAATTCGTCAGCGCGCGCCGCTCTTCAATATGGTGACGGTGACAACCTGCGATATGTGCCGTGGTGAAGGCACGGTGATTGCAATTCCGTGTCGCGAGTGCCGTGGCGAAGGACGGGTGCGTCAGACGCGCAAAATAACGGTGCGTGTTCCACCTGGCGTCGATAACTCATCCCAGATCCGGATCAGCGGTGAGGGGGATGCCGGTCCACGCGGCGGCCCATACGGCAATCTGTATGTCGTGATCGACGTGCAACCGCATCCATACTTTATCCGCGAGGGCAACGACATCATCCTCGAATTGCCGCTCAATGTGGCGCAGGCGGCGCTGGGCGTCGAGGTTGAAGTGCCGACCATCGATGGCACGGAGCATCTGCGCATTCCCCCCGGCGTGCAGAGTGGCGCCGTCTTCCGCATTCGCGGCAAGGGTGTGCCGTTCCTGCGCAGCAGTGGGCGCGGCGATCAGATCGTTGTGGTGCGCGTCGTCATCCCCACCAATCTGACCGATCATCAGCGCAGGCTGTTTGAGGAACTCGCACGCTCGCTCGAAAAAGAACCGATCGGCGGTCAGCGCGATGAAGGTTTCTTCGGACGCATCAAGAATGCGCTCGGTCTGTAGCGCTGGAGCCTCCCGATATGTCCGATCTGCTCTACGGTCGCAATGCGGTGCGTGAAGCGTTGCGCGCCCGACGACGCACCTTTCAGCGCCTGCTGGTTTCAGCCGGTGCGCAGGAAACCGGTACGCTCGGCGATGTTGTCCGGATTGCCGGAGAAATGGGTGTGCCGGTTGAGCGCATCGACCGACGCGAACTCGACCGGCGGTTGCGTGATGCGAATCACCAGGGTGTGGCGCTGGAATGCAGCGATTATCCGTATGTCGATCTCAACGACTGCCTGACGCTCGCCGAGGAACGCGGCGAACCGGCATTCCTGCTGTTGCTCGATCATATTCAGGACCCGCAGAATGTCGGGACATTGCTGCGTACCGCCGAGGTTGTCGGCGTGCATGGGGTGGTGATGCCCGGCAGACGTGCAGCGGAAGTGACGCCAGCGGTGGTGAATGCGTCGTCCGGTGCGGTCGAACATCTGCGGGTTGCGGTCGTCACGAACCTGGCTGCAACGATTGAGCAGATTCAGCACGCTGGTGTGTGGGTTGTGGGGGTTGAGGACGATGAGCGCGCATATGAATACGATCGGGTTGATCTCGATCTGCCGCTGGCGCTGGTGCTCGGCGCGGAAGGTCCGGGGCTGGCGCGTCTGACACGTGAACGCTGTGATTTTCTCGTCCGGCTGCCGATGCGCGGGCAGATTGCGTCGCTGAATGTCGCTGTCGCCGGGAGTATTGTGCTGTACCATGCGTGGCGGGTGCGGGAGCGGGGGAGAACTAAGCACTGAGAACTGAGAACCAAGAACTAAGAACCAGGAACTGAGAACTGAGAACCGAGAACTAAGAACCGAGAACTAAGAACCGAGAACTGAGAAATGAGAACGAAAGATTGATATGAGCAATGATACACGTGGTGAAGAATGACGGGAGAGCGACAATGGCGACGACGCTGGCGGAACTGGTCAAAGAAAAGCGCGCTGACATTCTGGCGCTTGCGGCAAAGCATGGTGCACGGAATGTGCGCGTGTTCGGCTCCGTGGCGCGCGGCGATGCCGATGAGCAAAGTGATATTGACGTTCTGGTGCAGATGGCGCCGGGACGCTCGCTCCTCGATCTGGGCGGCTTGCAGTATGATCTTGAACAGCTTCTGGGTTGCCGGGTCGATGTCGTTACCGAACAGGGTCTCAAAGCGCGTCTGCGCGAGGAGATTCTCAGCGAAGCGGTGACGCTGTGAGACTTCCGGTTGAGTGTCTGCGCGATATTCTGATTCGTCGGAACGGAGGGATATGTGACGTACACTGATCGCGCATTAGCGATCCTGCACGAGTGGGTGCAGGGGGAACAACTGCGGAAGCACTGTTATGCCGTTGCTGCGTCGATGCGTCACTTTGCGCATTTGAGCGGCGGTGATCCCGATCTGTGGGGGGCGATCGGGCTGCTGCACGATATGGATTTCGAGCGCTATCCGCAGATGCCCCCGCCCGGTGAGCATACAACTGCCGCGTCTGAAGCCATCCTGTCCGGGCAGGTCACCGAGCCGCCGCTGCAGATGCATCCGTTCGTCGGCGTCACATATCTGCGTCTGCATGGCTGGTCGCCAGAGGTGTGTCGCGCTATTCTGTCGCACGCGAATTACAGCGGCGTCGGGCGCGAAACGCCGCTGGAAAAGACGCTGGCGGCGGTCGATGAACTGTCGAGTTTCGTGGTTGCGGTTGCGCTCGTTCGTCCGACGAAGAGTGTGTTTGATGTGGACGTGACGGCGGTGCGGAAGAAGATGAAGGACAAAGCGTTTGCGCGCGCCGTGAGCCGTGATGAGATCGTTCACAATGCGGAAGCGCTCGGTATGCCGCTCGATGAGGTCATCGGGCGTGTCATCGAAGGATTACGCGCCGATGCGCAGCGGCTGGGCATTGCCGGTAACAGCGCGTGATGGAGATTGAGCATGTATAGCAGTTCTCAGATACATTGACCATTATTCCTATCCGTCGTGTCGCACAAGGCGCCCGCCGCTGGCGGAGTGTAGACCGAAATTCATTTCGGTCGCCGCGTGGAGCGTGCGATTCCGGGAGTGTTCAACCTCGTCCACCAGGTTCAACCTCTGTGAGAACTGCTATCATCCGGTATGCGCCTGGCGCCGTCGGGCTGATGGAGATTGAGCATTAAATCCGCTATACTGCGCTAGCCGTCGGGCTGAAGCCCTCGGCTATCCAGGGCGAAGCCCGCCTGCGCGGGCTAGAGCGGAATAATTACTCAAAGACCATAAGCCCTCGGCTATGGAATGCGAAGCCCGCCTGCGCGGGCTATACCGGATTATTTACTCAAAGACCATAACGCAGTCGCACGCTGTTGCCGCTGCGCTTGTGGCGGCGCCCTTCAACGGTTCCCCTGACGCGCCATGAACTGTTCGACTTCGACGCGCGTCGGTAATGCGGGGATTGCTCCCGGTCTGGTGCAGGTCAGTGCACCGACAGCATTGGCGAATGTCAGCGCATCACGCACGACGTTGCGATCAACGCGCGCCAGTGATCCAAGACGTTCACGTTCCGGCAGCAGGCGGGTGATCATCGCTGCCATAAATCCGTCACCCGCGC
>Ga0209162_1001356_pt1 | contig 24266 bp, 11 predicted proteins | sample YNPNPMetaG_FD_187121 | JGI IMG/M metagenome (GOLD analysis project Ga0209162, IMG submission 187121) | Anoxygenic and chlorotrophic microbial mat microbial communities from Yellowstone National Park, USA - YNP NP MetaG (SPAdes) (version 2) ...
AAGCCCATAGACCCGGACCGGTTTCCGGAGCAAATCCGGCGCATCCTGCGCGGGGAGTCGGTTTGGGATCCGGGTATGTGACAGGAGTACGCAGTTGGTCTTTTTGCCACGAATTGCACGAATTTGCACGAATTAAAAGAACAAAATTCGTGCAAATTCGTGAAATTCGTGGCGAATTCCGTCTACGGTACAGGTTGTTTTTTGCATGATTAGGGGCTGAGGGATGGAGGCCTTTCAGGGGGCCGCTGGGCTGGAAGTACCGGGTGTGGGGATGCGCGGTGGGTTGGGGCGGACCATTCTGACCGCCTTCCTGATACTGGCGATTGTGCCTCTCAGTGTGGTCAGTTGGTATGCCTCTACCCGTCACCGCCAGAATATCCAGGGAGAGGTGACGGGGAAACTGGTCACCATTGCCGCCCTGAAAGAGGCACAGATGACCCGCTGGCTGGAAGAGCAATCTGCGGCCCTGGATGACCCGGAATTGCAGGAAACCGTCCTCCGTGCGGCCGGAACAAGCCCCGAAGAAATCCGTTCCCTCCTGACCACTCTTGCGTCCCAGAAGGGCTTGGAGGACCTGGCCCTGGTTGGCCCTCAGGGGCGGGTGGAGTGGGCCGGGGATGCCTCCTGGGAGAACGATACTGTGCTTCTGCCTCTCACCCCCGACTCCTTCGCCCTTCAAACATCTCTGAATCCTGCCAGGCAGGGAGGCATCGTCCTGGTACGGCCCCTGGATTCAGCCCGATGGCCGTACATCGCGGCCCGGCTGAAGGGGGAGGGTTTCATCCATATCCTGGAGGAACGCGCCGGCCTGGGCGATACCGGAGAAGCCTATGTGGTGGACCGGTGGGGGTTCGCCTGTCCGCAGAACCGCCGGGTCGCCAGTCCCGCGATTGAGGCGGCCCTCTCCCAGCAGAACGGTCAGGGCCTGTATGAGAACTATGCGGGCACGCCCGTCATCGGCGTCTACCGGTGGCTGCCCGCGCTGGGCCTGGCCCTGGTCGTGGAGCAGACGCAGGAGGAGGCCTTCGCGGGCAACGAGGCCGTGACTACCGCCGTCATCGCGGCGACGCTGGCGGTGGCGATCGCCACCGCGGCCATCGCGGCCGTGGTGACCCGTCAGATCACCCGACCGGTCGTCCGGCTGACGGAATCCGCTCTGCGGATTGCCGCCGGAGACCTCTCCCAGCGGGTAGACATCACCTCCCGGGATGAAATTGGCATCCTGGCCCAGGTCTTCAATCAGATGGCGACGGAACTGGAGGCCCTGTACAACGACCTGGAGGCCAAAGTTGCGGAGCGGACCCGCCTTCTCCAGCAGGCCAACTACCAGATTCAGCGTCGCGCCATCCAGTTGCAGGCCAGTCTGGAGGTCGGCCAGGCCGTCACCTCCATCCTGGACCCGGACGCGTTGCTGGACCACGTGGTGCGCGTGGTGCGGGATTGCTTTTATTACTCCTACGTCGCCGTTTACACCACAGACGAATCGGGCGATGGGTTGGTTCTTCGGGCTTCCGCAGGAGAGGCCGACCCGTTTCATGGCGCGCGCGTGACCGGGGAGTCCATCGGTGCGGTCGGGCAGGCGTTCCGGGACGGTCGGGCGGTTCTGGAGAGCCGACCGGTCTCCATCAAAGTGGGGCCGCCTCTCTCCTACGCCCGGGCCGAGGCGGCGCTTCCCCTGCGCCTGGGGGACCGGGTGCTGGGGGTGATGGATGTCCAGAGTACCCAGCCCCAATCCTTTGACCAGGATGATGTCTCTGTCCTCCAGAACGTTGCCAATCAGGTCGCCATCGCGCTGGAGAACGCCCGGGCCTACGCGCTGGAGCGGGAGGCCGCCGAGCGGCTGCGGGAACTGGACCGCTCCAAGCGGCGATTCCTGGCGAACATGTCCCACGAACTGCGGACGCCGTTGACCAACATCATCGGTTTCGCCCGCCTGATGTTGAAAGAAATAGACGGCCCGCTGACCGACCAGCAGCGGCATGACCTGGAAATTATTTATCACAACGGGGAGCACCTCCTGGGCCTCATCAATGACCTTCTGGACATCTCCCAGATTGAGGCCGGGCTGATGGAACTGGAGTTCCGGGAGGTAGACCTGAGCGATCTCATCCGCAGCGTGATGGCGACGGCCAGCGCACTGTTGCGGGGGAAGCCGGTGGTGATGCGGGAAATGATTGCACCGGACCTGCCCAGGGTGCGGGCCGACCCCGCGCGCATCCGGCAGGTGCTCCTGCGGATTCTGGCCAATGCGGCCAAGTTTACCGACCAGGGCACCATCACCGTCCGGGCATGGCCGGTGGATGGGGAGGTCCGCATCAGCGTCAGCGATACCGGGATGGGCATCGCGCCCGAGTATCTGGAGCGAATCTTTGAACGGTTTGAACAGGGTGTAACGGAGAACGGCCGTCGCCCTGATGGGGCCGGCCTGGGTCTGGCGTTGAGCAAAGAGTTCGTGGAGATGCACGGCGGGCGTATCTGGGTGGAGAGCGAGGTCGGAAAGGGCTCCACATTTACCTTTACGCTCCCCCTGAAGCCTGCAGATGAGAGGTAGACTATGGCCGTCGCAACCGTGGATCGGGAAACGATTCGCCGGATTCTCGTGGAGGAACTCCCGCGGGCGATAGAGGAGGACGCGGATTTCCGGTACTGGCTGACCGGATGGATGGCGGAGACCTTCCCCAGGCGCCCGGAAGTGGAACAGTCTACGGCGCAGATCCTGGAGCAACTGGCCGCGTTGCGCCAGGACTTCAACCGCCAGATGGCTCTGCAAGCCCAGCGGATAGAGGCGCTGGAGCAGCGGATGGAGGACCTGCGCCGGGACTTCAATCGGCGGATGGAGGAACTGCGATGGGACTTCCACCAGCAGGTTCTGCGCCTGACGGAACGGCATGAATCCCTGGAGAAGCGGGTGGACCGGGGGCTCGCGCGGCTGGATGCTACCCTGGGGGCCATCGGTGCCCGCTGGGGGCTGATGGCCGAGGAATCCTTCCGATCCGGAATGGCGGGTATCCTCCGGGACGAGTTCGGCTGGCAGGTGGAGCACGTTCTGATTATGGATACCGAAGGGTATGTCTTTGGGCGGCCCGACCAGGTGGAGATTGATATGGCCATTCATAACGGCGCCCACTGGCTGGTAGAGATTCGTTCTTCTATGAGCAAGCCCGATATGTATACCTTCGTCCGCAAAGTAGAACTCTACGAGCGGTTGCGGGAGGTCCAGGTGGCCCGGCGAATCGTCATCTCGCCGATGATCCATCCTCAGGCGAAAGAGGTCGCGGAGCGCCTGAACATAGAACTCTATACCTCTGTCTACGATGTCTCGCCGGACCTCTCGGGGGGTAATGAAAAGGGCCAGTGAGGAAGTGAAATGACCGCGGTGGTGGCTGTGGCGAACCACAAAGGCGGTGTGGCCAAAACCACGACCTGCCTCTCCCTGGGCGGCGCTCTGGCGGAGCAGGGGCTCCAGGTCTTGCTGGTGGACCTGGACCCTCAGGCGCATCTGACCCTCTCTCTGGGGCTTCGCCCCGAGGAACTCCGTCACACCGTCGCCGATGCGCTGCTGGAGCAGCAATCCGTCGTGGCGGTCAGTCGGGAGACAGCAGTGGCAGGTCTGGACCTGGTGCCGGCCAGCGGCGAACTGGTGGTCCTGGACAAAGCCCTCTATGGCCGGCCCGGTTACGAGTACCGGCTGCGGTATGCCCTGGGGCGAATGCCCGTTGCCTACGACTTTGTCCTGATGGACTGCCCGCCATCCTTCGGCACCCTGACCCTCAACGCGCTCACCGCCGCCGATATGCTCATCATCCCGATGCAGTGTGAGTACTATGCCTGGCGTTCCCTCCGCCCGATGCTGGAACTGGTGACCGTGGTCCGGCAGAAGACCAACCCCGCCCTCCGCTACCGTCTCCTGGTGACCATGTACGATGTACGGAGCCGTATTCACCGGCTGATTCTGGAGCAAGTCCGCCGCTTTTTCCCACAGGCCACTTTTCGGACGATGATCCAGGTGGATACCCGCCTGCGGGAGAGCCCGGCCTACGGCCTGCCGGTGACCCAGTACGCCCCGCGCACGCGGGCCGCCGAGCAGTATCGGGCTGTCGCTCAGGAGATTATGGAGTGCTTTTCCCCTTCGCCCACCGTTATCGTGGGACGGGAGAACGCGCGGCCCGTGGAGTATCCCGTCTTTGTATGAGAAATCGCGAGGAACAGGGATATGGAGTCCTTCAAACGATCGCTGGAAGAACTGTTTTCGGATTTCACCCCGCCCGCTCCCGAGGGGGTTCCTCCCGCCCCTGGGGAGGAAAAGCCGTCGGCTCCCGCCCCGGCCCCGCGCCAGCCCGCAGAGGGTGTGCTTTCCGGGAGAGAAATGGTCAGGCAGGTTGAGCCCGAAATCCCGCTGATGGGGGCCCACGTCCGCAATATTCGCGCGCAACTTTTGGGGAATGTGTTGATTATTCTGGTTGTGATTCTCTGGACGGCTTTTCTGATCGGCAGCGCGATGGTCCGGGCGAATCGGGCGGAGGCCAGTGTGGGGGAGGAGACCGTACGGGCCAACGCCGCACTGGCCGCGGGAAAGGCGGCGGCTGAACTGTTCACGGCTATCAGGCAGGGAACGCTGGCCCAGGACCCCCGGTTGTTCACCGAAACTGTGAACGAGGCCCGGCAGCGCCTGGGGGAGGCCCAGAACCGCCTTTTGGAGAGCGCTGCCGACCTGCCCATAGAGGACCCTCTCTGGACCGAGTTGATTCGCCTGCGGGCCGCTGTAGCCGCTGCCGATTCCTGGACGACGTATCTGGTCAACGCGGCCCGACAGTATCGTTGGGGGAGCGTTCGGACTTCCCAGGTGTATCTGGTACCATACTACTTGCAGGAAATCTCCGATGCGGTTAATCGGGTGGAGCAGTTGACCGCGGAACGGCTGGCGGCGGCCCGCGCTGAAGCGGAGGCCGCGCGTCAGATGTTGCGAAATGTCGCGATTGCCTGGGGCGCGGTTCTGCTGCTGGTGATTCTGGGGGTCAATTTTGCGCTTCTGCGCAGTATGGCCGACCCTCTGGAACGGCTGGCAGAAGCGTCTGCCCGCCTGGCGGCCGGCCGCCTGGAGACGCGAGTCGCAATAGACCGGGCCGATGAGTTCGGTCGCCTCGCTCAGGCTTTCAACGAGATGGCTGACCATCTGCAAACCCTCTACAACGAGTTGGAAGAGCGGGTGCGGGAGCGGACTCGCGCCCTCCAGGAAGCCAACTATGCTCTCCAGCGGCGGGCCATTCAGTTGGAGGCCAGCGCCGAGGTGAGCCGGTCCATCATCTCCATATTCAACGTGGACGAATTGCTGCGGCGGGCCGTCAATCTGATTCGGGACCGCTTCGGCTTCTACCACGCGGGCATTTTCCTGATGGACGAGACGGGGGAGTGGGCGGTATTGCGGGAGGCCACCGGCGAGGCGGGCGCCCGGATGAAGGCCCAGGGCCACCGCCTGCAGGTGGGAGAAACCAGCATGGTCGGCTGGACGGCCCTCCATCGCCGTCCCCGCATCGCGCTGGATGTCGGCGAGGACGCGGTCCACTTCGCCAACCCTCTCCTCCCCTACACCCGTTCGGAGATGACCCTCCCGCTGATGGTCGGCGGTCGCCTCCTGGGGGTGCTGGACGTCCAGTCCACCGAGGAAGCCGCTTTTGATGAGGACGACATCCGTACCCTCCAGAGCATGGCTGACCAGTTGGCCATCGCGATAGAGAATGCCCGACGGCTCTCCGAAACTGCCGCGCTGCTGGAGGCGACCAGTCCCATCTACCGCTTCAGCCGTCGGCTGAGCACCGCGGCCACCGTGAATGATGTTGCGGATGTCATCATTGACGCCGTCTCCGAAACCGAGGCGGACGGGTGTGTGGTGGTGGAGTTTGAGTCTTCCGACGGGGTGCCGGAGATGCTCTCTTACCGGGGGGTCTGGCGGCGAGATCGGGAGCCCATGTTCCAGCCTGGAATGCGAATCGCGGTGACAGAGGCCCCCCTGCCCGCTCCGATGCTGGGCCGGATGTGGGTTACTGAGGATGCCCAACGAGATTCTCAGATGTCGGAGAAGGCTCGGGAACTCTTCCGCGCGACCGGTGTCGGCGCTCTGGTCAACATCCCGCTCCGGGTGGGGGACCGGTCTGTTGGTCAGGTCGTGATTCTGCGGTCCACACCGGGCCCCTTCTCCCCGGCGTCGCTGCGACTTTATGAGGTGATCGGCGACCAGGCCGCCGTCGCCCTGGAGCGGGCCCGCCTGCTGGAAAGTATGCGGCAGCGGGCGGAGCAGGAGGAGGCACTGCGGAGTATCGCCGACCAGATTACGGCCACCTTTGACCTGCGGACAGCCCTGCAGACGACGCTGCAGCAACTGGGGCAGGTGCTGGACGCCCGTGGCGGCTATGCGGAACTGGGAACCCGGTAGCGCGAAAGGCGCGAAAGGCGCGAAATTCGTGATGCGTGAAACGTGAAACGTGAAACGTGAAGCGTGAAACGTGAGAGGCGATACGCGATAAGCGATAGGCGATATGCGATAAGCGATAAGCGATAGGCGATACGCGATACGCGATAAGCGATACGCGATACGCGATAACGGAGGCACATCGGATGCCCGATACCCAACGGCAAAGCGAGATAACCGAATTTCAGGCCTGGCAGGTCCGCGCGCTGCGGGTTCTCCTGGGCGTGCTGGCAGTTGCCGCGACGCCGGTGATCATTTTCACCACCATGGAGGCAATTCGCTATCCGGAGCGGGGCGCGACGGCACCGCCGTTCGGCGCCCTGTACGTCCTTCTGCTCCTCCTGACGTTTCTTCGCCGAGTTCCCCATCGGATTCGGCTCATTGGATCCCTGACGGTGGGCTACGCGGTGGCAGTGATCGCCTTTATGCGAGGTGGGCTGGTCGGGGACGGTCGCCTCTACCTGATGATTCTCCCCTCGCTGGCCATAATCCTCTCCGACCTGCGCCTGGGTCTGGCGGCGGGCGTCTTCAGTTTGCTTATCCATCTGGCTTTTGTGCTGTTTGCCCAAATGGGATGGCTCTCCCAATGGGTTGTGGTGAAGGAAAACCCGATGGCCCTCGGCGACTGGATCAGCGCCTCGGTTGTCTTCTTGATGTTGCTGGCGGGCCTGCTGGCTGTCGTGGGGCTTTCCAACCGTTCGCTCGTTCAGGCGCTGCGGTCGGCCCAACAGTTGGCACAGGAACTGACGGCTACCTATCAGTTGCTGGAAGGCCAGACCCGGGAACTGGAACGGCGGGCGCGCTGGCTGGAGGCCGCGACACACGCCGCCCGGGGGGCCGCCACGCTGGAAGAGCCGGACGTCCTGCTCTCCCGCGTGGCCGAAGAACTGGCCCGACGGATGGACCTGGAGGAGACGATTTTCTACACCGCGGGTCCGGAGGGCGAATTGGTTGCCCGGGCGATGGCGGAAGGTCGGCGGATTGTGCCTGTAGATGCCATGCCCTCCGGTGCGTCACCGCTGGCCCGGGAGGCCTTCCAGAGCGGCTCCGTCCGGTCCGGGTGGTGGGGGGGCCTGTACGAAGTGGCCTTCCCGCTGCGGCTCCAGAAGCGAACACTGGGGGTGATGGTGGTTCGTTTCCCCACCGAAATCCGGATGGACGGAACAGAGACTGTGGTTCTGGAGTTAATCGCGGACCAACTGGCGGTGGCGCTGGAAAATGCCCGTCTCTTCTCCGAGACCCGGGCCAGCCTGCGGGAACTGGAAGCCCTCTATCGCCGATATACGACTCAGGCATGGGAGCGCTTTGTCCGGGAGGCCCCGGAGAGCGTCCGTCTGTGGACGGGGCCGGAGGAGGTTCCGGAGGGGGTCTGGCAGGGCCTCTTTGAGCAGGCCCGCGCCTCCGGCTCGGTCGCGGTGGGCGAGGAGGATTCCCGGTACCTGCTGGCCGTGCCGGTGAAACTGCGGGGTGTGGCGATCGGCGTGCTGGGGTTCCATCGGGAGCAGGCAGCGGGCCGGTGGCGTCCGGAGGAGATCGCGGCGGCCGAGACTGTGGCGGAACGGCTGGCGCTGGCGGTAGAGAACGCCCGCCTGCTGGAGGAGGCCCAGCGCCGGGCCGCCCGGGAGCGGCTGATCGCCGAAATCTCCACCCGATTGCGGGCCTCCCTGGACCCGGATACCGTCCTCAAGACCACCGTCCAGGAACTGGGGCGGGCCCTGCGGGCCCGCTGGGTGGCGGTGGAAGTCACCGGCCCCTCGCAGGAGAGCGCGGTCCGCTCCCAGGAGGTGGACGAATGACGTTCACGCTGACTGCTTTCTGGGTTGACCTGATCGCCTACGGCGCCGTGACGCTCATTCCCCTGGGGTTGATCCCGGTTGTTCTGGGAATCGGCATCCGTCGGCGGGTGAACCTGCTCTTTATCGCACTGGTGCTGGCGATTACCCTGTGGGCCGGGACCTCTGTGGTGCTCCGGATTTCCCTCTGGCGGGTCTGGCAGGCGGGACCCCTCCAGCAATTCTGGATGGAACTCTCTTCGCTGGCCTTCCTCCTGATGGCTCCGTTGATACTGGCCTTCAGCGCCGCCTACGTGGAGACGAAGGCCCGCTGGCCCTACTGGGTCAGCCTGCTGGGGTTGGTGGGAATTGGGCTTTTCGCCTTCCCCCTTTTCCGCCATCAGGTGGTCTATAATGTCCACCTGACCCCTTCGGGGGTGGTATCCTGGGACCGAAACCCGCTCGGTTTTGTGCTCTCTTTGCCCCAGGCGGTGGGTCCCATCCTGGGTTTGGTTCTCCTGTGGCAGGAGCGGCGGCGGATTCGGGACTACTCCCTGATGGCGGCCCTCGCGCTGCTGCTGGCTTCCGCCCTGATCTTTTCCATCATTCCGGTGAATTTCCCGTCCCTCAGCCTGACCACCCTGCTCGGGGTGGGCCTTCTGGCCTACGCGATACTGAACCGACAACTCTTTAGCCCCCTGCGGGAGTTGACCCGGGAGTTGGAGAAACGGGTGGGGGAACGGACCCGCCAACTGGCGGAGACCTCGCTCCGGCTGCAGGAGGCCAACCGCGACCTGGCCCGCCGGACGGCCCAACTGGAGGCCGCCGCCGAGGTCGCCCGCCGGGCCGCCGAGATTCGCGACGTGGACGTTCTCCTGAACGAGACGGTCCGCCTGATCTCCGACCGTTTTGGTTTCTACCACGCGGGCATCTTCCTGGTGGACGACGTGCGGGAGTACGCGGTCCTGCGGGCCGTTTCCTCAGAGGGCGGGCAGCGGATGCTGGCCCGGGGCCACCGGCTGGCGGTCGGAGAGGTGGGCATTGTCGGATACGTGGCGGGGACCGGGAAACCCCGCATCGCGCTGGATGTGGGGGAGGACGCGGTCTTCTTTATCAACCCTGACCTCCCCCACACCCGCTCGGAGATGGCGCTGCCGCTGAAGGTCGGGGAGCGGGTCATCGGCGTGCTGGATGTCCAGTCGGTGGACCCATCCGCCTTCACCGACGAGGACGTCTCGGTCCTGCAGACGCTGGCGGACCAGATTGCGCTGGCCATTGAGAACGCCCGTCTGCTGCAGGAGACCCAGGACCGCCTGCGGGAGGTGGAAGCCCTGACGGGCCAGGCGATCCGGGCGGGCTGGCAGCAGATGGCCTCCGCCCGACCTGGTTGGGGTTATATCTACGATGGAGTGGAAGTGAGACCCGAAGAGCAGGCTCTCCTCCCGGAAGGCACCGAGCCGGGGCTTACCCTCCCTCTGCTGGCGGGAGGCGAGACCGTTGGTCGGGTGGCGCTGGCCTTTTCGGACCGGTCCCCCACAGATGAAGAGGTCGCCCTGGCCCGGGCGGTGGCGGAGCAGGCGGCGCTGGCGCTGGAGAGCGCCCGCCTCTTCCAGGAGACCCGGCGCACACTGGCGGAGATGGAGGCCCTGTATCAGGCCAGCCGGGCCATCAGCACTGCCAGCACTCCCGACGAGGTCCTGCATGCCTTCGTGGACCACGTGATCCCGCCCCAGATCGGTCGTTGTGTGCTGGCGCTGATAGACCCCGAAAGTCCGCCGGAGGAACCGGTGGTGGAGATCGTGGCAGCCTGGGAGCCGGGAGTGGAGCGCCCCGCTGTACTGGGCAATCGCTGGTCTCCGCAACAGATCCCGCTGATTACTTCAATGCCCACCGATCTTCTCCTCATCCCGGATGTGCGCTTCTCGCCGGTAATGGACGACATTTCCCGCCACATTTTTCTGAACGTTCTGGGGATTCGGGCTGTGGCAATCATTCCTCTGACTACCCGCCAGCGACACCTGGGGTGGCTGCTGGTGGAGTCCCTCTCCGAACCCTGCGAGTTCAGCGAGCGGGAGGTCCGCCTCTACCGAACGCTGGCGGACCAGGCCGCGCTGGCGCTGGAGCGGATGCGCCTCTTTGAGGAGACCCGGCGCCGGGCCGAGTGGGAGCGCATTCGCGCGGAAGTTTCTGCCCGCGTCCGGGCTTCCACCGACATGGAGACCATCCTCCGTACCGCCGTCCGGGAACTGGGGCGCGCCTTCCGGGCCGCCGAGGGCGTCATCCAACTGCACGGTGGGGACGGGCATGGGTAACGTAGCGTAGGCTTTAGCCTGCACCACAGGATAAATCCTATGCTACAGGATAAATCCTATCCTACGGTAGCGCAGGATTCATCCTGCACCACAGGATAGATCAGGCGCAGGATTTATCCTGCCCCCTGTATGAGGGTAAAGATATGCGCGATGAGGAAGTCGTCACGCTGATCCGGCAGAGACTGCCGGAATTGATGCGAACGGACCCGGAGATTCGGGGGTGGATCCTGGACCTGGGCCGGGAGTATTTTGCCGACCGGGCCCAGACGGATGCCCGTTTTGAGCAGATGCTTGCGGAGTTGCGCCAGGAGCGGGAAAACCGGAATCGCCGCTTTGAGGAGGAGCGGGCCGAGTGGCGCCGTCTCTGGGAGGAAGAGCGGGAGGCGTGGAACCGCCGCTTTCAGGAAGAGCGGGAGGCGTGGAACCGCCGCTGGGAGGAGGAGCGGGCAGAATCGGAGCGCCGCTGGCGCAGGTTCCTGGCCCGGTACGAACGTCGCTGGCAGCAACAACTGGCGGAATGGAACCGCCGCTGGGAGGAGGAGCGGGCGGAATCCCAGCGCCGCTGGGAGGAGAATCAGAAGGAACATCAGGAATTCCGCGAAACCTTTCGCCATCTCCTCCAGCGGATAGATACGGGCATCTCGGCCATCGGCGCCCGTTGGGGCATCTTCGCCGAATCCGCTTTTCGCAACGGCATTCAGGCCATCCTGGAGGAGAGTTTCGGCGTCCAGTTCCTCCATTACCAGGGCTACGATGAGACGGGCGACGTCTTCGGGCATCCGGATCAGGTGGAACTGGACCTCATCATTCGGGATAGCACCCTCATCGTTTGCGAGATCAAGTCCTCTATGAGCCGTTCCGATATGTACACCTTTGATCGGAAAGTCCGTTTTTACGAGCGCCGGGAAGGCCGCCGGGCGGACCGGAAGATGGTGATTTCCCCGATGGTGGAGGAAAAAGCCCTGCAGATTGCCCAGAAGTTGGGGATAGAGGTCTACACCCACGCCGATGAGGTCCGGCTGCAGGAAGCGGGCTGAGGATGGGAGGCATCTATGGAGCGATTCCCTTTCCGACGACTTCTGAACACCGTGGGCGGACGGCTGGCCGGCCTGGCCCTGTTTGTATCTGTTATCGCGATCATTGGTGGGACCGTCGGTGGCCTCCAACTGCTGCGCATCCGTTATGCCGCGACGGCCATGCAGGAAGCATCCACCCACATAGAGATGGCCCTGACGACCTCTCAGCAGATGGCAGACCTGGTCCTGCGCGTCCGGGATGGAATGAGTCGGGGATTGACGGTGGAGGAGATGGCCCGGGAAACCGCGGCCCCTCTGGTGTTCCTGGATAGCCAGCAACAGGTCCTGCGGGTAGAGGCGCGTCGTCTGCCGACGGGGAGCGAACTTCAGGCCCGAATGGATACGGTGGCCACGGTGATCGGCAATGTCACCGGGGTAACCCGCCAGATTCTTCAGGCTCTGGAGCAGGGAGATCGGGATTGGGCTCTCTATCTGCTGGCGCAACTGGACGTGAACTATCGGCTGGTGCGGCAGGAGACGGATAGCCTGGTTGCACTGGCCCATCGGCGCCATGAGCAGGCCATCGCGGAGGCCCGGCTGGCCACCCGGCGGGTGCTGATCGTTGTCCCGACAGTGACAGTGGTGGTCATCCTGGCAGCCGTTGGCGCGGCGGTCGTTGCCCTGCGGGCTGTGGTCACCGGAGTCCGCCTCCTCTCCGATTCCGCCGGGCAGTTGGCCGCCGGACGCCTGGAGACCCGGGCGCCGGAACAGGGGCTGGAGGAGTTCCGCTTCCTGGCCCGTACCTTCAACAACATGGCCGCCGAACTCCAGCAACTGTACACCGGCCTGGAGCGGCTGGTGGCCCAGCGCACCGCCGACCTGGCCCGCCGGACGGCCCAACTGGAGGCGGCGGCCACCGTCGCCCGGGAGGCCGCCGAAATTCGCGACCTGGACACCCTCCTGAACGAGACGGTCCGCCTCATCTCCGACCGCTTCGGCTTCTACCACGCCGGCATCTTCCTGCTGGACGAGCGGGGAGAGTACGCGGTCCTCCAGGCGGCCTCCTCCGAGGGCGGGCGGCGCATGCTGGCCCGGGGCCATCGGCTGGCCGTGGGGAAGGTGGGCATCGTCGGCACGGTGGCGGGGACGGGGAAGCCCCGCATCGCGCTGGACGTGGGGGCGGACGCCGTCTTCTTTGACAACCCGGACCTGCCGCTGACCCGTTCGGAGATGGCGCTGCCGCTGAGGGTGGGGGAGCGGGTCATCGGCGTGCTGGACGTCCAGTCCGTGGAACCGGCCGCGTTCACGGAGGAGGACGTGGCGGTCCTGCAGACGCTGGCGGACCAGATTGCGCTGGCGGTGGAGAACGCCCGCCTGCTGGAGGAGAGCCGTCGGGCGCTGGAGGAACTGGAGCGGTTGTACGGAGGTCGGGCCCGGGAGGCCTGGCAGGTATGGGCGGCCCTTCGCCCGGCGGCTTACCGTTATACCGGTGTGGATGTGGAGCCCCTCCCGGCGCCCGTCCCGCTGACCGGCGAGGGGGATGGTCGTCAACTGGCCGTGCCCATCCGCCTCTGGGGGCAGACCATTGGAACCGTCCTGCTGAAGCGAACGGAGGAGCAGCCCCCCTGGTCGCCCGAGGAGCGACGGCTGGCGGAGGAGATGGGCGAGCAGATTGCCCTGGCGCTGGAGAACGCCCGGCTGATCGCGGAGACCGAGAGCCGGGCCGCCCGCGAGCGTCTGCTCAGCGAGATGACCTCCCGTCTGACCCGCTCGCTGGATATGGACGCGCTGCTGGAGGTGGCGGTGCGGGAACTGGCCCGGCTGCCGGAGGTGGCGGAGGTCGCCGTGTACGTGGGCGCCCGGGAGTAAAAACGGTTTGTAACTGTTCAGGCTTCCTCACCCCACCCCCGCCGCCCTCGGGCCGAAGGCCCTTCGGGCCGAGGCCTGCGGCGGCAGCGGCGAAGCCGCTGGGGGAGGGGTGAGGCGGAACAGTTACAACGGTTCTTTATCGCAGAGACCGCAGAGTACGCAGAGTACGCTCTCCGCGTTCTCTGCGATGAGTTTTTGCAACGGAGGCAAACAATGGAGACCTACGACGTCATCATTGTTGGCGCAGGCCCTGCTGGAACGGCCACTGCCCTGCACCTCCAGCGGTTGGCGCCAGAACTGGTAGAGCGGACGCTGGTCCTGGAGAAATCCCGCCACCCCCGGACCAAACTATGCGGTGGAGGGATCCTGCCGGATGGGCTCAGAATCTTACAGAGGCTGGGCCTGGATTTCAACGAAGTTCCCTACACCCGCATTCTCCGAGCCCATTTTGAATTTGACGGCCGGGGGACAGCCCTTACGGGGGAAGGGGCGGAGAGCCTCCACGTGGTCTTGCGGGAAGACCTGGATGCCTGGCTGGCGCGCAAGGCTCAGGAGCGGGGGGTGACCTTGCAGGAAGAAACCCCTGTCCGGCGCATTATCCCTGGGGATTCGTTTGTGACCGTGGTGACGGCCGAGGGGGAATATCGGGCCCGGGTCGTGGTGGGGGCCGATGGGGCACACAGTGTGGTCCGCAGAGCCATCGCTCCTCATCAACGCGTTCCGTATTCCCGCGCGCTGGTCCTCTGGGTCCCCCCGAAACCGGAATCGTCGTCCCACGCGCCCGAGGACGCCTATTTTGACTTCACCTGTATTCGGGAGGGGGTGCCCGGTTATATCTGGGATTTCCCCATTCTGGTGCACGGTCAGCCGATGCGCTGTTGGGGGATCACGGATAACGGAGTTGGCCCTCATCATTCCCGGCCGTTGCGCCCGCTATTGGCCCGGGAAATGGCCCGGCATGGCTATCGGCTGGAGGATTATCCTCTCTACGGAGAGTCGGTTCCCCACTTCGGCGTCCGCAATGTATTCTCTGCACCGGGAGTCTTGCTGGTTGGAGACGCTCTCGGGGTAGACTTTCTGTACGGCGAAGGGATTGCTCCCGCCCTGGGCTACGGGCAACTGGCGGCCCGGGCCATCGTGGACGCTTTCGCCGAAGGCGACTTTTCTTTTCGTGACTATCGGGAACGGGTCCTTCAAAGCCCGTTGGGGCAAGTTCTTCGGAGACGGGCATTGACGGCCAGCCTGATTTTCCGTCTGCGCCATCCGGCGATGCAACGGTTCTTCTGGCATCGCTTGGGCCAGCGCCTCCGGTCCATCACTGAGCGGTATCTCACCAATTGGGCCTGATGCTTTGCGAGAAGGATGCGATGAGCGAAAAGAACGTCCGTAAAGACCTGCTGTTTTTAAGAGGACTCCTCTCCCGTCTGGGGCCACGATATATTTCGCTGGTGAACATCCCCGGGGTCCTTGCCGCCATCCCGACCACCGCGCTGGGCGTCTACTACGTGACGACCACCGTACCGTTTACTCCACAGCAGGTGAATATCCTGGGGATCATCCTGGGAATCCTGATCCCTCCCGTTGCGGCTCTCGGTTTTCTGAACTTTTCCCGGTCCAGCGTGGCGATCCGGGCTGTGCTGGCCGCGCGGCCGGGTCAGCCTGTGTCACCCGAAACCGAGGCCAGGGCCTGGCAGGAAGTGACCCGCTTCTCTCTCCGGGCGGCCACGTTTACGTTCTTCAGTCTCTTCCTCTGCCTGACCGTGCCCGGCACCATCGCGTTCGTGATCCTGGCTCGTCTCAAAATTACCCATGTACCTTACCTGCTCTTCGGCAATCTGATCACCATCACCTGGGTCAGCATTTACCACTACTTTTTGACGGAATGGGCGTTGTGGCCGGTGCGCGAGCGCCTGCTACCCCCTTCCCCCGAGGTTCAACAACGCTACATGGCCGGAGTGGGCATTCAGTCCCGCATGCTGGTCGTCTACACCGCTTTAATCCTGACGACGCTGCTGATGGTGGCGACCATTGCCTATCGGAAAAGCGAGGAAGCCCTGGCCCCGGGGGCCAACCCGGTTCTGGTGCTCCAGAGCATGCAGAACCATATCATTTTTGTCAGCCTGCTGAGCCTCTTCGTGAGTTTGGGGTTCTCTCTCCTCCTGTCCCGTTCCGTCGCCGTCCCTCTTCGGAGATTGACCGGGGTGATGGCGGAAGTGGGGCGAGGAAATCTGGGGCTGCGCGGGGAAGTCGTTTCCACCGATGAGACGGGTCGCCTGACGGTTGCCTTCAACCAGATGGTGAGTCAGTTGCAGGTGCTGCAGACCGGCCTGGAGGAGCAGGTGGCCCGGCGCACCGCCGAACTGGCCCGCCGGACGGCCCAACTGGAGGCGGCGGCCACCGTCGCCCGGGAGGCCGCCGAAATTCGCGACCTGGACACCCTCCTGAACGAGACGGTCCGCCTCATCTCCGACCGCTTCGGCTTCTACCACGCCGGCATCTTCCTGCTGGACGAGCGGGGAGAGTACGCGGTCCTCCAGGCGGCCTCCTCCGAGGGCGGGCGGCGCATGCTGGCCCGGGGCCATCGGCTGGCCGTGGGGAAGGTGGGCATCGTCGGCACGGTGGCGGGGACGGGGAAGCCCCGCATCGCGCTGGACGTGGGGGCGGACGCCGTCTTCTTTGACAACCCGGACCTGCCGCTGACCCGTTCGGAGATGGCGCTGCCGCTGAAGGTGGGGGAGCGGGTCATCGGCGTGCTGGACGTCCAGTCCGAAGAGCCGGAGGCGTTCACCCAGGAGGACGTGGCGGTCCTGCAGGCGATGGCCGACCAGATTGCGCTGGCGGTGGAGAATGCCCGGACACTGGAGCAGATGCAGCGGACGTTGCGGGAACTGGAGCGGGCCACGGGCGAGTACACCCGGGAGGCCTGGCGGACCGTGCAGCGGGCCCGCCGCTGGGTGGGCCGCCGCTACCGCCGCCTGGTCGCCGAACCGGCGGAGGAACCGACCGAGGAGGCCCGCCGGGCGCTTTCGGAGGGCCGTTCCGTCCTGCAGCCCCTGCACGAGGAGGGGGATGGCCGGGTGGTCGGCACGCGGCTGGCGGTCCCGATGAAACTGCGCGGCCGGGTCATCGGCGTCCTGAACCTCCGCTTCGCGGCCCCGGAGGTGCCGCCGGAGACGGTGCAGATGGTGGAGGCCATCGCCGACCGTCTAACGCTGGCGCTGGAAAACGCCCGCCTCCTGGAGGAGACCCGCCGCCATGCCGAGCGGGACCGGATGATCGCCGAAATCACCGCCCGGGTGCGCGCCTCTATGGACCCGGAGACCATCCTGCGGACTGCCCTGCGGGAATTGGGGGCCGCCCTGGGCGCCGACCGGGTGATGGTGCGGATGATGAATCCATCCCATTCAGAAGAGGTGGAAAGTGGGAGCCGGGTGGTTTCTGGACCGTGAGGAGGAAATGGGAATGAAACGTGCAGATCAACGCTCCCAATCTATTGCCCGTCAACTGACCCGTTCCTACCTGCTGAGCAGCGTACTGCCTGTCCTGGTGCTGACACTGGTAGCGCTGGGCAGTCTCCTGCTGCTGGGGTTTCAGGCCGGGGCCCTCATTCGCGAGTCCCTTCAGGCCCTGAACACCCAGGCAGAAGAGAGCCTGCGCCGGTTAGGGGAACAGTACATCCAGACCGTCGCCCGGGACGTCGCGCTGCAGGCGGCGATTTACATCAGCGCCCATCCGGACGCCACAATGGAAGACCTCCAGGCCGACGAGACCTTTACGCGCCTGGTGACGCAGCCAGTGGGAGAAACGGGGTACAATTGTCTCTACGAGGCCGGGACCGGCGTGATGCGGTTCCATCCGAATCCGGCGCTGATTAACCGGGAGATGAGTTTCCTGAAGGACCAACTCCCCTCTTGGTGGGCGATTTTTGAGCCCAGCCTCGCGGGGACGGAGGTCTCCGGTTACTACGACTGGCTGGACCCAGATGGCTCTATCCGGCAGAAGTATATGACGATGACCCCGGTGCCGGTTCCCTTCCACGGGAAGACGCTGATGGTCGCGGCCACTACCTACATTGACGAGTTTTCCCGGCCCGTGGTGCAGATGCGGGCAACGGCGGAAGCGTTAAGCCGCCAGTACCGGAGCCTGGCGATTCGGCAGGTGGCGACCACCGGAGGGATCAGCCTGCTGGTTCTCCTGCTGATGACCGCTGGCGTGTTCTTGTGGAGCCGACGGGCTGTTGGGGAATATGCGACGCCGCTGATGGACCTGGCAGAGGTGGCCCCTCAAATCGGGAGGGGGGAACGGGCGGAGATTCCACCTGCGTTGCTTCGGCGACAAGATGAGATGGGGGTTCTCGCCCAGGCACTGGTGCAGGCCTCTGCACAGATTCAAGAACTGGTCTACACCCTGGAACAGCGCGTGGCCCAGCGCACCGCCGACCTGGCCCGCCGGACCGCCCAACTGGAGGCGGCGGCCCATGTTGCCCGCCGGGCCGCCGAGATTCGGGATGTGGACGTTCTCCTGAACGAGACGGTCCGCCTCATCTCCGACCGCTTCGGTTTCTACCACGCCGGTATCTTCCTGGTGGATGACGCGCGGGAGTACGCGGTCCTGCGGGCCGCCTCCTCCGAGGGTGGACAGCGGATGCTGGCCCGGGGCCACCGGCTGGCCGTGGGGCGGGTCGGCATCGTCGGCTATGTGGCGGGGACGGGGAAGCCCCGCATCGCGCTGGACGTGGGGGCCGATGCCGTCTTCTTTGACAACCCGGACCTGCCGCTGACCCGTTCGGAGATGGCGCTGCCGCTGAGGGTGGGGGAGCGGGTCATCGGCGTGCTGGACGTGCAGTCCGAAGAGCCGGAGGCGTTTACCCAGGAGGACGTGGCGGTCCTGCAGACGCTGGCCGACCAGATTGCGCTGGCCATTGAGAACGCCCGCCTGCTGGAGGAGAGCCGTCGGGCGCTGGAGGAACTGCAGGCTGCCTACGGGGAGCGCGTCCGGCGGGCCTGGGAGCGGGTGGAGGGAATCCCGCCCGCGCTGGTCTACGACCGGGTGGCCATCACCCCGGTGGAAACGCCACCGCCCGTGCCCGAAGTGGAGGAGGCGCTGCGGCAGGGGCAGGTCGTCGCCCTCAGCGAACCGGATAACGGTCGGGCGGTCATCGCTGCCCCCCTCCGCCTGCACGACCGGGTCATCGGCGCCATCACGCTGGAGGAGACCGATGAAGCCCGCCCCTGGACGGAGGACGATATTGCCCTGGTCCAGGCCGTCAGTGAGCAGGTGGCCCTGGCGCTGGAGAGCGCCCGCCTCTACCAGATGGAGCAGCGCCGCCGCTTCATCGCCGATACCCTCCAGGAAATCGCCCGGGTTGTCGGCTCTACCCTGGACCCCCAGGAGGTCACCCGCCGGTTGCTGGACCAACTGGAGCGGCTGATTCCCTTTGATGTCGCCGTCATCTACCTGCTGCGCGGGGAACGGCGGGAGATCGTCGGCGGGCGGGGGGTGGACCTGGAGGCCATGCAGCGGTGGCTGGAGAAGCAACCACCGGTCTCTCAGGACCCGCTGCTGGCGGAGGTCCTGCAGACCCGCGCGCCCGTTATGATCGCCGATACCCGCACCGACCCGCGCTGGAAGCGCCGGAGGGCCCGCTCCGGCCTGGCTGTCCCCCTCATCCTGGGCGAAGAGGTCATCGGCTTCCTGCTGATGGACCACTCCCGGCCGGGGATGTACACCGAAGAGACCGCCGCGCTGGCGGGCGCCGTGGCTGCCCAGGCCGCCGTCGCCGTCCAGAACGCCCGCCTGTACGAGGAGGCCCGGCGCACTGCCAGCCAGATGCAGGCCCTCTACGAGACCGGCCGCGCCCTCTCCGCCACGCTGGAAGAGGACGCGGTGATGCGGGCCGTTCTGGAAACGGTTGACCGCCTGATGGACTGCGAGTTCGCCATCATTTCGCTGGTGGATGAAGGGACCGCGACCATCGGCATCAACCACGGCATCTGGCGGGGCCAGTTGGACCTCTATCCGGAGTGGGTGGAGAAGGCCCGGTACCCCCTGGACCATCCGGACATCATCGCGGATGTTTACCGGACGGGCCGGACGGAGGTCCTCACCGGCTGGGACGACCGCTTCAACCGGGAAATCTGGGAGAAGTACGGCCACGAGCGGTACCTGCGGGTCTTTATGCCCATCCGCTTCCAGGAGCGCAGCATCGGCGTGGTGGAAGTCAGTTGGGACCGGAGCCGGAAGGAGCGGGTGACCGAAGAGGAACTGCGGCTCCTCTCCACCCTGATGGACCAGGCGGCCATCGCCATCCAGAACGCCCGCCTGTATGCCGAGACCCGCGAGCGGGCGGAGGAGCAGGAGGGTCTGGCGCGCATCGCCGCCCTGGCCGTCTCCACCCTGGAACTGGAGCCCCTGCTGCAGAGCGTCCTCCGGGAGGCGACTCCACTGGTGGAGGCCGAGAGTGTGGTGTTGCTCCTGCACGCTGAGGATGCCCGGGCCCTGCGGGCGTCGGCCGTCCTGTACCGGGGCGAGGTTCTTCCCGATGCCCTTCAGTGGCAGATTCCGCTGGACGCGCCGGGGATGGAGCAGAGCATTTTCGCCCGGGGCGGCGCCTACTACTCCAACCTGGGCCTGGGCGACCCCAACCTGATCCCGGCCTACCTGCCCTATATGGAGCGGTTGGGCGTCCGCAACTTCTGCGGGGTGGCCCTGCGGGTGCGGGACCGCAGCATCGGTGAACTCTACTTCCTCAACCGTCCCCGCGGTTTCGGGCACAACGAAGTCCGCCTGGCCCGGGCCGTGGCGGGCTACATCGCCAACGCGCTGGCCAACGCCCGCCTCTTTGAGGAGGCCCGCCTGCGGGCCGAGGAACTGGCCGCACTGAACGAACTGGGCCAGGCCCTCACGGCCCAACTGGACGTGCAGCAGGTGCTGGAGGAGGCCTACCGGGGCGCCAGCCGTCTCCTGGATACCACCAACTTCTACATTGCCCTCTACGACCTGCAGACCCGGATGGTCCATTTCCCGCTGGAGGTGGAGGAGAACCAGCGGCGTCCCTACCGCTCCCGCCCGTTTGCCGGCGGCCTGACCGAGTACATCATCCGCAACCGAAAGCCGGTGCTGGTTGAGGAGGATATCCCTGCCCGCCTTCAGGAGATGGGGGTAGAACTGATCGACCGGACGGCCCAATCCTGGCTGGGCGTGCCGCTGATGGTGGGCGACCAGGTCCTGGGGGTGATGGCGGTGCAGAGTTACACCACCCCGCGCGCCTATGACCGCCACGACCAGGACCTCCTGACCGCCATCGCCAGCCAGGTGGCGATTGCTCTTCAGAATGCCCGTTCATACGAGGAGGCGCAGCGGCGCGCGGAGCGGGAGCGGCTGGTCCGGCAGATCATAGAGCGGATTCAGACGGCCCCGGATGTGGATGGGGTTCTTCAGGTTGCCGTTCGGGAACTGGGCCGCGCGCTGCGGGTTCCCCGCACGTTTGTCCAGCTGGAAGTTCCCCGAGGAGATGGATCGGTTCCACCAGAAGGACGATAGGAGAGAATGGCTCGCTGGCGGTGAGCCGCAAGGCCATGCAGGCTGATGTGGAATTCCTTTACGAGCCGACAGGTAAATACCTACCCGGCTGGTTTGCAGACAACGTGGCGCAGGCTGTCAGCCGTGGCGCAGGCTGTTAGTACTACAACCGCACTTCCCCGTTTTGAAGGGTCAGAGGTGACTGTCACCTGCCTTGACGCCTGACATTTGCGAGCATCCTCTGGTTGACACAGGCGTTTGATCGCCACCTGGCCTTATAGGTGACAGTCACTTTGGGCATCTGCGGTTGTAGTATTAGCCTGCGTACAGGCCTGGCGGCCTGCGCTACCGGGGCATGCCTGTGCTGGCGTCTTTTATGGTGCTTGTCCAGGGGGGCCCCATGGGCATCAATTTAAGCCCGACGGTAAACCGTCAGGCTGATTCAGCAAAGCCCGGCGGGCTGTTTTGAGCCCCGAAGGGGCTTGGCAACATCAGCCCGACGCTTTAGCGTCGGGCGGAAGAGCTTGATGCGTATGGGTGCTTGTCCAGGGGGCCCCTGGTAGGTAGTTACGCGGACAGGCGCCTGTTGGCGCAGAAGTCCTATACCCAATCCCAATCAGGAGGAAAGCCATGGAACGCCGTATCGTCGCAATGGATCCCACCATCCCCAACGCCGGACGGGTCTACGACTACGTCCTGGGTGGCACACACAACTTTGAGGCGGACCGACAGGCTGCCGAATATATGATCAGCCTGGTCCCTTCCCTTCGCAAGTGGGTCCGCATGTTGCGGATGTTTCTCCACGAGGCGGTGCTCCGGCTGAGCGAGGAAGGATTTGACTGTTTCCTGGACCTTGCCTCCGGACTGCCTACTGTGGAGCACATCCACGAAACGGTGCCCCACGCCCGGGTGATTTATGTGGATAACGATCCCGTCATCGTGGCCTATGGCACCCAGTTGCTGGAGGGGAATCCCCGGGTCCGATATATTGAGGCGGACATTCGGGATATTGACTCCCTCCTACATTCTCCGGTGATCCCGGAACTTTTTGGAGATAACCGGAAAGTCGCGATTGGCTTTAATGCCGTGACCTGTTTTTTGGCCGACGAGGAGATTCAACGAATTGTCCGGGCGCTCTACGACTGGGCCGCTCCTGGCAGCAAAATGTTTGGTACATTTGAGACCAACGACCCCAACCTGATGACGCCCCGGATTCAGCAATTCGTAGACATGTTTGATCGGATGGGAAGTCCGTACCATTTCCTGACCCTGGAAAAGTCCATAGAGTTGATGAAGCCCTGGGAAGCGGACGAGCCGGGATTCCGGCCTCTGGCAGAGTGGCTGGGGCTTCAGGACCAGATCACGGAGGCCGACCGGGAGGGAGTGGGTCTGGAGTTCTACGGGGCCATTCTGATCAAGCGGCCAATCTAATCTTCAGTTTTTAGACAACGTAGTGCAGGCTGTCAGCCTGCATGCAGGCCTGGCGGCCTGCGCTACAGAAGCGCGCCTTCGCCAGTGTCTTTTATGGTGCTTACCCACAGGCTCCCTGGGTAGTTACCTGCCTGTCGTCATTGCGAGGCGGCGGTTAGCCACCGAAGCAACTCCCTTGCGGGCCTCACGAATGTTCTTGTTATTCTCTGGAACTTGCGATCGCTTCGCCGCCTTCGGCGGCTCGCAATTGCACTGGGGGTATTTACGCCCTGAGTAAAAATTTGGAAGGGATGGGAGACAAGGGATGGACCGTTTAGACCTTCTGCCGATTTTGGAGGATCGGAAATCGCTGCTGCAGGCACGGGTGGAGGAATCTCTGCGCCGAAATGTCTTCCACAATACGGGGCGCATGGCCTCCCTTCGCCAGTTGCCGGAAGTTAGCCGGCGTGTGGTGGAAATGTTCTTTCAGGACATTGCCGGTGTGCTTCAGGCGGAAGAAGGATCTCGCCAGATTCGGGAGTGGGTTCGCCTGGGCCTGAGCGCTCGCTCCGCCATAGAGGCTCTGGGCGTTCTTGCACAGACGCTCTTAGAGATTCTGGACGAGAGGGATTTCCGGACCCTGGCCCCCCACCTGGAACAACATCGTTCCTGGTGGGTTCTCAATCTGGCGGAGGCTCGTACCCAGTACGCGATTGCCGAATTTGAGCGCACATATCGTGGGCTGGGTGCGGCTCTGGAAGAAAGAATCCGGCGAGAGCGGGAGGCTCGGGAAGAACTTCAGCGTCGTGAGGTCCAACTTCGTCTGGCGGCAGAAATCGCCCGGGCAACGGTTTCCATCTTGGACCTTCCCACCCTTCTTCAAACCGCTGTGGACCGGCTCCTTCAGGAGTTTGACCTTTACTATGTGGGGCTTTTCCTGGTAGATGAGGCGGGGCGGTACGCAATCCTGAAGGCAGCCACGGGGGAGGCGGGCCGAAGGATGATGGAGCAGGGGTACCGGCTGGAGGTCGGGGGCCATTCTATGATCGGTTGGTGTATTGCCCACCGCCAGCCGCGCATTGCTCTGGATGTCGGCGTGGACGCCGTCCATTTTGAGAATCCCTTCTTGCCCGATACCCGCTCCGAGTTGGCGATCCCTCTCATCACGGGGGACACGGTCATCGGAGCGCTGACGATTCAGAGCGACCGGGAAGCCGCGTTTTCGCCGGAGGACATCGCCACCTTTGAGGTTGTGGCGAGCCAACTGGCCATTGCGATCCAGAACGCCCGGCTGTTTGAACAACTTCGCGAGGCCCTCCGGCAGGCAGAATCGGTCCAGGCCCGTTACACCCGTCAGGAGTGGGAGACCTATCTCGGTCGTCAACCGATGCCCCCTGGGTATCTGTACGACCTGGAAACAGTGTCTCCTCTCCTTCAGCCTATCTCCTTGCCTATCGCGGATGTTCCATCGGATCGCCCACTGGCAATGGAATGGGACGGGCGCTCTCTTCTGGTGTCGCCCCTGCTCGTCGGAAAACAACCCATTGGTCTGCTGGGGTTGGAGGAACCCGGGCCGCGGGTCTGGACGGAGGACGAATTAACACTCCTCACAGAAGTCCAGGAACAATTGTCGTTGGCTCTGGAGAACCGCCGCCTCTTTGAGCAGACCCGCCAGGCCCTGGCCGAGACGGAAGCCCTCTACCGGGCCGCCCGGGCCATCAGCGAGGCGACCTCGGTGAAGGAAATCGTGCGCGGCGCTGCCACCGTGGCCCTATCCCTCGGCTTCACCGCCTGCTCCCTCACTGTCGCCACCCTCACCGACCCGGACGGCGTCCCCACTCACGGTGACGTCTACCCGGTGGTCGCGGCCGGGGAGGACTGGATGGTCCTGCCGCCGATG
>Ga0209162_1001360_pt1 | contig 24224 bp, 21 predicted proteins | sample YNPNPMetaG_FD_187121 | JGI IMG/M metagenome (GOLD analysis project Ga0209162, IMG submission 187121) | Anoxygenic and chlorotrophic microbial mat microbial communities from Yellowstone National Park, USA - YNP NP MetaG (SPAdes) (version 2) ...
CCTGAATCGACGGCTTTTTTTTCGCTGGTCAAAACGGGTCTTTTTGACCTCTCTTTCCATACCAAAGGGGCTGCCTGAACGTTCTTTACAGACAGCCCCTGTTACCAGTTACAGATTCAGAACATCCGCAATGAACGTAACGAACCTTAGCGCGATCGCTCCCGCCACTATCAGCACGATAATCACCAGCCACCCTCCACCGCAGATCCATTGCAGTGGTTCCGGAACTGTCTGATCTAAACCATTAACCAAACCAACCATAAGGTTATGCAAGGAACTCAAGGTGTCTGCAATATTTACCGCCAAGTCTTCTATCAGCACCCACACATGTTCTTCGTTACCGACCAGCGGTTGGGGATTGGGTTCCCGTGGACTTACCTGAGCGGGTTGAGGTACTGGGTTGGCTTCAGGAATCTGCACCGGAGAAAGCAAGGGGCCAAGGCAACACCACAAAACAATCACGAGTATTATAAAAATGATCAGTCTTCTCATGTCAGCCTGCCTCCTTTCGCTTTAGATTTCCACCCTCATCATACCGGCTGACGAATTAAATTGTCTGACAATAAACCGATTGCTGAACCTGATCCACCAGCAACAATCAAAACCAATGACAAGACGCTAAATGGTCAGATCAGGTTTACATTGGTTTAGCGATTTGTTACCCGTTGCTTTATCGGTTTATAGTTATCCCCCAGATGGATCAAAAACCAGCCCGATTCCTTTACGTGTTACAATATAGCGTGGTTGCCGTGGGTCTTGTTCTATTTTTTCGCGCAAACGGCGTACAAGCTGATCACGCATATCGGCACTGACCTGTGCCCCCTTGCCCCACGCAGCTTCGTTGATCTGTTCCCATGTTATCAACACACTAGGGTGACGCGTTAGAAGTGTCAGCAAGTCAAACTCTTTCAAAGTGAGATCTTCCCAGCGACCCGCCCAGGGCACGTAAACACCACGGCGATTCTCATCCAAGCGCAAAGCCCCAACTCTGCCAGTCAATGCAGGTTCCCAATCAGGAAATGTTTGAATGCGGTTAGCCAGTAACGCCCAAGCCAACACCAAAGACTGGTTGTCTACAAATGTATTCCGCAACAACAAAGCTGCCACATGCATCATTAAAGCAAAATAATAATAACCAATCTGTGGCGAGTTGAGGCTGGCTGCCTGTTTACGCAATTCCCCTGCCACCATCAAAGCCTTACGATATTCATCGGTCAAGCCCGCCATTTGAAAAGGCTCTTCAAAGGACTGCGGCGAAAGCCAGGCACGAAATGCCAGCATGGTTTCATCTGGTTTTGCACCTTGGGTCAACTCCAGCACGATTGTTGCCTCCAAGCTGGCAAGATCTCGCAAGATGTAGCCATAACCAGTAGATGGATCGCCCAATATCCAAAAACGTCCCTGTGGAGAGATTAGCAAAGTATCACCATTCAGATTGCCATGTGTAATTGCAGAATGGTGTTCAAATGGAAAATTTAACCATTGTGGCGGTGATTGAATTACCTCCAGGGGATGATGTAATTCAATCACCTTCCCCTTCGTCCAACCAAGCTGGTATGGACCTCGTGGATGCCTGTTCAAGCTTAGTGGATGACGCCAGAGGCGATTGCGCAACAGTGCGTCCAGTTCCTCCTCTCGACCTGCAAGCCCGAATTCACGCAAATAAACCTGATCCAATGACTGAGTAAACACATGGGGAGCAGTTTGATACCAGCGTGCACAACATACTTCAAAAAAGCTCCGTATTATTTCGATCACGCGTTCAGCCGGCATGGTACGATAAAATTCGCGAAAACTTTGAAAAGTTTCAACCGGCTCACTCAAACGATAAACGACGCCAGCGAAATGCCTCGTCTCAGCACTTCGCTCAAAGTGCACTGCCAATCCCTGAAGATAAGGTTGAATAAACTTTTCCCAGTTATAACGAATGGAACGAATCACAGAACGTAAGCCACACTCGACTACCAGAGATACTTGTGTAACACCCTCGCCTTCTGGCCATACACATGTCAAAACTGTTTCTGGGCGGTGATGAGGGAGTTGCCCAAGGTATATTTTGTTATTGTCCAGAAATAACTTGCGATAAACATCACGCAATTCACTCTGAGCCAACTCCACACGGGTAATACTTGGATTCTCCTTTTCGGGAATAAAGCGCCCTACCAGCGAGACGAAAGAAAAACCACTCTGACAGTCAATTTGTAAATCAAGATTAATGGCGTGTTCGCCGGTTTGCAAAGCCCGGCGGATTGACTTAAGCAACTTTGTGTTGCTGGAGATCTCTCGTTTACTGACAAAGTCAAATGCCCTGCGCTGGGCGGGTTCATCCCCCTGAGTCAAAGCGCGCTGTATACGTTCCACATTTGGATAAGCCGTCCAAATGATCGTAGGGATTGAGGCATCAATTTGTGAGGCAATCTCCAATCCAATTGCATCACCATCCGGACGCTCATCCAAGAGAGCAATATCAGCAATGACCAGATGCCACCAACCCTCATCCAATTGCCTTTTTAGCTCCTTAACATCTTCAATATTGCGCACAAGGAACGTTTCTATCTCGTAATCTTCCAACGCCAACGTGTCCCGCAAACGATCCAAATCGTCTTCGCGATTATCATAATAAAAAATGCGCGCTTCTCGCATGAATCTTTCCTCCCTGCCCAATGGCTGCCGTTTTAGAGCTGCTTCAAGAATGCGTTCCAGCTCTCGCGTCTCTTTGGTTTTGAAAAAATAATCAATTGCCCCTTCCTTGAAATACTGCCGTGCCTTTTCCCATTCGAGGTTTAAAGTAGCAACTGCCACCCGCAACTTTGGCCATGCGCCTGCTAACAAGCGTACCCATGCCAGACTTTCAGAAATACTACTGGCATCAACTAATATCAGGTCAATATCATTATTTATTTTACTTAATTTTTTTAGAAAATCTATTGTGTTTTGATCGGTGGTTTCTGTTGTTCGATATCCCATAAGACTGGACAGAGCATGCTTCCAAACCTGATCTCGGCTGATCACAACCAAATGAGGGTGCTTTTGATCGTAGCCGGAATCACCGTGTATGTTCATATTCTCAAACATTACTCCTCCAACTTTGCAATTGGCAAGGATAGCGTAGCTTTTGCGCCACCCGAAGGCAGGTTTTCCCAATGCACTTTCCCATTCATCCCCTCAGCCAACAAACTGACAACCAGACAACCTAATCCATTGCCGCGTTCATTTGGACCCTTCGAGATTTCTCTTTTTCCCAGACACTTCAAAATATTTGCCGGAATACCAGAGCCATTATCGCAAATGGCAATCTCACAGCTTTGCCCTACTAACCGGCATTCTATTGAAATCAGACCGGCATGATTCTTGAGTCTTTCCACTGCGTCTACGGCATTTTTTACCAAAAAATCCAGTGCCAGACGAATTTCCGAAGATCGGACTTGAATGTCACAATTGGGTACAGGTAAACACAACTGAATGTTCACTCTTGGGTAAAGGGACCGCCAGGAAAGCAACAGCTCTTCAAGAAGACCTGCCAAAGGCAAAAGCTTAATCTCTTCTTCCTGATCTGCACTGAACAACTGATTAACAACCTGACACAATTTATTTGCCTGGTTTTGGGCTTTATTAAGTTGTAATTCAATCTGCTCCTTTTTTCCTATCTGAAGAGCGAGGCGCAAGTTATCCAGACGCCCATCAATATCACCAACCAGACTGCTGATTTCTTCCAAAGCAGCCAGACGTAGCCTCGAGCTTAATTGAAGGATGCGATGTTTTTCAGCACGCTGTCGCTGTTCCGCCAAACCAAGAACACGCTCAGCATTTTGGAGGAAACCAGCCAATGCTCTCATAATGTCCAGATGGCTTTGATTCAATCCGCCAACCTCCCCATGTTCCAGTCTCAGCACCCCTTTTACTTCTCTTCCCTCCAATACGGGCATAGCCAGCTCAGAGCAAGCGCGATCAACAGCGCCATTATCCCCGACGGCTGTTGTTTCGCAGGTATTGACAGCCACTTTAGGTTTACCACTGCGAGCTGCTTCTGCCGCAATACAAAAGGCATTTAACGGTAACATATCTTGCCCAAATCTATTGCGGATGTTCCGAATGACACCCATTCGTTTATCAGGCGGATAAACCTGATCTACTATTAAGTCCTGACCTCTTTTGACAAGATATACTGCACAGTGTGCACCAGTTAACCGGCAAGCTTCTCTCAATATTGCCTGCAAGTTTTGCTTACGATCTAGTGGTGCCGAAAGCAGCCGAGCTGAATCCATTAATGCCAATAGCTGTTTTTTGACTTCCTCTGACTGTTGGAAAATACGCGCGTTATTGAGAGCAAGCGCCACCTGTTTGGCAATCAATTGAAGCAATAGCACATCATCGCTCTTGAACTTGTCAGGCGTACTGCTTTCTATATCCAACACACCGAACAACCGATCTTCCAGCAAAATTGGAACTGCAACCTCAGAACGAGTGGCTTGCATCAGGCGCAAATAACGTTGCTCCTGGGTGACATCCGGCACATTCAAGGGTTGCCGATTTTCCGCCACCCAACCGCAAAGTCCCTCACCAAGTCGCAATCCCTCCCTTTTCATCTCTTCTGGAATATCTATTCGCCGTCCAAAACGCGCTGATGGCTTGAATTCAAGCATCTGATTGTTTTCGTTGTATAGCAACACACCAGGATATATATCCTGACCAAAAATACCCCTTAATTTCTCGTACAATGTTTCCAGCAACTTGTCCAGATCAATTGATTGACTTACTACCTTACCGGTACTAACAATTAACTCAAGCCGTTCTCTGCTCTGACGAAAAAGCCAATTTTGATGCAATAATTCTGCCAATTGTCCAGTTACATTGCGCAAAATCGTCTTCTCGTCCTCGTTGAATGGGCGCTCGCTGCGTCGGTTGGCAAATAACACGCCATAAACGCGTTGGTCTTCATCAAGACCTGCTGCTGGGTCGCGATAAACCAGTCTGAGAGCCGCTGCTGTATGAACCCCCTCGCGCTTGACAAAGGCACCCTTCAATAACTCATCCTGTTGCGCGTCTGAACAATAATGCTCATTCACACCATCCGGGATAAACCTACCCAGTATGCTGGACTCCAGCGTTGGCAAAGCAGAAGCCATTGCGTAGTCACGAAAGTCGCCCATCAGCCATGGACGGTCAAAACGTTGCGCATTTGGATCGTAAAGATGGAGCGTCAACATGTCCAGTTTTGCCTTACGTAACGCCTTTTCAAGAAGCTCACGGATTGCGGTATGTAAAGGTTTCCAACCTTCCACCCCTTGGCTTGCCCAGACTGCCTGCTCCAGAATTGCCACCTGCTCCCGCAGCGACTCAAAGTGACGGGCATTATAGATAGCAATTGAAGTCTGAGCAGCAAATAGACTGATGGCATGTTCCTCGGCACAACTAAAGTGATGTGGTTTCCGATAATTCACGAAAAGTATGCCAACGGTCTCATCCCCCACCCGCAATGGTACACAACCCGAAGCTTTAATTCGCTCTCGGCGCGTGAAATTGCCAGACAACATAGGGTCATTAAGTGAGTCACTGGTAAAGTAACTTTCCTTGAGCGTCAATGCACGTTGTAATAGTTGATCGTTTGAAGACAAGTTTTTTACTAGTCGCGGAAAATGCAATCTGCCAGCCACAACCGGGGTCTCAAAAGTGCGTTCTCCAAAACGATAGGGATGAAGGGTCACAACATCAAATTTGAAGAGATGTTGCAGGCTTTCAACAATCGTTTGTAACACCTGAAGGGCAGGTCGTAATGCCGCCATTGCTTTTACCGCCTCAAACAAACGTTGCATCTCGGCTGTCCGGCTCTGTTCACTTTGATACAGCCTGTCGTATTCCAATACAATCGCAATATAATGCGATAAAGCCTGAATCAATCGTCTGTGTTCTCTGTCAAAAACCTTTATACGAAAATCTTCCAGTTCGATGAAACCCAATGGACAGGATTGAGCATTTGTAATCAGACAACTCAGACGAGAATGGCAATTTGGGAGAAAGATTCTGATCAATTCGCCTAACCGTTGTTGATGAAGAGCAGAGTCGCCATCCGCTAAAGCTTCTTGTGCTGCCTGCATCAGCCTTGCTCGATCCAAAACGATCATGTCTGGTGTCAAGCGGCGCGGAATCCCCACCCTTTGAGCCAACTTAAGTACGTGGTTATCCGTTTGCGATAGATAAATTACTCCTGCCCGAGCGTTTGTTGTTCGCATTGCAAGTTGCAGGATGTTCTCAAGAAATCTGTTTTTGTCCGGCGGAAAAGTTGGAAGTTCTAAAGCAATCTCCTTGAGTAAATCCTGATAATGCGTCAAACGCCGTAAACGCCGATCGCGTTCTTCCAATAGAGACACACGTCGAATGGCTTCCGAGGACAACTCAACAAAATATCGTAATGTGTACTCCTGATGAAGAGACAATGAATGGATGTGTGAAAAATTAAGGTATAAAAAAGCAACGGGCTGATCGCGGTTTGTCAATACACTGGCAATAAACGCGCGTATACCAGCTTTATGAAACTGCTGTCTGGCACGTTTCCCAATCTTAATTCCTTCTGGAGGATCTTCAACATCACTGATCGTCACCAGACGCTGCTGTAAAACCATAGCCGGCACACTGCGCGGTCCAGGCTGTTCGCGACGATAAACAAGACAGTCTTGTCCCAAACCATCTGTCAAAACACCGTCCAGATCAAGACACCTTTGTTCAGCATCATACGGGAAAAGTGCGGCACCATCTGCAAGAAAAATTTCTCTCGCCCAACTGATAATCGTGCCATACAGTTCTTCAATTCCTTCTGTTTCATCCAGCTCACGCAGAAAACGGGAGGGAAAAGAAGAAATTTGCCATTGCTTCGAATAAATCGCCTTAATCGATGCAAGTATCTCATTTTTATGATATGGATAGAGAACATAGCGAACGATGGTATCGTCCAATAAAGCCGCTGCCCGAGGCGTGTCTTCCGCCCGCACCGCCAATATCAAGGGCGTACCAGGAAAACAATTCTTTAATGATGTTAGCAAATCAAGTTGACCCTCACTCCAGCGCACCATGATTACTTTCGGCCGAATTTTAGGGAGAGCTGTACGGATAAATGTATTCCAACCAGTAACCCTCTGTACACCATAGCCCCAACCTTGCAAAACCTTAACAAGGTTTTCTCCCGCTTGGGAGGAATCAATTAACAACATATCATCCATGTGTTGAATTCCAATTGATTCATCTGACCGATTTATCGGCTGCCACATTTGTTTATCCTATTACGCTAACATGCCCAGATAAACCCTGGAGGCTTGATTTGAGTTTATTGCATCCACGCTTCCACAACCAAATCTTAAACCGACAAAATCCTGACACAAAGCTCAATTAACTGATAGCAAAGGAGGAGTATTTTGTCGAAAATTGTGATAATATTGAAAACGATTTTCATAGTATAATTATTATTGTGCCAACAGCTTCACCTATAATCCACGAATGGATCGAGAGATTGCAGGCTTCCGGATATCGGGTAACTGCCACGCGGCAGACGATTGTCGAATTATTGGTCTCCTCTTCTCGCGCATTGAGTCCAATTGAAATCTATGACCTGGGGCGTAAAGAATATTCTGCGCTGGGTCTGGTAACTGTGTACCGCACATTGGAACGATTAGAAGAATTGGGGCTGGTACAACGCGTTCACATGCCGGATGGCTGCCACCGTTATCTGCGCGCCCCACAAGGTCATCAACATCTCCTGCTATGCACCCAATGTGGTCAGATAGAGATATTCGCCGGCGATGATCTGAGCAAACTCACCGAGCGAGTCGAACAAGCGACCGGCTATCATATTCAAGACCACTGGCTGCAACTTTTCGGAACATGCCCACAATGTTATCTTAAGTAAAATATTTTTTTGTGTCACTTATTGAAAATGAATACCATTTTAGAAAAGGAGAAATGCCATGAACATAAAACACCTAATATTGAGTATGTTAACCATTTTATTCGTCTTAACTGCCTGCGCCTCCCCCACTACGCAAAGCAAAGCACCACTAAACGTAGTTGCCACTACCTCGATTGTCGGCGATGTTGTCAGGCAAGTTGGAGGTGACCTGGTAAACGTTAATATATTACTGCCAATCGGCAGTGACCCCCATAGCTATCAGCCTTCACCTCAGGATGTAGCAAAAATCTCAGAGGCAACTCTCGTTTTCGCCAATGGTGCCGGGTTGGAGGAATTTTTACAGAATTTGATAGAGAGCGCTGGCGCTGCAAACCGTCTGGTGAACGTTTCAGAGGGCATCGAATTAAAAGACTTCGGCGCTCATGAACACGAACATGAAGGGGAAGATGAACAGGAACACGAAATGCATTCACACGAAGGCGGCGACCCACATACTTGGGTTGATCCCAATAACGTAATCATCTGGGTCCAAAATATTGAGACAAAACTCAGTCAGATCGATTCAGTCAACTCAGCCATTTACCAGACAAACGCGGAAAACTACATTGCACAACTGAAGGAATTAGATGCGTGGATCCGCGAGCAAGTCAAAGCCGTCCCTGACGAGAACCGGCGGCTGGTCACCGATCATATGGTGTTTGGCTATTTTGCTGAACGTTACGGATTTGAGCAAATCGGCGCCGTCATTCCCGGCTACAGCACGCTTGCCTCCCCATCCGCTCAGGATATCGCACAGATTGAAGATGCAATTCGAGAGTTCGGCGTCAAAGCCATCTTTGTCGGCAAGACAGTTAATCCAACCATTGCACAGCGCATTGCAGAAGACACGGGCATCAAACTGGTCTTTGTCTATCATGGCTCGCTGTCTGAAGCAGGTGGACCAGCCGCCTCGTATCTGGACTATATGCGATATAATGTATCCGAAATCGTCAATGCCTTGAAGTAAGAGAGAAAACGCTTGCACTGGCTTAAGCAAATCCAAGATTCGAACTTTGCCTTTCTGTCCCAGCCTCATCCTCACGAGGCTGGGAAACCTGTCTTGCGTCTGGAAGGCATAACTGTTGTGTATGAGTCTGGAACGGCGCTGGATAATCTTTCCTTCGAGCTTCGCCAGGGAGAACGGCTGGCAGTATTAGGACCAAACGGTGCCGGGAAAAGTACGCTCTTCAAAGTGATCGCCGGCGTCCTGCGGCCAAGCCGCGGGCTGGTCGAGATCGCCGGATACGAACCTGGAAAACACATCTGTATTGCCTATGTGCCCCAACGCAGTCAAGTGGATTGGAATTTCCCCCTGCGAGTCACAGATGTCGTCATGATGGGGCGCGTAGGCAGGATTGGTTTCTTTCGTTTCCCGACGGATAGAGACAAAGAAATTGTCCACCGTGCCCTGAAAACCGTGCGGTTAGAACCATACGCCAATCGCCAGATTGGACAGCTCTCCGGCGGGCAACAACAACGTATGTTTATTGCTCGGGCGCTGGCACAAGAAGCTGAATTGATGCTGATGGATGAACCGCTAACCGGACTTGACATGAACGCTCAACAGGAACTGTTTGACATTCTGGATACCCTGCGCAAACAAGGGGTTACAGTCATGATCGCATTGCACGATATGAAGACAGCGGCTGAACGATTTGACCGTGTGATGTTGCTCAATCAGCGCCTGATTGGCCTTGGCAAAGCAGAAGAAGTCTTAACGCCCGACAAATTGTTGCTTGCGTACAGCGGTCATCTGCAATTGCTAACGACCAGCGGCAGAACGATTGCGGTGAGTGATACCTGTTGCGACGAGGGAGAGCATGACCATTTTTGATGTCATTGTTCAACCGCTCCAATATGCTTTCATGCAACGGGGAATAGCAGCCGCTATCCTGGTTGGAGTCGTTTGTGCAGTATTAGGAACGTATGTGGTTTTGCGCGGCATGGCTTTTTTTGGAGACGCTCTGGCACATGCTATTTTACCGGGCGTAGCAATCGGATATCTGATTGGCGGCGGTGCGCGCGAACCGCTTTTCTGGTGGGCATTGCTGACCGGGATCTTGAGTGCAATTGGTATTGGCACTATCAGCCGCAGTAAGCGAATCAAAGAGGATACCGCTATTGGCATCATCTTCGCAGGCATGTTTGCCCTAGGTATTGCCTTAATTTCCTCTGTTCGCAGTTATACGGTTGATCTCGCCCACTTCCTCTTTGGAGATGTGCTTGGTGTTCGTGCATCTGACTTGATTCTAACCGCCATATTTGGCGCGTTGATCATGATAATTGTTTTTCTGCTTTACAAAGAATTCATGGTGATTTCGTTTGATCCAATCCTGGCAGCAACCTTACGTTTGCCGGTGCGCTTGCTGGATTATCTGTTAATGATTCTGATTTCCATTGCCATTGTTGTCTCGCTGCAAACTGTAGGTGTAGCGCTGATGGTTGCAATGCTGGTCACGCCTGCCGCCACAGCCTCTTTGCTCACCCGGCGCCTTTCAACAATGATGGTGCTCGCTTCGATGTTTGCAGCGCTTTCGGGTGTTATCGGCTTGTACCTTTCCTACTATCTCAATCTGGCTTCCGGCGCAGCAATCGTCCTCACCTGTACCGCTTTCTTTGTTCTTGCCTGGAGTATGACTGGTCTGCTTCGCCAAAAAACACGTTAAGCATCTTATCCACGACAAGAGAGTGAGCAAGAAAATAATCTTCCTATCCTTCCCTGCTCACAGCATAAGAAAAACAATCGCTACACCCTGTTTCATTGCAAATGCCCTATGTGAAGTCAAAACAATTACTCTGCCGGCGGGATATAACCGCGCAACAGCAAATCAATACTGGCAGCCGGTTTCCCCGGTACCCCCTGCAAATTCGTGGCAGACTGGATTAACTCAACAGAAACCGCAACTGCCTTGCTATATACCGGCGAAGGGTACGTTAACATCATCACAGATATGGGATCATGACGCCTCACATCTCGCGCGCTCTGTAAATCATCCTCTGAAATGAAACCAACCAGATACAGCTCTCCATCAGAAGTATGATGAAGTTCAAGTTGCATCTCATCTTTCGGCACATTGTTAATGGGCGGCTTGCCGAGACCAATGACCTGAAGATCGAAACCATGAATTTGCTCAACTGCCCATAAAGCAGTAAAGCCATAGAAGCCTTCTTCCAGGTCATAGCCACCCGGAGTTTGGCGTGCCGGCAACGGCTTCACCTGATTAAGCTTGCGTATTGCCGGAACTGACCCGGCAACCAAAACACGCTCACTGCCAATTCCCCCAACAACAAGCACGACCCGGTCTACCTGAGCATTCACCTGATCACTTTGTGCGCGCAGGATCAAATTTGTTGCCAGAGAAAGCGGGCGATTAGCCTGCTGATATGGCTGGGTGTACAGGGCTATGTTCAATGGACGCCTGCGTTCTGGAGCGGTTAGCTGCTTCAGGTCCTCTTCAGAAACGAAACCGACCACCAGAATCTGATCCAGTGGGGTTACATGCACTTCCAAAGTCAAAGGACGCTGAAAAACGCTGGCAAGAGGAATACGCCCATTGCCGCGAACCTTGAGACCGCTGATCAAATAACTGTTTAACGCCCAAGGAATCGTAAAACCATAACTGCCACTGCTCAATTCCAGCTCACCCTGGCGACCCGGGAACTGCGTAATCGGCTGCACTCGATCAAGACGGCGCAGCTCATCCAGTGTATCTGCTGTGTTGATTGCCTTTGGTTCGGGAAGCGGTTGAAATGTCAACGTTGGAATCTTTTGAGTGGGTGTAATATTCGGCGTGTTTGAAGCTGTTACTGGCATTACCATTGGCGGCTGCGTGGGCAGGGCAGTTGAAAATGTGGTGGTAGAAGCAGTGCACCCAACCAGCCATATGCACATGACAATTAAGAAGATTAGGGCTTTGTTTATGTTCATGGCATTATCCAGGGTCTCCCAGCAATCTCTGCTAGATATTTCTCACGATTATAACTGCGAGCATTCTTTCCACTGCTGGTTTTAACCAGCCAGTGTGGGCCCACAATATATGCCTGACGCAAAGCAATCGCAGAGCCGCGCGTCACCGCTTCCCGAATCTCCTCCGCAATCCGTTCGCGTTCTTTGGAATCGTTTGTATCCACCTCTGCAACGATCACTACATCTTCGGTACCAGTTTCTTCATTATAAACACCAAAGGCGCTCACCCGTCCGGGATGTACACCTGGTACCGTCATTGCCAGTTCTTCCAGGTCTTGTGGGTAAATATTCTTACCCCCGACAATGATAATATCTTTCTTGCGTCCGGAGACATATAATTCTCCATCTGCCATATAACCATAGTCACCTGTCAGATACCAGCCATCCAGGAACGCTTTCGCAGTCGCATCCGGACGGTTATAGTAACCTGTCAACATACAGTCGCTGCGCAAAGCAATCTCACCAACATGCCGTTCGGGAAGTTCTTTACCATGACTGGAGAAAATCTTAACTTCCACATGAGGGATTGGACGTCCACAAGCCACCATTCTCACAGATGGCTTATCTGGAACAGCCGGCTTTGCCAACCACTTCGTTTGAAAAGTTTCACGATCAATTTCATCTACTGTCAGCGCTTCATCAATGCCGCCCTGGGTCACTGCAAAAACGTTCTCAGCCATCGCATAACAGGTAGCCAGCGCTTCTGGACGTAACCCATAAGCCCGAAACCGTTCCAGAAACATTTGATGACTTTCATAACGCACCGGTTCCGAGCAATTACTGATTGCCCGCCAGGATGATAGATCTACACCTTCCAGGTGATGGTCACGAATCTTTTGAGCACAAAAGTTATACGCAAAATTGGGCAACCATGAAAGCGTGCCGCGATAGCGGGAAACTGCCTGAAGCAGGCGATACGGTGCACGCACCCAATCGAACGGGGACATCATCACAACAGGCACAGCGCAAAGAATAGGCATGATGAAACCGGCAATCAATCCCATATCATGATACAGTGGCAGCCAGGAAACGATAACATCCTGATCATTCAACTTCAATACCTGACTATAACTGCGAAGCTGGTTAAACACTGCGCGATGAGAAAGCGCCACCCCTTTCTGAAGACCGGTCGTGCCGGAAGAATGCTGTAGTAAAACGATATCATCCGGCGTGCGTTGCATTCCTCCAAACATCTCAAAATCCGGTTGCTCAGGCACTCCAACTCCCTGCGTGATCATCACTGTCCGCACCGAAGTATCCGGCTTGAGTGCGGCACACACCTCCGACTCAAATTCAGCATAGGTAATAATCGCTGCCGGTCGGGTCACATCTACCAGAGAAGCCATGTCGGCGCGATAGCGTTCGGGAAGCAGCTTTTCGGTGAGGAAAGGCATAATAGAGGGAATTGCACCCCGCAAAACCGCTCCCCAAAAAGAAAATATCAAGTCGCTGCCATGCTGCAAGATCAGAACAACCACCTCACCTGGTTGAATCCCTTGTTCACGCAGGGCGCGCTCGTAGGCGGCAGCTCCATGAATCAACTCGCGATAGGAAATCGGACGATCCGTCTGTCCGGCATGCTGCAAGTAGATTACCGTTTGATCAGGCAACTCATAATAAAGGCGCTGTAATGCCCGACAAAACGTTAGGGATTCAAGCTTTCCGTTCATTGACTAACGCAACCAGTTCATCCAGGGTATCAAAAACGCTGGCATTTAACTCAGCATCATCAATATGAACTCCAAAGTTGTCTTCAATGAATAACGCCAGGTCAACCAGATGAAAGGAATCTATTAGACCTGATGAGATAAGCTTGTCCTGCGGGTTTATTCTGCGAGAAGGTTGTTTGAGGATATCGCGGGCGATAAATTCAGAAAGCACATTCATGATGTCTTCAGTCATGGTTTCCTCGTTTGATTATTGGGTAACGCCGCGCCAGACTACATCAAGCGTCTGCAAAGCGGTTAAGTTGCGCACTGGCCAAGCGCGTTTCATTGCTTCCGGATCGCCAAAGTGGTTTGGACTCCAGGTCAGATGAGCGCCATCCGGCTGTAAACCCTTATCAGGCAAATCCTGGACAGCAAGCCAGAAATTCCACAAGGGAATGTCATATTCATAAGCCAGACGAGCAATCGTTGCGTTAATCTGATGATCACCTTCCAGGTTATCTGCTTTCGTTGCTAGAATGGGAACAATCCCCTGATCAATAGTGAATTCAATTACTCGTCGCATGTTTGCCTCAAAAGTTTCCGGACGAGCAACGTCATTAGTGCCTAACATGATAAAAGAAAATGCAGGATTCTGCTGACGGTATTCGCAAGCCAGAGGGGTCTCGTTTTTCTGGCATTGAGCCGGGTCAGCCCAAAGCGGGGTCATCACCGCAGCAGCGGTAAAACCGGGTTTTGCTACCTGACTCAATCGCCCAAAAGAGCCTTTAAAGTGGTCAATAACTGGTTCAAGATATGTATAAGGCCCCAAATCGTAATACTGCGGTCCTTGATCAAAATCATACAGGAACCAGGTAGTGCGGCTTTCGCAATCGCCAATTTTAGAAAATGCTTCCGGGTTGACACCACGTTGAAGTCCATACTGGTAAATCAGACGAGCTGTTTCGCTGACTTCAGGAATCACTGGCATCATTTGCCACGCGTTGGGTGGAAGGGTAGCAGTAGGCTCAGTGACAACTGGCTTTGACTCAAGAGTAGAACTTGGTAGAGGAATAAACGACTCAGTGGCAGATAGCTGTATTGTCTGAGTTGGCAGGATTGTTTCTTTAGCAATAGGAGTGCTTGTAGGGGAAAAAGATGACTCTCCTGTCTTACAACCAGAAGCAATAAAAATCATTACAAATAAAGCAGAAACGATCCATTGGAAACGTGAAACAACATTCAATGTGTTCCATCTTTCAAAATGCAACTGTATCATGGGCAGGCTTGAGCAGCGATCCACTCCCCCACTCGCCGCGCCACGATCATCTGACCGGCAGGTGTCAAATGAATAGCGCTGTTGGTAAATTCGGTTTCTGGTAATAAATCCCATAAGTCGAGCAGACGCCAGCCTCTTTGTTGGCTGAGCTTGATCAACTGATTCCGGTAATCATCATAAGCCCAGCGCGGATAAAAGAAATTATACCGAATGTCGCTGTTTTTTCCATGACTGATCAGCATTGGTTCGTTAACAAACAACACAGGGACTCCTTCGGCTATGCGAAGTCCACTTTCCAGAAGATCAAACGCCAGTTCATCAGCCGGCAATTCAGGCGGCTGCCAGCCATGATAATCCAGATTTGCTTCCAGATCACGCGCTGCTGGCTCATAACTGCTTGAATAAAACTGGTCAATGCCGGTGGCTGCCCATAAAACACCATACATCTGCAACCGAATCAAATCAGCAAGCTCGCGCCGGCGACCAAAAATCGTACGCTGCCAGAGATTCAAATCCACCAAATCAGGATGTCGCGGATCAAGTTTGAGATCGTAGCTGTCAATCAGATGACGAACGCGTATCGAGTTGTTGGCTACAATTGGAGAAGTGAACTGCCTGCTGCGTAAAAACGCCTCCAGCGTAAATGACCAGATAATCAAATCCGGCTGATAACGCATGGCAATCTCCAGAATCATGAGATCTTTCAATAGTGAGATAGTTGGGTAACCAAGATTGTACGACTTGACCCGCCGATCACAAACCGACAGATTCATGACGTTTAATTGCCCCGAAAGTGTTTGTTCAGGACGCAACAAGGTGCCCCAGACTGAAGAATCACCAATCAGCAAAACCCTATATTCATCCTCCGCCTTGTTCTTCTCATTCAGAATATGAGAGGCAAACATAGCTTCCAAGTTATACAAACTGAGATTATAAGAATGCTGTGGGTCTTCCCCAAATGGAAATCGTTCGCGGCCAGGAAACAAGACGTTATATGCGGACATCCGCCCCAACCCGTCTAAGGAGGGAAAAGCGGAAAACACCAGATTAGCCACAATCAACAGCAGTATCGTCTTAAGAACCACATTACGAAGGAAGCGAGCGGTGTACAAATGGATTCTTACCTTACCTTATTGATATTCAAGAAAGTAGCAAATATAAATTTCCTCAAACGCCAATTTCTGCCCGCACGCGCAGATAACGCAGTATCTGATCACGAGTCAAGATACCCAGCACCATATTTCCCTGCACAACCGGCACCTGTGCCACATCCGCATCATCCATTTTTTGAAGTGCGTCCAACAGCGGCGTATCAGGACCGACGAAAACCAGGCGCTCATAGGGTACCATTACATCCCCTACTTGGGTGGTATACCAGCGGTTTTGTGGAAGAGCACCCATCTCACGAAGCGTAACCACACCACACAAATCTTCACGCCCGCAGCCGGTTACCAGAAAGGCACGCTGACCCCCGTTCAGGACACGCTGCTCGATCAAATCTCCCACCAGCATATCCGGTGAAATAAGCGGCGCATTGTGATTCATCACCTGCGAGACGCGCACACCACGCAGCGCGTGCTGCATACTGGTTTGTGCATATGTGCTGGCTGCCGCATTTTGCAGAAACCATCCAATAAAGATTAGCCACAAGCCATTAAAGAAATTGCCGCTAAAGATGCTAAATATACCCCAGCCGATAAATCCAAAGGCAACGAATTGTCCGCTGACCGAAGCCCAGCGCGTTGCCTTGAACGGATCATTAGACAAACGCCAGATCACTGCCCGAAGAACGCGACCTCCGTCCAGAGGAAAACCAGGAATCAAATTGAACATTGCCAATGTAAAATTGATACGCGCCAACCACTCGCTAGGCGCAGCAAGATAAGGGAAAGGGCGATCCAACAACCACAACAAGCTGAAAAAACCAGCCAGGAACAGACTTGTCAACGGTCCGGCAATCGCGATGCGGAATTCAGCACCTGCACTGGACGGCTCTTTGCCGATATGTGCCACCCCGCCAAAGATGAATAAAGTTACACTGCGCACAGGTACGCGCTCGCGCAATGCAAAGTAAGAGTGTCCTAATTCATGCAAGACAACAGATACAGCAAACAACAGGCTGGTTAAAGCCCCCAGCATCCATAAAGCCGGTACTGAAAGTTGCGGGTATTGCTGGGGTAAATAACCTGATGCAAGTGACCAGCTCACCAGAAAAAATATAATAAACCAGCTACCATGTAACCGTATTGGTATTCCCCAAACCGTACCGATTTTCATACTACCATCCATTGTATCTCCCGACTCTCGACAATTCTCTTATAACGCATCTCAACAAAATCTATACAAACATTATATAGGTTTTCTGCGATAAAAAAAGAATTTCTTCCGAAAAAGTTTATACATCTTAAGGCGTTTATTTTGTTACTGGTATAAAATAGCGAAAGTGTATGAATTACCACTTTTTCCTCTAAATACCGTTTTGTTTCCAGGTATGCCGATACAGTTACACATCTTTGAACCTCGCTATCGGTTGATGATTCGTCATTGCCTAGAGACAAACGCTGTATTTGGTATTGTCCTGATCCGGCATGGCATAGAAGCGCTTGGTCCATTACCTGAACCATATCCGATTGGCTGTACAGCGCGCATTATTGAGATTGAGCCCCTCGGAAACGGGCGTATGAATCTGATCGCAATTGGCGAAGAACGTTTTGAGATTTTGCGCCTCAGTCACGAACGCCCATATCTGATTGGAACGATAAGGGAATTTCCACTTCAACGCTCACATTCCATTGAGATCTCGCGCTCATGTCATAGCATCAGAAAGCAGGTAGTTCGTTATCTGTATCTGATCAGCAAAATTGGAGAGGAGCGATTTGCAGAGCTGGAATTACCCGATGATTCACTTTCTTTTATGTACTTGGCTGCTTCGTTGCTTCAAATACCCGAAATAGAAAAACAGCCCATGCTCGCTTGTACAACTGCAAGTGAATTACTGTATCTCTTAAGGCGAGTTTATGCGCGAGAGATTGCACTGCTTGAGCGCTTATCTGCCGTTAAAAGGGAAATGGCTGAACGTGTATGCTGGCTCAATTAGCAAGTTTGAGCAGATCAATCCCCCTCATCCTCTTTGCTAAATTCAGGCAGATACCAGATTTCTTCTTCGGGCAAGTTGTAGGCAACCTGATCCGCAGGTGTAAGGGGATCATCCATTCTTACCTGCAAAACAATTCCGGCTGTACGCACCCCATTCGGTGTCATTACTCGTCTGACTTTATAACGCAAAAAGTAGCGTTCAACCAACTCGTTATTGAGTACGTCTTTGACAGTACGCACACTAACCGATGCACGCGCTGCCAAAGTGGACATATCAGTTTCAACGGTATTACGCAATTCCCCCGTCATTGGATTCCAATAGCACATCGAGCGCGCCGCTAGAATAACCGCCATAGCTGAATGACCAATCAGTGGTAGCCACTCCGAAAAGAAATACAACGTAAGAAACATGCCTCGTTCAGGCTGAATCACACGCGCCCGTTCGGTACCGTAAGCGCGTTGTAGCATCACTTTACGGCTGGGAGTCAATGGAGGAGAAACGTCTTTTTGACCCTTATCAGCTCTTGAACGTTCAGCTTCTGAGATTGTCTCAGGCTGAAATTCACGATTCTCTGCCGGAAGATCATCTACTACCAGATGCAGTGTTACCGGTTCACCATACAGTCCTTCCAAAAGACGCGTAATACGACTTTTAAGGCGATTTTCCACCCAATCTCGTCCAAAGGCATTGTAAGCACGTAGGGTGAAAATGCTGTCTTTATAGCTTAGCGGCTCCAGTGGCTGCACCCAGGTATCAAAGGAAGCCTTAGACATCTCCATTCGCAACTGATCTACAACCATACGCCAAGCATGGCGATGATCAGTCACTTCAAAACGGAGAGGGAGAGGCTGAACAGTATGATCCACGGTTATCCTTGCCAAAGGGCGACTATAAGCTCATCGTTTCGACTGCTGAACACCTTTTTTTGTTAACGCTTGTATTTGTCCATTCAGAAAATCAACCACCAGTTGGAAATCTTCCTGTCGAATATCTTCTGAACGGCTCACACCAGTCAGTCTGGTGATGTCCATGTAAATTCCGGGATATGGCTTTACCACACCATTTTCCTGTAAAAGAGTTCCCAAAGTTGACACAAGTTGGCGGAGCTGACCCAATTGTTCGGGCGTGAGGCGTGCCTTTGGTCCGGCAATTGCTTCCAAACGGGTTACTTGCTGGCGCAGGTTGCTAAATGCGTCTCGTATCTGCTGCACTTTTTCCTCATGTGCCCGACGGATTTCAGCCAGCTCCGCTTCAACTTTTTTTGATACAGCTTCCTCAAATGCTTCTTGCTCCGCCACCATGCGGGCAATCGATTCCCGTAAAAACTGAAGCTCGCCACGTTCACTGATTCCAAAATGCTCAGCCAGCACAGTATGCGCCTCATCCAGGAAAGCCCGCAATAACTGGCGGGCTTCCTCGCTTTTCACCCGCTCCAGCTCAACACCAGTCAAAAAAAGTGGGACAGCGGTTGCCATCAAACACAGGCTGGGTTGCGGACCACCGGCAGTTGTTATGAGAATCATTGCGGTATAAGGCGAAAAGTAACCCTGTTGACGCGATAGACGTTTGCGCTGCGAATGTGTCTCAAGACCAAAAGCTTCACATAACGAACTCAGCGACACGTACCCCTTGCCATCTTTGAGATCAGCAGTGAGTATCTCTCGTCCGCGAAATATCAGCTTGCGCTCACGTTCGGGGTAAAAGACGGGAGCGGGATTATTCATAACAAGTCGCCTCCATTTCCAGAAGGGAGAGTCATCGTGACCCTTCCTTCGACATTTTTAACAATTAATTTTTTCTTCTTTAAATATCCAGTATATTCGGAAGAAATAATTATCCAATTAATTTCTCCACTAAATCGGCAAGCGTAGAAACTTCGCCACGTGTGGATAGTCGGTTAACTCGCGCCGTACATATACGGGTTAAGATGCCAACCGTTTCGCCGAGCGACACTTTACGATTTAAGAGATTGGAGAATCTTTCTTGCCAAGCTTGCAATTCATTTATCTCACCTTGGGACAGAGTCATTCCTACCTTACGACGGGGAATAGGGGAGGGAGGGCGCCCGGGCGACCGATGTTCAAACTCAACTGGTACCTGACGAGCATCATAAAGCTGAACCCAGGCGGGCTTAGAAGCTGTACGGGGTGTCATGTTTTTATAACCTCTCGAGCTACATCAATGTTGACCATACTTTCATCACTCTGCAATAAATAATCCATAGCTAACGCGCAAAGGCGAATAATTTCGCGGGGTACACCGCCAGAATGCTCATAAAGCAGTTCAAAGGCATTATCATCTATCAATGGCTCACTGCGTCCCGCTACACGTAAGCGAAAAACAACCATTTGAAGGGCACTTGCCAGCGAAAGTGGGTTGAGTACCAACCGAACAAAAACGCGCGCATTGACCGCTTTATTCAACTCAAACAGGCTCGCTAGCTCACTTTGACCAAACGCCAGAATCTGAACTACTTTTGCGTCATAATCAAAGTTATACAGGCGATGAATTACCTCTAAAGCCTCGCTTGCCATGGATTGGGCATCATCCAGCAACACCACAACATTCTTTCCGGTTGTAAACAGCTCTACCATTTTATTTTCCAGCTCTTCCATTTGCCGCTGAAAACTACGCTGTGGAGAAACCTTTAGCTGCAGTGAAATCTGGCGCGCCGCGTCCATTGCAGACTTAAAATCCGCAGTATGAATGTAGCAAACCTGCATCCCTTCTTCGGAGTTGTACACATCATATAGCCGCCGCGCCAGTGAACTTTTTCCCATCCCCATATCCCCCATGATCAAAGCCAATCCGCGTCGTCGAGAAATTACGCCTTGAGCTTGACGGTAAACCGCCAGGTGCTCAGGTCCAAGATAGAGATAACGGGGATCAGCCGACAATTTGAACGGATCTTCTTTCAAACCGAGTCGTTCCAAGCGCGCCAATCGCCACAAATCATCGTTTAAGGGATCAAACATATTAACAACTCCTCTTTGAGTTACCTTATTATTGCACAATTTCCTAACAAAAACAATGGAATTATCACAAATTTACCCCCGAACCACGAAAAATGAGCTAAAATGATTGATTTGAAAATAAAATTATGCTAACATTGATATAGTTACATGGCTCTTAAGAATTTGGCCATACTTAATTGACAAAGGTACATCATGGCGGTAATTATCACTATTGCAAATGAAAAAGGGGGAGTAGGAAAGACAACCACAGCGGTCAACCTGGCTTGTGGGCTGGCGCTGCGATTATCAGGCTTGGATGGTCCGGCAGGACGCGTATTGCTGGTGGATATGGATCCACAAGGACACGCCCTGCTTGCCACAGCCTTTGGGCAACACAGTGCCGAAGCAGCGGCCTCACTGGCAGCTCTGCTTATCCAGACTCCGCCCCCTTCTGTTCAACCTATGTTAAGACGCAGCCAGTACCATAATAACTTGTTTATCATTCCAGGAAATCGTCCTGCGCTGGTGGAAGCTGGGCGAATTTTGCCTACCCTGATGGCAAACGAAAGCCGTCTAGCGCGCGCTATTGCTCCGATCACCTCGCAGTTTTCATACATTATCATCGACACACCACCCAATACTGGAGATTTACTCATCAATGCATTGGTTGCTGCCAGCCATATCATTATACCGGTTGAGACGAGTTATTTAGGTGTCTCAGGGTTACGCGAGCTACAGCGCACCATTGAACAGGTGCGTATTCACTTCAGTCCGCAGTTAACAATTCTGGGTTATCTGCCTACGCTTTGCGATGAACAGCGTTCAGAAACTCAAGAAATTCTTGACGAGTTGCAAAAGCGCTACCGCGGTCAGGTGCTAAACCCTATTCATAAATCGGTTGATCTCGCTTATGCTCATTCTGCACACATGGATGTCTTCACTTACCGCCCGCCTCGCCAGAGGGATCAACTAGCATCCAGTTCGCGTGCGACTCGAGAGTATGCTGTTCTGGTTGAGGTGGTTTTGAGAGCCACCTGGAAACTGGCTTCTGGCGGAAAAACTTGAAAGGGAGGTTGTTAAATGTCTCCTGACCGTCGCAAACGTTCGAGCGCATTTGAGGATTTTCCTGTTGAAGAAATACCCGCCTCGGCTGGCGGACAGCCGGTTGCACCAGTTGCCGCCCGTGTGGAAGCACTACAACAAGTTGAGCGAATTGAGCGTCTCAAGCCCAGTCAGATGCTTCCCGATCGTTTCCAACCACGTCGTTTACTTCCAGCCGCTCTGCGCGTGAATTTCTTCAGCGGCAAGCTAGATTGCTATCAGACGGCAGCCGAGTGGATAAGCCTATCCAAAAATGATCCGGGTATGCGGGCAGAGATTGAACGCCTGCTGGCAATGGGTAGTTCTTTTGATGAACACGGTCAAATTAAACCTATTACAGGGTGCTGGATACCAACTCAAGATGGTCGCTACATATTTCAGATTGAGACTGGAGAACGTCGTTTTTGGGCAGCGTGTCTTCGAGCTGTCAGCGAACACTTAGAAGAAGAGCCCTTATTACGAGTAGAGGTTATAGAAAAACCTACCCGTCAGCGGCAAGTGTTAGAAAATCGCCACGCTGAACCGCCCTCGGCAGTTGGTCAGGCGTGCGAAATTGCAGCTCTCATTTTATCTGAGTTAGGTATCCAGCCGGATCCAACGCTATCTGATGAGTACGATTATTTCCGCCAAGCTCGCCTCCAGCGTATGCCAGCCGGAATGTGGGAACGGATCATGCCCATCATGCAGCTTACTCGCCCACGTATGGTTCAGTTATTGAACATCCTGCAAATGCCAACCCCTTTGCTTGAATTAGCTGATCGGTATCGCCTTTCGGAACGTGTGCTACGCGAAATTCTGGCATCCCCACGCGAGGGATGGGAACGAATGTTGCGGATCAGTATCCAAAACAACTTAACCTCTGAAGAGGTAGCTGAAATTACAACGACAGTTGGACGAACAGGGGCAGAGACCAGAAGAAAGAGTTCTCCCTCCACCGCATCAACTGCTAAAGTTGCCGTTGGGGGATTACGCCGCTTTGCGAATGCTTTACTTCACCTGGATAAGTTCAGCCAGGCACAGGCGATGGATGAAATCGCGGATGAGTTAGTAGCAGCAGGTGAGGCAGAAGGCATCATGTTATTTTTAGAAGATTTGGGTCGCGCCATTACTGCCCGTTTGTCGCGGCGTTAACTGTAACCGCGGTAACACTTTTCCTCTTCTTTTGATACATCAATCACGCTCTTCTTGTAAGACATCCCATGAGTTTTTCCCAGTTTCGTATTTTTGATGCTGTGCCTTTTGTGTATACCAATCCAGAACAAAAATCCTTGTCATTACCAGAGATAGAAGTCAAGAGGAAACGAGGGGAGAGAAAAGAAGAAAAAAGAGGGAAGAGGAGAGGGAGAGGGGGGGAGGGGGGAGAAAATATTTTGGGCAAGTATTCTTTGAGATAAGAGCTTTCAAAAAGAACAAGGGGCGACCCTGAAATTTTATCAGGGTCGCCCCTTGACAAATTGGCTTTAGTATTCATATACTTGGCATAAATAGTTTTTCCATCGCTTAGCTCTTGAGCAGAATGATCTAGTTTAACGTAACAATGAGCGGGTTAAATTAATCTGGTTATCAAGTCATGGCAGACTCAAAAACCGATTTTTTCGAAACCAAACAGCTTGTTCAAGCCAACCAGCATGTTTTAAAAACACAATTGTCACAGCACAAGTTAACTAAAAAAGAGCGCGAACGCAATAAAATCAGGTTGCGTCGTGAATCCCGTGTCACATACGATTTACCACCTGTTCTTCGTTTCCGCATCAAACATCTTGCTGAGCAACACCGTTTACCAGCAAGCCAATTAGTTACGCTGGCTTTGTTGCGTTTCTTGAACGAATATGATCAGGGGCTTGTGGATCTTTCGACTTATAAGCAACCTTCTTCCAGTCCAAGATATGACTGGAATCTTGTTTTTCCTGCCAAATTATTAAAGGTGTTAAAGAAGAAATTCACTGATTAGGTGTGAGATTTCTTGGGAAATATTCTGTGTGAAACTTTTTTGGCTGGTTAATGATCAGTAACATATGTAGTATAAGTTAGTAGTTAATGAATCGCGTGCAAAATTTGCACGCGCGCGAAGTGCAATTTTTGCACGCTTTAGAAGTGCATTTTTTGCTTTTTGCCCCCCCAGAGTGCAAAAAAGTCATTTTCGCCAGAATGCAAAATTTGCTGTTACGCCAATGGGTAAATTTTGCATGCTGGCAAGAATTGGCTAATGAAGAAAGCGTTATTTTGGAGACTTAATAATTTCCT
>Ga0209162_1001362_pt1 | contig 24207 bp, 23 predicted proteins | sample YNPNPMetaG_FD_187121 | JGI IMG/M metagenome (GOLD analysis project Ga0209162, IMG submission 187121) | Anoxygenic and chlorotrophic microbial mat microbial communities from Yellowstone National Park, USA - YNP NP MetaG (SPAdes) (version 2) ...
CGTCGTCGGCTTGCACATATCGTCTCAGGCGGCCAGACGGGGGTCACAGACCCCCTGCGAGCGAGAGAAAACATGGCGTAAGATGTCATCTTCCTGTTAGCTTGATGCCTATGATCTGCACCCCCCCCGTCCGCCCCGTTTGTTGACAAGATACCCGTAATGGAACGACGATAATGCAGGAGCGGCATAAAAAATCACCGCGTGCGGCGCCGCACGCGGTGATTATATTCATTTTTAGGTATCGGGCAAGAATACAGGTCCCTCAGAAGGACTAGAGGGCCCATCCCTGCCAAGCCGTATTCGGCCCTATGATGCGCTGGATGGCGCGCACATCCTCCGGCTTCTCGATCTTCGTCAGCCGGCGCAACAGGTCAAGCAGCGCATTGTCCTGCTGCTCCGACTTCAGAAACGCATTGAACTCCTCGATCGTCATGGCCGCGTTCATGGGTGTTACCTCCTGATGGGTCGAAAAAAAGGACATCGAATTAGGATCAACAGCACAACCGACGGGGTGCACCTCTCACGCGCGAATAAATTATACTACAAGGCCCAGATCTGTCAAATCGGGGGCCTGGGAGCTCAGGAGGCCGCGTCCGGGCCGGTGGGGAGCCGCGGCTGTCGGCCCACTGCGCCGTTGCGCCGCTCGTGCATGTCGCGCTCGATCGCTTGCGGATAGCGATCGGGCAACTGCGAGACCTCGCTCAGCCGGGCCATGGCGTCGGCCGGCAGGCGCCAGCCGGCCGCGGCCAGGTTGTCGCGCAGTTGCTCCACGGTGCGCGCGCCCACGATGGCCGAGGTGATGCCGGGCTGATCGAGCACCCAACGCAGGGCCACCTGGGCCGGGGTACGCCCCACTTCGGCCGCCACTGCCAGCAACGCCTCCAGGATCTCGTCGCCGCCGGCATCCAGGAAGCGCTGCGGAAAGACCCACTTCTCCTCGGAGCGGGTGCCGGGCAACACGCGTTGCCCGGGCTTGTACTTCCCCGACAGGAACCCGCCGGCCAACGGGCTCCACACCACGATCCCCAGCCCCTTGTACTGACACGCCGGGATCAGCTCCAGCTCGATGTCGCGCACGATCAGGCTATATTGGGGCTGATAGCAGACGAAGCGCGCCAGGTGTTGCGAATCGGAGATCCAGAGCGCCTCCATCAGCCGCCACGCCTCGTAGTTGCTGCACGCGATGTAGCGCACCTTGCCCGCGTGCACCAGATCGTCCAGCGCGCGCAACATCTCTTCCAGCGGCGTCTGCACATCTACGTGATGGACGTAGTAGATGTCCACCCAGTCGGTTTGCAGGCGCCGCAGGCTATCTTCGATCGCGTTCATGATGTGCACGCGCGACATGCCCGAGTCGTTCGGCCCGGGGCCGGTGGGATTGGTGAACTTGGTCGCCAGCACCACATCGCGACGCCGGCCCTTGAGCGCCTTGCCCACCATGATCTCCGACAGGCCGCCGCCGTAGGTGTTGGCCGTATCAACGAAGTTGACGCCCGCGTCGAGCGCCAGGTCCACCATCTGCTTTGCCGTCGCCTCATCGGTCCCGTGCCCGAAGGTCATCGTGCCCAGGCACAGTTCGGATACCTTCAGGCCGCTTTGGCCCAGTCTGCGATATTCCATGTTCCTCTCCTCGTGAACTCCTTTTTCGATGTCGCGTCAACGGACCCCGCCGATCACGATGCCCTGCCGATCGGTCCGCGCGCGCAAGACCCACCCGCCGGCGGTGGTGACATAGAGCGTGCGCAGGTCTTCGTCGCCGAAGGTGCAGTTGGTGGGCCGATCTTCGGGCAACGGATGCGTCTCCAGGACGCGGCCGTTCGGCGCGAAGACGTAGATCATCGGGCCGGGGCCGCTCTGTCGCCAGCCGGCCGTCGCGATGATGTTGCCCTCGGCGTCGAGCGTCATGCCGTCTATGCCCCGATGCGGATAGAAGTTGTGCAACACCTCGTACGGCCCCAGGGTGCCGTCGTCGCGGATCGGGTAGGCGCGCAGCTCGCGCTTGTTGCCCTCGCCGTAGTGGCTTTGCGCCACATAGAGGGTCTTCTCGTCCAGCGACAGGAGCAGGCCGTTGGGCTTGGTGGTGTCGAAGGTCATGCGTCGGATCTCCCAGCGGCCTTCGGGGGTCGGATCGAGCCGGAACACCGACTCGTGATCCAGCTCGAGCGGGCCGACGTCGTCGCCGTAGACGGCGCTCGTTTCGTAGCGCGGGTCGCTGAACCAGACCCGGCCGGCCGTGTCAATGGCGATGTCGTTCGGGCTGTTCAGCCGCCGGCCCTCGAAGCGGTCGGCCAGGACGGTGACGCTGCCGTCGTGCTCGTAGCGCGTGATGCGCCGGCCGCCCCCTTCGCAGGCGTAGATGCGGCCCTGGGCGTCCATGCGCAGTCCGTTCGCGCGATGGGTATCGGTGCGATACACGGTGCATGTGGCCGTGCGCGGATCGTAGCGCAGGATGCGGCTGGTCGGGATGTCGCTGAAGAGCAGGCCCGTGCCATCCCACACGGGGCCTTCGGTCAGGGCGAAAGGCCCGGCCACGCGTTCAAACGTCCAGCTCATCGGGCGCCTCCTGGGTTGTCGGACAGCGCGGCGATGATCTCCTGGCAGAACTCGGGCAGGTCGTTCGGCGCGCGGGCCGTGATGAGGTTGCCGTCGCGCACGGCCGGCGCGTCCAGATATTCCGCGCCCGCGTTGATCAGGTCGTCGCGCACCGCGCGCACGCCGGTGGCGCGGCGACCGCGCATCACCCCGGCCGAGATGAGCACCCACGGGCCGTGGCAGATGGCGGCCAGGAGCTTGCCGGCCTGATGACACGCGCGCACGAGCGCCAGGGTCGGCTCGTGGCGACGCAGATAGTCGGGCGAGAAGCCGCCCGGGAAGAGCAGGCAATCTATGCGCTCGGCGCTCAGCTCGTCCAGGGCGGCCATGCGATAGCGCGGGCCGGGCGGCATCACCGGGATCGGCACCGGATGGCCGAAGCGGCCCGTCACCGGCTTGTTCTCGATCCAGGGCCGCGGATGCGTGCCGATCGGCACGGCCACGACGGCGACCTCCGCGCCTTCTTCGCTCAGGCGCAGGATCGGATAGAGCAACTCGATGTCCTCGTATTCCTGGGCGACGATGATCGCCACCCGTTTGCCGGCCAGTCTTGCGGTCATGGTTCCTCCTCTGCCGAATGATTTGGGGGAAATCCGGCGCTTCGGCATTCCTCAAGGCTCGGAAAGATGCTTCGTCTTGGGACGCGACGCGCGAGGAAAAGTGTACTCGCCATCGTCGTATGTGTCAACCGGATCGTGTTGGCAAACAGCCGAATATTTTCTTAACCCTTGACAGGGTGTCCAGGCGTGTGCTATCCTTCTGGCATCAAATCAACCGGGCAGGAAACAGGGCCAGAGGCCCTTTGAGGAGGCGGCAGTGCCGTTGAAGCGAGATCGGATTTCCGAGGGGGTGTACGTCTTCACCAGCGGCCTTTATGCCGAAGTGACCGCGACCGTGATCTTTACCGGCGAAGGCGCGATCGTCGTGGATACTTTGCCCTTTCCCCAGGAGACGCGCCATATCCGGGAATTTCTCAATCAACGCCATATGAAGGCGCTTTACGTCATCAACACGCATTCGCACGCCGATCACATCTACGGCACCTACATGTTCCCCGAAGCCGAGGTGATCGCGCATTATCAGTGTCGCCGGCTGATGGAGCGCCATGCGGAAGAGGCGCTGGCGGCCGCCAAACAGCAGACGCCGCAGCTCGCCGATGTCAAGATCCGCTATCCGGAGCTGCTCTTCAACGAGGCGATGACGCTACGGGTCGGCGGCAAGACCATCGAGCTGAACTATTCGCCCGGCCATAGCCGCGATGTGATCACGGTTTACTCGGTCGAAGACCGGCTGATGGTGGCCAGCGACACGGTGATGCCGGTGCCCTACGTCGTCGGCGGCGACCTGGACGATATGATCAAGTCCATCGCGGCCATCAAGCAGAAGAGCATGGAGAATCTCGTCCAGGGGCACGGGGAAGTGTTGTTGCGCGGGGAGATCGAGGAGACCCTCGACGCGAACATCGCGTATCTCAAGACCATAGACCGCCTGGTGCGCGAGCGGATCGCGCGCGGGGTGCCGCGCACCGGCATCCTCGACATCACCATCGAGGAGTGTGGCCTGTCGCGCGTGCCGCTCGGCGGCCTGGTGCAGAAGCTCCACCAGGCCAACCTGCTCACCCTCTACGATGCCTATCGCTCGGAGATGAAGACGACACGCCGTCCGGCCTGAGCAGGCGCGCACGATCCCACGCGCGCGATGGCCGGATGTGCCAGGCGCCGGGGAGGATATGTCACGCCCCGCAAAATTCGTGCATTCGTGTTCCCTTCGTGGACGGCTCCTCACGGCCGCGGATGCCCGACCGGTATCAGGTAGAGCGGCTGCTGGTTGAGCGGCAGCTCGAGCGCCTGTTGTACCCGCTCATCGTAGAACGCGCCGATCGGCACCGCGGCCAATCCCAGGGCCGTGGCCTGCAACAAGACGTTTTGCCCCGCATGGCCGACCTCCATGTGGACATAACGCATATGATCCTTGCCGCGACCTTTGTTTTACCTCATCACAACTGTCCTCCATCTGTGCGCGCGTCGTACAGCGTATCCTCCACGATGGCCAGCGCCTCCTCGGCCGCGGCCGGGCTCAGGTCGAGCATGGGGCGGAAGCGGATGGATTGTACGCCCGACTTGAGCGCGATCAGGCCGTTCTCCCACAGCAGCCCGCGGAACAGGTCGCGTGCGCGGGGGTTGGGCAGATCGAAGGCCAGGAACATGCCGCGGCCGCGCACGTTCGAGATCAGATCGGAGCCCGCCGCGATGCGCGTCATGCCATCCAGGAGGATCTGGCCCACCCGCGCTGCGTTTTCCACCAGGCCGTCCTCTTCGATGATCTCCAGATAGCGCTGGCTGCGCACCATGTCCACCAGGTTGCCGCCCCAGGTCGAGTTGATCCGGCTGGAGACGTGAAAGACGTTGTCGGGCACCTCGTCGAGCCGGCGGCCGGCGATGATCCCGCACACCTGCGCCTTCTTGCCGAACGCGATGATGTCGGGGCGCACGCCCATGTGCTCGATGGCCCACATCTTGCCCGTGGTGCCCAGGCCGGTCTGCACCTCGTCCACGATGAACAGGAATTCGGCCTCATCGGCCAACTGGCGCAGCTCGCGGAAGAACTCGGGCCGGAAGTGGTTGTCGCCCCCTTCCCCCTGGATCGGCTCGATGATCAGGGCCGCGATGTCGTGCGGGTTGGCATGCAACGCCTCTTTGATTTGGGCAATCGCCTGGCGCTCGACCGCGATCGTTTCGGCCAGGACTTCGTCGGTGACCGGAAAGCGCAGCTTGGGGTTGACGATGCGCGGCCAGTTGAACTTCGGGAAGTAGATGTATTTGCGCGGATCGGCCGTGTTGGTCAACGAGAGGGTGTAGCCGCTCCGGCCGTGGAACGCCTCCTGAAAATGGATGATCTGGCTTCCCAGCTCGCCCCGGCCGGCCGCCAGGTTCTTGCGCACCTTCCAGTCGAACGCGGCCTTGAGCGCGTTTTCCACCGCCAGCGCGCCGCCGTCTATGAAGAACAGGTAGGGCATGTCGGCCGGCTTCGCCACGCGGGCGAACGTCTCGACGAACTCGGCCATGTAGGTGGTGTAGACGTCCGAATTGGCCGGCTTGTGCAGCGCCACCTCGCTGATGCGCTTCAGGAAGCCGGGCGTGCGCATCTTCGGGTGGTTGTGGCCGATCGGTTGGCTGGCGAAGTAGGAGTAGAAGTCGAGATACTCGCGGCCCGTTGCTTCATCGCGCAGGTACGGCCCGTGGGACCTCTTGAGATCCACCACCAGGTGTTCGCCGTCGGCCAGCATGTAGCGGCCGATGGTGTTCAACACGTCCTGGGGCGGAATGATGGTGTTGGTTCCGGCATCTTGTAGCTTCGGCATATCAACCTCCTCGAAACTCCGTTGTCTCTTGGGTGAATGTAGGGCGAGCTTCAGCTCGCCCGTTGTGTTCGTAGATGCGAGCTGACACGCGCTAAAGCTCGCGGTACACGAGCTTGTACGAGCTAAAGCTCGCAGTACAAGGATGTAGGGCGAGCTTCAGCTCGCCCGCTGCGGCCGTGGGTGCGAGCTGGTACGAGCTAAAGCTCGCAGTACAAGTGGCCCTACTGGAGCACCAGCTCCCGCACGATCACGCGTTGGCCCGGCTGTCGGCTGCGCAAGGGCACGATATTGTCGCCGGGATGCAACGCGAGCGGCACCACGAACGCTTCGCCGGCCTGCGCCGCGTCCAGGGCCGCGCTGCCCGGCGCCAGGACGATCCGCAGCGTGGCCGATCCGGCCGCGGGCGCCCGGACGATTACATCGGCCCGGCCGATGAACGCGCGCGTGCGCTCCTGTTTGTCAAGCGGCTCCCATCCCGGCGCCAGAATCAGATACGGCGCGACCCGCGCCGGCGGCACGACCTCGTAGACCGTGAGCCGCTCGTCGGCATAGAGGGCCGGCCGGCCGGCGAAGATCTCGGCCGCCAGCGCCTCGGTGACGCTGCGTTCCGCGCCGCCGGGCATCTTGTAGCGGTCGAGCACCACCCAGCCCACCCCCAGGTCGGCGAGCACCTGCATGCCCTGGCCGCGCAGGTCGAACGCGATGATGTCTGGTCCCAGGTGGCGGAAGTGCTGGAGCACCGGCGCGCGCTCGACCAGGGTACGCGGGTCTTCGCGGCTGATGTAGGCCGCGGTCAACGGCTTGCCGTGCACGGTCTGATAGAGCAGGTAGCCGGGCCGATCCCAATTCATCGGCAGGTTGAGCACCGCAGCCGACCGGCCGTCGGCCGCCAGCGCGCGGTACCAGGCCGGCGTATCGGCCGGGCTGAGCGGATAAGGCGCGGGCAGGAACTCGAAAAGAAAGCCGACGCACCCCGCCAACGCCAGGCCGCGGCACCAGCGACCGCCGCGCCACAGCCGATCCACTCCCCATGCGGCCAACATGCTCAGGGCCAACATCACCATCACATCGTAGCGGCTCACCGAGCGGGTGATCTCCATGAACGGCACCGCGCGCACCAGCCACCCATAGGGGAGCGGGATCTCCCGGCCGGCCGGCAGGAGCGCGGTGCGCCCTCCGATGTGGAGCACCGGGCCGAGCGAGAGGACGAAGAAGACGAGCAGGGCGAGCAGCCAGAAGGCCCGCATCCTATGAAAAGGTCGTTCCACACGACCCGGGTTGCGCGCAACGACCCGGCCCGCGGCGGCCTTCCCGGGCCGTGGCCATGCGCCTAACGCGGCCAGCGCCAGGACAACATAGCCCGCGAAAACCGTGTATTCCGAGATGCTCGACGTGAAAATTTTGCTTTGTTCTCGCGCCCACGCCCCCCACAGCGGATGAAAGCCGTGCGGCGTGACGAAGGCCAGCAGATCGGCCGAAAGGAGGCGGCTCTGGGCCGGATCGGGCACCATGAAGCGATAGCGGCTTGCCTCGGCCACCATCGGCCACAGGAGCGGGCTGAGCGCCACCCCCCACAGCAGCCAGATCGCGGCGATGGCGAGCAGGCCATCGAGCGCACGGCGCCAGGGCCGCGTCAGGAGCAGCCACACCGCGACCACCGCGCTGAAGATCAGGCTATAGAGGACGTAGTACCAGTCGCAGAGCGCAATCAGCGCCAGGAAGAAAGCGGCAAGGAGGATGGCACCTAACCCCCCGACCCCCTTCCCTGCGAGGGTGACACCTAACCCCCCAACCCCCTTCCCTACGAGGGTGACACCTAACCCCCCAACCCCCTTCCCTACGAGGGAAGGGGGAGTCGCGCCTCCGCTCCCTTCCCCTCGTAGGGGAGGGGCCGGGGGAGAGGTGACACCTAACCCCCCTGCCCCCTTCCCTGCGAGGGTGACACCTAACCCCCCAACCCCCTTCCCTACGAGGGAAGGGGGAGTCGCGCCTTCGCTCCCCTCCCCTTGCAGGGGAGGGGCCGGGGGAGAGGTGACACCTAACCCCCCTGCCCCCTTCCCTACCAGGGAAGGGGGAGCTTTGTCCTCCCTCCCCTCCCCTTGCAGGGGAGGGGCCGGGGGAGAGGTGGGACGGGCCGGGGGAGAGGTAGGACGGGCCGGGGGAAGGGCGGCGCTCAGCAGATACAGCGCGAAGAAAGGGAGCCACTCCAGGCTGATCACCTGCATGTGGCCCAGCAGGTGGGCGATGTGCACCGGCGCGAACGTGAAGATCGCACCCGCGGCAAACGCGGCCAGTCGGCTGCTCTGCGGACCCAGCATTTGTCGCGCCAGGAGATAGGCGCCCAGCCCGGCCAGCGTGAAGCTGAAGAGCACTACGGCGTTGTACGCCGCAAAGAGGCCGAAGGCGACCTGCACCGGAAGGGAGAGCAGGCCGTTGAACGGGTTGAGCGTATGGAACAGCAGGCCGACGCCGGTCGGATGGTAGAGCAGATCGGTGAAGAAGGGCCATGTGTGCTTCTCGAGCAGGGCCACCTTCATCCACCACAGGTTCCAGTAGTTCTGCCAGCCGTCGAAGCCGTCCCCGGGGATCGCGCGCGTGAAGTTGAGTGCCAGCGGCCAGGTGAACGCGAGCGTCACTATCAGGTAGCCGATCAGGGCGCCGACCGACGCGCCCCGCATCTGTCGGTTCCCGCCCATGCTTTATCCCCTGGCGTCGGCCGCGGCAAGCGCAGCCTTCAGGCCGCGATCGCCCTCGTCGAGCAGGCGAGCCAGGCGCTCCTCCATGGCCCGCGCTGCGTCGTCGTCGAGCGACCGCAGATTGATGCGCACATTGCGCGCGGCGCCGTGCAGGCCCGCGTGGGCCAGCAGCGCGGCGACGGCCGCGTCGGTGGACGCATTCGCGTTCCCCAGCGCGGCCGCGCGCTCGGCCAGATGGAGCAGCTCGACGGCTGCTTCGGCAACGGAGAGGGGCACCTCGGCCGCCCGGCGCAACGCCAGCCGGATCGCGGCGGCGCGCTCGGCCTGCTGGCGCTCGTCCTCCTTCGGCAGGCGATACGCGGCCATGACGGCCCCATAGGCGGCCGCGTCGAGATCGGTTGCCGCCATCAGCTCGTTGCGCAGCGTCTCGGCCCGGCGCAGGATGACGGCCATCTCGGCCTCGACCGCCGCGTAGCGCGGCCGACCGATCGTCAGTCCGGCCACCATCGCCGCCAGCGCGGCGCCCATCGCCGCGGCCAGCGCCGCGGCCGAACCGCCGCCGGGCGTCGGGGTCGCAGCGGCCAGCGCATCCAGCCAGCCGGCTACCGAGAGATCGGCAAAAGAACGTCCGGGAAGGGAAGGTGAAGTCATGGTCGGATTATACATGCGCTTCGACCGCGCACAAAATGCGCCGTCGAGGCGCACGGTGAACAGTTGCCCATTCTCTAACAAAACGCTAACGAAACGGTATTGCAAATCTAATGTACATCTGCTTGAATGTGGGGTACTTGGGCAAATGCGTCGCTTGTGTTATAGTAGACGCGTCGAATGCAAGCCGGAGGTGATCCACGTGTATGGCGAATCTTTTTCCAGCAGGCGGTGGGGATTGTCCAGCGAAGCGGTCTGGCAGCCGCCTACCGACGTGTACGAGACGGACGATAGCGCGGTCGTGATCGTCGAGATCGCCGGCCTGCGGCCGGGCGACTATCAGGTTTCCCTGATCGGCCGTGTCCTGGAGGTCAGCGGCGAACGCCGCGATCCGGCCGCCAAGCTCGCGTATCAGCAGATGGAGATCCGGTACGGCAAATTCCGTACCCAGGTCCAGCTACCGTGGGCGCTCGATCAGACCGACCCCGTAGCTGTATACGAAGATGGGTTTTTGAAGATCACCTTGCGCAAGGCGCAGGCGCGTCGCATCCCGGTTCGCGTCGTGCGCGACACGACCGCGTGATACCCATGCCAGGCAAAGGATTGCGATAGATGGCTGATAACGAACAAGAATTGACCATACCTCATGAGCTGCCCATCCTCCCGTTGCGCGGGGTGGTGGTATACCCGATGATGTGGCTTCCGCTGACCATCGGGCAAGGGCGCTCGATTCGTCTGGTGGACGATGCGCTGGCCGACGCGCGCGGCCATCGCATCATCGGTCTGGTGGCGGCGCGCGATCCGGAGATCGAGGAGCCCGCGCCCGACCAGGTGTACCAGATCGGCACCGCGGCCATGGTGCACCGCATGTTGCGCGCACCCGATGGCACGATCCGCCTGATCGTCCAGGGCCTGGAACGCATTCGGGTGGATCAGTACGTGCAGGAAACCCCTTACCTCCGCGCGCGCATCACCGTGATCCCCGACGAAGAGGAAGAGTCGCTGGAGCAAGAGGCGCTCATGCGCACCACCCAGGAGCTCTTCCGTCGGCTGGTGAATCTGGTGCCGCACATGCCCGAGGAGCTGGAGACCGCCGCGATCAACGCGACGAGCGCACGCCAGCTCGCTTACCTGGTCGCCGCCAGCATCCGGATGGAGCCGGCCCAGGCGCAGGAGATCCTGGAGATCAACCTGGTGAAGGACAAGCTGGCCAGGCTCAATTCGATCCTGACCAAAGAGCTGGAGGTCCTGGAGCTGGGCCGCAAGATCCAGTCGCAGGCGCAGGACGAGATGACCAAGATGCAGCGCGAGTACTTCCTGCGCGAGCAACTGAAGGCCATCCAGAAAGAGCTGGGCGAGAGCGACGAGCAAGAGGCCGAGATCCAGGAATTCGAGCGGCGCATCGCGGCCGCCGGCATGCCGGAAGAGGCCGAAAAGGAGGCCCGCCGCGAGCTCGACCGCATGCGCAAGATGCCCACCCAGGCCGCCGAGTACTCGGTCATCAAGACCTATCTGGACTGGATGGTGAGCCTGCCGTGGAACGTCACCACCGAAGACAACCTGGACATCGCGCATGCTCGCCAGGTGTTGGACGAGGACCATTACGGCCTGGAGAAGATCAAAGAGCGCATCCTGGAGTTCCTGGCCGTGCGCAAGCTGCGCCTGGAGCGCCGGGCCGAAGCCGAAGCGACCGGCGAGGAGGAAGCGGCCACGCCGCAAGATCAGATCCGCCGCGAGCGAGAGGGCGTGATCCTCTGCTTCGTCGGGCCGCCCGGCACGGGCAAGACCTCGCTGGGGCGCTCGATCGCGCGCGCCATGGGCCGCAAGTTCGTCCGCCTGGCGTTGGGCGGCATCCGCGACGAGGCGGAGATCCGCGGCTTCCGGCGCACCTACATCGGCTCGATGCCCGGCCGCATCATCCAGAGCCTGCGCCGCGCCGAGAGCCGCAACCCGGTCTTCATGCTCGATGAGGTGGACAAGCTCGGGTACGATTTCCGCGGGGATCCGGCCTCGGCGCTGCTGGAGGTGCTCGACCCGGAGCAGAACGCCGAGTTCCGCGATCACTATCTGGACGTGCCGTTCGACCTGAGCCAGGTCTTCTTCATCACGACGGCCAACTGGCTGGATACGATCCCGCAGCCGCTCCTCGACCGCATGGAGGTGATCGAGCTGAGCTCGTATACCGAAGAGGAGAAAGTGAAGATCGCGCAGGGCTATCTGGTGCCGCGGCAGATCAAAGAGAACGGCCTGAAGCCGGGCGAGATCAGCTTCACCGAGGCCGCGCTGCGGCGCCTGGCGCGCGAATACACGCGCGAGGCCGGCGTGCGCAACCTGGAACGGGAGATCGGCGCGGTATGTCGCAAGGTGGCCACCAAAGTGGCCGAGAAGGGCCCCACCCTGGGGCCGGTGGTGGTGGACGCCGCCGACCTGAACACCTACCTGGGCCGGCCCAAATTCCTGCCGGAAGTGGCCGAGCGGGTCGAGATCGCCGGCGTGGCCACCGGCCTGGCGTGGACGCCCACCGGCGGCGACATCATGTTTTTCGAGGCCACCCGCATGCCCGGGAGCAAGGGCTTTACCGTCACCGGCAAGCTGGGCGATGTGATGAAGGAGTCGGCTCAGGCCGCGTTGAGCTGGGTGCGCAGCCGGGCGAAGGATTACGGCGTGGACGAGGACTTCTTCGCCAAGAGCGACATCCACCTGCACATCCCGGCCGGTGCCACCCCCAAGGATGGCCCGAGCGCCGGCGTGACGATGGCCACCGCGCTGATGAGCCTGTTGACCGGCCGGCCGGTGCGCAAGGACGTGGCGATGACCGGCGAGATCACCCTGCGCGGGCAGGTGTTGCCGGTAGGCGGCATCAAGGAGAAGGTGCTGGCCGCCAGCCGCAACGGCCTGACCACGGTGATCTTGCCCAAGCGCAATGAGTTCGATCTGGAGGATGTGCCGGAGAACGTGCGCTCGAAGATGACCTTCATCTTCGCAGAGCGGGTGGATGAGGTGATCCAGGCGGCCCTGACGCCGGCGCCCACCAACGGATCGGGCCCCGGCGCCGACCAGCCGGCCGAGGCCCAGCCGGCCGCCGACCACCACGCACAGGAAGCCGGCTGAGCCTTACGCGGCTGCTTGTCTCACCGCCGCGACGCAGAGAACGCCGGGTAGGGGCGCACGGCCGTGCGCCCCTACCCTCTCTGTTACACGGCCAACAGCAGATACGGCTCCTCGACGACCTGTTTCACGTATTGCAGGAAGCGGGCGGCCGGCGCGCCGTCCACGATCCGGTGATCGAACACCAGGCTCAGGGTCATCATCTGGCGCAGGACCGGCCGGTCGGGCGATTCGGGCCGGAAGACCCACTTCGGCAGGATCTTGCCCACCCCCAGGATGGCGGCCTCCGGCAGGTTGATGACCGGCGTGAACCCCTCGATGTCGTACATCCCCAGGTTGGTGATCGTGAACGTGCCGCCCGTCAGGTCGTCGGGCAGCGAGCGACCCTTGCGCGCCCGTTCGACCATCTCGCGGAACTCCTGGCCGAACTGACGCAGCGACTTCTGATCGGCGTCGCGGATCACCGGCACCAGCAGCCCGCGCTCGGTGTCCACGGCCATGCCCAGGTTGATGTGCGCCAGCCGCTCGATGGCGTCGGCCGCCAGGCGGGCATTCATGTAGGGGAACTTGCGCAGGCCCGCGGCCACGATCTTCGCCAGCAGGTCGTTGTAGCCGGGCGCAAAGCCCCATTCCTCGGCCACCTTCGCCTTCAGCCGCTCGCGCGCGGCCACCAGCTCGGTTGCGTCGGCCTCCAGGAACAACGTCACGCGCGCGGTGGTGTGCACGCTCGCGGCCATCCGCTCGGCAATGATGCCGCGCACGCCCTTGAGCGGGATGCGCTCGGCCACTTCGGCGGCGGGCAACGCTGCGGCCGGCAGGGGCCGCGGTGCCGCCGGCGCCGCGGGCGCGACTTCGACCGCAGGCGCGACCGGCGTCGGCGCGACCTCGACTGCGGGTGCGGCCGGCGCCATGGCCTTGATCGCCTGCTCGACGTCCTCCTTCGTGATGCGGCCGCCCGGCCCGGTGCCGGTCACCTTGCGCAGGTCAATGCCCGCCTCGGCTGCGAGCTTTTCGGCCAGCGGCGTGGCCTTGGGCGCGGCCGCCAGATAGGCCCGCACGTCCCGCTCGACCACGCGCACCCCTCCGCCGCCGGTCGGCGTCACCTCGGCCAGGTTCACGCGCTCCTGCGCGGCCAGCTTGCGCGCTCGCGGGGAGGCGAAGATTTTCGAGGTCAAGGTTAAGGTTGAGGTCGAAGGAACCTCAGCCTTAGCCTCAACCTGAGCCTCCTCCTCGACCTGGATCTTCCCGCCGACGAACTTCTCGTCCGGGCCGCCGATGGTCGCCACGACTGTCAGGATCGGCACCACCTGGCCCGGCTCGAACGGCCCCCGATGCAGATAGCCCGATCCTTCGGCTTCCACGAAGAAGGTCGTCTTGTCCGTCTCGATCTCCAGGATCTCCTGGCCCTTCTTGACCGGTGCGCCGTCTTCGACCAGCCATTGGAGCAGCGTGACTTCCTCGACGGTCTGGCCGAACTTGGGGATGTAGACTTCGATCGCCATTACTGCACCACCTTTCGGCACGCCTCCACGATGCGGCCCACGTTCGGGATGGCCTGATCTTCCAACACCTCGGCGCGCGGCACCGGCACGTTGAGCGCGCAGACGCGCACCATCGGCGCATCCAGCCAGTCGAACGCCAGCTCGTTCACCTGTGCCATCACTTCGTTGATGAAGTTGGTGTTCTCGTACCCTTCCGACACGCCCACCAGCCGGCCCGTCTTCTTGACCGAAGCGACGATCGTATCTATGTCGAGCGGCTTGAGCGAGCGCAGGTCCACCACCTCGACGTCAATGCCTTCCTTCGCCAGGATCTCGGCCGCCTCCAGCGAGCGCAAGACCATGCGCGAGTAGGTGACGATGGTGACGTCCTTGCCCGGCCGTTTGATGTCGGCCACGCCGAGCGGGATGATGTAGTCTTCTTCGGGCACCGGGCCCTTGGTGCCGTAGAGCATCTTGTGCTCGATGAACATAACGGGATTGTCGTCGCGAATGGCGGCCTTGAGCAGCCCCTTGGCGTCGTAGGGGGTCGAGGGCATGACGACATAGATGCCCGGGAAGTGCGTCCAGAGCGCCTCCAGGCTCTGGCTGTGGTGCGCGGCGATGGCGCGGCCGGCGCCCCCCTCGGTGCGGATGACCATGGGCACGGTCGTTTTGCCGCCGAACATGTAACGGTTCTTCGCGCCCTGGTTGGCGATCTGATCCATGGCCAGGGGGGTGAAGTCCACGTACATGATCTCGGCGATGGGCCGCATGCCGGCCATGGCCGCGCCGACGGCCGCGCCGCCGATGGTGGCCTCGGAGATGGGCGTGTCTATGACCCGCCATTCGCCGAACTCCTTGAAGAGGCCGCGCGTGGCGCCGTACGCGCCGCCGTAGAGGCCCACATCCTCGCCCATGATGAAGACGGTCGGGTCGCGCAACATCTCTTCGCGCGCGGCTTCGATCAGCGCCTGGGCATAGGTGATCTGGCGCATGTCGGGGCTGTTGCGCACGCGCTCGCGCAGCCGGCGCTCGGCCTCGATGTCGGCCGCGGTCGTCTTGGGAGGCGCATAGACGTCGGTGAGCACTTCGGACGGGTCGGGCGGGGGCGAGGCGTTGGCATAGGCCATCGCGGCCGCCAGCTTGGCCTGGACGGCCTGCTCCAGCGCGGCAAAGTCCTGGCCGTTCAGCCAGTGGACCATCTCCATGTCGTTGCGCAGGCGGATGATGGGATCGGCCGCCTTCCATTCGGCCTCTTCCTCGCGCGTGCGATAGGCCCGGTTGTCGGAGTGGGAATGGCCGAAATAGCGGTAGGTCTTGGCCTCGATGAGGGTCGGTCCCTCGCCGCGGCGGGCACGCGCGACCGCCCGGCTGACCGCCTCGCGCACGACCAGGGCATCCATGCCGTCCACGACTTCGCCGGGGATGCCGTAGGCGCAGGCGCGCGCGGCGATGTCGGGCAGCCTGGTGACCTTGGCCCAGGGCACCGACATGCCGTACATGTTGTTCTCGGCCACGAAGATGACCGGCAGGTTCCATGCGCTCGCCATGTTCAGGCTTTCGTGGAAGGTGCCCTCGTTGGCCGCGCCGTCGCCGAAGAAGCAGACCACCACGCGGTCGGTGCCCATCAGCTTTTGCGCCAGCGCCGCGCCGACGGCCACCGGCAGGTTGCCGCCGACGATGCCCGTGGCGCCCAGGTTGCCATGCGCCACGTCGGCGATGTGCATCGAGCCGCCCTTGCCCTTGCAGTAGCCGCCCGATTTGCCCAGCACCTCGGCCATCATTTTGTTGTAGTGTTCCTGTTTGGCCTCCGGCGTCTTGGCGGCCTTATCGCCGTGGGCGTGGGCGTGGCCGTGGCCGCGATGCGTGCTGGTGATGTAGTCGTCGTCGCGCAGGGCCGCGATCGCGCCCACCGCGACCGCCTCTTCGCCCGCGTAGAGGTGCGAGGCACCTTTCAGCACGCCCTTGGTCAAGAGACTGGAGATGTTCTCTTCCAGCGCGCGAATCTCCATGATCTGGCGCAGGTAGTTCAACAGATCCTCGCGCGTCAGTTGTTGCTCTTCGATCAGCGCCGATACCTGTTCGGCTGTGAGTGGTTTGAGTGGTGGCATAAGTTTGTGCGCTCCTTTTATACGAGAACGACCTCGACGCCAGCGCTGCGCACCTGGGCCACCAGGTCGGCCGGTGCGCGCACGTCGGTAATCACCAGATGAAGCTGTTGCAGATGGGCAAACGATGCCAGTCCGACGCGGCCCCATTTGGTCGCGTCGAGCACGGCGATGGCCCGGCGGCACATGGCGATCAACGGCCGCTTCACCTCGGCCTCGGCCAGGCTCACGTCGGTCAGCCCTTCGGCCGGGCTGATGCCGTGTGCGCCGAAGAACCCCTTCTGGATGTGGAAGCGACGCAGGCGCTCCAGGCCATCGGCCCCGATCAGCGAAGCGGTCTCGCGACGCAATGTGCCGCCGATCAGGACGACCGTGACGCCGTGGGCATCTATGAGCTCCTGGGCGATGGTGAGGCCATTGGTGATGACGGTGAGATCGCGACAGTTCTTGAGGTTCTGGGCGATGGCGAGCGCGGTGCTGCTGCTATCGAGGAAGACGGCGTCGCCGTCGGCGATCATGGCCGCGGCGGCCGCGCCGATGCGGCCCTTCTCGGCTACCTGCTGCTGGCGTCGGGTGGCCAGAGATAGCTCGTAGGGGCCGCGCAGCGCCGGGATCGCGCCGCCGTGGGTGCGCACGATCAGGTTGCGCTCGGCCAACGCCTGCAGGTCGGCCCGGATCGTCACCTCGGAGACGCCGAACTCCTGGCTCAGCTCGGCCACCGACGCGCGGCCGGCCTGGTTGATCCGGTCGAGGATCTCCAGGCGGCGTTCTTCCAGGAAGAGGTCACGAGTTGCTTCGGGCATGGGTTACGATTGGCGCGCTGTGCTTACGATTTCTTTCATTATACTGGCAGACGAAAGCCATGTCAACATTCGGACGGCGTTTTGCGGCCGCGAATTTGACATTCGGCACATTCTGGCGCATCATTGTAGGTGTTGCTCTGCAACATGTATCGCTTTTACCGGAGCAAATCTATGCCGCATGACACGCGGCCGATGGCGCGTCGCTTCATCTGGTCTCTGGCTCTCACGGGCCTCATCTTCGCCGCCGAGGTGATCGGCGGCCTGTGGACCGGCAGCCTGGCGCTCCTGTCCGATGCGGCCCACATCTTCATGGACATCCTGGCGCTGGCGATGAGCTATGCCGCTCTGCACGTGGCCGCATGGCCCGCCGACGAGCGCCATACCTACGGCTACTATCGCTGGCAGGTGATCGCAGCTCTGGCCAACGGAGTCACCCTGTTGGTGGTGGCGCTGGGCATCTTCCGCGAGGCGGCCCATCGCTTTCAGGAACCCACGGCGGTGCTCGCCGGGCCGATGCTTGCCGTGGCCGTGATCGGCCTGTTCGTCAATCTGATCGTGGCCCTGGTCTTGAAGGACCACGATCATCACGATCTGAACGTGCGGAGCGCGTTTCTGCATGTGGTGGGCGACGCGCTCTCGTCGGTGGGGGTGATCCTGGCCGGCGTCGTGATCCTGTTCACCGGCTGGACGTGGGTGGATCCGCTGGTCAGTGTGCTGATCGGCGCCATCATCCTGCTCGGCGCGGGCCGCGTGTTGCGCGAGGCGTTGCACATCCTGGTGGAGGGCGCGCCGGACGACATTTCGATGGGACAGGTGCAACCGGCCATGCGGGCGGTCCCCGGCGTCAGCGATGTGCACGATCTGCATATCTGGAGCGTCAGTCCGGGCTATGTCGCGCTCAGCGCGCATGTGGTGCTTGCCGATGGGTCGTTCGCCGATGCCCAGGCCGTGCAGAGCCGCATCCGCTCTCTGCTGGCCGAGCGGTTCGGCATCCATCATACCACGGTCCAGCTCGAATGCGCGCATTGCGGCCAGGGGGTTGTCACCTGCGCGAACGGTCATTGAGGAGAAGGACGGGAATGCGGATACGGGTTTATGCCACCCTGCGCGATCTGATCGGCACGAACGCCTTTGAGGTGCCGCTGTCCGGCCCGGCCGATGTGCGCTACGTGTTGGATCGGGCGGTCCAGCTCTATCCGATGCTGGGCGATAAGCTGTGGACGGCCGACGGGAAGTGGTCGGGCTTCGTGACGGTGCTCGTCAACGGCCGCTCGATGGAATACCTTCAGAACCTCCAAACTCCGGTGACCGATCGGGATCTCCTCAGCCTCTTCCCGCCGGTCGGCGGCGGATAAGGCCGCCGACCGGCCGAGAGGCACCGTCACGCCGATCGCTCCGGCAGGGCCCGGCGCGCCCGTGCGAAGACGTTCGCGGCGGACCTCCACGCGCCGGCCCCGAGCAATCCGCCGCCGATCACCAGGCCGCCCCCGACGATCTGTTCCGGTCCGAGCCTTTCGCCCAGGAAGAGCGCGCCGAGCAGCGCGCCGTAGACCGGCAACATGTTGTAGAAGGCCATCGCGCCCGATGGCCCGGCCCGGCGCACCCCTTCGTTCCATGCCAGGAACGCCAGGAAGGCCGGGAAGACGCCGATGTAGAGCAGCGCCAGTCCCAGGCCGGGCGTCAACGCCGGGGGCGCCGACCGCCATTCGCCCACCATCGCGGGATATAGGAACGGCAACGCCAGCCACGTCGAGAACGCCGTGGCCGAAACCGTCGAGCGCCGCCGGGTGACCGCGCGGCTCATCACCGAGTAAAGCCCCCAGAGCGCCACATTGGCCGCCATGATCAGATCGCCCAGGTTGGGCTGCCGGCCGTGGGACAGATCGGCGCCGCCCCCGATGATCAGGAAGACGCCGGCCAGCGAGAGGAGCGCGCCGATCAACTGATGGCGGCGCAGTTGTTCGCGGAGGAGCAGCGCGGCCAACACGGCCGTCACCAGCGGGCCGGCGCCGTTGATGAGCGAAGCGTTGCTGGCCGTGGTGAAACGGAGCGCGAAGTAGAGCAGCACCGGGAACGCGAAGACGCCGGTGAACGCCATGCCCAACAGCAACGGCCAATCGCGGCCGGCGCGGCGCTCGGCCGGGGGCAGGCGATGCATGAGCGCCAGGAAGAGCAGCCCGGCCACGGTCACGCGCACCGCGGTGAGCGTCAACGGCCCCACCTGGCCGCGCAACACGCGGCCCAGGGTGATGTTGCTGGCCCACAAGAGGGTGGCCAGGTTGACGAGCAGGGAGGCGAAAGATGTGCTCACGTGCTCACGTGCTCACGTTTTACGTTTCACGTTTTACTCCCCCTCCTCCTCCCCCTCTTCCGGCCCCACCTCGTACAACCCCGCCCCGCGGCGTCGGCCCCAGGGGCTTGGCCCCGCGACGGGCGAGGGACGCTCGACGGCCAGGGTGGCCAGCTTCTCCTCGTCGAAGGCGATGCCGAGGCCGGGCGCATCGCCCAGCACGATCCAGCCGTCCTCGATGTGGTTGTCCACCAGGCTCATGCCGACCTCACGGCCCGCGGCGACCACCTCCATCATCAGGTGGTTGGGGAGCACGGCCGCCAGATGGGCCATGATGTTGGCCGGGCTGTTCATCATCGCGACGGGCAGCTCGAAGCCATAGGCCAGGTCGGCCACCTGCAGCGCGCCGGTGATCCCCCCGGTGCCCATGCCGACCTCGACGATGTCCACCGCTTCGTTGGCGATCAGCGGCATGAAGTCGCCGATCTCGTCCAGGTTTTCGCCGGTGGCCACGGCCGCCCGAATGGCCCGCGAAACCCGACGCAGGCCCAGGTAATCCCAGCGCCGCGCCGGCTCTTCGACCCAGGTGAGGTCGAAGTGCTCCTCGAAGAAGCGCACGTGGCGGATGGCCTGCTTGGGCGACCAGTATTCGTTGGCGTCAATCGTCAGCACCGGCTTCTTGCCCGACAGGGCCAGCGCGTCGTGCATGATCTGGAGGCGGCGCAGGTCCATCTCGCGATCCAGGCCCACCTTGAGCTTGCCGGCCGCGATCCCCTTGCGGGCCATGCTTTCGTAGAAGGCGCGCAGCTCGGCGTCGGAGAGCGGCATGTCGATGCCGCTGGCATACGCCTTCACCCGTCGGGTCGAGGCGCCCAGCGTCTTCCAGAGCGGCTCGTTGTTGGCCTTGGCCTTCAGATCCCACAGCGCCACGTCAATGGCCGAGATCGCGTCGCCGATGATGCCGCGATTGCCGCCCTTGAACGCGAAGTCCACCATCACCTTCCACAGGCCGCGCACCCCGCGCGGGTCGCGGCCCACCAGCAGGTTGTTGACCAGCGAATGGATGTGCGGCTGCGCTCCGGGCGAGGCGAGTGCGCAGCCGGCCAACCCCTCGTCGCTGTCCACAAACACGGCCACCTGGGCCGAGCGCCGCCGGCCGGCCGGGCTGTTGGCGTCGCCCAAGGGACGCGCGAGCGGGATCTCGTACAGGATCGTGCGAACGCCGGTGATCTTCATGAGCTCTCCTTGCAGATTCACCCCTTTCAGCTTTGGCGCCTCCATATTACATCCACCGTCGGCGCGCGTCAAACGCCCCCATTGGCGGGAGCAATTCCAAATGTGCCGGGCGCGTTTCCGGCGCACGGTGCGTCCGGCGGGGCCGCCCGGCGATCAATCGCCGGGCTACGGGAGCAGCGCCCCGTGAACGGGGCGTAGGGATCGAGGCGGCCGTTCTTGTTGAGATCGCGAAAAGTGATATCATTGTCGTGGTGAAACATGGTTGACCTCTGCAAAAAAAGGAGTATCTTATGTCGGACATCGAAACGATCCTCGCTCAACTGACCCTCGAAGAGAAGGCCGCGCTTTGCACCGGCGCCAGCATGTGGACCACTGCGGCGATCGAACGGCTCGGCGTGCCGGCGATCCTGATGACCGACGGGCCGCACGGGGTGCGTCGCTCGCCCGACATCCACCAGATCGCCGCGAAAAGCCTGCCGGCCACCTGCTTCCCGACCGCTTCCTGCCTGGCCGCCACCTGGGATCGCGATCTGGTGCGCCAGGTCGGCGAGGCGCTGGGCCAGGAGGCGCGGGCGCTCGGCGTGAACGTGCTGTTGGGGCCGGGCCTCAACATGAAACGCTCTCCGCGCTGCGGCCGCAACTTCGAGTACTACTCGGAAGACCCCTTCCTGGCGGGCGAGCTGGCCGCCGCGTTCATCGCCGGCGTCCAGAGCCAGGGCGTGGGCACGTCGGTCAAACATTTCGCGGCCAACAACCAGGAGACCGAACGCTTCCGCATAGATGCCATCGTAGACGAGCGCACGCTGCGCGAGATCTACCTGCCGGCGTTCGAGACCGCGGTGAAGAAAGGCCGGCCCTGGACCGTCATGTGCGCCTACAACAAGCTCAACGGCGTCCACTGCGCCGAGCACCCCACTCTGCTCACGGATATCCTGAAGCGGGAGTGGGGCTTCGAGGGGCTGGTGGTCTCCGATTGGGGCGCGGTGCACGATCGGGTACAGTCGCTGCGGGCCGGCCTCGATCTGGAGATGCCCGGCCCGCAGCCGCGACGCACGCAGGCCGTGATCGACGCGGTCCGTTCCGGCGCGCTGGACGAGGCCGTGCTCGACGAAGCGGTGCGGCGCATCCTGGGCATCGTCTTCAAGGCGGCCGAGACGCCGTTGGGCGGCGCGTTCGACGTGGATGGCCATCACGCGCTGGCCCGCAAGGCGGCCGGCGAGGGCATCGTCCTGCTCAAGAACAACGGCATCTTGCCTCTGCGCGACCCGCGCCGCATCGCCGTCATCGGCCGCGCGGCCAAGGAGCCGTACTTCCAGGGCGGCGGCAGCTCGCACATCAACCCGACGCGGGTGGACATCCCCTTCGACGAGGTGCAGAAGCTGGCCGGCGCCGCGCAGTTGACCTACACCGAGGGCTATCCGGCCGGGCCGGGCTTCGACCAGGCGCTGATCGAAGAGGCGACGGCCGCGGCGCGCGCCGCCGATGTGGCGCTCCTCTTCATCGCACTGCCGGCCTTCATCGAGTCGGAGGGCTATGACCGGGCCGACCTGGGCCTCACCCCGCAACAGGTGGCGCTGATCCAAGCGGTCTGCGCCGTGCAGCCGAACTCGGTCGTCATCCTGAACAACGGCTCCGCGCTGAGGATGAGCGAGTGGCTCGACGGCCCGGCCGCCGTGCTCGAGGCGTGGATGATGGGCCAGGCGGGCGGCGGGGCCATCGCCGACGTGCTCTTCGGCCTGGTCAACCCGTCGGGCAAGCTGGCCGAAACGTTCCCGCGCAAGCTGGCCGACACGCCGGCGCACATCAACTTCCCCGGCGACGCGGGCCAGGTGCGCTACGGCGAAGGCATCTTCATCGGCTATCGCTACTATGACGCCAAAGAGATGCCGGTGCTCTTCCCCTTCGGCTATGGCCTCAGCTACACGTCCTTCGCGTACAGCCATCCCCGCCTCTCGGCCGAGATCTTCGACGACGTGGACGGCGTGACCGTCTCGGTGGACGTGACGAACACCGGCGCGGTCGCGGGCAAGGAGGTCGTCCAGGTTTACGTGCACGACCGGCGGTCGAAGCTGGTCCGGCCGCCGAAGGAGCTGAAGGGATTCGCCAAGGTCGCGCTGCAGCCCGGCGAGACGAAGACGGTCACGATCCCGCTCGACTTCCGCGCGTTCGCGTATTACCATCCCGGCTATCGGCAGTGGGTGGCCGAGGACGGCGAGTTCGACATCCTGATCGCCGCGTCGGCTGCGGACGTCCGCTGCACGCTCACCGCGACGCTGCGCTCGACGCTCAAGCTGCCGTGCATCCTCAACCGCGAGTCCACCGTGCGCGAGTGGCTGGAGGATCCGGTCGGCCGGGTGGTCTTCGATCCGATGTATCAGCAGATCAAGGCGCGGACCGCGGCGATGTTCGGCGGTGAAGGCGGCGGCCTGGGCATGGATCCGACCGGTTTCATGATGGAGATGCCGTTGCTAAGCCTGCTTCGGTTCCAGGAAGGCAATCTGCCGATGCCGGCCGACGCGATCGTGGATGCGATGCTCCAGGCCGCGCACGAGATGGCCGCACGTACCTAGGAGCGCATGGCGTGCGCCCTGGCGCGATGAACGCCCCGGCGCCTGGAAGGGGCAGACGCCGTCCGCCTCTTCCAGACGCCGACCCCCCTGTTGGGCCGCTACTTGCTGCGATACAGTTTCTCCAGTCCGATACGGCCTTGGAGTTGATCGAAATCAGGGTCGCCCGATACCAGAGTGGCGCCGGTGCGATCGGCCAATGCCGCCGCAAAGGCATCGGCATACGAGATGGCATACTCCATTTTGAAGTCGGCCGCGGCAATGATCATCTCGTCAGAAGCGGATACCACGGTTAGAGGAAGGCGCCGGATCTTGGCCAGTGTCTCCGCCGCCACCGCGCGTCCTCCGCGTTTGCCGATGCGGTAGTACACTTCGCCCAAATTGATCATCGAGACCAGCAATCTGGCCTTTTGTTCGCCACCTGCCAGAAGCAGCTCTCGCACTCGTGCGGCCGCGGGCTCTTCGCCCTGAAGCAGAGCAAGCAGCGCCCATGCATCAAGGACGTATTGCCTGCTCATGTTCGATTTCCTGTTTGTGTTCCTGCTCGAGGTCACCGAGCAAGTCTACACCCGCGAAACAGCCGTAGAGCGCGTCAATCGGAGATGTCGCCGTGACCGGATCGAGTATGATCTTTTGATCCACCATCTCTAACCGCAATTCCGTTCCGCTAGCCAGGTTCAGGGCCTGACGAACGGCCTTCGGGATCACGAGTTGCCCCTTCGATGACAACTTGACCAGGATAGTCATTTTCTTGCTCCTGATTGTCTTACATGACTGAGGTTATTGTAAGACTAAGAAGGGGCATTGTCAACTTCGGCTGGCGGCCGACGGCCAGCCAGGAATACATCCACGAATGCACGAATGAACGGTGGCATTCGCAAATTCACGCGATATCCGCCTGTCTTGCTCGCGGCCGCTGCTGCAAGCAGCAGGCTGGCGGTCAGGCCAGGGTGGACGGCGTGCCCACCTGAGCTACTATCTCGTGCTTCCCGGTCGGCAGCTCGGCCGGCGCGCGGCCGGGCAGATCCACGATGATCGGCACGGGCGAGTCAACTTTCACCCGACCCGGCTCGGCGCGCACGTGGATCAGGCCGTGCGGCGTGGGGACCTTGCCCTCGGCCCACGCCAGCCGGCCCAGCCGCGGCGCGATGCGCGCGACGGCGTAGCCCGGCGCGGCCGGGGTGACGCCCAACGTGTAGAAGATCATGTCCTTCGTCGAATGAATTCGGGGCGAAGGGGCGCGTTCGCCGCCAGGTCGGCCTGCGCCGACCGCGCGGCCCATGTGATGGCGTCCCTGCAGAGGGACGCCCGGCCAAC
>Ga0209162_1001363_pt1 | contig 24183 bp, 20 predicted proteins | sample YNPNPMetaG_FD_187121 | JGI IMG/M metagenome (GOLD analysis project Ga0209162, IMG submission 187121) | Anoxygenic and chlorotrophic microbial mat microbial communities from Yellowstone National Park, USA - YNP NP MetaG (SPAdes) (version 2) ...
TCCCATCTATCATGTGGATATGTAATAGTGTTACTTATGCAAGGATTTTTCGGTTTATCTCACATGTGCTTCAGATCACTGACCTCTTTCATTAAAAGAATAGATTTAAAAATAATACTGAGTGGCAACACTATAGGTGTGAAAGCGACAATCAAGAATAACGACTCTTGTGATTATCATGATATACAATGGCAGATGCACATCACAAGTAAGAGGCATAGAGTAAAAGCGATAAATATCTCTGACTCAGATGTCATCGATATCAAAGCAAAAGATGAATGCATTATTTTAAAGTCGCTCAAAGGATTCGGTAGGATAACCATAAACATCTCATTAAATGTGATGAATCAGACTATTTATACTGATAAGAATGCGTTACTCATAAGGTACAGGGTTATAACATATTGATCCTTCTATCTGTTAACATCTAACCCTAATTAATTATTTATAAAAATTCTATTTAAATAATAGTGATGAGTCAAAAACCTATCCTGATCTATATGATGTTAATAGATGCAGGGGAAGGGATTTGAACCCTCGGACTCCTTCGAGACAGGATGTCTCATCAACGAACCTTTCATCTTTTTGATCTTAAGTCCTGCGCCGTTGGCCAGGCTTGGCTACCCCTGCATGTTAAAAGATCCATTAGTCTGATACTTCTTATGTTAACCCTCTTTTAGATGCGGGCACCGGGATTCGAACCCGGGCAGAAGGCTTGGAGGGCCTTAATCATAACCCCTAGATCATACCCGCAGAGAGGGTCTCTTTAGTGTGGGTATATCTTTTCTCTTTTAGTAATTTACTATTTACACTGTAAGGGTGTAACCTCAGGAGTATCTTATTGTATAGAGGAAAAAATCAGTAATTAAAAAGGATCAATAGATAAAGAAGATAGTCAGACGCCTTTCTTCTTTATTTTTTAGCAATATTTATGGGTGTGTTTATTATACATGTAATGCGTGATGGATTTCAGAATAAATAAGTTGAATCATATACTCGCTCTCTTGGTACTTATAGGAGCATTAGTATTATTAGTCATTTATCCTTTAATTCAGTTTCTGCTAACTATAACGCAGGTTATACCATCTGAGGAGGCGCCTCAAAGTATCTTTTCAGATAACTCGCTGTATAAACTATTTGTTGAGGTTTTTATGTTAATCTTCCAGATTATATTCGTGTTTTTTGTAATACTTTTAGGTGTACCATTGTTATGGTATCATATTGTTAACAAGTACTCTTTAAGGGATATCATTACTAGATTGAAGCTTGAACGTGAAAAAATACGCTCAGGGTTATTATGGGGTTTTTTTGGTTTTATCATAGTTTTTACTATAGTATTTCTCATCAACATGGTTTTAATGTACTTAGATGTCTCAGATAATCTAAGTAACATATCTGAACTGGAGCGGTTTTTTTCACCTGTATCATTATACGTGTTAGTTATTGTGCAACCTATCGGTGAAGAGATATTCTTCAGAGGTTTCCTTATTGATAAGATATCATTTATTAGCGGTGAAAAACCAGCGGTGATATCAACAGCTATCCTTTTTGGTCTTTCTCATCTAAGCTACCTGGAGAGTTACCATATAGCATTTTATACTATGATCATGGCTGTGGTTTTCGGTGTCATCTTCGGTTTACTTGTTATTAAAACAAGGAATCTATACACATCGATAATAGCTCATGTTCTGTTAAACACAGTCAGCCTTAGCGTCTATCTTATTGATAAATCATACAGCTTCTAAAAAGTGTAACTTGTTTATCTGTTTAAGTACCATCTTCATACTATTATTTGGCACTATTTTATTTGATACTCTTTACTTCTATAAAAAACCTTTATAGGTATTTGAGTAAATTCTATAAACCAGTTGTACATCCACTCTTAATTAATTTAACATTAAAAAGTGAAGACGTATGACAAATAAAGAGAGAACGTTTGTAATGATTAAACCAGATGCTGTGCAACGAGGTTTAATAGGAGAGATAATCCATCGTTTCGAACAGAGAGGATTGAAGATCATCGCTATGAAAATGATATCAGTTGATAGGAAACTAGCTGAGAAGCATTACGCGGTGCATAAGGGTAAATCATTTTTTGAACCAACAGTTAGATACATCACATCATCACCGGTTGTAGCGATGGTACTGGAGGGTATAAACGCTATCGAGATGGTTCGATTAATGATGGGTAAAACTGATCCTCAGCAAGCCTCACCTGGGACTATACGTGGTGACTACGGTCAGTTCATAGGTAGGAATATTATACATGGTTCTGATAGTAAAGATACAGCTGAATATGAGATTAATCTATGGTTTAAACCAGATGAGATATCAGATTATACACGTATAGACGAGCCATGGCTAGCTGAATAAACCATTTATTTTATTTCAGAGTGATATAAAAATCTGTAAAAGTTAAATCAATGTTTTTAACGTTTAATCTAATGATGATGTGTTTATATCAAAAACCTTGGAATAAGAGTGCCGATGTACTAGTACAACCCCTCCTCTGAAACTGTGAAATGCCGCTTACCACTCTTTCAGCATATATAATTTTTTATACATCTAAATGATTTAGAATAAACATGAGTGATAAAAACGAGTTTACTAATCTTATAGAGACGTATATCCCACTTGAAGAACGTGATAAAACAGAACCATCAGAGGAGAAGAAAGAGATAAATGAGGAGTACGTTAAAGAGCTGAAAAGATACGCTAGTATTGAATCATTAACAACAGCTCTTCTAGTATGCATAACATCTTTAACATCATACTATATAATCAACTTCAACCCTTTTAATGAGACAGATGGTTTATTGTACATGTACTCACTCATGATCTCACCTGCAGGATTCGTACTTTTATTCCTTCATTTATACGCTATAATTGAGATGTACTTTACAGGTCAGAAATCAATACCAGTTCAGTTAGACGTACTCTATTTCTTATTTCTCCCTATAGGAGGCTTTACACTCTACGGGTTACACAACCTCTATAAGCTATACAACATACCAAAGAACCCTCTAAGCCTTGGTTTCAACATAGCTGTGATAATACTATTCTCTGAGGTTGCATTCTCGTATTGGGTATCGCATAAATGCAGAGTGAATATAATATCAAAGAGGTACCCTAATCTATTCTCATTAGAGCTGGATACACGCAGACGGAAGAGGAAATTTAAAACCATAAGGTATAATATAAAATCTAGACCCTCTGCGTTTTACCTCACGAAACATAAATCTGACTACACCATATGGCAGGATCACCCTTGCTTTGTTAAATACAAGAGATAAAAACAGTTATCAGCAGGTTTATCTCCGGGTAACACAAACCCTTTTCACATCATCATCCTTTGTTATATTAAATGATACATCACCCAGGAACTGCTGAGTGAGCCATATATTAGTCTCAGCGTGTAAACTAATACTCCTTACTAGCACGTATGATTCATCTTCAACAGTAGCTAAAGCCATATAAGGTAGTATCTGATCAAAACCATACGTGTCGACGCACACGCCTGATTCTATCTCACAGTATAGATTCACCGCTGCTGATTCACCTATCCTCTCAGCTCTAACGCCTTTCTCACCGAGCATACAAGACCCTAGAACAGATTTATCTGATAGAGTATAAAGCGTTATACCAGTCCCCTCTGAATCAGCTACAGATTCTTCTACATGTATCGAGGATGTTAAATCATGTTTCATGAGGTACTGTATAGCTGAATGCTTCATCCTTCTCCCTATATCACTTGGTAGACGTGATAAATGTACGACTCCTTCCACATGTCTGAATCGTTGTTTATCTATCACTTTTAAAGGTTTTATCCCTCTATAAGGCTGTATAGTTATAGTGGCTTCACCACCGCCTCTTGGGTAATACCCTCTCTTATGTAAACACGCATCCACATGGATATTCATACTATGAAGAAGATACAGGAAGACTTTGTTGAAATAATCAAACGATGGCGACCAGGGAACATCAGAGCCGCCACGTATCCTTATACGTATAGGAGCATGTGTCTTATGTAAAGCTAGTATACACGCTTGAAGTATCAATGTGATGCTACCAGCTGTACCTATATCAAACTCGTAGGATCCAGGCTCTATGACACCTGGTTTGAATACCACCTCAGATGATCCTACATTTAACCCTGTGCACTCACCGTTACATATAATCTTTAAGCATTCTATAGCTGTTTTATGCTGCGCTTTTAAACCAGGTGACGGTCTCCTAGCACGTATGTTAAATATCCTAACTGGTTTGTTTGTCAGCACTGATAACGCTACTGCTGTACGGACGATCTGTCCTCCTCCCTCCCCATGTGAACCATCAATCTCTAACATATTCAGGCTTTTAAAACCCTGGTTTCACATCCTGTTAACCGCATCTAGAAGCATAGTGAGCGCTGTGTTACAAGCTTGTTCTTTTATACTGAGTCTGTCACCTGAGAACAAGTGTTTTTTCACAGTAGTCTCATGAGCAGTGGATACAGAGATGTACACAAGACCAACTGGTTTATTCTTTGACCCACCAGTTGGACCAGCTATACCTGTGGTAGCTAAACCTATATCAACCTTTGATTTCAACCTTACACCTTTAGCCATAGCCTCCGCGGTTTCCTCACTCACAGCTCCAAACTCCAATATAACACTCTCTGAGACGTCAAGCAGGTCGATCTTAGATTGGTTACTATAAGCGACCACACCCCTGTTAAAGTAACTGGAGCTACCAGGTATATTAGTCAACGTATGAGCTATAAGTCCTCCTGTGCATGACTCAGCTGTAGCGATGCTGAGTTTTTTCTTAAATAACCCTTCTGCTACTTTTTTAAGCGTTGATTCATCTATCATGCAAACCCTCTCCTTTTTTTAGGTTTATATAAAATAATCCTAAATAAAGGATCATAATGTTTTTTATTTTTTATCATAACCTAATCTGAGATGATTTATTTCTCCTTAGTGGATTAGCTGTTATCTTATCAATTAATAATCTAAAAGATGATGTTAACACTGATAATAATATTATGATCACCCATATCAGAGGGTTATCAATTGGTTTAGTATTGAATACCATGTTTAACGGATGAAGATACACTAAGCCTATTATCATTATAAGGGTTAAAAAGAGGAATAATTTAAGTAAAGGATTAGGCGTCTTTATCTTTTGTTTTAAGTTCCCCTCTCTTAGAACGAATATGTATAACTGAGGTGATATGAGTGTTATAACAAAAGCACTGGTAACAGCCATGTAGTAATCGTTATTTGTCATGTATGATACAATAATGAAACCTGCGGCAATAGCTAAACCAAATACTAAACCATCAACTATCATGTTCAACCTTTCTTTTCTGTTGAATATAGGTTCTGATATCTTAGATGGTTTCTTCTTCATTATCTCAGGTTGAGGAGGGTCAACACTGATACCAACAGAGGGTAATGACTCCATTATAACATTGGACCATAATATCTGCAGTGGTAACAACAGAGGCTTAGTGTAACCCATGAACGGTAAAACTATGATGCCTATGACTTTCCCTAGATTATTAGTTATAAGGTAACGTATAAGCTTCTTAAGATTATTATAAACAGTTCGTCCTTCGTGTACTCCTTTGATTATAGTTGAGAAATCATCATCTGTTAATATCACATCAGCTGCTTCCTGCGTGACTTGTGACCCAGCTCGCCCCATAGCTATACCAACATCAGCTTTTTTAAGAGCTGGTGCATCGTTAACACCATCACCTGTCATAGCTACTGTGTGACCTTTCTCTTTTAGTTTCTCAACGATTCTTAGTTTATCTAAAGGTGATACTCTACTATAAACTCTAATACTCTCAACATGCTCAGTGAATTCATCCTCTGTGAGTTTATCAAGCTCTTTACCTTCTATAGCCTCAGTTATACTACTAGCTATACCCACCTGCTCAGCTATGGAGAAACCTGTTTTTTTACTATCACCTGTGATCATTACTATGTTAATGTTAGCATCCTTAGCTAGTTTAATAGTATCTTTTATCTCGTCTTTCGGAGGGTCGTATATCACTGCAGCACCGAGAAAGACGCAGTCTTTGATGTCTCTGATATCATGTTTTTCTGCATCTGTTAATGGTTTCTTTGCGAAACCTATCAATCTGTATCCTTTCTCAGAGCGTGAATGCAGATCATTGTTTATCCTTTGTTTAACATCCTTGTTTAAAGGTGTAATCCTCCCTTTAATGTAGACGCTGTTACACATGTCAAGTATTTTACTAGGTGCTCCTTTTATGTACACTATCCTGTTACCTGAGTTATCCTCTAGTAACGACGCTGAGAACATTAAATCAGATGAAAAAGGTAAGCATTCTATAGTCTGGTATGATTGGAACTGCTGAGGTTTAAAACCAGTTATCATACCTGCTTTAATCAGTGATACCTCTGTAGGGTCACCTATCTCTTTTACGATCAACCCGTCTTGTTCAATAACCTGAGCTGTTGAGCATTTATTCGATGTTAAAAATATATCATGTAGAATCTTTGATTCACCCTCAGATATTAACCCAAAGGCATCGGTGCTACTGTAAAACATCTGATTTATATAGTACTCCTTAACAGTCATGCTATGCTTAGTTATAGTACCGGTCTTATCAGTGCATATATAATCAACATTACCGAGTGTCTCAACTGATGAGAGTCTCTTCACTATCATGGAGTTACGCGCTAAGCGTTCAATAGTTAAAGATAAAGCTATGGTGATAGAAGCAGGTAACCCTTCTGGGAAGACAGCTACCATTATACTAATTGATAATAATAGTACAGGTACAACCTCGGTGAATGTTAAAGTCTCTTTTAAACCAAGCTGTATGACTCCTACAGATGCAACGAGTACAGATGATACAAATGCTAAAACCATCAAGAATTTTATCTCCCTGCTTAGTTTCATCTGGAGAGGCGTCCTCTCATCGGTCTCCTCCTGTATCTTCAATGCTATTTTACCTATCTCTGTATTAACTGAGGTGTTCACCACTACTCCTCTACCAGCACCGTCTAGTATTTTACTACCAGCGAACACTATGTTTCTCATCTCATATAACTTTACATCAGTTTGATTTACAGGATCCGGTGTCTTTGATACAGGTTCACTCTCACCTGTGAGATGAGCCTCATCTACTAGTATGTTATGAGACTCTACGATTCTAGTATCAGCTGGTATTATATCACCTGCTTCAAATAGTATCACGTCACCTGGCACTAGGAAACGTGCTGCTATGACATCCACATTACCATCTCTTATAACCTTACATTGAGGGACTAGTAGTTTCTTTAGCTCTTCGACTGCTTTCTCAGCTTTCCTATCCTGAAGTAACGCTATTACAGTGTTTATAACTACAACGCCTAGTATAACAACTGATTCAAGATGATTACCGATGATAAATGAGAGAATAGAAGCTGCTATGAGTATAAGAGTCATCGGTTCGATTAATGATTGAGCAATCTTCTCTATAAGTGTTTTTTTACGTTTTTCAGGTATCTCGTTGTACCCGTGTACACTGAGTAGTTTATCTGACTCTTCAGATGTCAACCCGTTATAAGATGACCCTAGCTTTTTTAGCACCTCATCTATAGTAAGTTTACACGCCTCTGTCAGATCCATATGCTAACTCCATGATACTCTACTCTTTACTTTTCTTCACAGTTAATTAAAAAGATGGATTTTAATCTTTGTAAAAAAACTAGATCAACCAGGCTGCTAACCTAAAAGGTAGAAGGTAGGAGAGGGTGATACTTTAAGGTCAAAAAGCATACGACTCTTTCGGTAGTATAACAGTTGACACGCTCGCAGATAAAAATATTTTAACTAGATCCCCTATGATGAACGGTACCACACCAACCCAGAGTAGACCCCATATATCAACTGATACACCAGTGATAGTATACCAGAAGTAGAGATGCATAAGACCAAAACCATATATCACAAAGAAATTAGTTAATAACATCAAACCTAGTAACGATAAGAAACCCCTGCATCTAGTATAATTATCAACAAAGTACCCTAAAAGAAAAGCTGCAAAAACAAAACCTATAAGGTAGCCACCAGTAGGGCCAAATAAAACCGATAGCCCTCCTCTACTGAACATCTGCATACCCTCCAACGGTGAGAACCACGGAACACCAGCTAGACCTACACCTAGGTAAATGGATTGACTTATACCACCCCACCATTTACCAAGTACTACAGCGCTTAGTAGCACAGCGAAGGTTTGACCAGTTATAGGGACAATAGTCCATGGTAAATATATTCTAATCTGGGCTAATAAACCCGTGATGCATGCGAACACGGACGCGAGTATTATCTTGTATACTACGTTGATTTCGCATCTCCATCTGAAAAAACCGAGTCTCATGTTCTTATACTTGTTTAAATACAAACCTATATTGATCTCCATAGCTTACACACCATAATCAAGTTTTTATTCAGTTTTATTATAACGGAGAGTTACTGAGACCGCATTATGTATATACTCATAAATTTTTCTGTTGTTTTACAGTGCTTTTAATCCTAAGAAATTATTAACCCTCTCCTTAAACAATTCTATACAAGGTGGGATCACTGATCAGGATTAGATTAAAAAAAAACAGTAAGAAAAAAAGCAGATCACACATAACAGAGTTAAAAACCATCATATAATGTCAACCCCTGGCTACTACCACTTCTTATCTCATCGTATACGCTTGATCCCTTGTTGTTAAGTAGATCCCTGCTAGGATCGCGCATCCACCTATAATAGCGAATACTGTAGGCTCTTGATGTATTGACGGGATTATATACGCTAGTAAGGATGATACTATGGGTTCACCAAGTAGTGAAACAGACGCTACTGATGCTCTTATATACGCTAATGACCAGTTATACAAGGTATGACCAAGTATACCTGAGATAAAAGCCATTATCAGTATTATAATGTAATCCTTAACTCTTAGATTTATTAACGGTGAGTTAAATAATAAACATATGATAAGCATCGTGACACTCCCAGATGCGTAGACTACGACGCCGTATGACACTATTGAAACCTTTTTACGCATCCTCCTCCCACCTAGGATGTATAAACCAGCTGCTAACCCTCCTAGGAATGCTAATGAATCACCAATAAAACTACTCTCAGCTACGGTGTACTCACCAGAGACAAGCAGGATCACACCTAGTATAGATATGGCTATACCTGCTATGTTCCTTAGGGATAAGTACTCCTTGTAAAACAAATGAGCAACTGGCGCTACTAGTATAGGATGAGAAGTGACTAGTATAACAGAGCTAGCCACTGATGTATACGTTAACGATGTTATCCAAAATGAGAAATGTAATGATAAAACAAAACCTATGATGATCATCATCAGCAGATCAGAGCGTGATATACTCCTGATCTCTTTCACTACATCAGGTTTAAAAACCATTAAAGGGAGTAGTATAAGAGTTGTGAATAAGAGACGATAAAACGCTATAGATAATGATGGTGCTTCGCAGAGTTTAATGAATATAGAGGAGAATGATGCAGCGATGACTGATACTACAAGTATAACGTATGGTTTACTCATGAAGAACCCTTACTCAGATGGTTAGATTGCTTTACCATGTTATGTTTTTTTCTATTAGCACTTAGATTAAAAAAACCCGTGCAGCCTTTGTGAATACTGAAATCAGATCACCCCTCAGATGAATAAGACAAAAAAACTTTACAATAAACACCCCCTCCTTTATCACTTATCTATAAAAAGCATCATCCAGGTTTTTTCACCGTGTACCTGTTGACATGCAGTACATCATCCAGCTTCTTTTTAGGGACATGTAGTTACACCATCCTCATCACGCCAGTATTTAACCGAACCGGTGAACTCCTCGGCAACAGGCTTCTCCCCTTTATACCCTAACGCTATAACTGAGTCGACTTCAAGGTTATCAGGTACACCAAGTACGTTGCGTATACCCTCCTTGTCTATGTTGCATATAACGCATCCTCCTAAACCCTCTTCCTCAGCTACTAGTAGTATATTCTCAGATGCGAAACCAGCGTCACGTTGATAATAAGGACTAGTTTTAGCGTCAGCAACCACTACTATGTAAGCTGCTGGCCTCTCCTCTTCAGATGGCACCCATCTTGGCTTTAGATAACCAGCCCAGTTTAAAAAACCAAAGACCTTGTTCATGATCCTCTTATCAGTTATAACTATATACTGTAATGGTTGCAGATTAGCTGCTGAAGGTGCTAAACGCGCAGCATCCACTAGCTTCCTCAAAACCTTTAAAGGTACAGGTTTCTGCTTGAATCGTCTAATACTCCTACGGGACACTGCAAGCTTATAAGTACTCATAACAACATCGCCCATCAGACTATTTATAATCTAATAAAACGCGTGAAGTCATTCACTCATCCTGATATTATTATTTAAGTGTTTTAACCCATTCGTAAACTGGTTCAAGTAACTGTTTAATACGCTCCTTCTCTTTACTCCAACCTGAAGGCTTCCATTCATCATCAGGTTCAAAGTAGAAATCAGTGACAGCGCCGATCCTCTCCTCTTTTGGTTTGAATACAACCTTCAAAGGCATATCGAATTCAACATCCCAAGGATCAACGTTACGCAGCTCGTTCGCTATCGCTACTTTACTATCACCTATAACAGCGTATACTAGTATGATTGGTAGACGCTTCAAAGAGGATCGTCCGCTCCACCCTGCAACAGTCCACGTATGCAACCTAGCTTTAAGAGGCATCTCAACCCACTCAGTCCTCTCTAAGTTACAGTCCAGACGCCAGCAATGAGTCCTAACAGGAACCCAGACGTCACCGCACTGTGGGCATCTAGTACCCATTATCTTACCGTCAAGTAAACCTATGAAAAACCTGCTGTTCCAACCATGACGTATAGTGTACAACTGATCATAATGCAGGAATTGATTCATCAGCGTTCTGTCCTCAGATACTTCATGACCAACAAAACAGAGACCTGTCTCTTTCACATCAGGTGGCCTGTAATCTCTCCTCTCAGTGAATCTAATCTCACCTGCGAATTTTTTTGTTTTCCTCTCAGTGATTTTAACTGACTCCATACTTCATCAATGCCTCCTAATTATGAAGTTAGATATACTAGTACCTGTACCAGCGTGACTATTAACGATACCGCATTCAGCATCAGGAACCTCGGTTCTCCTGCTTAGATGCTTCTTAGGTATCAAACCCGCGAGCTGGTAATAGCATTCAATCGTACTCATAAGACCAGTAGCGCCTACAGGGTGACCATAACCTATAAGGCCACCACCAGGGTTCATAGGTATATCACCATGCATATGGGTGCGTTCATCACGTATGAACTGGGCTATATTCTCAGATGTAGCTAAACCCAGAGCTTTGTAGATCTGCGCTTCAGATGTAGAGAACGCATCATGTATCTCACCGAAATCTATCTCTTTAAGAGGATTCGTTATACCAGCCATTTTATACGCTTGCTCAGCTGCGTTCCTGCATGCAGCGAACTCAGTCATGTCAGGGTAACCAACCCCGTATCTTTCAATCCAACCTGGGAAATTCAACCTGTCACCAGCGCGTATAGTACAACTTGAAAGACCCATACCGTCAATGGTTACGTAGTGATCAGGATTAACTCTTTTAGCGTACTCCTCATTGCACACTAGGAGAAAAGCTACACCCCTGGACATTAAACAGCAATCATACTTCTTTATAGGATAAGCGATCAACCTAGAATTCAAGACGTCATCCACAGTTATGTACCTATGCTCATTCCTGTACCACTGGGCTTTAGGGTTATCCATAGCGTTATTCTTATTTTTAACAGATATAGTAGCGACATCCTCCTCAGTAACCTTATTTTCTTTCATCCATTTATTAGCCATTGCAGCGTAGTATATAGGGTATATCCCGCCAACCATCAGCTCGTATCTTATATCAGAAGCCATCGCTATGAACTCGCTCCCCTGGGATTGTGACACTGAATCCATAGTCTCCCATCCTATAACCCCTACTACGTTATGATGACCAGACATAACAGCTAAAGCAGCAGCGTACAAAGCACTACCACCTGTGTTGCCACCGTTCTCCACTCTGTAATGAGGAACCCCTACTAAACCTAGATGATCATGTATAATCCACTCTGGTGCTAGCTGATGACTGAAATGAACTGAGAAATGAGAGTATATCATTAGATCAATATCACGGAGAGAGAAATCAGGGACGTCACGCTGAGTCTCTTTAACGCATTCAGCAGCCCCTGCTTCTACACTCTCAAAACCTGTAGGGCCGTAATCAAAAGGCGTAGTCGCTCCTCCTATAATACAAACCCTATGCTTCATATACCACACTTAACCTCCTACCCTCTAGGATTCATCTTCCTGTACTGACTCATTGATTAAGATTAAATACTGTTTAACATGCAACGATTATTTTATAGAAAAATGTTTTTATATTTTTTTAACCACCAAGGATCATACCTGAAGGATCAATCCTCCTTAGGATACGTAACTCCTTTTTAGTAGGTGGAGCTGAAGCTGGTACATGATCAGGTATTATTATGTCAAAACCAGTATTCCTCTTGATATCATCCACTGTTACATTAGGATGAACAGAGAGAATCATCATCTGTTTAGAATCCTCATCGAAACCGTAAACACCAAGCTGTGTTATAACCCTGTAAGGCCCACTACTCCTAGGTAAACCAGCCTCCACTCTAGAGTTGAAGCCTTGAAGGTAACCAGGTGTCGTCAGGAAATCAAGTTTTTCAACGAATCTATATTTATCCTGACGCATCATAATAATCGTTCTATGACAAAGACTACCCACGTCATTCGCACCACCGCTACCAGGTAGCCTCACTTTTGGTTGCTCATACGGGCCTATAACAGTCGTGTTAATATTACCATATTTATCTATCTGAGCTGCTCCTAGGAAACCATAATCAATGTAACCAGCTTGAGCAGATGACATTATATCATGCATACTACTAGCTGCTACAGCCATATGGAAAGTACGTGAATCACCAACAGATATAGGTAAAACAGGTGTACCCTCAGGTCCTACTCCACCTGCTTCGAAGAATAACAAGAGGTTAGGCGCATGCGTCCTCTTCGCTAGCATAGCAGCTATCATAGGTAGACCAGTGCCTACAAAAACTGATTTATTATCCTCAAGTATACGAGATGCTACAGCGGCTAGTAACTCAGTTGACGAGTAAAACGAAGAAGGGTTTTTTACATCAACGTGTTTTCTATTAGTAACTGGTTCTTTGAATCGTTCAATCCTCTCCAGTTTTTTAATCCTACTAGCACCACCTATCAACTCTAAGTAATCACTCCAGGAATCCACGTTTAATACGTATTTATCCAGATACTCTTTTACTCCTTCATCAGTCTTAGAATAAGAGAGCCATTCATTTATATGCTCCTCATCAAAAAAATAATTATAAGGCATCTGACAAGGATGAGCACCGTAAGGAACCTCGACTACAGCATCTACTAGATAGTAAGGTATTATAGTCCTGTAAGGATGTAATCTGATGTTTTTACTATCAATTATTCTTTCAGTTGTAATGATTAATCTACGTGAAGCACGAGCCAACTCGAAATCCTCAATTGTTATCCCATCTATCTGAGCGTTACCGAAACGGTCGCATCTATGAACATGCACCACGCTAACATCAGGGTAACACGCTGGTAGGAGGCACACTGGTTTACCACTATAAGGATCAATAACACGTTTCGCTGAGCTCCTATTGAAGGTATCAGTCCCAAGCATCACCCTGCTAGGTATAAAAGGTACACCCATCATCGCAGCTAGGAAACGCCATTGATAACCAGCGTTACTAATCTCCCCTGTAACCTTGCATTTACCAGTCTCAACAGCTCTACGTGAAGCCGGTGATAAACCACGTAGCTCATGCCCGAAAGAGTACGCTACTTCAACCTTATCCACGCATCCGGAGGCGACTAGTACGTCAAGATCATGCACACCTGTCTTACCAGCCATGGTTAAACCATGTCTCCTCTGCCTTATAATCTCGTATATCACACTCATTGATACACGTACATGACCGAAACCACCAAACGCTATCAGATCCTCATCCTTGATAAAACGGGATACAGCTTCTTTAACACTCATTCTCTTATCAACAAGCGCTCTAGGTTTATTGTTAAACACCCATTCACGGTTCTCATCAGGGTCACGCCATCCAACCAGCTCACCTTTCCCCTCTGATATAATAATCATCTTATCCTCCTGTAAGGGTCCCATGTCGCGTTCACATCCTTCTTATACTTTGAGAGTTATGCATCTGCAAATGGATACTAAAAACCTTCGATAACACTTCTAGTATTTTCACTTATATAGAAAAAAAAGATGATGCTAACCCGTAGAAAAAAAGCCTAAAGTTTTTTTAGATGTATCTGTATACCCTAAACCTGAGGCGTAAGAAACTATGAATTTTGAGTTAAACAACAAACAGAAACAATTCAAAAAAACAATACACGAGTTCGTGGAACAGGAGCTTAAACCATTAGCATCTAAGATAGAAAACGAGGGGTACTTCCCAGTTGAATTATACCGTAAAATTGGGGAAATGGGTCTCTTAGGTATGACTATACCTAAAAAATACGGTGGAGCAGGCATAGATAGGATATCCTATATGATAGCTTTAGAGGAGATATCCAGAGTATCAGCATCAACTGGTATAACAGTAGAAGCTCATAACTCATTAGGTGTAGGTCATATATACGAGAAAGGTACAGAAGCTCAACGTAAAAGATACTTACCGAGGCTTGTAAGCGGAGAGGCGTTAGCAGCATGGGCTTTAACAGAGCCTAACGCTGGTTCAGACGCAGCATCAATACAGACGACAGCGGTACTGGAGCGTGACCAATGGGTGATAAATGGGACTAAGCATTTCATAACAAGTGGTGATAAAGCCGAGGTTATCGTTGTGATGGCTAAGACAGATAAAAACCTAGGAGCTAAGGGTATAAGCGCTTTTATAGTGGAGAGGAACACACCTGGTTTAAACATAGGTCAATTAGAGGATAAACTAGGTTTACGAGGTAGCAGTACAGCTGAGTTAGTTTTCAATAACTGTAGAATACCTAAGGAGAACCTTCTAGGTGAATTAAACAAGGGTTTCATAGGTGCTATGGATATCCTAGACCGTGGGAGAACAGCAGTAGGAGCAATGGCTGTTGGCATAGCTCAAGCCGCTCTGGATTACAGTTTAGAGTACGCTAAACAACGCGTGCAATTTGGTAAACCCATAGGTAAGAATCAAGCTATCCAGTGGATGATAGCTGATATGGCTACTCAGATTGATGCTGCTCGTTTACTAGTGTACCGCGCTGCTTACCTAGAGGATAAAGGGTTACCGTTCACTATGGAAGCGTCAATGGCTAAACTATACGCATCTGAGATAGCTATGAATGCAACAAGGAACGCTATTCAAATATACGGTGGATACGGGTACATGCGGGATCTACCATTAGAGCGTTTCTACAGGGATGTTAAACTATGTCAGATAGGTGAAGGAACATCTGAGGTGCAGAGGATGATAATAGCGAAGAAATTAGGGTTATGAATTAAATAGAGAAACAGTGAGATGAAGAGTATATATTTTGGAGGTTGCAGGATATGAGTATGAGTAATACAAGGGTTATACAACAAGAGTTAAAAGAAGCTGATAAATACAAGGAGATATACGATAATTTTAAATGGAAGGTACCTAAGTATTATAACTTTGGTTTCGACGTTGTTGATAAATGGGCTAAGGATAGGACAAAACTAGCTCTTATCTCAATTGATAGGACAGGTGAGCATGCTCGGTATCATACCTTTTATGATCTAAAAGTAGAGTCAAATAAATTCGCTAATACCCTAAGAAAAATCGGTTTGAAAAAAGGAGACAGAGTACTAGTGATACTGCAGAGTATACCTGAGTGGTATTTCGCTCTGATAGGTATGTTTAAACTGGGTGTTATACCGATGCCTGGTACAGTACTATTAACATCTAAGGATATAGAGTACCGTATAAACCGTTCAGAAGCCTGCATGATACTAACAGATAAGGAGCATGTAGAACGTGTTGAAGCAGTTAAGAACAACTGCCCTTCCCTTAAATACTTAATGCTTGTTGACGGTGATCATGAAGGCTGGTTGAATTTCCAAGAGGAGATGAAAACCGCGTCTGATGAATTAAACGTTAAAGAAGTAGGTAAAACACGGTCAAGTGACCCTATGCTCATCTATTTCACATCAGGTACAACTGGTCATCCTAAGATGGTTCTTCATACGTATAGTTACCCTATAGGACATGAAGTTACAGCTAGGTACGCTCAATCCCTTACTAAATATGATCTTCATTGGACTGTATCAGAGACAGGGTGGGCTAAAGCAGCATGGGGTAAACTCTTTGGCCAGATGATCGTAGGCGCAGCTATAATACAATGGGAGACACCTGGTCGTTTCAACCCTGAGGGTTTACTCAGATTAATGGAGAAGTACGGTGTCACTACTTTCTGCGCTCCACCAACTGTTTACCGTATGCTTATACAGCAGGATCTCTCAAAATACAAGTTGAAACTAAGGCATTGCATGAGCGCAGGTGAACCATTAAACCCTGAGGTTATAAGAGTATGGAAAGAGGCTTTTGGTTTAGAGATACATGACTTCTACGGTCAGACAGAGACTGTATGTTTACTATCAAACTACCCTTTTATGCCTATAAAGTACGGTTCAGTGGGTAAGCCTACACCCGGTCACGATGTCAGGATAGTGGATGATGAAGGTAGAGAGCTTAAACCAGGTGAGATAGGTAACATAGCGTTGTATATAGGCGGCACACGCCCACCTGGTTTGTTCAAGGAGTACTGGAAGGATCCTGATATAATGAAGAATGCTTTCCGTGGTGATTACTATTATACAGGTGACTTAGGTTATAAGGATGAGGATGGTTACTTCTGGTTTGTGGGGAGGGATGATGACATTATTAAATCCTCAGGTTACCGTATAGGACCATTTGAGGTTGAATCAGCGTTGATAGAGCACCCAGCTGTAGCTGAATGCGCAGTCGTCGGCGTCGAAGACCCTGAGGGTGTAAGAGGCGTAGTCGTTAAAGCCTATGTTGTACTAGCTAAAGGGTATGAACCATCTGATGCTTTAACAAAGGAGCTGCAGGAGCATGTTAAAAAAGTTACAGCGCCTTATAAGTATCCACGTATCATCGAGTACATAGATGAGTTACCTAAAACCATCTCAGGTAAGATACTCAGAAGAGAGCTACGTAATAAAAAGTAAAGATCCCTTTTCTCTTTTTTTTATTTTTCTTCTTCTTTTTTGAGTTTATCCTTAATTGAAGCGTATAGGTATCTAAGCATTAACGCGTATTTCCATTTTGAAAAACTGAGCTGACCACCTGTAACGCCAATAGTTAACCTAGCTAGTTTCCTATCTCTGCATAGTAACCTGACGATCTTCTCGGTTTTTTTACCCCATTGATTATTGAATCTACCTAGGCTTATAAGGTCACGTCCGAACTCATTCATCCATCTCCTCTGGTATCTACTTAGAAAAACCGCAGAAGCATCATGATTTTTAACAGCCTCTAACGCTGTCTCAGCAGCGAGCCTACCAGACGTCATAGCGTAGTAGATCCCTTCACCTGTTATCGGGTTTATGAAACCAGCGGCATCACCACATAGGAGCGTGTTATCACCGTAAGTCTTAGGTAAAGGGAAAACAGGTAGTACACCTCCTCTGCATATCTCAGGTGACACTTCCTCAGGTAGGATCCTCTCGTTTTTTAATAGGTTAACGAACCTGATGTAAACGTGTTTAAGGTTATGCTTTGTTGTACTAGTAGTACCAGATAATTCAAACTCTCCTATACCTACGTTAACGCTGTTTTTCTTAGGGAAGATCCATCCATAACCAGTTAAACCTAGTATCTTTATGAATATGTACGTTAATCTCTTATCTGTGAAATACTGTTCTATAACCGCTTCATCTAATGGTACCTCCTGGTAGACGCATACGCAGTATCTAGGATCACCTGTTTTTAGATGCATCCTATCAGCTACCAGGCTGTTAACACCGTCGCATCCGATGACTAATCGTGTTTTAACCTCCTCCCCTGAGTCTAAAACCACCAACATGTTTTCATTATTCTTCTTTACATCAATAACACTTCTACCCTCAGCTAAGTTAACCCCGCTCTCCACCGCTACCTTCACTAATTCATGATCAAAAACCTTTCTTTTAATCATGCAGAGTAACGGTTTATCCCTAACTACCACTAACCTATACCTCATGGATGAAGAGTACGTTACACTACCATACGATATTGAATCTATGAACTGGTTAATGTAAGGGTAACGCTGCATAACCCTTGTTGGTAAACCACCGCCACATGGTTTATCCCTTGGGAATTCCTCCTTATCAACTAGTAGAGTGTCAACTCCGTTGTCAGATAAGTATTTCGCAGCTGTTGAACCAGCTGGTCCAGCTCCGACTACTACTACGTCATGATCCATAGTTAAAACCATGAAGAAGGTTTTTTTACATCCTGAATACACCAGGTTTCCAGTCAGGTATAGGCGCATTAAGAGCAGCTGATATACCTAAACCAAGGACTAGTCTGGTATCAGCAGGGTCTATAACACCATCATCCCAGATACGAGCAGTACTATAATACGGGTTACCCTCTATCTCGTATTTTTTAAGTATAGGGTCAGTGATCGCTTTCTCCTCTTCTTTACTCATGACTATACCTTTCCTCCATAGTTGATCACGTTTAACCATTAGTAGAACAGTAGCAGCCTGCTGCCCACCCATAACTGATATACGAGCGTTAGGCCACATCCACAGCTGCCTAGGCCCGTAAGCTCGACCGCACATACCATAGTTACCAGCACCGAAGGATCCACCAATGATAACAGTGAATTTTGGAACCTGCGCGCATGTCACCGCTGTAACCATCTTAGCTCCATCCTTAGCTATACCCCCTGCTTCGTACTTCCTACCAACCATGAAACCTGTTATATTCTGAAGGAATACTAACGGTATCTTCCTCTGGCAGCATATCTCAATGAAATGCGTACCTTTCAGAGCTGACTCAGAGAATAAAACCCCGTTGTTAGCTAGTATACCAACAGGGTAACCCATTATCCTAGCGAAACCACATACAAGAGTCGTACCGTATAATGCTTTGAACTCATGGAACCTGGACCCGTCAACTATCCTAGCTATAACCTCTTTCACATCAAAAGGCTTCCTTGAATCCTTAGGGATAATACCGTATATCTCTTTTATATCATATAACGGCTCCTCTGGTTTCCTTACATCCAAACGTGTTTTCTCAGGTCTGTTAAGATTCTCAACTATATTCCTAGTTATACGTATAGCATCCATGTCATCAACAGCGTAATGATCAGTTACACCGCTCTCACGGCAATGCACATCAGCTCCGCCTAACTCCTCAGCTGTCACCTCTTCCCCTGTAGCAGCTTTTACTAACGGTGGACCACCAAGGAAGATTGTACCTGTTCCTTTAACAATGACTGTCTCATCAGACATAGCTGGCACGTACGCTCCACCAGCTGTGCACGACCCCATAACAACAGCTATCTGCGGTATACCCATCGCTGACATCTTAGCTTGATTATAGAATATACGACCAAAATGCTCCCTATCAGGGAACACTTCATCCTGCATAGGTAGAAACGCTCCACCAGAGTCGACTAGGTATATGCATGGGAGGTTATTCTCCATAGCTATCTCCTGTGCTCTTAGATGTTTTTTAACAGTTATAGGGTAATAAGTCCCACCTGTAACTGTAGCGTCATTAGCGACTATCACGACTTCTCGTCCATGTATTAAACCTATACCTGTTACTATACCAGCGCATGGTGCTTTGTTATCGTACATGTTATAAGCTGCTAGAGGGTTAAACTCCATGAATGGTGTATCAGGATCCAGTAAAGCATCTATACGCTCTCTCACCAGCATCTTATTACGTGAACGATGTAGTTTTATAGCCTCCTCCCCGCCGCCTTTAGAAACCATAGTGATCTTCTCTTTTAGATCCTTCACTAGCTTCTCATAATGCTTGTAATTCTCCTTGTACTCTTTATCTGATGTGTTTATGTTTGTTTCTATTATATCCATATACTCATTCACCTTTCTCTATTTCAACTGTTAGCTGACCTATCTCCACTTGCTCTTTCTCCTTGAAATGTATCTTTTTTATGACGCCATCATACGGAGCGCGTATTAGATACTCCATCTTCATAGCCTCTATGACTAGGAGTACGTCATCTTTTTTAACATGATCCCCTTCATGAATGTTTACTTTAACAACAGTACCTGAGATAGGTGAATTTAGATCCCCTTCTTTCCTCTCTGTTACCCTGCGACCTGTAAGTTCAACTCTTTTAACCTTGTACACGTCCCCATCAATGAATATGAACTTGTTCTCATCACCCTCACTGATCGCGCATTTTATAACAGTGTCTCCTAGTTTGACTTTTAACAACCCTGGTTTAACCTCTTCAGCTGTAACCGTGTACTCGTTGTTATCATACGTTATGAAGAATTCATTGTCACGGTGTTCCACTATCACGCTGTACACGTGGCCCTCATACTCGTAGTTTATAAACATATCCACCTATACTCCTATCCTCCATCGCCCCAGGCGTCTCCATGGGGAGTGAGGATCAGCTTCTTTAAACCGAACAACCTCCTGGCGTTGTGAATGAAGAGCATCGTACACAGCTAGTGATATAACAGCGTTTAACGGTAAACCAGTCTGCCTCTTACTTAGTAAATCCTTGAAGTAGTCATCAATGAAATGCGTGGTTATATTCCCTTTTTTGAACTCAGGGTGCTCTATCACCTGCCTTAGAAACCCGATATTAGTCGTCACACCTAGTATGATATAACGCGATAAAGCCCATGACATCTTCATTATACTCTCCATCCTGTTCTCACTGCTCACTATGAGTTTAGCTAGTAACGGGTCGTAATAAGAGCTAACCTCCATGTCAGCTTCCACACCAGTGTCATTACGGATATTAGGACCTATAGGCATCTCAATCTTTTTTATTAAACCAACACTAGGTAAGAACCCGTGTGATGGATCCTCAGCGTATATGCGGCATTCGATAGCGTGACCTCGTTGCGTGAGATCCTTCTGCTTTATAGTTAGTTTTTCACCGCTAGCTATCCTCAGCTGCCATTTAACTATATCCACACCTGTAGTCATCTCAGTTATAGGATGCTCAACTTGAAGACGCGTGTTAACCTCCATGAAGTAGAAGTTAAGGTCACCGTCAACCATGAACTCTACTGTACCAGCGTTCGTGTAACCAGCTGCTTCAGCTACTTTAACCGCTGCATCCCCCATCCTGGATCTAAGCTTAGATGTCATGATAGGTGAGGGTGTCTCCTCTATGATCTTCTGATGCCTACGTTGAATAGAGCATTCCCTCTCAAATAAATGGATTATGTTACCATACTCGTCAGCTAGGATCTGGAATTCTACATGCCTAGGTTTATCAAGGTACTTCTCTAGGAATACAGAGTCGTTACCAAAAGCTGATTTAGCCTCTCTTTTTGCTCCTTCGATGGATTCCTCTAACTCATCCTCTGATCTAACAATACGCATTCCTTTACCACCGCCACCAGCAGTAGCTTTTATAAGCAGAGGGAACCCTATTTTTCTCCCTTCTTTTATTAACGTGTCAACATCCTGCCTCTCCCCCTGGTAACCTGGTATCACTGGTACCCCTGCTTTTATCATCGTCTTCTTAGCCTCTATCTTGTCTCCTAGAAGATTGATAGTCTTATGTGATGGCCCTATGAATTTTATACCTGAATCCTCACATGCTTTTGCGAAATCAGGGTTCTCAGCTAGGAAACCATAACCAGGGTGCACAGCTTCAGCCCCTGTTCTCTTAGCTACCTCGATTATCTTCTCTATGTTTAGATAACTCTCTGACGGTGGCGGGTCACCTAAGCATACTGCTTCATCAGCCATATGCACGTGAAGTGATTTCTTGTCAACATCAGAGTACACCCCGACTGTTTTAACCCCTAACTCCTGGCATGCTATCATAACCCTGACAGCTATCTCACCGCGGTTAGCGACAAGGATTTTTTTGAACATGGTGCTACTCACTCCATACTGGTTTCCTCTTCTCTAAGAAAGCGTTTATCCCTTCTTGCCCTTCTTTTGACATCCTCAGCTCAGTTATCTTCTCCACTGTATACTTTACGTAGTCGTCATATCTCATTGTTTTAATATTATGTATCAGATTCTTCACCTCTCTTACAGCTACAGGAGCAGATGATAACAGACCATGTGTTATTGATTTAACCTTTTCATCCATCTCATCAGGTTGTACTACGATGTCTATCAGACCTATCTTATGAGCGTGATCAGCATCGAAACGTTCACCTGTTATGAATAAACGTTTCATGTCAGATATCCTCATACGGTTAGAGACAAACGTTGAGATAACAGCTGGTATAAGCCCTAGTTTAACCTCACTGAAAGCAAACTTAGCTTGTTTTACGCTTATTGTTATGTCACATGCTGCTATCAGACCTATACCTCCACCGAACGCGTTACCATTAACACAGCATATAACAGGTTTTGAGCAGTTGTAAACCTGATTGAGTAGTTTAAATATAAGCATGCTATCATTTAGGTTCTCATCCCTAGTGTAATGAACCATCCCTTTCATCCAGTTAAGATCAGCACCCGCGCAGAATGATTCACCTGAACCTGTTAGTACCACGACGCGTGTTGACTCATCCAGGTCAAGATCCTTGAAGCATGCAGTTAGCTCTTTCATTAATGTCTCATTCATCGCGTTATGAACCTGCGGTCGGTCCAACGTAACAGCAGCTACCTTATCATCCTTCTTTATCAAGATGTTTTCATATCTCAAATCAGATTCCTCCCCTTTAATACTATCACTATCATCTCTATCAAGTGTTACGTGTTTTTCAAAGGTACATATGAAACCTGATATAATACTTAAGCGTTTTTAATGGTTTTTCAACAATCGTCGATGAAACAGTGATAAATGTTTTACTCATCTCCGTTTAAAAACAGGTTTCCTTTTCTCTATGAAGGCTGATACGCCTTCTTTGAAATCCTCCTTCTCAGCTGATAAAGCAGCTAATCTACTCTCAAGCCTGAGATGCTTAGTCATACTGTTACTCATGCTTTTATTGATCAAGTATTTCGCTTTACCAACAGCGAATGATGGTGAACATCTAAACAGGTTTACATACTCATCTACTTGCGCTTCTAACTCGTCATCTAACACAACCTTATTCACTAAACCCATTTCTAATGCTTCATCAGCCGTGAAAGTCTTACCTGTTAGCACGTATTCACATGCTTTGTGGTAACCCACTATACTAGTGAAGAACTGAGTACCGCATCCAGGTGCTAACCCTATGTTTATAAAAGCTGTTCCAAAGCGTGCTTTTTTAGCTGCTATAACGATATCGCATGCTAAAGCTAGTGATAAACCAGCGCCATAAGCTGCACCATTCACAGCCGCTATCACAGGTTTAGGCATACTTCTAATCTCTATGACGCAACGGTGAATCATCCTTGTAAGTTTACGTATAAAAAATGATTTATACTTAGCTGAGTGCATATCCTTAACGTCACCGCCACCGCAGAAACCATCCCCTTCACCTGTTATCACAACAACTAGTACATCCTCGTTAAAATGAACACTCTTTAAAGCTTTCAATAAGTCAACGCCGAGACGCATGTTAAACGAGTTTAACCTGTCAGGTCTGTTTAATTTGATCACAGCAGCTTTATCCTTATATTTTAACTCTACAGTCTCATAATTCATAGTTATCAAGTTTAAAATGAAACAACCAGAGGGTTATAAAGATTAAGAGTTGAATTCAAATTTTTTTACTCCTAAACCCTAGATCATAAAAGATCATAAAAAAACCAGATAAAGCCTTCATAATTTTTTTTATAATAAAAAAAATAAAAACAGGAGGGTATGAGAGATTAAATAAAAAAGAAAGTATAGTGCGTTTTACTTGGAGACTATAACGTAGAAGAAGAAGACGAAACCATCCTTTGATTCTTCATCGATTAAATCAGAGTTAATCATCACTTTAAC
>Ga0209162_1001366_pt1 | contig 24129 bp, 18 predicted proteins | sample YNPNPMetaG_FD_187121 | JGI IMG/M metagenome (GOLD analysis project Ga0209162, IMG submission 187121) | Anoxygenic and chlorotrophic microbial mat microbial communities from Yellowstone National Park, USA - YNP NP MetaG (SPAdes) (version 2) ...
TCGAAGAGCCTTGAGGGGGCGGCCCGCACGGCGACAAAGGTGGCAGGCATGCCGCTTGCCAGGATGCCCAGGGTTTGTTCCAAGCCGAGAAGCCGAGCCCCGTGAAAGGTGGCGCACCGGACAGCCTCTTCGACCGAAAAACCGGCTCTAGCCAGAAGGCTGAGCTCGGTCCATATCGACGAGCCGTGCAACACCCCGGGCGTGCCGCTGTCCGTGCCGCAGGCGATCTGGACCCCGATCGCGCGGGCCGAGGCGATCAGCTCGATCTGTCGATCGAGGGTCCTGCGGGCTGTCTCTTGCTCCGGGGATCCTGGAGGCGCGGTCTGCGCGCAGGCGAGCATTGCGCAGGCCGTGGGCACCCACGAGATTCCCTGGCCGGCCATCCGCTCGAGGTTTTCTTTTCCCATGAAGAAGCCGTGTTCAACGGAATCGCACCCGGCCTCGATCGCGGAGCGGACCGGGAGAAAGCCGTTCGCGTGGATCATCGCGCGCAGGCCGTTTTCATGGGCGGTTTCCACCGCAGCCTTCAAATCAGACGTCGCGAACTGGGGCGGAGTTTCGTGGCCGAAGCGGCTCAAGCTGTTCAGGCCCGACTGGACGATCTTGACGTGGTCGGCGCTGTCAAGATGCTGGGAAACGCACTCTGCCAGCGTTCGTCCGGGCGGCACCGCCCTGCCCAGGATGGCTCCGTACCGGCCGGCCGCGTGCCAGGCCGCACCGGGCGAGAGCAGCCGGATCGGGCTGTCCGCGGCCAAACGGTCCTTGCGGAACCGCAGCGTCAACCCTTGCGGATCTCCTCCTTCCCGCACGGCCGCGATCCCGGCCTCCAGGCAGAGTCGAAGACGTTCAGCGATGGGGCGATCCGTTCCTGAGGAGGGGCGGGGCACACCGTTCAGCCGTTGATGGGGTTCGGCCGCGCCCGAAAGGCAAAGGTGCACGTGGCAGTCCACGAGGGCCGGAAGCACGGTGCAGTCGGAAAGATCGAGCACCCGGTCAGGCCCTTGGCAAGAGGACAGGCCGCTGCCCACGGTCTCGATCGTACCCTGGACGATCCACAGAAAGCCGCCATGAAGGGCTGGTCGGCCGGTTCCGTCGATCAGCCAGCCTGACCGGACCAGGAACTTATCGGTCATGGAAGGGTCGCCTTCTTGCTCCTTGACAGCGCGTCTGTCGCTTTCGTCCGGGCCGGCCGAACCCATGGGCCGTCTTACTTGCCCATGGCCAGTGCCGCCAGAATCCGCACTCCCCTGGCCATTTCATCCGTCACAGGAATCCCGCGGCTTTCCAGGCTCCGGCTGACGGCAGGCATCCGGGTCGCGTCTCCCAAGAGCCAGACGACCAGCGGCTTCCTGTGCTTTCGAACCATCTCGGCCATGTGGTCGTAATCGAACAGAGGGATCTCGACCGGGGGAATGAACAGGTGAGCGTAGACGGCGTCGACCGTCTGATCTTCCAGGACGGCCTCGATCGTGGTCCGAAAAGTCTCGGTGTGGCCGTGCTTTTCGAAGGCCGGGTAGAGGTCCACGGGGTTGGCGGGCTCCATCCAGTCCGGGAACACGTTGCGCAGAATGTTGAGGGTTCGGGGCTCGAGGCTGGCGAGTTCCATGTCGAGGTCCGCGATGTCGTCAGAGCTCACCACGCCGCCGCCGCCCGAAAAGGTGAGGACGGCCACGCGGGCCTTGGTCCTTCGGCTGAGAGGGGACAGGGCAAGACTGCGGGCGACGTCAAGAAGTTCCGACATCGCGTACACCCGGATCACGCCGGCCTGGCGAAGAGCCGCGTCGAGGACCCGGTCGTCCTGGGCAAGAGCCGCCGTGTGCGAGCGGGCGGCCCGGGCCCCAAGGGCGGATCGGCCTCCTTTGAGCATGACGATCGGCTTGGGGCTGGACCGGGCCAGGTCAAAGAACCTGCGGCCCTTGGGCAGGGATTCCGTGTAAATGGCGATGACGCCCGTGTCCGGATCGTCGAGAAAAAACTCGAGCAGGTCCACCTCGTCCACGTCCAACTTGTTCCCGATCGAGCAGACCTTGGCGAGGCCGAAGGGCGTTCGGGTGAGCATGTGGGCGAGGAATCCTGCCGAGAGCATGCCGCTCTGCACCACGAGGGAGACCGTGCCGGGAACGAATCTGCCCTGCCAGAGCAAGGGGTTCATGAAGGACAGCACTTTGCCTTTGGGCACGTTGATGGCCCCCATGCAGTTGGGACCCCAAAGCCGCATGCCGGCCCTGCGGGCGATGGCGAGGCATCTTTCCTCGAGTTCTTTGCCGGCTGGGCCCGCCTCGGCAAAACCGGCCGACTCGATGATCACACGCCGGATGCCCTTGCGGGCGCAATCCTCCAGGGCGCGCGGCACGTCCCGGGCTGGGATGAAGATCACGGCGAGGTCCACGTCCGTGGCGATATCGAGCACGCTCCGGTGGCAGCGAACGCCCTCGATCTCGTCGGTCCGGGGGTTCACCGGAAAGAACCGGTCGCCGAAAGAGATCCGGAGGTTCTGGAACAGGTGGTGGCCCGGCCTCATGGCTTTGCCCGAAGCCCCAAGGAGGGCCACCGTGTGGGGGTCGAAGAAGAGGTTCATTTTGCCTTTTCCTTTTGGCTCTACTATGTTCCATTTTTCTTCGATACCGTCAACTGACCCTTCTCCCTTTGGCATGGGCTGGCTGCATGAGAAGGAGACGCTTTTTTTACGGCTGGCGCGTGGTGGCCGTTGCCTTTGTAACCAACTTCATGGCCACGGGCTCGGGCTTCTACGTCTTCAACGCCCTCATGAACCCCTTGTGCGAGCAGAGAGGCTGGACCCGGACCGAGCTCAACGCGGCCCCCGCGATCGCGCTCGTGCTTGGGATCCTCACGACGCCTCTTTTCGGAACCCTCGCCGTCCGGCTGGGCCCGAGGATTCTCATGACGGCCGGAGCCCTGGTCAGCGGCTTTTCCTTTTGCTTGATGGGCGCCGCGGCACGGATCGGCCCCTTCTACGTTCTGTTCGGGCTTTTGTCCTTTGGCAACGCCGCCATGAGCGGGATCGTGGCCAACACGGCCGTCTCCAACTGGTTCGAGCGCAAACGGGGCAAGGCGCTCGGGCTCGCCACGGCAGGGATCTCTCTGTCAGGCGCGGTCCTTCCCTACCTGGGTATGCGGATCCTCGAATGGGCAAGCCTCGCCTGGGTGTTTGTCTGGATCGGCGCGTGGATTGTGGCGGTTTCGCCCCTGGCGTGGCTGGTGGTGAGGGACCGACCCGAGAGCCTGGGGCTGGCGCCAGACGGAGAGAGCGACACGGAGTCGGCTTCGAGCCGGAACAGGGCGATCCCGCCTGGATGCCCTGCCGAGGAGGCGGCTTCGGTGGGGCTCGTGCTGCCCGAAAGCGGCGGCAGGCCTTTTGTCTGGAGCCCGTCCCGGGTGATCCGCACCGAAGCGTTCTGGAAGGTGGGGTTCGCCTACGCCCTTGTGATGATGGGCGTGGCCGGCGTCATGTTCCAGCTCGCCCCCCGATTCATCGATCTCGGCTACGACCGCAAGACCGCCATGCTTCTCATTTCGGCCGCCGCTCTGGCCGGCACGGCCGGCAAGGCGGCCTGGGGGATCCTCTGCGATTGGTTCGATCCAAGGCGCGTGGTGGCCGCTCTGATGGCCATGAACAGCCTGGGTTTGGGGCTGGCTCTGCTTCCGGGATCGCCCCTGGTTGTGTCCCTCTTCGTGGGGATTTACGGCTTTGCCATGGGCGGCGTCATGTCGACTTTCCCCATTCTGGTCGCGGATCTGTTCGGCCGGGATTCCTTCGCCCAAGTGGCCCGGTTCCTGGGCCTGTTCTTGTTCCTGAACGCCGCAGGCTACCTCGTCATGGGACAAAGCTTCGACCGAACCGGCTCCTACGACGCTGCCTACGGCCTTTTCGTCGTCCTGGACCTGGCAGCCGCGGTCTTGATCCTTTCAGTGAAACGGCCCTGACAGGCTCTGGTTTCTTGCGGCTTTTCTATTCTTTCTTCTTCAAAGCCTTTTCCAGGGCGTCCCGAAGCGTGTTGAAGCCGGCCGAACCATCCGTCCTTTTGCTGTGGCCGTCCTGGACGCGAGCCGGTTCGGCCCCTGCCTCGAGACCGGACACGGAATCCGCGTAGACCTCTCGGCTGTGCTCGTCCTCGTGGCAATAGACGCAAAGATTCTCCCAGTTGCTTCCGTCCGGAGGGTTGTTGTGGTGGTTGCCGTCCTTGTGGTGCACAGTAAGGAGTCTGAGGTCCTTTCCAGAGAACTCGCGGCCGCACTTGGCGCAGAAATTCCCGTGGATTTCGATGGAGCGCTTCCGGTATTCCTCTAGGTAAGGCCGGTCTTTCCTCTCCTGCTCCTTCAGGCGTTTTACGAAATCCGATAGAGAGGAAGAATCCTCTGAAGACTTTGGCTTGGCCGTGGACGACCCGGTTCCTCCCTTGAGGCTCGGTCCAAAGGTCCTCTTGCCCATGGCTCCCCTCCACGCGGGAATGATCAAGGCCTTCTTTCGAAAAACGTACAGATCCGGCCAGGCCTTTTCAACCGGATTTGCCCGGACCGGATCGGGAGATCCTCGCGTACCAGTCCATCTGCCGCAGGATTCCCCTTAAGATGCTGACCTCCCGCGACTCGAGTCCGATCCTTCCGAAGATCCTGCGGAGCACCCGCAGGATCCGGTCCGGGTTGCTCTCGTGGAGAAAGCCGATCCTAAGGAGCACTTCGCGGCCGTGCCGGTACAGGGCCTCGAGTTCCTCGGAAGATGCCGGAACGGTCTTGCGGGGCTGCATCGGCGCGGCGGCGGCCGCGTCGGCTCTTCTATCCTTCAAGTATTCGTAGCAGACTAGGAGCACAGCCTGGGCCACGTTCAGAGAGGGATGCTCAGGGGCGGTCGGAATGGTGACCAGAAGATTGCACAGGTCGAGTTCTTCGTTGGTCAAACCTCTGTCCTCGCGGCCGAACACGATGCCCAGCCGAGCCTCGGCTGGGTAAGTGTGCAGGTGCCGGACCAGCCCCTGGGGGTCGAGCCTTCGGATCCGGCCTTTGCCGGTTCGGGCCGTAAGGCCGGCCGTTACATGCAGGTCCGCCACGGCCTCGGCAAGGCTCTGGAAGACCTCGGCGCTCTCCAGGACGTCCAGCGCTCCGGAGGCCATCCGGCGGGCCTCGGCAGAGAAGGGGTCTGTGGGGTTGACGAGGCGGAGCCGACGGAAACCCATGTTTTTCATGGCCCGGGCCGCAGACCCGATGTTGCCCGGGTGCAGGGGCTCCACCAGGATAATCGAAGTGGCATCTGGTTCGATCATGGACTGCCTTTGTTGACCGCCTGTCTTGCTTTGTCGGACCGGACTCGACCACGGCCCCTTCCTCAGTCCAGGGGGTCTATGCTAAGCAAGAAAGAAGGGAAAGGAAAGAACAAGGAGGGGGAACTCGCAGCGCAGGGAGGTGCGGCAATGGAAAAGATCGAGCGAAGCGATCTTCTGCTTGTCATTGACGTTCAGAACGATTTCTGCCCCGGAGGGGCCCTGCCGGTTCCGGACGGGGGGGCTGTGGTGCCCGTGATCAACCGGGTGATCGGACTTTTCCCGGCGGCGGGCGCCACCCAGGACTGGCATCCGGCGGGGCATTTTTCGTTCGCGAGCTCCCATCCGGGAAAGAAGCCCTTCGAGACGATCCCCTGGCACGGCCAGGAACAGGTCCTCTGGCCGGATCACTGCCTTCAGGGTTCGGCCGGGGCGGATCTTCACCCGGAGCTCGAAGCCCGTCCCCTGCGCTTTCTCCTGAGAAAGGGGACGCGCAGGGACGTGGACTCCTACTCAGGGTTTCTTGAAAACGACCATAGGACCTCGACCGGACTCAAGGGGCTGCTCCAGGAACTCGGCGTGCGGCGGATCTTTGTGGCCGGCCTGGCCACAGACTACTGCGTGCGGGCCACGGTCCTGGACGGCCTGGAAGCCGGCTTCCGGGTCGCCGTGCTCGTGGATGCGTGCCGGGGCGTGGATGTGCCCGCTGGGAGCGTGAAGAAGGCCCTCGAAGAAATGCGCTCCCGCGGCGCCCTTCTCCTGGAGACTCGAGACCTCTCGGCGGGCTGAGAAAACGGCCGGCCGGGTCAAAAAAGGATTTGCAAAATCCTTTTGGCCTGACTACGATCCATAAAGCGCCCTCTGTTAGAGGTACTGAGCCACGCACCCGAGGAGGTTCCAGGATGGACTTGCGGGCTGGGGATCGAGAAGGCTGCGGGCAGGTTCGCTCGCCAGAGGCAGACCTCGGACGATCTCTGGCCGATGCGGTTGGGGAAGCCTTCGTCACGTCCGATCCCGAGGATCTCGGAAGGTACTTCGACCAGGGCCTGCCGCAAGGGACGAAGCTCTTTGCGGTCAAGCCTTCTGAAAACCGCCAGGTCCAGGAGATCCTGAGGATCGCTTCCCGCTCCGGCGTGGCTGTCCACACCGCGACCGATCGCTACGCAAGGACTGCCCAGGTGGAGGGCGTGGGCATCCTCGTCGATTTCAGCCGGATGAAGGCCATTGAGAAAATCGACAAAAGGAACCTTCTCGCTCACGTCCAGAGAGGTGTGACCTTCGCGCAGCTCCAGGAAGCTCTGGACGGCGAAAATCTCAAGATCGCCACTCCCCTGGCCGCGACTTCGGATTCGGTTCTCTGTAATTACGTCAATCGGTCTCCGTTGAAGAAAGCCACCCTCTATCCGGAAGTGCACGTCTACACGATGCAGGTCGTTTTGGCCGACGGCAGGCTTCACAGGACCGGCAGTCACGCCTTGAACGAAGAGGGCGCGGATCTGCGGGAGGACGGAGGGCCGAGCTTGAGCCGATGGTACTTCGGCTCGGACGACATTTTCGGCATCGTGACCCGGGCCACCATCTGGCTTTACCCGAAGGCCGAATGCCGGGACGCACTGGTTTTCGGTTTCGACAGCCTGCCGGATCTGGTTCGGGCCCTGCGGAATCTTCCCAGAACCGAACTGGGCTGGGAGTACCTGGGCTCCGACAAGAGGTTCCTGTCTCACCTGGTCGGCGCCGACGGCCGCGATCTGCCCGCCTGGGCGTTGATCGTGGGATTCGACGGCAGGGAAAAGCTCGTGGCCTATCAGCGCGAGAGGCTTACGGGTCTGGCCCGCGCCATGGGCGGCCAGCCCGTGGAGGGCCTGCGGGCTCCGTTGCGGGATCTTCTGGACGAGGTCTGGTATCAGGCCTCGCCCCTCCACACGGGCTTTTACGGAACGAGCGCACGGGTTCCTGAATTTGACGCGGTCGTGCAGCAACACCTGCAGAAAGCGGGCCTTTCGCCGGACGCGGCCGGACGGTGCCTGCTCGCCATCGACCGGGGCCGATGTCTCTACGTCCAGTACGACTTTTTTTGCGACGGCCTGCCCGCGGCCGGATTCCTGGGCCCTCTCGAAAAGGATCTGTGCGGCCGAGGCGCTTTCTTCGATCGGCCCCAAGGGGAGCTTGCGGATTTTGTCCTGGACCGCGTGCCGAACCTTCGGGCTCACATTCGGACCGTGAAGAGCGTGCTGGATCCACAAGGCATTCTGAACCCGGGCCGTTACGTCCGCAGGCAGGACCCCTGCCATGCGCCTCCAGCCGGGGAGACCGCTGTCGAAGGCCCGGTCGACGTCCAGGAGAGCGACGTCCGTTCGGTCGAGGAGCTCCTGCGGGAGGCTGTCGGCCAAGAGTGGGTCAGTTCGAACCCGGCCGACCTTTCCGCCTACGGCCGCGACTTCACGATCTTCTCCGGAGAGAGGCCGAACCTGGTGGTGCTTCCGGCCACGACCGAGGAAGTCCAAAAGATTCTGCGCATCGCCTATGAGCACGGGATGCCCGTTGTGCCGCTGACCACGGGCTTCAACCACGGCGGTCTGACCATTCCGAGAAAAGGCGGGATTCTGGTCGATCTCAAGAGAATGAACCGTCTCGTGGAGATCGACGAGGAGACGCTCACCGCGACGTTCGAGCCGGGCGTGCGGATGCGGTCCCTGTATTTCGAATGCAACAAGGTGCGCACTTTCGCCGGTCTCAGGCTCAAGCCGATTCTGCCCCTCACGCTGGCGAGTATTTCTCTGTTGAGCAATTACGTCTCCAGAGGCGGTCCGGGTTCTGCGGTCAAGTACGGAGGCGGTCCGGACCTCACCGTGGCCATGACCTGGGTGCTTCCCAACGGCGAAATCCTCAGGACCGGTCCGTCCTCGGTGCCTGAGGTGCGAAACCTCGGTCTCACCTGGGGGCCGGGCCCGGACATGGCCGGAATGTTCTTCAACGCTGACGGAGCATTCGGGATCTGCACCCGGATCACGGTGAAACTCTACCCCGAGATGCCCTCGGAGAAGATGATCCACACGGCCGTCTTTCAGGAGGACCCGGCTGCTTGCGAGGCGGTCTGCAACACGATTTACGATTTGGCGCAGCAGAACCTGGTCGAATTTCTCTACAAGAGTCATCCTGGGGTGGGGTGCGTGACGATCGCCGGAGCCGTGGGAGGCAGCCCGCAGGACTATCTCGCCATGGCGTCGCGGCATCCTTTGGCGGTGATCGTGACCGGGTTTGACGAGGACGAGACCGAAATTCGGGCCGGCCTTGTCCGGGAGATCCTGGAGCGGCACCAGGTGCTCGAAGTGGACCCGAGTCTGTTCGGACCCATGTTCGCCGAGCTCATCACAACGGATCCCACCAAGATGAGCGTGGGCGTCAAAGGGAACTTCGTGGGCGCTTACAGAGGGGCCTTCCAGTGGCAGGCCGGGTACGTTCGGGTGGAGCAGGTTCCGCAGATCAACGAAGCCTACAAGAAGCTCGTCCGCAAGTATTGGAAGACCTCGGACGCGAAGGCCACGATCGAGGCGTCCCTGACCGGAACGGATATTCAGGGGCCGCTCCCTTATGCCCGGGTGGGGACCGTGGAGTTCGACTACTGGTGGGACCAGGGGAATCCGGAGTCCGTGAAGCGGGCGGCTGCCATGATCCGCAAGACCACGGAGATGATGTTCCGCAGAGGCATCCTGCCCATTCGGAATATGTTCGGGTTCGGAGAAATGCTGCTCCCCCGGCTCGAGGTCTACGCCGACATCCTCAAGAAGGTCCGGGCCGCCTTCGACCCGGCCAATCTCATGCATCCGGATGTGCTGCCTGTCACCGAGGACTATGTATGATCGAGGCCCGTTCCGGCAGGCGGGCCCAAAACCGCAGAAAGGAGGTTTCCCATGGCTCGGAACGCAAAGGTCGCCAGGAACATTCAGCCTCTCATGGAATACCGGAACATGGCTTGGAAGTGCTGGAAATGCGGTTTCTGCCGGATGAGTCACCCGGACATGGTGTTCAGCCACAAATACTCGGACAACTGCCCCAGGGGAACCCGCTACCGGTTCGAATCCTTTTACGGGGCCGGCACCCAGGAGCTTGTTCGGGCTTTGACGTGCGATCCGCCCGAGCTGGACATCACGGACCCGGCCACGGCCGAGCGGATCCAGAAGATCGTCTACACGTGCCCGCAGTGCGGAGCCTGCCAGGTGAACTGCAATCCCACGAAGTTTCTCGAGCCGGCCAACGCATCGATCGCGCTCCGGCAATGGCTCGTCAAACAGGGACTGGGGCCCCTGCCGGAGCACAATCCCCTGGTCAAGAGCATTCTCAATTACGACAACCCCTGGATGCAGCCCCGGGCGGCCCGGGAGAAATGGGCGAAGAAGAGAAAGGTCAAGGATGCGGCAAAGGAGAAGGTGGAAGTCCTGTACTATCCAGGCTGCACGGCGTCCTACGACCCGGTCATCCAGCCTGTGGCGGGCTGGGTCACGGAAGTTCTGGCCGCCGCCGGCGTGGACTTCGGCATTCTGGGCCGGAACGAGGTCTGCTGCGGCTCCACGGTCCTGAGAGTCGGAGACGTGGAGTCGTTCCGCAAGATCCGCGCCAAGAATTTGGAATCCCTGAACAGTACGTCGGCCAAGGTGATCGTCACCGCCTGTGCCGGCTGCTTCAGCACGCTGACCCACGAGTATGCCGAGCAGCTCAACGCCAAGGTCAAACATATCGTGGAATTCGTGGACGAACTCGTGCAGGAAGGAAAGCTCAAGTTCACGAAGAATCTCGACATGGAAGTGACGTATCACGACCCCTGTCATGTGGGTCGCTACTGCGAGGTGTATGAACCACCCCGGAACATCTTGAAAGCCCTGCCCGGCGTCACCCTGAAGGAGATGGAGCGGATCCGGGAGTGGAGCTGGTGCTGCGGCGCCGGCGGCGGGTGCCGGACGGCGTTTCCCGAGGACATCGCGGGGTTCGCGGCCGAAAAGCGCTTGGAAGAGGCTTACGATACCGGGGCGCGCACCCTCGTGACGGCCTGTCCCTTCTGCGAGCAAAACCTCGGGGAGAACGCCAAGAGGACCTACGACCGGTTCGGAATCGAAGTGAAAGACATCCTCGAACTCGTCCACCGCGCCCTGTGAGGGACGGCGAGGCGTCGCAGGAGGCGCTTTCCCCGTCCGCTCATTCCAGCGCGGACGCCCCTGTCTGCTGGATTCCCCCCTTCGAGAGCAGGAAGGGCAGGGGAATCCCGATCAGGGCGAGAAAGCCCAGGAACCGGAAAGCGTCCACAAAGGCCAGAAGCGCCGACTGTTGGAGAAGGAGCCGGTACAGGGTGGCGGGCGCTCCTTGCGCAGCCATCCAGGCGTCGCCCTGAAGAGAGAAAAAGGTCTGGAGCCTGTAAAGGCCGTATTGGAACACCGGGTTGGTGGAGGTGAGGTGAGCCGCCAGCACGGACTGGTGGGCCTGGGCGTGTCGGGAGATCAGGGTGGTCAGGGCCGCGATTCCGAAGCTCCCGCCGAGATTGCGCATGAGGTTGTAGAGGCCGGTGGCGGTGCCGATTTCCGCGTTTGGCAGACTCGCCACGGTCAGCGTGGTCAGGGGCACGAAGATGAAGCCCAGGGCCAGCCCGATCGTGGCGTTGGGCCACACGACGCTCCAGACCGAAATCTCCAGATTGATCCTGCCAAGTTCGAACCCTGCCCAGGCCAGGAGCAGGAAGCCTGCCGAGATGAGATAGCGGCCGTCCATCCGTGAGACGAGCCGGCCCGCGATGGTCATGGAGACCGCGGCGCCCAAGCCGCGCGGGCTCACGGCCAGGCCGCTCCGGAAAGCCGTGTATCCCATGAGCTCTTCGAGAAACAGGGGCAGGAGAACCAGGGCGCTGAAGAGAATCAGCCCGTACGTGGTGACCAGAAAAATGCCCAGAGAAAAGTTGCGGTCCCGAAACACGCGCAGGTCTACCACGGGCTCGCGGGCACGCGTTTCCCAAAGGAGGAAGGCGAGGAGGCTTACCGCCGAAAGAGCCGTGAACCATCGGATCCACAAGGCTGAGAACCAGTCGTCCTGCTGTCCCTTGTCCAGGATCACCTGAAGGGCGCCCAGCCCGACGGCCATGAGGCCGAATCCCAGGGCGTCGATGCTTCCAGGAGGCGCCTTTTGCGCGTAAGGCGGATCTTCGATGAAAAGATGGACCAGGAAAACCGCCAGAACGCCCAGCGGCACGTTGATATAGAAAATCCAGCGCCAGGAATAGTTGTCGGTGATCCAACCGCCCAGGGTGGGTCCTACGACCGGAGCGACCACGACTCCGAGGCCGAAGGCCGCCATGGCCTCGCCGCGCTCTTCCCGAGGAAAGCTTTCCAGGAGTACGGCCTGGCTTGTAGGCAGAAGCAGGCCGCCGCTGGCGCCCTGGATCACGCGGGCCGCGATGAGCATGGCGAGCGAATGGGCGGCCCCGGAAGCCGCGGACGAGAGCGTGAACAGCAGGACGCTCCAGACGAGCAGGCGCTTGCGGCCGACGAGTCTTGCCGTCCAGTGGGTGGAGGGAAGAACGATCGCGTTGGCCACGAGGTAGCTCGTGAGCATCCAGGTGGCTTCGTGGGTGCTCGCCGAAAGGGTGCCCGCCACGTACGGCAGAGAAACGTTCGCGACCGAAGTGTCCAGAACCACCATGAACGTGGGCAGAACCACTGTGAGCGCCACTGCGCGAGGGTCGTGGGAAGGCCGCCACGGCTCCTCGGTCTGCGGGAATCGGCTTGGGGATTCGCGTTCCATGTCTCCGGGTGCCTTTCGAGTCCGCCCAAGAGATCTTCGCAAGCAGCACAGGAGCAGGAGACTTCAGACCGGTCTGGCTTTCCTTTTATCGAAAGCCCTCTGAAAGATGCAAGGGGTCGTTTCTCCTCTCTCCAGGGCTTGCTTTTGAGGGTTGGATCGCCGAAGCTATGCGCTGTCTCGGCCGGCCCGGCTTCGGGGTCGCTGTCGCAACGCACTCAGGGGGAAGGAAAAGTCGCCATGGAAAGCGCACCAGGGGCGCCAGCCCGAGGAAGCGGTACGGGCAGAGGGCTGCGTTTGATCGTTCTTCTGGGGGTCGTGAGCCTTTTTGCGGACATGACCTACGAATCCGCCAGAAGCCTCACAGGCCCCTACCTGGCGATCCTGGGAGCGAGCGCAGCCGCGGTCGGGATTGTGGCTGGATTCGGAGAGCTGGTGGGATATGGACTGCGGCTCGTCTCCGGGTGGATCGCTGACCGGACCCGAAGCTACTGGACCGTGACGATCGCGGGGTACGCGATCAATCTTCTGGCTGTTCCGGCTCTGGCGCTCGCGAACCGGTGGGAATGGGCCGCGGTCCTGATCATCCTGGAGCGCCTCGGCAAGGCCATCCGGGCTCCGGCCCGGGACGCTCTGCTCGCCCACGCTTCGTCTCAAGTGGGAAGGGGCGTCGGGTTCGCTCTGCACGAGGCCATGGACCAGGTGGGCGCCATGGCCGGGCCGGTGCTCGTCACGCTGGTTCTGGCCTGGAAGGGGAGCTATCCGTTTGCCTTTGCGGTGCTGGCTGTCCCCGCGGCCCTCGCCCTGGCCGCACTGGTTGCGGCCCGCCTGATTTACCCGAGGCCGAGGGAGCTCGAGACAGGGGCGGGCGACCTAGGGCCGGCCGCCGACCGCTCCTTTCCGGTCTCGTTCTGGCTGTACCTGACCGCAATAGGCCTTGTGGCTGCCGCATACGCGGATTTCCCCTTGATCGCTTTCCACCTCAAATCCAGGGCTCTTGTCGAAGACCGGTGGATCCCGCTCTTTTACGCCGGCGCCATGGGCGTGGACGCCCTTGCCGCTCTGCTTTTCGGTTGGTGGTACGACCGCAAGGGGATTGTGGCCGTTGCCGGTGCCGTGCTCCTGTCGGCTGGCTTTGCCCCTCTGGTTTTTTCCTCTCATGTTTCTTGGGTGGTCGCCGGCATGGTCCTCTGGGGAATCGGCATGGGAGCCCAGGAGTCCATTGCGCGGGCGGCTGTGGCGGGCCTGGTTTCCGTGGACCGGAGGGCCACCGGCTACGGAGTCTTCAATACGGGCTTTGGGATCGCGTGGTTCGCGGGCAGCGCTTTCATGGGCATCCTGTACGGGCGGAACCCGGCTGCTCTGGTGGCCTTTTCTGTTTTGGCTCAGCTCGTGAGCCTGCCTGTCCTTTACGCGGTGCACAGACAGGTCTCGGTCCGCGGATGAACCTGTCCGAGCGGCCTGGAAGGCCTTTAGAGAGCCTTTACGGTCATGCCGCCATCGATGACCAGCACGTTGCCGGTGATGAAGGAGGACTCCTCGGAGGCGAAAAACACCACGGCCCCTGCCACGTCTTCCGGCCTACCCAGCCTGCGCATCGGGATGCCCTTGAGCATCTTCTGCCGGAAGTGTTCGTCGGCAAAAAGGGGCTCGAGCATATCGGTGCGGATCGGTCCGGGACACAGGGCGTTGACCGTAATGCCGTGCCGGGCCAGCTCCACGGCGTTGGCCCGGGTGACGCCGATGACCCCGGCCTTGCTGGAGCTGTAGACCGGAAGGAGGCCGGACCCGCGGATGCCCTCCACGGAGGAGATGTTCACGATCCTTCCGCGGCCGCTCTTCTTGAGGTGCGGGACCGCGGCCCGGGTGACCCGGATGACGCCTACGAGGTTGACCGCAAGGACGCGCTCGATGTCCTCGTCCCGCACGTCTTCGATGAAGGCCGCCGAAGAGACGCCGGCATTGTTCACGAGCACGTCCAGGCCGGCGTAAGCGTGTACGGTCTCTGCCACCATGCGGTCCACGTCCTGCTGCAGGCTTACGTCTGCCCGGAGCCCCAGGGCCTCACCGCCTGCGTCTCGGATCCGCGCTGCGGTCTCCTGGGCGCGACTTTCGTCGATGTCGGCTGCCGCCACGCGGCAGCCGGCCCGGGCCAGCCTGAGAGCGATCGCGCGACCGATTCCGCGTCCGGCCCCGGTCACGAGGGCCCGCACGCCTTGCAGCGAAATCATGAGAAACCCTCCTTGGTCGGTTCTCTTCAAAATCGCCCCGTTCCTCTGGTCAGGCCCGAGGCGCCTGCCCTTTGCCGGTCGTTTGTCTTGGCGGATCATACCTGATAAAAAACATGCTGCCAAAACCGCAGGTCCGTAGGGATGCCCCCAGGATCTGCCTGAGATGGCCGGAACTTGCGGGACACGGGCGCTCGGATTCGTCCTTCGTCCCACCTGGGTCGGTCGGACCGCCGGATGGATTCGAACATGGGACGGCCGCACGGCGATGACAGGAACTCCGGTCCGGCTGCAAGTCCGGATCTTGTGGTATTCGACTTGGACGGCACCCTCGTGGACAGCCGCCTGGACATCGCGGCTTCGGTCAACGAGGCGCTTCGGGCGGCAGGGGCTCCGGCGGTTCCGGCCGAGGCGGTCTTCCCGCTCATCGGAGAACCCCTCGCCCAGATCCTCGATCACCTGCTGCCTCCGAAGCTCAAGGACCGGGTCCCTCTGGCTGTCGAGGCTTACAAGGCCCACTACTTCGAGCACTGTTTCGACCAGAGCCGCCTGTACCCAGGCGTGAAAGAATGTCTGGAGCGGATGAAGGGGCTCTGTCTGGCCGTGGCCACGACGAAGATGACCTACATGGCTGTCCGGCTTGTGGAAGCGGCCGGCCTGGCTCCCTATTTCGCCCTGGTCCAGGGAAGCGAGGGCATTCCCTACAAGCCTGACCCGGAGGTGCTTAGGATCGTTCTTCGCAAGACGGGCAAGCGCGCAGACCGCAGTTGGATGGTGGGCGACACGGTCTACGACATCCAGGCCGGCAGAGCGGCCGGCATGAGGACCTGCGCGGTCACCTATGGAATCGGGTCTGCGGCGGCGCTCGAGCGCGAGGGCCCGGACCTTTTGGTCGGATCCCTTGTCGACTTGCCCGAACGTATCGGATTGCCCTTTCCGGAAAGGAGTCTCCCATGATCTACGACAACAAACCCTGGCTGAAATCCTACGACCCCGAAGTTCGGGCGGAAATCGATATTCCCGACTGCTCTGTTGCGGACGCGGTGCTGGAATCCTGCCGGGAGTTCGCCTCCCTGCCGGCTTGCCACTTCTTGGGGACCACGCTCACTTTTCAGGAACTGGCCGATCTGGCCGGCCGGTTCGCGTCGGGCCTTCGGGAAAGGGGGCTCGAGCCGGGAGACGTTGTGGCGCTGCATCTTCCGAACATCCCCCAATACCTGATCGCGGTCCTGGGGATCCTGAGGGCGGGCTGCGTGGTCTCCGGGCTGTCTCCGCTGCTTGTGCCCGATGAAATCGTCTACCAGTTGAACGACTCCAGGGCGCGCGTGCTCGTGACTCTGGACGCCCTGGTCGATGCGAAAATCGCGCCCGTGGCGGAGCGCTTCTCCACTGTGGAGGCCGTGATTGTTACGGGCTTGTTCGACTTTGCGGGTGCTCAAGCCGCCGCTCCTTCTTCGGATCGCTTGGCGGGTCGGCCCATGATGTCGTTTCTGGATTTCCTCCAATGTTCCAAGAGACTTTCGGAGGATGTGGTCCGAAAAGCAGAGGACCTGTGTTTCCTCCAGTACACGGGCGGGACAACGGGACCGCCCAAGGGGGCCATGCTCACCCACCGGAACATCGTGGCCAATATCAGCCAGTACGAACACTGGATGCAGCTCGAGCGGGGCCGGGAAAGGATCCTGTCGGGCTTTCCGATGTTTCATCAAGCTGGCCTTTTCATCGCCGTAAGCGCCCTGGCCTGGGCCACGGCCCAAATTCTCGTGCCCGATCCGAGGAACCTCGATCACATCGTGCAGGAATTCCGGCAGCACAAGCCGACCCTGATGAGCAACGTGCCTTCCCTGTATCTCATGCTCCTGGGACACGAGCCTTTTCGGCAACTCGATTTTTCCCAGGTGAAGTTCTGCATGTCGGGTGCGGCACCCTTTCCGGTGGACAAGATCCAGGCCCTGGAATCGGTCGTGGGCGCGGGGAAAATCATCGAAGTCTGGGGCATGACCGAGACGAGCCCCCTGGTCACGGTGAACCCCCGCAAAGGGACCAAGAAGCCGGGCTCGGTGGGCCTTCCCCTGCCGAGCACGCGACTGAGGATCGTGGACCTCAAGGACGGCAGGACGCAGGTTCCGCTGGGGGCGGAGGGCGAACTCATCGCGAGCGGACCTCAGGTGATGAAAGGCTACTGGATGCGGCCCGAAGAGACCCGGGGCGCCCTGCGGGAACACGACGGCGCGATCTGGATGCACACTGGCGACGTGGGCATCATGGACGGGGACGGGTACGTCTACGTGGTGGACCGGGCCAAAGACATGATCATCGTGGGCGGCTACAAAGTGTTTTCCTCCGAGGTGGAGGACAAGTTTTACAAACATCCTGCCGTGGGTATGTGCGCCCTGGTGGGCCTTCCGAACCCGGAGCGGCCCGACAGCGAGATCGTCAAGCTCGTCGTGCAGAAAAGCGCCGCTTACCGGGACGTCCCGGATTCGGAGGTCGAGGCCGAACTGAAGGCCTTTGCCCGCGAAACGTTCGCGCCCTATAAGGTGCCCAAGATCTACGAGTTCGTGGAAGCGATCCCCCTGACCTCGGTGGGCAAGGTGAACAAGAAGGTGCTGCGCGTTAGGCGCCCTGGATCAAGCTGACCGATTGCCGCGGACCGGGTTGGCCGCGGCCTTGAGCAAGGTTGAGCAAGGGGTCAGTCCTTCATTTTACGGATAGCGGATAGCGGCCGCCGGGGGATATTGGCAGCCGGCGAATCCGGCATCTTCTGGTGGGCCACGCTCCGTCGTGGCCGCTTCTTCTGATGGAGGGCTATGCTCTGTCATGGCCCCCAAAAACGCATCCGTTGATTCTCAAGGATCAGGTCTCGGCCTCGCCCTTTACGGACGCGACGGAGCGCGTCCCTCCATGGGATTTCCACGGAGGGCCACTTGGCTCGTGGCGGCTGGGGAGGGTACGGTGATGGCAGATGCGAAGCTGCACCCCCCCCTCCGAAGCGCGTGGTGGAGGCTACCCCCCACGCTTCTTTAGAATGATTTTTTTTCCTTGACAAAAGATAAGAAGAGTTTGTAATTTTCACGAGCGAACCGGGGCTCGAGATCAGCGTCCAAGCACATGTTACAAAAGAGAAATATTGTTATTACTTGGCAAACATTGCATGCTCTACTTCGAATTTGCCAAGCGGAAAGAGGTGCCTCTTACACCAGGAGTGGGTTGATCTCCCGGCGAGGACCGAAATGGCTCCCAGTCAGGTAGTCATTCGGAAGCCTGCCCAATACCGATTCCGCCGCAGGGCAGGGAACCCCAATCCCTTTCGGTTCGTTCTCTCGCGAGCACCACCGAATACTCGTTCACGACCATTTTTCGACGACAGTTCACACTCTGGTCCCGAGATCTAAGGTGGAGCGAAGTCCGAACTCCCTGCGAGCGGCAGTAGGGTTCGTGGCTTTCGTTAGAAAGAGACCCGGTGGGGTCGGGAGTGTGCGTATTAATTCGAGCAAGTCATCTCTCTGGCTGGGAAGTAAAACGAAGAGTGGCAAGAAAACGTTAGATAAGCTCCATGTTGCCAGATTGCTGCTCCAATACCACCAGGGGATATGCTGACAGCGTCACGGTGTTGAGGGGAACATAGGTGCCGCCGCCGCTGAAGGGGAGCGTCAGAGCGCACAGAGAGCGGTTATACGGCGTCGCGACCATTCAGTTAATTTACTTTGGAGGGGAAACAATGGCTAAGTACAAACTCGTGAATACCCTGGATATCGGAGACGTTATTGTTCAAACATTGGTCTGGCTTGTCCTCATCATGCTCACATTTGGCTTAGCGTCGCCCTTTTTCTTTTATTATTTCCTGCGGCTGATTATTAACAAGACTGAGATTCATGAGATTTCCGAGGCAAAATAGTCCGAATCACTCTTGTCCAAAATCGGTTTTGGGAAACTGAGGGAGTCTATTTGAAAAAAAGCCTCCTGGGTGGGTACATTTACCAGGCAATCACAAACCCCAGACCAGGAGGCGTTCAGATGGTACGGCGTGATGGCAGCACCTGAGGACGAAGGCGAAGGGCGTGTCCATCTAGTGCTCAATTTCTGAAGTGAGGGACTAACGGTTGTTGGCCGCAGGAGGTTTGCTGACTGGGGGCGCCGTAATGCGGCTTCTGAATCGATCTTGGTGTCTGGCCCCGCGGGCGGCCGGAAGGTTCAGGCGGATGAACTCCGCTGCCCGCTCGGCCCGATCTGAAAAATCCATTTGGAGGAACGGATTGTCCCGCGCCGGATATCTTCCTGATGCGATGGCGTCGCGGATTTTGGAGACCATCCGAACGAGCCCGCTCGGATCATATCCGGCGCGCGCGAGGAGGAGCAGGGCGCCGCGGTCTGCTTCCACCTCGTACGCCTGCAGGCGTGGCTTTTCGATCGCCTCGTAAGCGTCGATGGCGATGGACTCGATTTCATTCAATGTGGGGTCTGCTTCGGGTAGAGGGCCCATTTCTTTTTCGAGTTCCCACTGAGCCAGATCCGTCCGCACGTGAAAGGAACGCTGCCGGATTTCCTCAAGGCCGTGGCCGGCCAAGACGTGCATCATTTCGTGGGCGATCACGGCTGCGAGCTCACTCTCGTCTTGGCACAGAAGCAGCATTCCCTGGGTAAGGAACAGGATTCCGCCCGGGACGGCCATGGCGTAAAGGTCTGAGCCCCTCAAGAGCACGACGCGGAAGGGAAAATCATAGGAGCCGGCCTGTTCGGCTAGAAACGAGCCGACCAGGTTCACGTAGGCCATCTGTCCTCTGTCTTGTGCGAGTCCTCTCTGGATGACCCGCACGGCCAGGGCTGCACCAACGGCCTCTTCGCCCAGGGAAGGCGCATAGGGCTGAAAAAACCGCTGTGCCTCCCCGGAGGGCGGGCTGGGTGTGGTCAGCGGGCCCGCGGAGCGGATCGTTTCCTGCACAAAGGCCAGGTACTCTTCTGGACCGAAGAAAGGCCCCTCGATGGCGTCGAGGGTGCTCAGACTGTCCTCGGTGGCCTTCAGGTACCGCAAGGCGAAGCCCCGGACAGCCGCGGCCACATAAGCGGGGCTCGCCTCCACGGATCCGACCGGCAGCCTGATCTCCTCCAGGATCCCTTGCGTCGAGCCTTCCTTTGGGGTGAAACAGTTTCTGGACATCCAGCCGGTCACGACCTTCGGGCCGTCCCCCTGTTTCTCCCCTGAGGGGACGCGCACCTGGATCCATGGGCCCGGCTCGCCCAGAGTCTCAACATGGCGGCCCGCGGGAAGCACCAGAAGGAGCGGGTAGTAGCTTCCGGGGCCTTCGCGCACATCGTTCCTGGCGCGCTTCGTGACCGCAATGTCTGCCGCACGACCCGAATCGGGCAGAGCGGCCGCAGTTAGGACGAGAGCGAGGCACAAAGCTGAGATCCTCATGGGTATCATTCCTCTTTTCCGTCACTTCTCTTCCTGAGAAATCACGCCGTCCTCCTCTTCGGAAGGCGGATGGCGTGCCAGCTCGGCGCAGCGGTCACGAAAAGTTCGCGACGGGCCGTCCTCCGGGAACCGCGCCACAAGGGTTTCATAGATCCCCAGGGCCTCCTGGAACCTGCGGGCCCGGTACAGGGCAAGGCCCTCATGAAAGCGCTCAAGCAGGCCCAGAGTTTCTGCCGGAACTTCGCCCGAAGCGCCGACCAGCTCGAAACAAAGGATCGTCGCCTGTTTGCCTTTTACCCTGATCTGGTCGAGTTCCCTGACCACGAAACGGTCTCCGATCTCTTTTCGGGTGGACTCGCTGATCAGGATCCGGGTGGAAAAAATCTTGTTCGCACCCTCGAGTCTCGAGGCGACGTTGACCGTGTCCCCAATGGCTGTGTATTCCATGCGGAGGCTCGAACCCACGTTGCCGACCACAACAGGCCCGGAGTGGATGCCGATCCGGGTGAGCAGGGCGAGCCGGGGATCGCCGTCCGAAAGCCAACCAAGCTCCTTCATGGCCCGCTGCACGGCCAAGGCCGCCTCACAGGCATGGGAGGCGTGCTCGCGGTCCGGAACCGGCGCTCCAAAGATCGCCATGATGCCGTCGCCCATGTATTTGTCGACCAGACCTTTCTGGTCCAGGATCTTCTCGGTCGCAACCGAGAAGTAACGGTTGAGCAGGGAGACGACATCGGCGGGTGCCGTTCTCTCGCAGATGGAAGTGAATTCCCGGATGTCGGAGAAGTAGACGGTTGCGAAAACTTCCTCGCCTCCGAGTTCGACGCGGTCTCCCTTGTCGAGAATCTTGGAGACCACCTGGGGACTTACGTACCGGCTGAACAGGGCCCTGATTTTTCGCCGTTCCCGGCCCTCGACGGAATAGCTGAAAAGAGCGCACCCGCCAAAGGCCACGAGCAGGCCGGCCTCTGGAGCGACGAGATCGACCCAAAGATCGCCGAACCGGAACAGAAGCAGGACAGCGGCCAGCCAGCCTGCTCCGGCCAGGCCGGCTGCGGCGAGGATCTTTTCGATGGCTTTCCAGTGGAAAAAGGCGAAGGCGACCAGAAGAGACAAAAGAAACACCATTGTCACCGGTATGAGAGGGGGCACCCTTCTGAGGAAGTGGCCCTGGGCCAGATTGCTCGCCACCGTTGCGTAGATCTCCATGGCCGGATACTTTTCGATGGACGTGAAGGGCGTGGTCCGGTAGTCGAAAAGCCCGGTGGCGCTCGCGCCCACGATCACGATTTTGTCCTCGAACACGGATGAGGGCACGAGAGGCGCTTCGCCCTTTTCGTCTGCAATGGCCGACGCAATCACGGAGGCGATCGAATAGGTGCGGAAACAGCCTCCGGGGCCGCCCCGACCGTACCAGTAAATCAGGAAGCGACCTTTTTCGTCCACCGGGATGCGGTCTGCGCCCACCTGGAGTTCGCCCGACTCCAAGATCCGGATCGTGGTCTCGTCCTTCGCAAGCAGGTGCGCGGCCAGCCCGAGATGGGGGAAAAGGGCTCCCTGGTGGAAGAAAAGGAGAGGAAGCCTCCGGCACACCCCGTCCTGCGGGTCCTCTTCGTAGTTGGCGGCGCCCAGGGCTCTGGCCGAACGCTGGAAAAGGGGGATCGGAAGCTCGGCGCCGCTTTCGTTTCGGCCAAAGTGCTCCGCGGCCTCTTCAGGCAAAAGGACAAAAGGGGATCGGTATTCAAGTGGATTGTCCCGGATGGCAGGGTCGGGTTTCTTGTTCGGGTGGGCCGCCAGGATCACGTTGCCCGCCTGCCGCATGGCCTCGGCGAAAGCACCGTCGGTTTCCTCGGCGTCCGCGTTCACCCGGTCCACGTCCGGATCTGCAAAGAGCATGTCAAAGACGATCACCCGGGCCCGCCCGCGGCTGAGATAACGCACCAGCGCGGCGTATAAGTCCCGGGGCCACTTCCAGACGATGCCGTGCTGTTTGAAAAAGGCGAGGCTTTTGTCGTCGATGGCGACAAGCACCACTTCCGGACTCGCCCTCTCGGGCTGCGCCAGGAGCCGAAACCGGAGATCGAGGGTCTTCACCTCGAGCCACTCGAGGACTCCCCATCGGCTGGCCGGCGCCACCATGGCCGCGCACACCAAAGCCACTGCGAGGATCAGAAGCCTTGCGCGCTTCATTTGGTTGGAACGATCCGGGCGCGGCCCGCCCGCGCCGGTCAGCGCCAGTCCTGATAGAGAGAGATCCTCTCGGAAACGTTCCGCAGATACTGCCGGGTCTCCTCCACCGGTAGGTGCTGCAAGAGAAACTGGTACAAGGCCGCAGGAGCCATCTTGTTGGCCTCGGCAGCGGCTCGGTCCAACAGAGGGGCACCGCAGAGCGCACTGGCTAGATTGCCCGGGCCGGTGTTGTAAGAGGCGATGGCGATATACAGAGCATTCTCGGGGTTGCGCACGGCTCCGAAGTATCGCTCCGAAAGCAGGCGGAGGTAGGCGCACCCGAGTTCGACGTTCTTTTCCGGTTGGTATAGGTAGTCCGCCGAAGGGATACGGTCCTTGCCGTAGACGTACTTGTAGGCGTCTCGCCCGCCGGTTTTGGGCACGACCTGCATGAGGCCATGGGCCGGCACCGGGCTCGTGGCCTTGGGATTGAAGAACGATTCTGTGTGCATGACCGCGAAGACCAGAGGCACGGAAACCGCGAACCTGGTGGAGTTGGCTCTCACGATCTCCAGATACCGGCTGGCCCGGATGCGCAGGTGCTCCGGGACCAGTCTGAACCTGACCTGCGCTTTGACCACGGGGCCCAAGGCCGTCTGGAGCGTCTCCTGCGTTACGGGATTCGAGCGGATCACCTCCCGCGCGAAAGCCTCGCCGTTTTCCGGTGTGACCGTTTTGCCCGAAGCGTCCCGTAGCTGATCCTTAAGAACGGGCTCGGTCAGCAAAGGCTGGGGCGGCCTCTCCGGCTGGCCCGGTCCTGCAGGAGGAAGGGAGTAGTCCCGGTTTTTCCCTTTGTGCGCTACCAGGGCTTGGATCTCCGAGGTAATCCTCTCGCTTGCGGCGGCCGGGTTCCGGTCAGCCTCGGCCCTGGGTAAGAGCACTTCGACCAGCACTTCCCCCTCTTTGAAGTCCACGCGGGTCCTCGCCTTCCGGTCTTCGGAATACTCGACCCAGTCCTTTCGGGTCGAGGCCACGAAGTCGCCCCACATGGCCTCCACGTCCTTTTGGAATGCCTCGAAGGCCGTCTTCTCGAAGTCCCGGTACTCCCGCTCCATGGAGTCTAGATCGCGGAAGAACTCCTCCTCCAAGTCTTCTCTGCCCGCGGCCGTCCCGGCCAAGGATGAGAGCAGGAGCAAGCTCAAGAGGACTGGACCCTTCGTTCCCCTATGCATGGCCTTGGACTCCGCTCAAGGCGCTCCTCCTGGTCCGCTGTCGAGGTTGCCAAAGGCTCTGTCTGCGGATTCCATGACTTGTGACGCCTGCGTCTGCGTGAGGCCCATCTCCTTCATTTTTGCGTCCAATGCCCTCGCGTCCACGACCATCTTGGCCAAAGCGTAAAGCACGTTCTTCTGCGGATCCTCCCAGTGATCCACGATCCGGGCTCCGATGAGCTTCTCTTTTGTGAACTCCCGCAGTACGCTCTCGAAGCGCATGGCCTCGGTTGTCGCCCCGTCCTTGGTGATGCTCTCCTTGTAGCTCTTCAACATCGCCGCAACCCAGGTTTGAAAAACCTTACTGAGTTCCGCTCTGGCCGCTGCATCGGCCACTTCGCGCTGCAAAGCCGGATCCGAAATGCCTGAGGCCAGCCCCACGCCGTAAACCACCCTTTCCTCAACGTCTCCCTTGACCACGATGCTTCCCATGTTCACCCACTGAGGTTTTGCTGGCGCTGCGGGCATTGGGGCTGCAATTGCAGTTGGTGTGGTCTGTTTGGCGGGGGCGCATCCCCACAGGGAAGCTGAGGCGACCCAAACCGCGACCAAGGCCAGAAGTCGCTTCGATCGAGACATGGCAGTCTCCTTTGAATAGAAACCCGTTACTGAAATCCGACCATTGCGGATTCTAGTCTGGACAACCGGCCCAGTCAAGCGAAAAAAATTGTCAAGGGGAACCGAAAATTCCCCATCTGTGGGAATTGAAAATTCCCCACCCCCCTGTTTTTAGGTTGCCGGTTCTTCCACACGGATAAGCCCTGCCTTGAGCTTGTCTTTAAGCCGATAAGAATTGCCCCGGATGTTGATCGTGGTCGCGTGATGGAGCACGCGGTCCAAAATGGCCGTTGCGATCACGCGATCCCCGAAGACCTCTCCCCAGGAGCCAAAGCTCTGGTTGCTGGTCAAGACCATGGGACCTCGTTCGTACCGCCTGCTAATGAGTTGGAAGAACAGATTCGCTCCCTGCCGGTCAATGGGCAGGTAGC
>Ga0209162_1001367_pt1 | contig 24116 bp, 21 predicted proteins | sample YNPNPMetaG_FD_187121 | JGI IMG/M metagenome (GOLD analysis project Ga0209162, IMG submission 187121) | Anoxygenic and chlorotrophic microbial mat microbial communities from Yellowstone National Park, USA - YNP NP MetaG (SPAdes) (version 2) ...
GGCTCCGGGAGCTGCTGGCCGCCGAGAGGGGGGCGCTGGACGGGATCTACGTCTGCCCGCACGCTCCTGAGGAAGACTGCCCTTGCCGGAAGCCGCGGACGGGCCTGGTGGAGCAGGCGGCGCGTGAGCTGGAGATCGACCTGTCCGGCTCTTGGGTGGTGGGCGACAAGGCGGCCGATGTCGAGCTGGCCCGGAATGCGGGAATGCGCGCGGTGCTGGTGGAGACGGGCTACGGCGCCTCGGCGGGGGAGGAGCCACGGCGGATGGCGGACTTCGTTGCTCCGGATGTGCTGGCGGCCGTCGAATGGATCGTGAAAGCCTCTATGGGCGATGAAAGAGCGAAACAAGGCAAAGCGGTCTGAAAGCGAGGGTTGACAAGAATCATCAAATCGGGTAATGTTGGAGTTTCGGCCAGTTGATCTGTTCCCTATCAACTGGCCCGGCAGCCAGGAAGTCGCCCTGGCGAATGCGCAGAAACTCCTCCGACTGCGCGAGAGCCGCGATGAATCAGTCGTACTTTATTGTAGTCCTGGCTCACTCCCTCCACGGCCGCTTGCGGCGTTTCCACATCGATCAGAAGGTGGTTTTCGCCGTTCTTGCGCTGGCGCTTCTTGGCTGTTTCACGCTGTTCGGAATGGTGTCCAGCTACGTGCGCATGGCTTGGAAGGTGTCCAACTACAACAGCCTGCGGCAGGAAGCGGAGCTGCTGCGCGCCAGATACCAGAGGCTGTTGAACCAGACCCAGGAAGCCAACGAAGAGCTGGCCAAGCTTTCGCTTTTTGCAGCGGAAGTCTCGATGGCCTATGGCATTCACCGCCAGCCGGCCTATCCGGGCGAGCCGGAGCTGGCGGTGACATCGGTGAAGCTGACGCCGTCGCTGGCCGAGACTCTGGAGACATACAACAAGCTGCGGACGGCCTCGCTCACGGCGAGCACGCGGCTTTCGGCGCGGCGATGGCTCGTGAACACGACGCCGAGCCTCTGGCCGGTGACGGGACGCCTGCTGAGCAACTTCGGCACGCGCGAGGATCCTTTCCACGGGCACATGGCCTTTCATACGGGCGTTGACATCAGCGCGCCGGTGGGCACTCCCGTAAAAGCCGCCGCGGACGGCATCGTGATCGAAGCCGACTGGATGGGCAACTACGGCAAGCTGATCGTCCTGGATCACGGGAAGGGCTTGCAAACCTGGTACGCGCATCTGTCCCGCATCGATGTGATCCCGGGCCAGGAAGTGCGGCTGGGACAGATCATCGGCGCCACGGGCGCCACGGGGAGGGCGACCTCGCCGCACTTGCATTACGAGGTACGCCGGGGAGGCGTGGCCGTGAACCCGTACGGCTACCTGGCGCGCTCGGCTTTGACGACCCCGGACCCGGCGAAGGATTTCCCCTTCTGAAACGGCTTTCCTGAAACCTGTTTTCCGCACGCCGTCATCCATCGGATGTGAGTTCTCTCGAGCGCCGATCTCCGCTCTACCCGCCAGCGGCCGGGCCGCGGACGGCGCGTCTCCCTGTTGACTCCGGTTCCGGGCCGTTTTCACGCATGACGAGGCGGAGCTTTCTTGCGGGGATGCTCGCCGCGCCGCTGACTGTTCAGGGCGCACCCGTGCCCCGGGATTGGCGGAAGTATCTCGACCCGGCCACCGAGTTCGAGGTTCTCCTGCTCACCGATCCGCAGCATGAAAGCATCTTTCCGTCGCCGCCTGCCATCGCTGTGGATCGGCGCAGCCGCCTGCTTCTTTATGCGAGCACGCGCAGCGGGCAGTGGCAGCCCTGGGTGATGGATCTGTCCGACGGGACCAGCCGGCAGCTCGGCACGCATACGGATTTCCTGCCTTCCACCATGACTCTCCACCCCGCGGGCCGCGAAGCGGTTCTTGCCGAAGGCAGCCGGCTGAAGGCAGTACGGCTGGCCGGGCTGCGGCAACGGCCGCTCGCGTCTCTGACCGGCGGCGCAGAATGGTTCGGGCCGGTGGCGCCGTCGCCGGACGGGACCGCGCTGTTTTACGTCGAGAAGGCGGCCGGCCTCTGGCGCGTCCAGAGGCTCGCATGGCCGAAGGGGGCGCCAGCCACGGTGCTCGAGTCCGGCGAGCCGGTGCTCGCGCTGACGCCCAACCCGCGCCGCTCCATGCTGCTTTGGCGGACCGAAGCGGGCGCGATCGAGACGGCGGCGCAGGACGGCACGCTGCGCCGAAGGCTGGAAACGCCCCCGGGCCGCGTGCTGGAAGCCGCCTGGTCGCCAGACGGCCAGGCGGTGCTTTACCTGCACGAATCGGCCGAAGAACGTCCGCGGTGCACGCTGCGCGAGCAGATGCTGGACAGCCGCGAAGACCGGCTCGTGGCGCCGACCAGTCAGTTCGGCCGATTCTCGCGCAACGCCAACGGCAGCGTGTTTGTCGGGGCCAGCCGCAGCGCGGCATCGCCGCTGATCCTGATTCTGCTCCGCATCAACCGCCGCGAACTGCCGCTCTGCGAGCACAAGGCTTCCGACCCGCAGATGACCCGTCCGGTGTTCACCCCCGACAGCCAGCGGATCCTGTTCGTCAGCGACCGCCTGGGCAAACCGGCGATCTTCATGCTGAACGTGGAGAAGCTGATCGAAAAGACGGAATCCTGAAGCCCCTGCCGCTTACCGCGGGCGGAGGCGCGGCCAGGCGATCTCGACTCCCTGGGCGGCGAGCAGGCTCTGGAATTCGCCGAGCAGTTTCCCCGTATTGCGCACCTGGCGCGGCCGCAGGCTGCGCTGCACGCAGAACGCGGCCAGCGCGCCGGCGCTTTCGCCGATGTTCCACTCGATCGGGTGCAGGCGGTAGCAGCCGTTGGTGATGTGCGTGACGCCGAGGTTCTTGCAGGCCGGCAGCAGGTTCTCCATCCGCTTCGGGATCAGCGCGCCGAGCGGGATCTGGAAGGGCAGGCTGCTGACGTCGATGTAGTTGTCGCCGCCGCTGGACGGGTGCAGGTCGATGCGGTAGCTGCCGATGCCCACCGAGTCGGGAAACACTTCCGCCGTCACTTCCTCCCGCGTCTTGCCTGTGGCTTTCATGCGCGCGTCGGTGCCGACATGGTGCTCGAGCACGGTGAACTCGGCCACGATGCGGCGGGACTCGCGGATGTAGGGGTACATGGCGAGCCCGTCGGCCGTGCCGGTGATGTCGGGGCGCAGATGCAGGCCGCGCCAGCCGACGCCGCCGTCCGGGCGCGGAGCCTCCGTCTGCATCCAGTACAGCAGCGACAGGCTGAGCTGGCGGGCGCGCCTGAGATGGCGCGCGGCCTCTTGCTCGGGCACGCCGTAAAGGTTGCCGAGCCAATAATCGTTCTGCGGCCAGTTGACCAGCGTCACATCGCTGCGGCAGAAGCCCGGCTCGTAGATGCCCTTCTGGACGATGCGCCGGTAGATCCAGAGGTTCAGGCCGGGCTGCTTCGTTTGCAGGGTCGGGTCGAAGTAGGCGTTGCGCGGCTTCAGCCTGATGGGGTCCGACATCGACCAGCTCAACAGCTTCCCCGGCCACGGCGGGTTGAGCTGCGGGACGTAGTCCCGCCAGAACTCGTATTCTTCGGGCTTGTCGATGGTGTGGTCGGCTTCGGGGTCGTAGCCGAGCGCGAAGCAGACGGTGAAAGCCTGGTGGTTGTTGGGCCGGGGCTCGTCTGCGGCGTGGAGTTCGCCGGTCTGAGCGCGGGATTCGGCCCCGGTGACGAACTCGGTTCCCGTCATCGGCAACAGCTCGCCCGTTTCGGTGGCGTCAAGAAAGTACGGGGCGTGGAGGATGCGTTCGGCGCCTGCGCCGTCGCGAAAGGCGACCGCCCGGACGCGGTCGCCCTCGACATCGGCCCGGACAGCGCGGGCCTCGGTGAACAGGGCGAGCTTCCCGGCGGCGAGATACGGCTGCAACATCGCGTGGAGCACGGCGAGCGCGACGCGCGGCTCGTGGGTAAGCGCCGACACCGAGCCGCCGCCGGGGTTGAGCCGCGCGTTGGCGCGCGGCGCGGCCAGCAGCGGGTAGTGGTCGCGGTAGTAGCGGCGGACGCCCTCGCGGAAGGCGCGCCAGGAGGCGGTGCAGCCGAACATTTCGATCCAGGGATGCTCGTCCGGCGGCACCGCCTGCGAAGTGAGCTGGCCGCCGATCCAGCGCGTTTCCTCGGTCATGACCACGCGGAGGCCGGCGCGGCAGGCGGCCAGCGCGGCGGCGCAGCCGCCCGTGCCGCCCCCGACGACGGCGACATCGCAGGCGATCTCCCTTCCGGAGGCCCAGGCCGGAAGCGAAAGAACGGGAATGGAAGGAATTGTTTTGAGAAACGAGCGCCTCGTGAGCTTCATGGGAAATCACTCCTAAGCTATCATGGGCTTGAGCCAGCACGGCGGGAACCATCGATGGCGGTAGTCACCGTTTCCGGGCAGCCCGGGTGCCGCACGGGCGAGGTGGCGCGCCTCGCCGCGCAGCGGCTGTCCTTCACCCATGTGAGTGCGGAGCGGCTGGACGCCATGCTGGCGGAAGAGTTCGGGCCGGTGATTGAAAGAGCCTCGCGGGCCTGGCCGGACATGGCCGCTTCCATCCTTTTGCGGCTGGCGACCAGCGAACATCTGGTGGTGGGCGTCGACGGGGCGGAAGAGCTGTTCCGGGGCTTCCCCGCCCTTTTGCGGGTCCGCGTCGTGGCGCCGGCGGCGCGGCGGACCGGCAACGTGATGCTCGACAACGGGCTGAACCGCGCCGAGGCCCGGCAGGCTTTGGCCGCCCGCGACCGCGAGGCTGCCCGCATGCGCAAGGCCAGGTTCGGGCGCGCCGGGGCCCCGGCGGAATCCTTCGACCTGGTGCTGAACGCGGCCACGCTGGACAGCGCCCACATGGCCGAGCTGATTGCGCGGGCGGTGGAGCAGCAGAGGCTGATCGAGCACGGCTTCCTGTCGCCGGCCGCGGAAGCGCAGCTTCAGTTCCAGATCCGGCTGCGGCTGGCGCGGCACGGCATCCAGCCGCGCGCACGGGCGTCGTTGCGCAAGGTGCAGTTCGGACACCCGTCGGAGGAGATTTTCGCCAATTTGCTCGACTTTTACCGCATTCCGTGGGAATATGAGCCGAGGTCGTTTCCCATCGCCTGGGATGAAAACGGGAACGTGATCGAGTCGTTCACGCCGGATTTCTATCTGCCGGAATCGAACCTGTACGTCGAGCTGACCACGATGAAACAGTCGCTGGTGACGAAGAAAAACCGGAAAATCCGGCTGTTGCGCGAGATTTACCCCCATATCAACATCCAGGTTTTCTACCAGAAGGACATCATGGACCTGGTGATGAAATACGGGCTGGCGCCGCAGGCGCAGCCGCAGCCGTGAGCGCCGCGCCATGAAGGTCCCCGCGCTTCCGGTCATCGACAGGGTGTTGTTCACCGAGGAGGAGGTGCAGCGGCGCATCCGCGAGGTGGCCGCCGAGATCTCCGCCCGCTACCGGGACGGCAACCTGAAAATGATCGGGGTGCTGAAAGGCAGCGTTTTCTTCCTGACGGCGCTGGCGCGCGAGCTGACCATTCCGGTGAAAATCGACTTTCTTTCCATTTCGCCGTTTTCCGACCACACGCGCGCGCCCGGCGTCGTGCGGATCGCGAAAGACCTCGACGAATCGATCGAAGGCGAGGACGTGCTGCTGGTGGAGGACATCGTCGACACCGGATTCACCGCGCGGTACCTGCTGCAAACGCTGGCCGGCCGCGGCCCGAATTCCATCGCGCTGTGCACCATGCTCGACCGTCCCGCGCGCCGCATCGTGCCGCTGAAGATCGACTTCCGCTGCTTCGAGATCCCGGACCGCTTCGTCATCGGCTGCGGGCTGGACTACAAGCAGCTGTACCGCAACCTGAATTTCATCGCCGTGCTGAAGCCCGACTGAGAAGGTCTCAGGCGCGCCGCAGGACGAAATCCTCCTCGAACAATTCGTAATCGGTCCGTTTCATGCCGCAGCGGAGGTAGGTTTGCTGCGCGCGCTGGTTGGACCTCTCCACATAGAGCCGCAGCCCGCACACGCCCGGCGTCGACAGGGCGAGCGAACGGACATGTCCGTACAGCGCGCGGAATACGCCGCGGCCGCGGAGCTCCGGTTCGACCCAGACGCTCTGGATCCACCAGAAGACCCCGTTGCGCCAGTCCGACCACTCATAGGTGATCATGAGCTGGCCGGCGCGGCGGCGGCCCGCCTCGGCGATGAAGTAGCGCCCGCGGGAGGGGTCCTCGAACAGCGCGCAGACGCCCGCCCGCAGGCGGTCCAGGTCGAGCGAGAGATGCTCGGTCTCCAGCGCCATCGCGGCATTGCCGCGGACAAGGAACTCCGCGTCCTCGGGGCGGGCGTCGCGAACCACAATTTCTTCCGGCATCCGTTTCAAACAACCCTTTTCAATTTTGTCACGCGGCCTGCCTCCACCCACTCGACCACGAAGATGTTGCCGTCCTTGTCGAAGCAGGCCGAGTGCGGGCAGATGAAGCGCCCGGCGGGGAAGCGCTCCCGCGGCTGCTTGCGCAACTCGCCCCATGCGCCCGAGGGGTCTTCGCCGAGATGGACGATGAGCCGGTCCGAGCCGTCCAGCAGCGTCACGCGCGCCTCCAGATCCGGCACGAGAAGCGCCGGGCCTCGGTGGTCGAAGTGGCACGGCAGTTTCACTGCCCCCTCGGCGGCGGAGCCGAGGTGCCTGCCGTCCAGCGAGAAGTACTGTAGCCGGCGGTTCGTGCGGTCCGCCACCAGGACTCGCTCCTGGCCGGAGCGGCGGTCGATGGCGATGCCGTGCGGGCAGTCCAGCTTGCCTGGCTCCGTGCCTTTGCCGCCAAAGGTGAATTTCCAGCGGCCCCGGGCATCGTAGACGTTGACGAACGAAGAGCCGTAGCCGTCGCCGACATAGATGTCGCCGTTGGAGGCGATGGCGAGGTTGGTCGGGCTGTAGCGCGGGCGCTTGCCGTCGGCATCGGGCTGGTAGGCGGGCGACTCCCCCGGGTAGCCGATTTCCCAAACGCGTTCGCCCCGGAGGCCGTACTTGGCGACCACGGCGCGGCGGGTGTCGCAAAAGTACAGGAATTCATCCGCGCCCTCTCGGCGGATGGCGAGGCCGTGCGCGCCGCCCTTGAACTCGGCGCCCCAGCTGCGGACGAAGCGGCCGCGCGGGTCGAAGACGACGACGGTGTCGTCGCTTTGCGAGGCGGCATTGACGGTGTGATGGACGTAGACGAAGCCCTGCGAATCGATGCAGACGCCGTGCGTGTTGCCGTACGAGATGCGCGCGGGCAGCTCGCCCCAGTCGTGCTGCACTTCGAAAAGCCATTCGCCCGCGCCGGTCATTGGCGTTCGCGAGCCGGATTTGTCGCTGGTCCAGACGGCGGGAGCGGCGGCCAGCGCGGCGAGAGCGGTGCGGCGGGTTGGGTTCGGCATCGGACAAGCCCCTCTCTGGTGAAATCGGACGGTTTCTGCGATTCTATCGAACCCCGGCCGCCGCGGCGATGTGGCGGCGCAGCTCGGCGAGTCCGTCGCGCAAGGCTGTGATACCCGGCTGAAGGATGAAGCTTGAGCGGATCTCAAAAATCCGGCCGGACCGGACGGCAGCCGCGGCGCCCCAACCGGGGCGGGCGCGACTCGTCCCCTCCGCCTCCATCCCCGGACCTTCCGGCAGGAAGGCGCGCAGCGGAGGGCATCGAAACCACGCGGGTTCGCCGGACGCGCCGCAAGCTCATGCGCCGGGGCGGGTGAGAAGCGTTCTGAAAGCCCTCTTTCCGCGAGGCGCGCGGCGGCCCGCCGGTTCCGCCCGGGGCGGCCTGTGGCTGAGAGCCGCAGGGAAGAAGAACATGCGAAAAACCGGCGCGTGGAACTGGTGCGCCAACAGAACAAGCCGGCGCCGCCCCCTCGGCTTCAGCTTCTCCGGCGCGGGGCGCAGTCCGGGCAAAGTCCGAACAGCAGGATTTCGTGTTTCTCGACGACGAAGCCCGCCGGGGCCAGTTCCTGCACTTGCGGCAGGCAGCCTTCCACCTCGAACACGCGCCGGCAGCGGCGGCAGCGGAAATGGTGGTGGTGCCCGCGGCCGGAGAGCTCGTAGCGGGGGGCTTCGCCGCTGATCTCCACCGCGGAGAGGAAGCCTTCTTCGAGCAGCGCCCCGACGGTGCGGTAAACGGTCGCGATGCCGAGCCCGCGCACCTGCTTCTGCGCCAGTTCGAGAATCTCGGCAATGCTCAACGGCCGGCTGGCGGCCTCGAGGACCGAGCGAATGGCGGCGCGCTGCCGCGTCCGGCGGCGCTGCACAGGGGCGCCTTTCATGAGAATCGAGCCTCAACAAAATTCTAGCAGAGGCGCGGCCGGAAGACCGGCACAAAAGCGCGGGAAATTGTTTGGAGAACGGCGGCGCGCCGGCCGTGCTAGCATAGGTGTTTGTCAGGCTCCGGGCTCCGTGCAACGGGGCGGTCCGAACCCCGCCAGGTCCGGAAGGAAGCAACGGTAGGACCCCACCCCGTGTGCCGCGGATCCCCCGGGGCCTGGCATGGCTCACCCGTTCCATGTACCAGGTTCTGGCCCGCAAGTACCGCCCCCAGACTTTCGCCGAGCTGCTCGGGCAGGAGCATGTGCGGACCACCATCGAGAACGCGATCGCGCAGCGGCGGATCGCGCATGGCTACATCTTCGCCGGGCAGCGCGGCACGGGCAAGACCACAGTGGCGCGCATCCTGGCGCGCTGCCTGAACTGTGTCGAGGGCCCGTCGCCGGCGCCCTGCGGCAAATGCAGCTCGTGCGTGGAAATCGCCCAGGGCAACGCGCCCGACGTGATCGAGATCGACGCGGCGTCCAACCGCGGCATCAACGAGATGCGCGAGCTGCGCGAAAACGTCCGCTACCGCCCCTCGCGCGACCGCTACAAGATTTTCATCATCGACGAAGCCCACCAGATCACCAACGAGGCTTTCAACGCGCTCTTGAAGACGCTCGAGGAACCGCCCGAGTGGGCGGTTTTCGTGCTGTGCACCACCGAGGCGCACAAGATTCCCGCCACCATCGCCTCCCGCTGCCAGCAGTTCAACTTCCGCAGCGTGGATTTCAGCCTGCTCATCGGGCGGCTGAGGGAAATCTGCCGCGCCGAGGGCATCGAAGCCGACGAGGAAGCGCTGGCGGTGCTGGCCCAGGCGGGCGAAGGCAGCGTCCGGGACTCGCTTTCGGCGCTCGACCAGGCCATCGCCTGCTGCGGCGGCCGCCTGGAGGGGCCGGCCGTGCGGCAGCTGCTCGGCCTGTACGGGCTGGAGACGCTCGAGAAGACGACGGAGGCTCTCGCCGGCGGCAGCCCGGCGCAGATGCTCGCGATCGTCGCTGAGCTGGAGAATTCAGGCCGGAATTTGCAATATTTCTGCCGGGAATTGTGCCGGTATTTCCGCAATTTGCTGGTGGCGAAAATCGCCGGCGCGGATACGCCGCTGATTGCGGCCTCCGCCTCCGGGCAGGCCCGCCTGCGGGAAACGGCGGCGCGCTTCAGCGAAGAGGATCTGACACGCTGGCTGCAACTCTCTCTCGACATGTACTCGCAGCTGCAATACTCGCTCCAGCCGAGGCTTCACCTGGAGCTGGGGCTGTTGCGGCTGCTGCACGCCGGAAGGCTGCGGCCCATCGAAGAGGTGATCGGGGCGCTCGGGGCGGGCAGCGCGCCGGCGGCGCCGGCCGCCGGCGGCGGCGCCAAACCGGCCGGAACGGCGGGCGCGAAGGCGGCGGCGGACCCGGCGCGGCCTGCCGCCTCCGCCGCCCCGGCGGCCGACGGGAGCCTGAAGCGCAGGCTGGTGGCGGCTCTCGAGGCCATGAACGCCTCGCTGAGCGCCCACGCGGTGGAAGAGAGCGAGGTCCGCGAGTCGCAAAACACGGTGGAATTTCTGGCGCCGCGCTCAGCCGTGCTCGGGCTGCGGTCGCCGGACGTGGCCAGGGCGCTGGCGCAGATTCTGGGCCGCACGGTGAAGGTGGTGGTGACCGCTGCGAACGGGGCGGACGCGCCGCCCGTTGCCTCCGCGCCGCCAGCGCCGGCATCCGGGGCGGCTGCGGCGCGCGCGCTGGAGCACCCGGCGGTGAGGAAATTCCAGGAGCTCTTCCCGGACAGCCAGGTGCGGGACGTGCGGAATCTGAGGGAGGAATAAATGAAACTGCCCGGCGGCAGCATGCAGCAGATGATGAAACAGGCGCAGCAGATGCAGCAGCGCCTTCAGGAAGAAATCGCGGCCATCCGCGTGGAGGCGACCTCCGGCGGCGGCATGGTCACGGTGAAGATGGACGGGCTGAAGCAGTGCCTTGGCGTGAAAATCGACCCCGAGGCCGCCGGCGATGTCGAGATGTTGTGCGACATGGTGATGGCGGCTTTCAACGAGGCGGCGCGCAAGGTGGACGAAGAGTCGAAGAAGAAGACGCAGGAGTTGCTGGGCGGCCTCGGGTTGCCTCCGGGCCTGCTCTAGAGAGCGGTCGCAAGCATGCCTGACTTTGCCGAGCCGCTCGAGCGGCTCATCCGGGAAGTGAAGCGTCTGCCCGGCATTGGGCAGAAATCGGCGCAGCGGATCGCCTTTCACATTCTCCGCGCGCCCAAGGAGGACGTCGAGCGTCTGGCGGCAGCGCTGCTGGATGTGAAGACGAGGCTCGGCCTGTGCGCCGAATGCAACAACATCAGCGACGCCGAGCTGTGCCCGTTCTGCCGCGACCCGCACCGGGACCGGAAGAAGATTTGCGTCGTCGAGGAGCCGCACAACATCCTGCCCGTGGAGACGACGCGGATCTACGACGGCCTCTATCACGTGCTGCACGGCTCCATCAGCCCGTTGCGCGGCGTCGGGCCGGAGCAGCTGCGCATCAAGGAGCTGCTCCAGCGGCTGGAAAAGGGCCCCGTGGAAGAGGTCATCCTGGCGACAAACCCCACCGTGGAGGGCGAGGCGACGGCGGTCTATCTGGCCCGGCTGCTCAAACCGCTGGGAGTGAAGGTGACGCGGATCGCCATGGGCATCCCTGTCGGCAGCGACCTCGAATACGCCGACGAGGTGACGATGTCGAAGTCGCTGGAAAACCGCCGGGAGATGTGACCGCCGCGCGGGCGCACGCGAAAGAGGATTCGACCGCCGCTTTCACATCGCGGCACCGGCCGGTGCTTCTTCAGGCTCTGCCGCGCCGGGTTGCGGCAGCAGGAGTCCAGCCACAGCACCAACAACCGCCAGCGAATACAGCGCGCACCAGGGAGGGCCTGCCGCCCAGAGGGGCCAAGCCAAGGGCGACACCAGGAACACCCAAAGCCGGAGCGGCCATCCCCGGAGCCCGCCGGCGCGCAACAGCGCAAACGCGGGCAGCAACAGCACCGTGTCAGCCAAATAGGCGTGGTAGCTCACCGCCAGCCCGCCCGCAAGGGCCGCGGCCATCCCTGTCTCGAGACGGGTTGAGCGGAGGGCGATGAAGGCCACAGCCGCGGCCGTCAGCACCCACAACGCCCAATAGACCCATGGCGGGCCTCCCGCAGTGGCGACGAGGTTTCGCAAAGTGGGCATCACTTCGAGGCGCGGGTGGATTCTGGGGTCGCCCAAGGTGTGCAGATACTGGGCCACCCACCCGCTGCCTTCGGCCGCGAAGCTGATGGCCAGCAATAGCGCTACCCCAGCTGCTGCGCTGGCGAAGAATCGCCATCTCCGTTGCATTCCCACGACGAGCGGGACAAATACAAAAAGATGCGGCTTGATGGCGCACAACGAAAGAACGGCGCCGGCGGAGAAGTCGCGGCCGCGGCGCGCAAGCAGCATCGCGAGGGCGAACAAAGCCGCCACCAGCCAAACGTCCTGCCCGTTGGCCAGGGCGGAATACCCGGGCAGAAAACTGGCGCCCAGCAGGAACACGCGGGGGTGGTCGCCCCAGAGCCACGCCCGGAGAAACCAGACAGCGCACAAAATGTTCAGGACAAGGAACACTCTCCAGGCGGCAAGATAGTCGAGCCACGCCAGGGGCTTGAGCAGAAGCGCATAGAACGGGAGCCGGATGAAGGTGACCACGCGCATGTAAGAGCCAAATTGTTTCTTCTGCTCCTCGTACTGCGGTTCGACATCGTAAAGCTTCCCGGTTCCGGCCAGACGGGCGCCAGTGTAGAAGGCAGCGAAGTCATTGGCTCCTTGCCACAAAGCGGGTCCCATGGCGGAGGAGAAATTTGTCGCATACACGGCCGCGATCGCCAGTGCCGCCAGAAGAGGCAGGACTCTTTTCCTTTCACTCGTCATGGACTCACTCCATCGGGCGGCCCCGAATCAACGCAGGCGAACCTGCCGGGGCGAATACGGTTGAAGAAGCGCCCCAGCCCGAAGCAACAGGGAAAACCGTTTCACACGGCGGACAAGTCATCTGGGATCGTTTCTCTGAAAAGCACAGTCCCGGGGCTGTCAACACAACATTGCCGCTGCGACCACGCCGAAGCGACCGAAGCGAAGGACACCGTTTGTGTCTTCACGGAAGACCCGCGGACAGGCCCGGCGCGCAAAAGAACCGCGGCGGGAAACTCCGTGCGGAGCCAGTGCAGGGCTCTTGTGTCCATCCAGCCTTTTCATCGGCGGATCTGCGCATCGCCTGCACGGCAAAGAGGAAAGAAAAAGCGCCCTGTCAGCAAGCAATCACCGGCAGAAGGCCGGCTTCGGCAACACCTTCCCGGGTCAGGCCCCCGATGCGGACTTCGATGATCTCGTTGGCCGGCCGCGGCCGCGCCAGCTCCACGACGAGGTAATTGCCGGTGAGGGCCTTGCCGTTGTCCAGCGTCACGGCATCCAGAGTCCGGCCGACGAAGCGGCGGCGGAAAGCGAGGTTCTTCTCCGCCGCCAGCCGACGCAATTGGCGTGTCCGGTCCTTGCGCGCTTCCCACGCCACCCGGCCCGGCATCCCGGCAGCGGGTGTCCCGGGCCGCTCGGAGTAGGTGAAAACATGCAGGTACGTGAATGGCATGCGCGCAATGAACTCCAGCGTTTCCTGGAATTCCGCGTCCGTTTCACCCGGAAAGCCTGTCATGACGTCGGCGCCGAGGGCGGCGTCCGGCAGCAGGCGCGCGGCCCGCAGCAGGCGGTCTTCGTAATGCCGCGTCCGGTAGCGGCGCTTCATCCTTCTCAGCACCGCATCCGAGCCCGATTGCAGCGGCATGTGGATGTGGGCGGCGATGCGCGGGCTGGCGGCGAACAGCTCCAGCAGCTCGTCGGTCCAGTCCATCGGCTCGACGGAGCTGATCCGCAGGCGCCGCACATCGGTTTCATCCAGGATCCGCCGCACCAGATCTTGCAGGCGCCGCCCGGACGGGAAGCCCCTTTCCCTGCCCCATCGGCCCAGGTTGACTCCCGTGAGCACGATTTCCGCATAGCGCCCGGCCAGCGCGCGCACCTGCCGCAGAACCTCCTCCTCCGGCATGCTGCGGCTGGGCCCGCGGACGGAAGGGATAATACAAAACGCGCAGGGGTTGTTGCAGCCGTCCTGGATCTTCAGGTTCGGCCGGGTGCGGTCGCCCGAGGCGTCTTCCACCGGCGCGGACAGGAACGACGCCTGGCGGGCCATGTCGCCGACCAGGATTTCGCCGTGGTATTCCTCGCGCCCTTCCAGCGAGCCGAGCCATACGCCCACGTCGCTCTTGTGGCTGTTGCCGACGACGAGCGAGACGCCGGGCACGCGCGCCACCTCTTCGGGCGCGCGCTGCGCGTAACAGCCGGTGACGACGATGCGCGCCGCCGGGTTTTCGCGGTGCAGGCGGTGGATGGCCTTGCGGGCATCCTCGTCGGCTGCGGCGGTGACCGTGCAGGTGTTGACGATGACGAGGTCGGCTTCCCGCGGGTGGGCGGCATCCTCGAGGCCGCGCTGCCGCAACAGTCCTTCGAGCGCAGCCCCGTCGGCCTGGGTCGCGCGGCAGCCGAAGTTCTGGACGAAAAACCGCCTCACAATTCCAGTCTAGCAGCGGGTGTCCCGCAGGCCGGACCCGGGCGTATCCCGTTCATCGGGCGGGAGTAAGGCGATTCCGGGCTGCGGAAAGGCGCGGCGGCGGCCGATAGTGGGTTGCTATGGCCTCCGACAGGCTCCTCAGCCAGGAGGAGATCGACAATGTATTCCGCACGGCCAAGGGCGTCCGCGCCAAGGAGGACCCGGCCAAGCGGGCGCAAACCTACGACTTCCGGCGCCCGGACCGGATCGCCAAGGACCAGCTCCGCGCCATCCATCTGCTGCACGACAACTTCGCCCGCTCGCTGGCGTCCAGCCTTTCCGCCTATCTGCGCGCCTATGTGATGGTGAACCTGATCAGCGTGGAGCAGCTGTCGTTTCTCGAGTTCTCGCAGTGCCTGGCGGCGCCCACCTGCATCGTGAGCCTCGGCATGCGGCCATTCGACGGCAACTCGATCCTGGAAATGAACCCGCAGATGGTGTTTCCGATCCTCGAAATGCTGCTCGGGGGCACGGGCAAGACGCCGCTGAAGGAAAACCGCGAAATCACCGAGATCGAACGGTCGATTCTGACGGGCGTCTTTCGCATTATCCTGCACGACCTGCGCGAGGCATGGGCGCCGATCGCCAACATCAATTTCTCCATCGAGGCCTTCGAAACCGAGCCGCAGCTGTTGCAGATTCTCGCGCCGAACGAAGCGGTCGTGGCCATCGGCATCGAGATCCGCATCGGCGAGATCGCGGGCATGATGAACCTCGGCATCCCCTCGATCATCGTGAAGATGCTGCGGCAGAAATTCGACCAGCAGTGGTCGGTGCGCAAGTCGGAGTCCACAGAGGAAGAACAGGAGCGAATGTTCCGCCTCTTGCTGCCGGCGCTGGTGAAGCTCGACGCGCGGCTGATCGGGCCCACGCTGACGGTAGAGCAGCTGCTCGAGCTGAAGCCGGGCGACGTGCTGGCGTTCGACTACGCGGTGGACAAGCCGCTGCACCTGCTGGTGAACGGTTCGCGGAAATTCCTGGGACGGGTAGGCACCAACGGCCGGAAGCGGGTTTTCCGGATCGAGGCCGTCCTCGAACGGGAGTGAACGGCCGCCGGCGCACGCGGTGGCCTCGGCAGCGGCCCTGGAGTTTAAAGCCGGCTGAGGAACCACAGGGCCAGCAACGAACGCAGCGACCAGGCGGCGGTGCGCCACCAGTTGGTGAGCACGAGCCTGTGATGAGCCTGCGCGTCGAAGCCGGCGGCGAGTTTCGCGTGGAGCGGAACCTGCACGGCGAAGGTGGACACCCAGATGCCTGCCAGCAGCAGGCCGGCCAGAGCCACCGTCCAGAAGGGGATTTCCGCCGGGCGGCGCCAGAGAAGCCAGAGCGCGAGCAACGCCTCGGCCGCCATCGCCGGCGCGACGATCCAGGTGGTGCGCTGCTGGTGCAAATGCTCGTATCGCGGGAACACCTCACGGCCCGTCTCGGCCATCAGCGGATAGTGCACCAGTTGCACGAACCAGACCAGGCCGGTCAGGAACAGGGTAACGGCAGCGTGCAGGAGGAGAACCAGTGTCATGCCGGAGCCCGCTTCAAACATGACGTTGTTTGCAGCCGGGTCGCCGGGCCGCGGCATTCCCCGAAGGTTCTCCCCGGCTTCGCCCGGCGCCGGGCCCCACCGATCCGGCCTGCCCGGAAAGGCTCACCGGACGCCGAGCCTCTCGAGCACCGCCTCGCCGGCGAGCCTTCCGCTTTCCAGGGCGCCCTGAATGGAGGGCGTCGCCCGCCAGTCGCCGCAGGCGAACAGGCCCGGGGCGATCTCGGGCGGCTTGATGCGTTCGAGCGGATGCACGACCGGAAGGGCGTGTTCGATGTGATAGTGGGCCAGGTGCCGGTACTCTTCCGCAATCAGCCCGAACCAGCGCTTGAGCTGGGCCCGGATGCTCGAAAGCAGGCTTGCGTGGTCGCGCATCTCCCAGCCAATGACGGTGGCCGAAATCAGGTGCTCGTCCGGCGGGGCGTAGCCGGGCGCCACGTTGCTCATGACGGCAAGGTTGGTGATCGGACCGCGGCCGCCGCCGCTGAGCACGAGCAGCGGCTCGTCGATGGGCGGCTCCTTGGCGGCAAAGTAGAAACACCACACCGAACGGGAAGGCAAGGCGGGCTGCCCGAGCAGGCGCGCTGCGCCCTGCGCGTCGGCGGCCACCACGACGGCGCGCGCGGTGATGCGCTCCCCGCCTTCCAGCCGCACGCCCCCGGCGTCGACGGCTTCCACGCGCGCGCCAAAGCGGATCGAGTCCGGCGGCAAGGACGAGGCCAGCTGTTCGGGGATCGCCCCCATGCCCCCGGCAGGCACGGCGGCATCGCCAAGAGTCAACATCCTGAAAATGAACTCGAACATGCGGGAGCTGCCGCCCAGCGTGGTGTCCAGCATGGCGCCGCCGATCCAGGGCCGGAAGAAATACTCGATGAGCCGCCGCGAGAAGCCGCGCCGGCGCAGCTCGGCGATCACCGTCGTCTCCGGCGAAGAAAAGATCTCTTCTTCGGACTTCCGCTCCAGCTCGCGGCGAAGGCGGTACAGGCGGAAATAGTCTCCCCAGCGGGGCACGGGCGCCAGCAGCGTCGACCAGAGGGAGGCGCGGTCGCGCCACGGGTCGCCGAGATGATAGAAGCGCCCGTGGTAGCGAACCAGCGCGCCGGGGGCGAAGGCATGGAGCCGCAGCTCGGCGTAATCCAGCACCGCCTGCGCTTCCGGATACGCGGTCAGCAGCACCTGAAACCCGCGGTCCAGCCGGAAGCCATTCACGGTGTCCGTGCGGACACGCCCGCCCACCGCATCGGAGGCTTCCAGGATCTCGAAGCGCAGCCCGGCGCGGGCCAGCACTCTGGCGCAGGCCAGTCCGGCAAGGCCCGCGCCCACGACAACAACATCCCGGTCAGGCATGGCGGTCCGGATTCTCCTCCTCGGCCGAGGCGCGGTTCGCGCGCAACTTGCGCAGCGCCAGGAATTCGGAAAGATTCTCTGTCGTCAGCATCCCGACCAGCCGCTCACCTTCAAAAACGAGCGCGCAGCCGGCGCCGGCCAGAGAGCCGGCGGCCTCGGCCAGATCCATCTCCGGGTCGAGCCGCACGAAGTCGCGGTCCATGGCCGAGGCTACATAGCCGTCCGGGCCTTCCGCAGCCAGGGCGCGAAGCAGGTGGCTGCGGCTCAGCAGGCCGGTGACGCGCGGGCCGGCCAGCACGGGAAAATCCTGTTGCGAGGTGGCCAGCAGCATTTCGGCGGCGTCGCGGATCGTGTCGCCGTGGCTGAGCGTGCGGAAATCGGTGATCATCGCGTCCCGTACGCGCGCGCCCTGCATCAGCGCTTGCGCCGTAACGGCGATGGACTCCTGTGCGGCGCCGATGTAGATGAAAAGCGCCACGAAAAGCAGCAGGAAATTGCCTTGAAGAAGCCCCAGAAGCGCCAGCAGCGCGGCGACCCCAGTGCCGATGCGCGCCGTAATGCGCGTCGCGTCCTCCAAGGTCCGCTTCTCGGCCAGCAGGCTTCGCAGCACGCGCCCGCCATCCATAGGGAACGCCGGTAACAGGTTGAACAGCGCGAGCACCAGGTTGGCCACCGCCAGCCGGCTCACGATGTTGTGATCCGACGCCTCGCGCCAGTGCTCCAGCGCAATGCGGCCCCCGGTAATCCATGTCACCCCCAGCAGCCCAACGCCGATCAAAAAGTTCACCAACGGCCCCGCGAAGGCGACCCAGAATTCTTCGCCGGCCTTGGGCTGCCGCTCCAGGCGCGCCAGGCCGCCGATGGGGAGCATGACGATTTCCTGCGTGCGAATGCCGTACTTGCGCGCCGCCAGGGCGTGGCCCGCCTCGTGAAGCAGGATCGAAAAGAACAGCCCGAAGACGAACAACGCCGCTCCCGCCCAGGATTGTTTGCCTCCCGCGGTAAGCACCACCAGCCAGATGACCAGCAGCCAGAAGGTGAAGTGAAACCGCACCGGAACGCCGAATACCACAACGGACCCGGCAATGCCCGGGACGCGCCCGGCCGGCCGCAGAGGGGCTGGGGTCGGATTCATCTTGCTGCCATGATACCGTTGCCGGCGGCGGGCTTTGAAGGCGCGGCAGCGGCGGAGCTAGCGGTCGCTGAATTCCGGCGCCGCGTAATTGCGGCCGGTGACGAGCGCGAGGTAATCCGGCCTGTCGGCGGCGCTTTGATGACGGTAACTGCGCACGATTTCGCCGTGAAACAGCAGGAATACGCCGGGCATCTGGAAGCCGTCCCCCATCAGGCGCCCGACGCCATGCCCGCCCAGAACGCCCGCCTGGAAGCCCCGCCACCAGACCTTCGGGCCCAGCACGTCGCCGAACCTCCCGCGGGGCAGCCCGAAGGCGCGGTAAAGGGTCCGCTCGGGATCGCTGATCCGCTGCACATCTTCCAGTCCGTACCGCGCAAAGAATCGCTCGGCGTATGTTTCGTCACTCATGTGAACGAGCACGAGCCGCGCCCCTTCCCGCTCGATGTCCTTGCGCGCCGCAGCCAGGTCCGCCAGCGCCTCCCGGCAAAACGTGCAGCCCATGTGGCGCAGGAAAACCAGCAGGACCGGCGACAGCCGCGACAGTTCGTCGAGCGTCAGGCCGTAGTTGGTCTTGCGGTGCAGCGCAAAACGGAGAATCTCGGGGGAAATCGTGCGGCGGCGCGCCACCGATGCCTCATACGCGCTTTGCAGAATGGCCAGCAGGGGGACGCCCCATGCAACCGCGTCCACGCCGATCCACCACCACAGCGCCGAAGGCGCCCGCCCGTGAAGGATGTCCCATCCGATCCAGGCGCCCGTGCCCGCTTTGCCCAGCACCCCCATCAGCACCACCGGCCAGTGGCGGTAGGCGTCGCGGGCCGCCAACAGGAAACCGAATCCCATCACGGCCATCCAGACGGCGATGGCGTGCCAGCCTTCGGTCATCAACGCGCTCGGCGGATGAGCGGCGCCCAGGCGCGCATCCAGCCAGTCCGCCATCACCACGGCGCCAGCGGCGGCTACGACGTTGTATACCCCCGCCCAGTACAAAACCTGCCCGGCCCACCGGGGCGGCCGTTGTGAATTACAGCTCATGCCTTTTCTTATGGATGTAAGACACGACAGTGAGAGTCATAAATGTTCTCGCGACCGTCGATGCTCCGGCCCGGCCCGGCTTTCCGCCGGCCTCAGTTCTCCCGGAGAATCGCCACGTCCCACGGGCCCAGCTTCACCGTAGCGCCTTGCGCAACCTTCTCTCCTTTCAGCAAGTCTTCCGCAGGGCCGTAGCTGTAAGCAAAAGTCTGCTCGGCGGGCGAATAGTTGAAGTAGAAGTGAAGCTTGCGCCCCGCCGATTCGCCGTGCTTGACGCGGACGGCAGGCGGCAGTTTCTGGTCCGGCCCGGTGAGGCCGGCCCGCGCAAGCACGTCCAGCACCACGGCGCGCTGGAGCGCATCGCTGAGAACCGTGCCCTCGTAGGTGAACGTTCCCTTGCCGTAGCTGTTGCGGGTGATGGCCGGGTAGCGGCCGAAGAACGGATGGTCATACCATGCCAGGGGCTGGGCCGACTCCGGGATGAGCATCTCGGCCCACTCCGAGACGCGGTTTTCGGCGCCCGCGCGGAAGGGATCGTCCCTGAGCGGCAGCGGCTCGCGCAACGTGGAGAATTCCTGGTAGCGGAAGCCGGCCGCCTGCCGCAGCGGGCCCGGCGCCATGACGTGGCGCACGGTACTGAATTCGTTGGTAAAGCCGCTCTTGAGCGTGGCGATCACGTGGCCCCCGTTGCGCACGAATTCGGCGATCTTTTCCAGCTGGGCGTCGGAGGCCACATAGAGCGGCGGAACCAGCAGCACGCGGTAGCGCGAGAAATCCGAGTCCGGCGTGACGAAATCGGCGCCCACGTTCAGCATGTACAGCGTGCGGTGGAACTGGCGCAGGAACGTCTGGTAACTGACCCGGTCGCTGAACGGCATGAACTGGATGCCGTGGTGGCTGTCGATGCTGAACAGCAGGGCGACGGCGTTGCGTTTCTCCAGGTTGACGAGCGCCGGGCCGACCCGCTTCAGCTCGGCCGCGGTGCGCGCGAACTCCTCGTAGACGCGGTTCGGCTCGAGGTCGTGGGACAGGATCCCTTTCCAGTAGGTCTCCTGCCCGTAGTGCAGCGAGTGCCAGTGCCAGTAGGAGACCATGTTGGCCCCGTCGGCGATGTGGCCGTAAACGTTCATGCGCAACTGGCCGTCGTATGGCGGGAACTGGCCTTTGGAGTCCCAGCCGATGGTTTGCGCGTTGGTCTCCGTGACGAGGAAGTTGCCCCGCTTGAGCGAGCGCGCGACGTCGTCGGTGAAGGTGGCGGAGTGGCCGTCGAGCCGATCCTGCACGTCGTAATAGGGGTTCACGGCGGCGATGTCGAGATGGCGGGCGATGGCCCACTGGTCGATGTCGGTGTGCGCGCCGCCGGAAAAATCATGAGTGATAAACTGGTTTTTTCGCTTGTATTCGTTCACGATTTTGGCCTGCCAGGCGAGAAAATCCGTCACCCTTTCCCGTTGGAAGCGCTCCCACTCCAGCTTGTACCCGGGATTGAGAATGCCGTCGCGCGGGGGGAATTCGTCCCAGTCCTGCACCAGCTGCCCCCAGTAGACGAAGCCCCAGGCGCGGTTCAGAAAGTCGACCGACTTGTACTTCCGCTTCAGGTATTCCACGAAATTCTTCTGCACCAGCGGGCCGGCGGCGCGATAGTGGGACGTCTCGTTGTCGATCTGGTAGCCGATCACCGCCGGGTGATCCTTGTACCGCGAGATGATGTTGCGGATGATGCGCTCGCAATAATACCGGTACGTCGGGTGCGTAATGTCCATGTTTTGGCGGATGCCGTAGGTCGCCTTGCGCCCCTCGAAATAGGTGGCGAGGATCTCCGGGTGCTTGTAGTAAAGCCAGGGCGGGATCGAATAGGTGGGCGTTCCGAGGATCACCTTGATCCCCGCCTTGTGCATGGCGTCGATGACGCGGTCGATGTAGGCGTATTCGAACTGGCCGTCGCGGGGCTCCCAGCTCGACCAGGTCGACTCGCCGATGCGCACGACCGTCAGGCCCGCCTTCTTCATCAGCTCGACGTCCTTGGCGAGCCGTTCTTCAGGCATGTACTCGTGGTAGTAGGCGGCGCCGTAATAGATGGTGGGAAACCGCGGCGTCTGCGCCAGCGCCGGCATCAGGCAAGCAATCCAGAGGGCTTGTAAGCGCATACTGCGGGCGATTCTATCACCCTTCCGCCAGCCTTCAAAGCAGCAGCGCCAGCAGCGCCGCGGCCGAAATCGCAGCCGCCTCCGCCCAGGATCCGGCGCGTCTCGCCAACCGCCCCGAGCCCAAGGCCATCGCCGTGCCCACGGCTTCCGTGGCCAGCACGCCCGCGGAAGCCCCGGAAACGAAGCGGAAGAGCAGGAAGCCCGCGCCGCCGGCGACGGCGCCCGGCCAGGCCCAGGCGCGTGCGCACGCGCCGGCGCAAGCCATGGCGAAGGGGAACAGCAGCCGCGCGTCCCCGGTGAGCCATTCCAGCGCGAGCCAGACCGCCGCGAGCGCCGCAAAAGCCTTCGCCGTATGCCTCGAGCCGGATCTGGCTGCGCCCGTGGCCAGAAACAGGGCCATCCACAGGTGCCCCGCCGAACGAATGAAGGCTTCAGAACTCAAGCGCAATCATCTGATGCCCGTCGAGCACCGGCAGACGGAATACCGTGTACGCGCCTTCCCGCCTGGCCTCCAGCGAGGTCCCCTGCGGGGCGAGCACGGCGCGGCGCACCGGGCGGGGCGTTTTCACGCGGACGTCGACGTTGGCCAGGGGGATCACGTCTTCAATGACGTCGAACGCCTGGCCGCGCCGCTCGGGGATGTAGTGCAGCAGATGCACCACCCAGCGGTTCTCGCGTTCCTGCTCGTTGACCGCCGCCAGCAGCGAGCTGGGCCCTTTCACCTCGATCACCGGATCCGGCAGCAGGCGGCGCAGCGCGTTGCCTGTCAGCCGCTTCACCCACAGCGGGGCGTTGGCATGGTACTGGGTGAAGACCGGGTGCATGAAGTAGATGCAGCGGCCGTTTTGCACGATGCCCGGCCCGCCCGGCTTGCCGGCCGAGGGCGTGTGGCGGTGCGAAAAGAAATGGTCCCACGTGCGGTTGAAATACGGCACGTGCGTTCCCATCAGCACCTGCGCGCCAGGCCTCGGCCGCACGGCTTTGCCGCGCATGTACATGACCAGCTCGGTGCGCGGAAGGCCCTCGGCCAGCGGCCCGTCGACGACGAGGAAGTCCGGGCTGAATTCGGCATCCCCGATGTAGTCCACGCCCAAACAATCCAGCGCGAATTTGTCTCCCTGCGGCGTGAGCCCGGAGGCAAAGGAAGCCAGGAGGCTGCCGCCGCGCGAGACATATTCCTCCAGCCGGCGCGCCAGCGCGGCATCGGTTTCGATTCGGTCCGGCAACACCAGCACGCGGTAGCGCGAGAAGTCGCTCTTCGAGTCGAGCATGTCGAACTGGATTTTCAGCTCGGTGAGCATGCGCACGGCGCCGAACGCAGCCGGCGGGATCTGGCGGTCCGGCCCGACGTAGAATTCTTCCGGGTTCAGCACGCCCGCTTCGGCCACGGCGCGCGCGCCGCGGCACCACGGTTCCTTCGCTTCCACCTGGCGGTAGACGGCGCCGATCAGCTCATAGGTCGCCTCGTCGAGCTTGCCCGACGGGTGCAGCTGGTCGCCGATGGAGCACTTCGCCCCGAGAGCGAGCATCTGAAAGCACTCGTACTCCAGCGCGGCGCGGTTTTTCAGCGAGTGGAAGTCGCCCCAGGAGGTGTGAAACTTGCCGGTCATGCCGAGCGAGTCCAGGCCGAGCGTGCGCGTGTAGCGGACCTTGAGCGGGAAATCCAGGTAGCCCCAGCCGCCGCTCGGCAGCGATTCCAGCTCCCAGTGCGTGAACGACGGCGCCATGCGGCGGTGCCGGGGGCCGACGTGCCCGGAGTTGTAGAAGATGGTGGCGTCCTTGTGATAGCGGCGCACGAGCGCGGTCATCTCCGCCTGCCAGTCGAGCATGGTCTGGTGCATGAAGCGCCACCGCTGCTCGGCGTTGACAGGGTCGATGCCCTTCTTCCGCATCAGCTCGCGGCACCAGAAGCAGGCGCAGGGAGTATCGTGGACGATGTCGAAGAAGAAGCCGTCCACGGGGAGCATTTCGCAAATCTCGGTGACGTGCCGGCGCAGGAACTCGCGGTAGGGCGTGTTGTAGCACAGGCGCCGGTAAAAGCCCGGCTCGAAGATCGGCGTGCCCACGGGCGCGCCCTTTTCGTCGACGACGAGCCAGTCGGCGTGCCGCTGCGCGGTGTAGTGGTCCCACATGATGGTCACGTAGATGGGGACGCGGATGTTTCGCTTGTGGCAGGCCTCGATCTGCTCCATGAGCAGGTTCCGCTTCAGGTGCGGGTGGCGCCGCTCGGGATTGATTTTGGTGTCGTAGTAGATCCAGCCGTGGTGGCAGCGCGCGAAGCAGGTGACGGAGTTGACCCGCGCGCGCTCGAGCGTGCGGGCGAAGTCGTCGGGATCGAACTGCGCGGCGATGTCCTCCACGTGCTCGCTGGTGTGAAAGTCGAGGTGCACCTGGCGGAAGCGCAGCTCGGACGCGCCGGGCGCAAGCTGGGCGGCATGGAGCACGACGTTCGGCGCCGCAAGGATGGCGGGGGATTTCAGCAGGTCGCGTCGGGTCAGCTCGGACATGACTGACATTCTATCGCCCGCCCGGCAGGGACGATATACTCACGAACGGTTGCCCCGGCCGCGTGCGGCGCGGCCGGGCCGTCATCAGGAAAGGAGACTTTCATGGCCAGATCCAGAAGAACCTTTTTGGCGGGCGCAGCGCTGGCGGCGCCCGCGGCGGCGCAAGCGCAGCAGAAGCCGGAAAAGCGGGTGCATTACCGCGGCGCCAAGCCGCAAAAAACGCCCCTGTTTTCCAGCGCCGTTTCCTACGGCAACCTGCTGTTTATCGCCGGCAAGGGATGGCACAAGGGGGGCGACATCAAGGTGCAGACCGCCGGCGTGCTCGACGAGATCGAGGCGGAGCTCAAGAACGCCGGTTCATCCATGGAGAAAGTGCTCAAGTGCAACGTGTATCTGAAGACGCTGGAGCACTACAAGCCGATGAACGAGGTGTTCCTCGGCCGCTTCGGCCCCGAGCCGC
>Ga0209162_1001372_pt1 | contig 24090 bp, 22 predicted proteins | sample YNPNPMetaG_FD_187121 | JGI IMG/M metagenome (GOLD analysis project Ga0209162, IMG submission 187121) | Anoxygenic and chlorotrophic microbial mat microbial communities from Yellowstone National Park, USA - YNP NP MetaG (SPAdes) (version 2) ...
GAGCTCTCGCGGGCCGCGGGCGTGCCGAAGGGAACGATCCTTTACTACATCAAGGAGGGGCTCGTCCCCCGGCCGGTCAAGACCCATGCCAATATGGCTTATTACAGCGAGGCCCATCTCAGAGCCATCCGGCTCGTCAAGGAGCTCCAGGGGAAGAGGTTCCTGCCTCTTTCCGTGATCAAGCAGATCCTCAAGGGAAGCGACTTGAGCGTCGACGAGATCCGGACGCTCGTCGAAATCGACGGCAAGCTCTTTCGCAATCTCAAGGGCAACCCGGCGGTCAAGCCCGTTACGATCTCGAAGCTCGCCGACAGGACCGGCGCCAGCCTGCAGGAAATCCGGGACTTGGAGCGTCTTCGGATCGTCTGCCCCGTTCAAAAAGGCAAGAAGAAACTCTACGATGAGGACGACATCCGGCTTGTGGAGTGCTGGGTAAAACTTCGCAAAGCCGGATTCGCTAAAGAGCTTGGTTTCGACGCCGACATTCTGACCCTCCATAGGGACCTTTTGAGCGTCCTTGTGGAGGAGGAGGCCAAGATTTTGCTCAAGAGGGTGGCCGGAAGGGTGGACGCCCTGAATTTGGATGTGGCCCGGATGGTGGAGGACGCCACGGGCATTCTCAACACGATGATGGGGATCATCCACAAGAGGCTCATCGTCGAGACGGCTCGAAGGTACACAGAGGCTTTCCGAGAAACTATTCAAGACAAAGAGCGGCAGTAGCGCGCTGTCGGGGCGGACGCGTCTGTGCGTGGATGCGTGCCGGTCTCCGGAGATGTGCTCCCGCCCAGAAGGGAGGATCACCATGGCTACACCGATTCAGAGGATCCAGACAGAGGTGGTCGTCGTCGGATCCGGGCCCGGAGGCGCCACCGTGGCCCGGGAACTGACACGCAAGGGAAAGAAGGTCGTGGTTTGCGAGGCAGGAGCGTACCACAAGAACTTCGGCTACACGATCTTCTTGCTCACCATGATGGACGGCCTTGGGCTGACCTTCTCCAAGGAGGGGACTTGGGTCATCCGTCCCAAGACCGTGGGCGGTGCTTCGGTGGTTTACTGCGGCACGGCGTTCCGGCCGCCCGCTTGGCTGAAGGATAAATACGGAATCGACCTCTCCCAGGAAGTGGACGAACTGTACAAAGAGATTCCGATCCGAACGCTGCCCGACTCGCTGGTAGGGCCTGCGGCCCGTAAGATCCTCGAAGCGGCCCAGAGCCTGGGCCACGAGTGGAAGCTCATCGACAAATGGATCCGGCCCGAGAAGTGCAAGCCCAACTGTGGCAAGTGCGCCCTGGGCTGCAAGGAAGGGGCCAAGTGGACCGCCCGTGAATTCGTGGAGGAGGCGGTTCGCGGAGGGGCACGGCTCCTTCTGAAGACTCAGGTGGACCGGGTGCTGACCGAGGGCGGCAGGGCGATCGGGGTACGGGCCAAGGGACCAGACGGTTGGATGGACATCCTGGCCGATACCGTGATCCTGTCCGCGGGCGGCCAGGGCACGCCGCCCATTCTGCAGCGGTCCGGGCTTTACGACGCCGGCCAGGGGTTCTTCGCGGATCCCCTCTGGTTCGTCATGGGTCCGGCCCCCTGCCAGGGGTCCCTCTACGATGTCCCGATGACCGCGGGCATGAACCTCTCGGCCGACGGGATCGTCATGACAGATCTCATGCCGCCGCCCATGATGTATACGGCTCTTGTGGCTTACTCCGGAGTCAAGGGCGTGGTCTCACTGCCCAAGGTCCTCCAGGTGAGAAAGACCCTGAGCATCATGATTAAGGTCCGCGACGGTCTGGACGGCAGGATCAACCTGGACGAATCGTTCTCCAAGCCCATCGACTACGACACCTGGTGGAAGCTCAACAAGGGCGCGGTGCTCGCCGAAGAAATCCTTATGAAAGCGGGCGTCAAACGCCAGGACCTGGTCAAGACAGGCGTGCTGGCCGCTCACCCGGGTGGGACCGTGCGGATCGGGGAGCTCCTGGACAAAGACTGCCAGACCGAAATCAAGAACTGCTACTGCATGGACACCACGATCATTCCCGAGCCCTGGGGACTGCCGCCCACCGTGACCGTTGTGGCCATGGCCAAGCGGCTCGCCAAGCACCTGACTGCAGCACAGGAGGTGCGGGCAGCGGCTCAGGAGCGCGCCTAGCAGCTGGCCACTGCGGTTTTCTTGCGAAGCCCTTCAAACAACTCTTGACGGGCGGGGCGCTTCCAGGCGCCCCGCCCGTCGCGGGCTGTCGGCAAGTCGGTGAACTCGGGGGGGTGCCGGCTTCCGGGAGTCCGTTCTTCTTCTCGCAAGGAGCACAACATTGGATCTCAGGACTTCGGCGCACTCCTTTTCAAGCCACAGAAAGAGATCCGAGACCTTCAAAATGCCCTGTTGCAAAAACAGGTGGACCGGCTGGCAAAATACGGTTCGCACTACCGGGAGCTCTTTCAAGCCCTTTCCCTAGACAAGGTCGTGATCAAAATCGCGGCCTCTCCAGACCGGGACCGCGACGGCCTCGTTCAGGAAGTCACAAGACGCACCCGCGACGCCATCGAGATGACGCCCGAGGTGAGGGTCGTGGACAAGATGGAGATCTTCGATCCTTCAGCGACCTTGAAGCGCCAGAGGATCATCGACGAAAGGCCTCGGGAGGCGGATTGATCCCTCTGTACCCCCGGGTAGCCCGGCGAAGGGTCACCGGACGAGGACTCGAGCAGGCAGCCCAGCCTTATGGAACGGTCAGTCGACCGGCTCGAACAAGGATTTGTCCGCCCCGCAGACCGGGCAGGCCCAATCGGCTGGCAGGTTTTCGAAGGGTGTGCCGGGCTTCACCCCGCTGTCCGGATCCCCGGCCGCCGGGTCGTAGATGTAGCCGCAGACCGTGCACGTGTACTTTTTCATCTTTTCGCTCCTCTGTCGCGATGGGTCCCTTCCGTTGAGGTTCGAACGAGTCTTGCGCTTTCTAACAAACCTGGAAAAAACAAATCAACCGGTTCCCCCGGCTGGCCGGTAGCGATCCCGAAGCCTGCGGGAAAGCTGACGAAGGCACTGGAAGGCCCCCTCCACCGTCTTTTCGCCGTCCGGATTGACCAGACAGCAGGTAGCCGGAGACAAGAGGCTTCTGGAGATGAGCCAGTCCAGGTCGATCCCGTGGCGGCCGAGCGCAGTCCAAACATCCGCCAGCCGCCGTTCCAGGGAGGCCAAATCTTCTTTGTCGAAGTTCTCGAAATGGGTGGGCACGATCCCCCAGACCAGCGTGCCCCCTCGATCGAGGAACCTGCGGATCGATGGAGCGTACGCTGTAAAGACCTCCGCGTTTGTGTAAAGATCCATCGACAGAACATCGATGTCCAGACCCAGCAGGAAGTCCCAGTCCGGATTTCCGCAAAGATGGACTCCCCGGGGGCGATCGATTCGGGAAAAGAACGCTTCCATGTCCGCCCTGGCCGCGATGTCCCCGTAGCCCGACATGGCGCTGAAGAGAAACTGAAGCCCGGGCTCGTCCACGAAAAGAAAAGCCCTGGGATGAACCTCCTTGAGCCGAGCGAGCTGGACGTTGGCCTTGCGGGCCATGAATTCGAACAGGAAGGGCCGAACCGTGTCGTCGAACAGGATCGGCCTGCCGTCCTCGTCGGTTACGTTGAACCCGAAGCTCACAGGGCCTTCGATCTGGCCTCTAATGGCCGGCCGATCTGAAAGGGGCAAGGCAAGGAACCGGTGATAGACCGAGGAGTAACGCTCGCTCAAATCGAGAAAACCGGGTTCTTCCATTCGCGAGAGGGTCTCCTCGAACTCGTCCATGAACCTGCCGTGCGAAAACTTAAGCGTCCGCTTCTCCACGTCGAGCACGATGCCCGGAAAATGTTCGGACGCCTGAACGTACATGTCTTCGTAATAACTCACATGGGGCAACTGAGGCCAAAAAGGAACGTCCAGCCCGAGGGCAGCGTTCAGAGCCCGGTCGATGTCCCGGTGGGGCATGACCGCCATGGCCGTGGTGAGCAGGTCGCCCGGAATGGTCATGGAGAAATCGGTTTCCTTGGCCGCGCTCCTGGAACCGGCGAGGCCGGACAAGGCGGGGCCCCGGCCCGCGCAGCGCCCTCCTCTTCCCGGGGCCGGAGCCAAGCTCCGCGGCCCCCGGGGGAGAGGTTGCAGCGCATTGCGTGAGTAGGGGACGGAACCTACAAGCGTCCGGCCCGCTCCTCAGGTAGCGGCCCCAGAGGCGCCCGGCATGGTGAAGACCCTCTGAGCCAGCTCGCGGTCCATCATGAAAAGCCCGCCTCGGGCATCCCCGAGAAGTTTGAGCTTTTCCAGGATCTCCTTTGCCGAAGCCTCCTCCTCCACCTGCTCGGTCACGAACCACTGGAGGAAGATGTTCGTGGCATGGTCCTTTTCCTTGAGAGCCACGTCCACGAGGTCGTTGATCCGCTTGGTCACCTGGCGCTCGTGTTTGAGAGTGTCCTCGAAGACCGAAACAGGCGTCGTCCATTCGGACGGAGGAGCCTTGATGGTCTGGAGCACCACCCGGCCGCCGCGCTCGTTCACGAAATCGTAGAACTTGATCGCGTGAACGAGTTCCTCCTGGGCCTGGACCCGCATCCAGTTGGCAAACCCGCTGAGGTTGGCCGATAGGAAATGGGCCGACATGGACAAGTAGAGGTAGGAGGAATAAAGCTCCCACATGATCTGCTCATTGAGAGCCTTTTCCATTTTCTCGCTGAGCATGGCCTTTACCCTTTCCAGAGACCGTGGAGGTTGCAGTACTCGCGTGCAACGATCTTGTCCCCCTGGACCGGGAAAAGGGCCTCCGGCGCCTCTCCGGGCTTCAGGAACTGGCGGTACACCTTGCCGTCCACGATGAGCTCGATCCACTCGATGTAATGCTTCTCTTCCATCGGGTGGGCCACGCTTCCCACTTTGACCTTGATGCCGCCTGCCGCCTTCTCCTGAACCGGCACGTGCTTTTCCTTAGCCGCATCCACCGTGTTCTCCACGAAAAGCTTCATGGGCTTTCCGCAGCAGACCAGGCCTCCCTTGCCGCCGTGAAGAACCTCCACGATGTTCCCGCAGACTTCACACTTGTAGACTTCCAATTTTTCCGGCATCTTGACACCTCCTCCCTTCCAAGAAGTCTCGGTTTCCCAAGGACAGGCCCTCCTGCCCCAGGGGCGGGGCGCCGATCCCGCAAATGGATTCCCGGCACCCTCCAGCCTTCAAACGATCTCCCGGATCGCCCGCAACGCCGCATCGTAGTCGGGCTCCGAGGCGATCTCCTTCACGATTTCCTGGTAGCGCAGCACTCCCTTGCGGTCCACCACGAACACCGCCCTGGCCAGGAGGCGCAACTCCTGGATGAGCACCCCGTAGGCTGTCCCGAAGGACGCGTCGCGATGGTCGGAAAGGGTCCGCACGCGGCTCACACCGGCCGCCCCGCACCAACGTTTCTGCGCAAAAGGCAGATCCATGCTCACGACAAGAATCTCCACGTCATGGCTCAAGGCGGCAGCGTCCCGGTTGAACCTGCGGGCCTCTGTGTCGCAGACCGGAGTGTCCAGGGAGGGCACCGATGCGATGAGGCAGGGTTTTCCCCGGAGAGAAGAAAAACCCACCGGGGCAAGGTCGTTGCCCAGGGCCACGAAGTCTGGTGCGGGATCCCCCACGCGCAGTCCTTCTCCTACGAGTGTCAGGGGAGCGCCTCCGAACGTCACCAGGCCGGTTCTTGTTTTCATGAACGATCCTCCTTGCGGGCGCTCGTCACCAGTTCTCGGCGAGCAGTTCGAAATACGCTTGAGGATGGGCGCAGGCCGGGCAGCTCGCCGGCGCTTCCTTGCCTTCGAAGATGAATCCGCAATTGATGCACCGCCAGACCACGGATTTGTCTTTCTTGAATACCTTGCCCGCCTCCACGTTGGCCAAAAGGCCGCGGTAGCGCTTCTCATGCTGTTTTTCTGCAATGGAGACATTCTCAAAGGTCTTGGCCACGGCCTCGAACCCCTCCTCTCGGGCCACCTTGGCGAAACCGGGATACATGTCGGTCCATTCATAGTGTTCGCCTTCGGCGGCATGCTTGAGATTCTCGGCAGTGGTTCCGATCACGCCAGCCGGGAAATCGCATTCCACTTTGGCCGTGCCTCCCTTGAGGTACGAAAAGAACCTCTTGGCGTGCTCTTTTTCCTGGTTCGCCGTCTCCTCGAAAATCAGAGCGATCTGGACGAACCCTTCCTTGCGAGCCTGGCTCGCCGCGTAGGTATAGCGGTTCCTTGCCTGCGACTCGCCGGCGAAGGCGGTGATGAGGTTCTTCTCGGTCCTGGATCCTTTGAGTTCCATCCCTGTTTCCTCCTTTTGGCCGATCTGAGGCCTAGCTGTGAATTGAAGGGCCAACCAAGCGGTCCTGGCGAGGACCTTTCAGTTGTAAATGAGAACAATTATCAATAAGGTTAGCCTTGCCCATTTTGCCTGTCAAGAGAAAATACGCTCGGACTCCCCTGGGCCGCCCGAAGCTCGGTTTCGCCCCTTCCTCGACAGGAATCGGATCGTGCGTTATGGTGAACTCGGCAATCTTGCCATAAGATTCAACCACCTGGACGAAAGGTTTCGGTCCAGGCCGCGAAAGAGCTTCTGAGGATGAACCTCGGATCGAACGAAAGGGAGGCCGTGGAAAACCAGCACGGACAAAGAGGGAATCCGGACCCCGGCGAAACCGCTTTTTTCGGTTACCGAAGGGTGCCGGCTGCCCAAAAGGAAAAACTCGTAACGGATCATTTCGACTCCATCGCGGGCAAGTACGACTTCATGAATACTCTCTTGAGCGCCGGCATTCACCACTTGTGGAAAAGAAAAGCCGTTCGAATGCTCGGCCTCAGCCCGGGCGACCGGGTCATTGACGTCTGCGCCGGCACCGGCGATCTGGCCATCCTGGCTTGCAGAGACGTGGGGCCCCAAGGCAAGGTCTTTCTTTATGACCGCAACCGCGCCATGATGGAAGCCGGAAGGCCCAAACTGGCCAAACGGGGCCTCCTGGGAAAAGTTGTCTACATCCAAGGAGACGCCGAGCGAATCGCCGCCCGGGGCAACTCTTTCGACGCCGCGATGGTGGGATTCGGGATCCGCAATCTCACGCACATCGAAAAAGGCTTCGAGGAAATGCATCGGATCCTCAAGCCCGGGGGCAAGCTGCTCTGCCTGGAGTTCTCGACTCCCGTGTCTCCTTGGTTCCGAAAACTTTATGATTTCTATTCCTTTCGGGTCATGCCCTTTGTCGGCGAGATTCTTACAGGGCGCCGGCAAGCGTACACGTACCTTCCGGAGTCAATCCGGATGTTTCCAGACCCTCCTGCTCTCTCTTCGCTGTTGGAACGAATCGGATTCGAATCCGTGCAGTTCCAAAGGCTTACCAACGGAATCGCCGTGATACACACGGGCTTGAAAAAAGCTCCTGGAACCTGAATTGCAGAGAGGACGCTCAAAAGTCCCCTCGGCCCCAGCCCGGCCAGGCCGATAAACATCCGCCCACCCTACTGGGTGATCGGGCATTTGCCCGATCCTACGAGGGGAGCCACTCTGTCCACGCGGAAAAACACCAGGTACTTGGCTGAGTCCCCGATCTCCTGCTGGATGGCCTGGCTCTTCCTGCGCAGAAAAGCCGCGATCTGAGGGCTGTCCTTTTCCTCGCGGATCTTGGTCAGGAACAGGCGAGCGCCGAAATAGCCCTGGCCGTTCTCCTTGAACAGGTAAGCCGCATGCGGGTTGGTCTGGAGATTCTGGTGGGTCCGTTTTTCGGCCATGACAAAGGCAACCGTGCCGTCGTCCAGCACGTGGGGCCGGGAATAAATCGCGGCGTCCACGTTGCCCTCTGCGTCTGCCGTGGCCAGCACCCCCAATCCCTGCGCGTTTTCAAAATACTCTCGGAGCCTCATGAGACATCCTCCCTTCTGTGCAAGGGCCTGCATCCTGTTTCCTTCCTCCCGGCGGATCTCCGACGTTTCTTAGATGCGCCTGGCCGCCTTTGTTCTTCGGCCGCCCCGCGAGCCACGGCCACTGGACGCAAAAAAGGCTGCCCACGCAAGAAACCGGGCGCGCCACCCACCCGCGCCACGACAACGGGAGCAGCCGTCAAGTCAGGAGGCTCATAAACGACGAAATCCCATGGACATGGTCTCCTATGGCCCGCATCCGCTCCAGTTCCTCCTCGTCCATGGGCCCTCGGGAGAGCGTTTCAAGGGCATGGTCCATCTCCTGCTCGTTCTTGGGCCCGCAGATAGCCACCTGCACATGGGGGTGGGTCAGGACGAATCGGTAGCAATCGACAGCCGTGGGAGGAGTCTCGCCCGGCGGCATGTTCCGCTCCTTGAGCAGGTCGCCCCAGCGCGTGTTGGTGAAAGAGACGATGCCTGGGGCATCCCGGGCGGGCAGGTGAGGGAAAATTTCGGTTTCGGCTCCCCGATGGGCCGCGTTGTAACGCAGGTGAAAAACATCGTAGCGGCCGTCTCGCAGGAACTCGCGGAACAGGGGTCTTTTGTGGGACGAAACGCCGAGAAAGCGGAACAGGCCTTTTTCTCTCAACCGCTCAACTGCCTCCAAGAGTCGCCCTTCCGGAGGTTCCTGATGCCAGCCAAGCAAAAGGATGTCCGCCTGGTCGATCCACAGCGCGCGGAGGCCTTTTTCCACGCTCCTTGCAAGCCAGAACGGGCTCCTCACGTACACCTGGAGCACCACCACGAGATCCTGCCTGTGCCTTTGGGCGATCTCGCGGATGGCCAAGGCCATCTGCGGTGTTCGGACCGAGCCCCAAAAGAAGTAGTTCACTCCGGCTTCGAAAGCCTTAAGGCAGGCCTTGGTCGGTACACCGTACGATGATCCGATCCCGAGCCTGGAGACGAGAAGTCCGGTTCGACCCAGCGGAACCTTTTGTGAAAAATCGCTCATGGCCGCTCCTCCCCGCGCCGGGGCCGGCTCCCCTTCACGGGAGGCAGACCCGCGATTTCCAGGAAGGCGAACATCAGCGTCGCCAGCCGATGGGTGATTCTCTTCACGAGATCTCGAGAAACCCGTGCCATATCGTACCCCCTTCTGCCACGCAGAACCGTGGCGATCGTTGCTCGGATTCTTGCGCCATCCGGCCAGGCAGGCAACCTCGCGCTCGGCGAGATCCAGAAAGAGAATCCGGTCTGCGATCCTCCTCGCGCACCTTGCGCAGCCCGAGACCGAGGCTTCTGCTCAGCAAGCAGCGATCTTTCAGGTCTTTCTTTTCTCGTGCGGGCGCATTATTCTTTGCACCGCAAAAGCAAGAACCTGCAGAGTCGCTTAACCCAGCGCCCCAGAGGTCGACCCGCATGACACGCACCTGGAAAGAAACCGCCTTGGAGTTCCTCGGGACCGAGGTTGACCAGGTTCTCCTTTCATCTGCCCGAATTCTAAGCGTTTTGAGAAGGCGCGTCGACAATCCGGCCAAGAGGGACCGCCTGCGACATTGGATGTCCTTCTATCTCGAGAAGTCGTACCCAGAGCAGCCGGCTCGTTTTTTTTCTTTGCCCAAGTCGCCTCCGCCCGATGTCCGGGTAGAGGAAGAGCGCCCTTTCTGCGACGGCCGGTTTCGGATCCTCTCCTTCCCGAGCCGTTACAAAGTAAGGAACCCGGAGGTCGAGGCCCGGTTCGAGCGGTTCCGGGAAAACCGAGCGGTCTACCTCGCCCACTGGTCCCACGGAGACCCAGGCAGAAACACCCTCGTTTGCTGCCACGGGTACTCCCTCGGCGACCCATGGCAGGCCCAGAGGATGTTCCGGGTAGCCCGGCTGTACAACCTGGGCATGGACGTGGCCCTTTTCGTCACCCCTTTCCACTGGAAAAGGGCTTCGACGCCGGCACTTCGGTTCGCTCCGCCCTTTCCCTTTCTCGATCCGGTTTTCGGACTCGAAGGCTTCGGCCAGGCCGTGCACGATCTGGCCAGTTGCTTCCTGTATCTTTCCCAGTCGGGCGCGTCGAGGATCGGGCTGGTGGGCGCAAGCCTCGGGGGCTATCTGGCCGCGCTGTTCGTGTCGGTTACGGCCCTGGCGGACATGGTCTGCCTGATCGTTCCCCTGGTGAGCTTTCACGGCCTCAGACTCCCGATGCCTTTCCACCCGGTCAAGTCCGCGGACAAGCGTTTTCAGGAAGAAGTTTCCAAAATCTGGAAGATCCACTCGCCCCTGTCGCACAAGAACAACCTCCCGCCTGAGCGATGCCTCATCATCGCGGCCCGCGGAGACCGCCTGTGCCCCTTTGAAGACGTGCAGAAACTTTACCTGCATTGGGGAAAACCTGAACATACCTTTCTCAGTGGAGGTCATGTCTTCTTTTTCCCCAGGCACGCCCGGGGCAAGGCCTGGTACCAGTTCCTGAAGCGGCACAGGTTCGCACCGAATGTTGCGTCGGCAGGACCCTGCGCCTCCTGAACGGCTCCCGCCCTTGAAACATTTGAAAAGGTAAGCGAATCGTATGAAAAGACCTGAGAGTCGAGGCGCTTCGGTCGTCTGTTCGCCGCGCCGACGGCCGAGCCTGAATCAGGCCCGTAGACTCAGTTGCGGCTTTGTAGGGAGCGCGCCATGCCCGTCCTGGATTCACAAGACTTCAAGAAAATCCTCGAATCCTTCGGTGCCCGCCGTCAGGCTTTGCTCGAGCAGGGCCAGGCGCTCGCCGCTCAGGATCTGCCGCTCAGGTATCTGAGACAACAGGCTCACTTCACAACGCCAGCAAGCAACTACGACATGGCTCTCAAAGCCGTCGAAAAGGGCAGCTCCGCGGCAGCCAGGATTCTGGAGAAGTACAGCATCTCTCTGGCCGAGCTTTCCGAGACCCTCCATGTTCCCCTGGCCGCGATCGAGGCAGAGTTGGGGGCCGAGCCGCAGGCCCCTCTTGTCATGGTGGACAGCGAGGACGCCCAGGCCCTGAGGGAGGACGTGATCCAGAGGGGCCGCGAGAACGCCATACGGATCTTTCGGGAGGCCTCTTGGGGTAAGACCCTGCGCTTCTATCGGCCCAGCGGCCTTCAGCTCGAATATTGCCTGGAGGACATGGTCCGTGTCCTTACCGAGGCCGGGTCCGGGCTCCCTCCGGAGCGTTACCCCGTTGACGGCATTATTTGGCCCAAGGCCGAGCACCCGGAAGAGCTCGCCTGGGTCTCAGACCTTCTGGGCGAGATCGAACAGAGGCTTGGACTCCCCAAGAACAGAATCAAGCTCGAGTTCCTGGTGGAGTCCGGTTGGGCCGTGGCTCAACTGCCCCAGCTCGTCAAGGCGGTCGTGCCCAGGCTTGCCGGAATCATATTCGGGATCGCCGACTACTCGGCCGACATCGGCCTTCCCCAGATCGTGAACAACCATCCGGTGTGCGATTGGGCCCGGGCAGCCATCGTGAACACCGCCGGCGCGGTCGGGGTTCCGGCTATCGACAATATGACGGTCAATTACCCCGTTCCAGACAAGCGGCTCACGGATGGAGAAAATCACCTGTTTCTTCTCCGAAGAATCCGCGAGGTCTATGAGGACGCGCTGCACGGCCAAAAGCTCGGCATGGACGGCAAATGGGTCGGACATCCCTTGCAGCTTTTCGCGGTACGCCTCGCATACCGGGTGGCGATGCCCGAGGAAGAAATCCTGGCCGAAGTGGACAAGATCCTCGCATACGATGCCGCGGTGGCGGCCGAGCAAGGGGCGACGATCATCCAGGGGGTCATGAGCGACCGAGCCACGGACCGGCACGCCCGCCGCAAGCTCCGAAAGGCCGTTGCCCTGGGGCTCCTCGATCCCAAAAGGGGCCTCGAACTCGGCGTGGTGAGTCCGGAAGAAGTGGCTCAGCTTCAGGGTTGACCGGACGGGGTTTGGGAGGATGGCTCTTCGCAAGCGCCGAAACGCTCATGCCCTTCGGGCGTCCAGCCAAGCCGCCGACGCCGCCGAGCGGCTTTGCATGAAGATCGTTTCGAGCCTTCGTGAAAGGATTTCGGCCCTCTCGCCGAAGCCCGCCGAACCTTTGGACCATTACCAGTGGGTCTGCTACGAGCTGGCCCATTGCGCATCCGAGATCGCGGCGTGCCGGGCGATGCTCGCCTGCGACGCATCGGCGCCGAAGCCCTCACAGGCCGACGCGGAGTCCCTTTGGCCCCTGGAGCGCATGGTATCTTGTTTCACCGCCGAAACCGTCCGGCGCGTGGCTGGTCGGATTTGGGGCCGGCTGGCCGACTTCGGCCTCTGCCGGTCGGATCTCGCCCAAACGATTGAGAGGCCGTCCATCCGCAGGTTTTGCGAGGAGAACCTATCGGTTGCCAACCTCGTGAAGTTGGCCGAGCAGGTTCAGAAGGCCGGGCCGGCCGGAGAACTTCCAGGGCTCGGCGAAAGGCATCTGGCTCAGCGGGCGCGATTCCGGGAGATTGCCGAGCGGGTCATCCGTCCCCTGGCCGAGCGGATTCACCGGGAGAACCTCCTTGTCCCGGACGAGATTCTGAAGTCCCTTGCCGAGATGGGGGCGTTCGGGCTCTCCATCCCTCGCCGGTTCGGAGGACTTCAGGACGACGAGCAGGATGACACCCTGGCCATGATCGTGGCCACCGAGGAACTCACCCGCGGATCCTTGGGAGCGGCTGGAAGCCTGATCACCCGCACCGAGATCCTGGCCAGAGCCCTGCGCAAAGGCGGCACAGCCGAACAGCAGGCCTACTGGCTCCCCAGGCTGGCCGCGGGCAATCCGCTGTGCGCCGTTGCGGTCACCGAGCCCGACTACGGCTCGGACGTGGCCTCCATGAAGATGTCGGCCAGACCCGCCCCAGGAGGGTGGCTCCTCAATGGAGCCAAGACATGGTGCACTTTTTGCGGAAAGGCAGGCCTGCTCCTGGTTTTGGCCCGGACCGATCCGGACCCGTCCCTCGGGCACCGGGGGCTTTCCCTTTTTCTCGTTGAAAAACCTTCGACCGACGGCAAGTCCTTCGATTTTGCGCAGCCCCGAGGCGGCCGGATCCGAGGCGGGGCGATCCCGACCATCGGCTACCGGGGAATGCACTCGTTCTGGCTTGTGTTCGAGAATTTCTTCGTGCCTGAGGAAGCGTTGCTCGGAGGCGATGCCGGCCTGGGAAAAGGCTTTTACTTCCTCATGGCCGGTTTTGAGGGCGGCAGGATCCAGACCGCGGCGCGCGCCACCGGAGTCATGCAGGCCGCTTTCGAGGAGGCCCTCGCGTACGCAGCCCGACGCAAGGTCTTTGGCCTGCCGGTGGCCGAGTACCAGCTCACCAAGGTCAAGGTCGCAGACATGGCCACGCGGCTTGTGGCAAGCCGCCAGTTCACCTATGAGGTCGCTCGCCGGATGGATCAAGGCCAGGGAAAAGTGGAGGCGAGCATGGTCAAACTGTTCACCTGCAGGGCGGCCGAGGGGCTCACGCGTGAGGCCATGCAGATCCACGGGGGCAAAGGCTATGCCGAGGGCACCCCGGCGAGCCGGCACTTCGTGGACGCCAGGGTACTTTCGATTTTCGAAGGAGCCGAGGAAACCCTCGCGCTCAAGGTGATCGCAAGAAGTCTAGTTGAATCGGACGCTGGATTGCCAGGGTCAGGAACAAGGAGCGAAGGCCGCATTCTTCTCCCTTGAGTGATCCATCCACTCTTTGGAGCGGAGGAACTGATGGGCGTCACATTCACCCTCGAGCAGCAAACCTCCCTTTCTGCGGCCGTGAAGGTGGAAACTTCCCGGGCTCGGTTTCCTCAGTACGGTCGATGGCTCGAGGACTTCGTGCCGGGCCAGGTCTTTTGTCATCCGAGAGGATTCACGATCGACGCCGGCGTGGCCAAGGCTTTTGCCGGGAGTTTTCAGCAGGCCAACCCTCTGTTTCTGAACGCCGAGTACGCCCAGGCTCACGGCTTTCGGACGTCGCCGGTCTGCCCCCAGCTTGTCTTCAATCTCGTGCTCTCCCTCGGGGTTCAGAACGACTCAGAGAAAGCCATGGCCAACCTGGGTTACTACCGAGCCGTCTTTCTGAGGCCCGTGTACCCCGGCGACACCCTCCGGTCCATGACGCGCGTGAAAGAACGAAAAGATCGCGGGTCCGGCAAGCCCGGAATCGTTCTCCTTCAGACCCTGGGCCTGAACCAGCACGGCGAGGTCGTCCTGCAATACGAACGCAAGATCATGGTGATGCCGGGCCCGGGGGCATCAAGACAGAATGCGACCGACCCTGGGGACGGGCCAGAATTTCCGTGGCAGGAAGAGCCTGTCTACGACCTGCCAGTCGCCTGCAGCGAGTATCCCAGGGACCTCACCCGCTCCGACACCTACCTAGAGTGCTTCGAACCCGGAGACATCCTCGTGCATCCCAACGGCAGAACCGTGACGGACGAGCACATGGGATGGACGTGCCTGGTCGGGAACACTCACCCCCTGCACACAGATCGCGTTTACAGCACGGGTCTGACCGGAGCGATGAGCGGAGAGCCGATCGTATACGGCGGCCTCGTGTTCGCGTGGCTGGAAGGGCTGGCCAGCCGGGATCTCACCGAAAACGCTTTGTGGGACCTGGGCTTCACCGAAGGGTACCACACCCAGCCGGTCCAGAGCGGCGATACGGTCGCGGCCCTGACCCGCGTGCTGGCCAAGGAGCCCGGCCCTGCCGGGATCCCGCGCTCGGGCATTCTGACCGTGCAGCTCGTGGGTGTAAAAAACATAAGCGCCGCCAAGGCTCTTGAAACATACGGAGCAGATCTTTTCATTCGAGAAAACGACAAAAAAGACCTCGGGAAGGAAAAGATCGAGGCCAAGATTTTTGAAATCGAAAGGCGCATCCTGCTCAAGAAGAAATAAAGAAGACGCCCTTCGATTCTGTCCCATGGGAGGACGAAGTCATGACAAAGAAACCGGAAGAAATGACGCGGGAAGAACGCAAGTACATGCCCTATCAGAAAGTCCCCATCGTTCCGATCGGAACGGTGCCGCCCTTGGGCGTGCTGCCGGAAAAGATGCACGCCTGGGTGATTCGGGAGGACCGGTTCGGCGAGCCCCTGCAGTCCTTTCGGCAGGAAATCGTGGACGTCCCGGAGATCGGCCCGAACGAGGCCTTGGTGCTGGTCATGGCCGCCGGAGTGAACTTCAACGGGATCTGGGCCGGCCGGGGCAAGCCCGTATCGGTCCTCAAGATCACGGGCAAGGATTTCCACATCGCCGGCTCCGACGCCTCTGGCATCGTCTGGAAGGTCGGCGAGAACGTCAAGCACTGGCGGCCAGGGGATGAGGTCGTTCTCCACTGCAACCAGTCGTGCGACACCTACTGCGGCCAGTGCGTGGGATACGATCCCATGATGTGTCAGAGCCAGAAGATCTGGGGATACGAGACGCCCTACGGCAGCTTCGCCCAGTTTACCAAGGTGCAGGCCCAGCAGCTTCTGCACAAGCCCAAGCACCTGAGCTGGGAAGAGGCGTCGAGCTACGGGCTCACCTATTTCACGGCCTTTCGCATGCTCGTCGACCGGGCCGAACTCAAGCCCGGGGAAAAGGTCCTTGTCTGGGGCGCCTCGGGCGGTCTGGGCGTGTTCGCGGTGCAGCTCGTAAAGAAAATGGGCGCCGAGTCCGTGGGCGTGGTGAGTTCCGACGAAAAAGGGGAATTCATCCTGAGCCTCGGCGCCAAGGGGTACATCAACCGCAGAAAGTACCCGAACCTGCTCTGGAAGGACAACGCTACCCCAGCCGAGGAAAAAGCCCGCATGGACGAATGGAAAGCCTTCGGCCGCGAATTCCAGCAGAAGGCCGGCACCAACCGAGGGCCGGACGTGGTCTTCGAACATGTCGGGAAAGCCACGTTTCCCCTTTCAGTGTGGATCCTGCGCAAATTCGGCCGCGTGGTGATTTGCGGAGCCACAAGCGGATACGATCTCACTTTCGACGTGCGCTACCTATGGATGCACCAGAAATCCATCATCGGGAGCCACTTCGCCAACGGCGAGCAGGCGGCCCGGGCCAATGAACTCGTGATGTCCGGGGACATCAAGCCGGTCATGACCCGACGGTTTACCTGGGAGCAAATCCCGGAGGCCCACGAACTCATGGCCCAGAACAAACACCACGGGAAGTTCGCCTGCCTGGTGAGCGCGCCGGCTTTCGACCTCAAAAACACGCAGGAAGCGCGGGGCTTCCGGGCCGCGGCCTGAGTCCAGGTTGAAGGTGCCGGTGTTCGGGGGTCACAAGCTGCCACAAAGGAGCGGCCATGCGCACCGGGCTGCCATGGCTAGCCGCCAAGGCCGAAAAGGGTGAATGCCTTCCCTCAGCGTCTCTGGGCTCTTTCGACGGCGCGATCCACGAAGAAATCGACAAGAGAAGGAACCACCCGCTTGGCGAGATAAATCCACCTGCTGTCGAACCCCGGGATGATCATGAACTGGTTTTTCCGCATCCCGCGAATCAGGGAGCGCGCCACCTCCTCCGGCTGCATTCGTTTCGCTTTTCCGGATATCGCCTTTGTCTCCAGCGGCTTGGTCTTGTCGGCCTCGTGAAGAAGGGGCGTGTCCGTGTCCGGCGGGCAAAGGACCGAAACCTGGATGCCGTACGGCTTGAGTTCGCTTCTCAGAGCCTCGGAAAAACCAATGACCGCGAACTTGGAGGCGCTGTAGGCCGTGAAGCCGAAAAGGCCGATGAACCCGGCCACGGACGAAACGTTGACGATGTGCCCTCCCCGGTTCTTCATGTGCGGCACGAGCACCGAGGTCGTGTTCCAGACTCCATACACGTTGACCATGAAGGTCTCTTCGAAGTGCTCGTACGGGATGGCCTCGAAATATCCGGGACGGGAGGTGCCGGCAGAATGGATGAGAACGTCCGGCGCGCCGAAGGTTCGGACGGCCTCCTGCATCGTGGCGATGACTTGCTGTCGGTCTTTCACATCCAGGGGCAGGCTGGCTGCGCGCTGTGTGCCGGACCGGGCTTCGGCCGAAATCCCCCGGACCGCCTGCTCCAGGATCGCGGCACGGCGCGCAAAGACAAAGACGTGCGCGCCCTCCCGGGCGAACAACTTGCCCGCGGCCAGGCCGATCCCGCTCGAGCCGCCTACGATGTAAACCGTTTTGTCTCTGAAATCCTTCACGGCTGCGGCCTCCGGCATTCCAGCCAGACGATCCAAGATTCCTATGACCCGCCCTCGCTGTCAAGGCCGCGCGCTTCCGACTTCTACGCCTCTGTCAGCTCAGCAAACCAAAATCAAGCACATGTCCTTCACTTTTTTCACACTGCTTGAGCAGGTCCCGGGACTTCTGGGTGGCTTGCTCTTGACACCTGATGATGCCCCCTGATATTCGTAAATCACCTGCATCTCTTCTTGAACGGACTGCTCGTGCCAAGAAAGGGAGACAGCCCCCTCTCGTACATACCCACCTCGGAGAGGACGACGCACCTTGCATCCGGCCAAGCTCCTCATCATTGGGTTCGACGGGCTGGACCATGAACTCGTCGAACGTTACCAGTCGGACATGCCAAACCTTTCCGGACTCGTTGCCAACGGGGACCTGAGGCTCCTTTCGTCCACCTATCCACCCATCACGCCGGGCGCCTGGACCACCATCTTTTCAGGCGTCAACCCGGGACGGAGCGGGATCCTCGGCTTCTTCTACAGGCAACACGGAGCCTTTGTCCCGGTTGCCCTCAAACCCCCACCTGTCAGGGGACTTTGGGACTTCTGTGAGGAGCAGGCGTGCTCGTGCGGGATTGTGAACATTCCGTGGCCGGGGCCGCTGCCCGAGAACGTACTTTTCGGGGTCTCGGGACGTTTCACTGCGCTGCAAACCTCTCCCCCGAATCTCCGGGACAAAATCATCCAAATGGGTTACAAGCCCGAGGTCTTCCACCACACCGATTTCACGAGTCTGAGCCGATTCCTCCGGTTCACCTTCGAGCAGGCATCCGCCTGCACGAACGTTTCGACCCGTCTGATCGAAACCTACCGACCGGACGTTTGTGCGGTGGTGTACAACATCCCAGATATGGCGCTGCACGCCATGTTGTCGGAGAAGATGATCCGACGCGTGTACACCGAGATCGACAAGACGATCGGCGAACTTCTCCCTTTCGGCGAACGCCACATCGTGGTGAGCGATCACGGCATCAATATCGTGAAGGCACCGGTCTTCTATCTGGGGGAGTGGCTCGTCCGAGAGGGGTTCCTGAGCATAACGGGCGATTCAGCGCCCCTGACGTTCCGAGGTAAGCTCGGATCCTCTCTCCGGTCCTGGATGCACCGTCTAGGTTTGACCGCCTGGAAGAAGAAAGTACCCCAGTTCCTGCGGGTCTTCCTGCCTTCGGGCATTCAGGACCCGGGATCCCTTCTCGTCGATCCGGAAAAGACTCGAGTGTTTCTGGCTCCGAGCGAGTTCTGCGAGCTCTATCTCAATCTCCAAGGCAGGGAAGAAAAAGGCTTCCTCATGCCGGGAGAGGCACAAAGCGTCCTCGCCGAGATCGCCCAGCGCCTGGAAGAAGCCTCTAACCAAAAGGGCCTCGGTCGGATCCTTCTCACCCCGATCGCAGAGGTGTACCATGGAGAGGAAATGGACCAACTTCCCGACGCTGTCGTGACGGACCAGGGTCGGTGGCACCTCGACCCGGGGCTCAGCCCCACTGGTCCAATCGGCCCGGTTGATATCAAGCACGAACACAATCAGCAAGGCGTCTTCCTCATGGCCCGGGGGACCCCGACATCCGCTCCTGCCGAAAGAACCGCCCGGCTCGTGGACGTGCTTCCCAGCGCCCTGGCGCTGGCTGGCCTCAAGATACCGGTTGGACTCGACGGCCGGTGCCTATCGGTACCAGCGGCCGACACCAAGCCCCCATACTATGAAACGACCTTACGAAGGGAGCCAGCACGCCGAAAAGCCGTTTCGGCGGAAGATGAGGCGGAGGTCATGGAAAGGCTACGAAAGTTGGGATATATCTGACCCTACCCCTCGTTGCGCGGGATGTGCGCCCGCGTGGAGCCGGTCCGACCGGAATACGCCCACACGGGGGCACCCAGAATGAAAAGCAAGAGGCTTTCCGAGACGGCCGAACCGACCAAGAATCCTTCTTCCAGGTTGTTTCTCAACGGTGCGTGCGGTATCCGTGCGCTGTTTTTCGTGTGACCTGACGTTGTGTTTCTCTGCATCTCCAGCCCGTCCCAAAATTTGAGGATTTTGGATGACCCCTTGGAAACAAAGGAGCCTAAAGTACGCGATGTTTGCCGAATGCAGAGGGCGGCAGGCGTCTTCCGAGCTTTTCCCGTAGCTTTGTTTTCTTCCTGAAATTGGGCTCCTACAGTATTCCTTCCGATGCGCCGTTTCCGAAGGGCTCTGTTTGCTCAACCATCCGGGACAGAAGGTCTCATTCATGGGTTCACCGCAGCAAATTGTCAGCAATTGACCTCAGCGACGGCCTTTCACTACAATGAGTTGCGCCTTTCGTGGGCACCAGCTGCCCCGGTCCTCCCTCGTGTGAGCCTCACCGATTCTCGATACGGAGGTCCCCTCATGAAAGGAAAACGCCCGGTTGTCTTTATTACCTCTCTTTTCCTGATCCTTCTGACGGTGGCCAGCCCGGCATACGCGGGGGGCTTTTATCTCAATCCGAGCCTCGGCGTGGCCATACCGGCCGAAGGGGACAAGGACCCTTCCGTTGGAGTCGGCGTTGATGTTGGCTACGAATTCACGAGCTGGCTCGCAGCAGGCCTGGGCTACCGGTATCTCCATGACACCGGGGTGGAAGATCTTGAAGCCACCCACCTCTACGAAGGAACAGTTACGATTTTCAAGAGACTGGTGGTCGTAACCCCATATGTCCGAGCCGGTGCGGGCGCTTATACGATGACCTTCGAAACACGGGACTCCATGACCAAGGCTCTCTTCGATATCGGAGCCGGCCTTGCGCTCCATCCGATTCCTTTCGTTGGACTCACCGCAGGGCTCACCTACCATGTTCTCGCCGGCGCCGTGGACTTTTTCGAGCCCATGGTCACCTTCGGATTTTCTCTCGGGAAATGACGAAGGAGCTCAAAAGGAGGAGAAAGATGCCTCATCCCACTCACCCCAACGCAAAGTACGGATCAGGAAGAACCCCCTGGACGTTTCTTGTCATTGCCGTTGTTCTGGGATGCGTCTTGGTTTTGTTGGACATGGGGCTTGGGGACCGGCAAGCGGTGGGTTTGACCGAGGTACCGATTACCGTGGATGCGGCCAGGCCCGGGGAAACGATCAGTCCCTTGCTTTATGGGACGAACATCAATCACGTCGGAATGACGAACGGGTTCGAAAGGCTCCCCAAAACGAAGGATGAATATGAAAAAGCTCTTGCGAGATGGTTCTCTTATCTGCCTTTGGTGGAGAAGCTTGGGCCTACCATCATTCGTTTTCCAGGCGGACTGAACGCGAACGGCTATATCTGGTTTCAGGACATTGGTCCCTACGGAACAAGACCTCTTCAGGAGATCTCCCGTTCCCAAAGCGGATCGATTGGAACCGATGAGTTCTTGGCCTTTTGCGAGAAACTCGGCGCCCAGGCCATGATCACAGTGAACGTGAACAGGGCCTCGGGCATGCCCGTTCTCAAGACGCTCACGGACGAGAACTACCAAAAGAACGCCGCTATCGCGGCGGACTGGGTCGAATATTGTAACGCGCCCAACAACGGATCCAACCCGCGGGGGGGAACGGACTGGGCCGCAGTCCGCGCCAAGAACGGGCACCCGCAGCCTTACGGAGTCAAGTACTGGGAGCTGGGCAACGAGTTATGGGACATGCCTCTTGCTTGGTACAAGAAGGCCATTCAGCTTTTTTCTCAACAAATGAAAGCCGTGGATCCGACGATCCAGATCGGTGTCATCACTCTTCCTCCGGTTCATTCGAAAGAAAAATACACCCAGTGGTTCCGGGACATCCAGGCCGAGTGCGGAGGCAGCTTCGATTTCTGGATTCACCACACATACACGCCGGGAACATCCGGCAAGATCAACGGCTTCTTGCTCTCTGGGCCCGGAGCTTCCATAACTGTACCGATTTCCTTTCCCAGGGCTGGGGACTGCTCTCTCTGTTACACGGCCCAGCCGGTCAAAGGAGCGGTCAAGGTCGCCCTTTTCCTGGACGACAGGCTCCTGGAGAGTAAGAACATCGTCTTTCCCTTCGAATCTTGCACCCGGTTTCAAGCGCCAGCCGGGCAACACAGGCTTAAGGTATCGGTCGAAAGTGGCAACGGAGTCTTTCTCTACCACATGATGAAGAAAAGAGACTCCTCAGGCGAGGACTACCTGGATCTGAAAAACAGCCCCGAACTTTACTATCTGGTCGTTGCCGGGGCTTCTCGGAGTGAACAGGCCCTTTGGCCTCTGGAGCTGACGGGGGGAAAGCCTGTCTGCATAACCGAGTACAACTCCCATTATGATTTGGCCAAGAGGCCGCCCATGCTGGGCCAAGTGTACGGCCTGCGAGAAGCTCTGAATATGGCCCAGTACCTTCAGTTTTTTGCAAGAAAGGGGTTTCCTGTTGCCACCCAATGGCTTTTGTACGACGACATGTACGGGTTCGGTCTCATCGAAGGGGTAGGGATCGATCCCAACAAAGGAGGGGAAGTCGGCAGAAGAGATCCGCGGCCTCGTCCTTCCTACTACGTGCTCAAGCTGTATAGAGAGCATCTGCTCGGCCGGATGCTGCCTGTTCAAGTTGAGTCTCCTTCTTTCCACGTGGGGCCGCCTGGCCCTTATGTGGCCATGGGGGTCGTGGGCAATCAGCCTATGGACGTGCCATATGTGAACGCGGTCGCCGCCTTGTCCGATGACGGGAAGCGAGTGGCTCTTCTGGTGAACAACCTTCATTACGAAGGGGAGTTCACCCTGAAGGTGCGGGTAAAGGGTTTTGTCCCGAGCAAAGACGTGCGCCACTTTGCCGTGGAGGGTGCAGATCCGTGGACAAACAACGAACCCGAAGAATGCCCCGCCGGGGACTGCGTGAAAATCGTGGAAAAGGAGGCTGTGGTCAGCTCTGCCGGTGAGATTGTTTGCACCCTGCCGCCCCATTCTGCTTCGGCGGTGGTTCTCCAAAGAAAATAGTTGCCCTTCTTGCCCTTAATCTTCACAGGGATCGTCAGGCCCGGCGCTTTCCTGAACCAAGCGGGACGTGGCTGCGAATCCACGAAGAAGTCTTCTGCTGTCCAAGTGTAGATAACGTCGTGTAGCAAAAGGGCCAGGCCTTCACCGGACGATTCGAACCCAACTGTCCAAGGGCCTCTCCCGCGATACCCAAACGCGATCCTGATCCATACGGTCCATTCAAGGCAGATGACGGGACCCAGACGAGGATCTGATTCTTCCACGTTCGTGGCAGAGCAGGCCTCAAGGTTGGGCAGCCCCGGTTCCGAGTCGCTCTTGGATTTCTCTTTCAATCCTGCCAACCCGGCTCTCCCAGCGATGCCGGGTAGACTCCTGGATCCTGGCCTGCCAAAGCTCGTCCGCATCAGGGAGGTACATCTCCTCGAGGGCTGCCCCGATCTGCTCGGAAAACCTCTTGCCCTCGCCGAGATAGAGCAAAGAACCGTACTGATCGGTAGGTGGTACAGGAGTGGACACGATCGGAAGTCCTGTGGTCAAGTACTCGTAGAGCTTTAATGGGTCCATTGAAAGGGTGAGCGAGGATTTCTTGTGGGGGATCAGCAATACATCGGAAGAACGAAGGATTCCCGGAATCTCCCCGTGATGGACCAATCCCTTCCACTCTGCGTTGGTGAGGTAACGAAGTTCCCTACGCCGCCTTTCGACGACCCGGGAAATCGGCCCAACCAACCAAATTCTGCACTGCGGCCAATCTACGGCGATCCTCTCAATCAAATCCAGGTCGACCCGCTCCGAGAGAACGCCCACGTACGTAAGGACCCGTGAGTCCCGATCCCTGCGCTTCCTACGAACGGACGGGGCATCGGCAGGCTGGCAAAACAGGTCGGCATCCACGCCGTTGGGAAGATGGGTCACACGAGCCTGTTTCGCACTCTTCTCGAACTTCTCCTTTAAATAGCTCGAAACCGTAAAGATAATGTCCGCCTGCTGGATGACTTTTTCGTACCCCGACCGGATCCGTTGGGCAAAAGGACGGAAGGCTGAAACCGATTCCCAATCGTCGATCGCATCAAAAATGCGCAAGAGAGCCGGCACCTCTTCCATGAGATATGCCTTGTGCACATTGGCAATCCAGAGGATCGGAGGCCTCTGCAAGCGCTCCACAAGTCCGCGAACCAGCCGTGCCATGTACAAGCGCTTCACTTCTCGGGGGCCCACCAGGAGTCGAGACGGATCCAAGAGAAAGATCTTCTCCTCAGCCTGCCGAAGGCCGCCCCGCAAGGGAAGAGATCGAAATCGCTCCAGCCTCGGGAGCGCATACCCTTTGCGGACGTATCGTAAGGTAATCGGCTCGTTTAGCACGTAGACCCTTGCCAAGCGATCCGAACGAGCGAGGAAGCGGCAAAGCTGAGCGCTTCGTGTGCGGAAACCGTCCATTTTCCAAAGATGCCAGTCGCCATACCCGGCGAAGATCATTTCCCACGGTGCGTATCGGTTCATGCTCGGGGCCTCATTCTACCTGGCAGAGGGTTCGCAGCCTTCCCGGCACCGTCGAGACTGAATCTGTAAACTTTCGTCCATACGCTGCAACCTGGGCGCGTGTTCTATGGCGATGCTTGGAAGAAAGCTGGGCTGGAGACCGAGCCCGTCACGAATCGAGAAGTCTCTCAGGGCGATTGCTGTTCTCTTCCTTTTGCATCTCATATAGCTTCATGTACTTGACCAGCACATAAAATGCCGAAAAGAGGCTGACGGCGTACCCGTAAAGTCTTTCCAGCCCCGCTGGAAGAGATAACTCTTGAGGAATGAGAACAAAGGCCGAAGGAAAAACCTGCTGGGCATGTTCCAAGGCGTGATTCGAAGCCCCTCTTCCTTCAATCGCTTGCCGTCAAAGGAAGTGTAAAGGTTGAATTTGCGCAAGTAGTGCTGAATGTCGTCATAGCTGTAGTGAATGACATCTGTTTGGAACGATGCCGTGCGGCCCTGGATCTCGAGCCATTCGTGGATGACGCCTTTCCATCTGGCCTTGCGCTTGTCAAAGAGC
>Ga0209162_1001373_pt1 | contig 24087 bp, 14 predicted proteins | sample YNPNPMetaG_FD_187121 | JGI IMG/M metagenome (GOLD analysis project Ga0209162, IMG submission 187121) | Anoxygenic and chlorotrophic microbial mat microbial communities from Yellowstone National Park, USA - YNP NP MetaG (SPAdes) (version 2) ...
TGAAAGTCAGCCTCCAATGGCCTGCGGCCAAGGGTCGGCCTTCGCCGACCTCTCCTTGACCGCGCCACGGAGTGTCGGCGCAGGCCGACACCCGGCGTGAAACGCCTCAAGAGGCCGATTTCCATCGGGCGGCATCCAGCGTGTAACGCAAAGCGTCAACCAATTATGAACCATCCCACTTTTACCGCGTGCGTTCGGCCACGGCCAGGGTGAAGCGAAACGCGCTGCCTTTGCCTGCTTCGCTCTCCACCCAGATCCGCCCGCCATGCAGTTCAACCAGCGATCTGGCGATGGACAGGCTCAGCCCCCGCCCCGGATGGTGCCGGACCAGAGGATGATCGGCGCGGAAAAAGCGCTCGAACACCCGGGGTTGATCCTCCGGCGCAATGCCGATCCCTGAATCCAGAACCGAGACCACCACCCTGGCCTGCTGCCCCTGCCCACCCTCCTGAAGCCGGGCCTCAAGGGTGATCTGGCCTTTGGGCAACGTGTACAGGTAGGCGTTCATGAGCAGGCTGTTTAACACCTGGCCGATCCGCTGCCGGTCGGCATAGACCGGCGGCAGCCGGGAGGGCACCCGGACCACCAGCCGCAGGTTCTTGTCCATCAACCGTTTCTCGAACGAGGAGGTGAGCTGCGCCACCACCTCGGCGAGGGAGACCGGTTCGAGATGGAGCCGGGTTTCCCCTGTTTCCAGCCGCGAGATGTCCAGCAGGTCTTCCATCAGGGTGATGAGACGGTCGGTATTGCTTTCGATCCGGCGGACGATATCGGCCTGTCGCTCCTCCAGATCGCCCATAGCTCCGGAGAGCAGCATCTCGTTGTAGCCTTTGATGGCCGTCAGGGGCGAACGGAGCTGGCGGGCCATCGTCGCCACGAACCGGCTTTTCGCTTCATGGAGCTGCTGGGCCTCCCGATACAGGCGGGCATTCTCCAGGGCGATGGCGACCGGATGGGCGACGTTGCTCAGCCGTTCCACATCTTCCTGGGTGAAGGGGCCATGAACCTTGTTCAACAGCTCCAGGACGCCGATGCAGCGGTCCTGCACCAGCAGCGGCACACACAGGATGGAACGGGTGACAAACCCGGTGGCCTGGTCCACCTGGGTATAGAACCGATCGTCGGCATAAGCGTCGTTCACCACCATTGGCCGGCGCGTCAGGGCTACCTGCCCGGCGATCCCCTGCCCCAGCTTCAGACGCAGACCGCGCAGCGGCTCGATGGTGCCCAGCCAACTGGTGACGAACTCTAACTCCTGGCTGTCGTCGTGCAGCAGCAACAGCGATCCCCCTTCCACATGGAACATCTGGCCGATCTTGGCTGCGACCAGATCAAAGATCCGCTGTCGATCCAGGGTAGAGGTGACCGTCCGGGTGATGTCGTACAGATAGGTCAGTTCCTCCACCCGCTGGGCCAGCGCCTTGTCGGTGGCCTGGTAGGCCTGCGCATTCTCGATGGCGATGGTCGCATAGTCGGCCAGGGTCTGAAGCATGGCCTCATCGTTGGCGGCAAAGGGCCGTTTGTCGTGGTGATTGGCCACCAACAACACCCCGACGGTACGGCCTTTGATGCTCAGCGGCACAGACACCAGGGCGCGGGCCTGATAGCCGGCTGCAATCGCAATCTCCTCGCCGGAGTCGCCTGCCAGGCGCAGCGGCCGTGAATCCCGGAAGACCTGGCCGACCAGGCTGTCCTCGATGCTCAGCTGCCAGATCTGCTCGCGCCTCTGCCCTAACCCTTTCTCGGCGCACAGCAACAGCCTGCCGGTCTGCGGTTCCGGCAGCCACAATGCCCCCTGGTCAGCACGGCTGATGAACACGGCCGCTTCCACCACGCGGTCCAGCACCTTATCCAGGTCCAGCAACGAGGTCACCGACTTGCTGACCCCGAACAGCACCGTCAGCTCTTTGACCCGCTGTTCCAGGTCGCGGCGGGCCTGCTCCAGCTCCTGGCTCAGGCGTTCCCTGTCACGCTGCAACCGTACCTGGGCCAGCACCCGCTCGATGGTGGCCAGGCCCCACTCGATGTCGAACGGCTTGATCAGATAGTCCCTGACCCCCAGGCGGAAGGCCTGCACCGCCATGGATTCGGAACCGTAGGCGGTCATCAGGATCACCGGCACCGTCTGTTGCTGTTCGGCCAACTGTTGGAGGATCTCCAGGCCGGAGATATCGGGCAGTTGGTGGTCGAGCAGGACCAGGTCAGGCTGTTCCTCAGCCAGCAGACGCAGGGCCTGCTGGCCGGTGGCGGCTGCCAGCGGACTGTAGCCATGCTCCGGCAGGAAATCCTGGACCAGGAACGAGCGCAGCCTGGCGTCGTCCTCTACCACCAGGATCCGTTCATGAGCCATAGGCCCCCTCCGCGGCCAGGGCCTCAGCCGGCCCAGGTCCTGTCCCGCCGGCGGTGGCCAGGGGCAGGGTAAAGCCAAACGTGCTGCCCTCGCCGACCTTGCTCTTGACCCACAGCCGACCGCCGTGGAGTTCCACCAGCGATTTGGCGATGGCCAGTCCCAGGCCGGTGCCCGGTTGCTCCCGCACCAGCGGGTTTTCGCTGCGGTAGAACCGCTCAAAGATGCGATCGATTTCCTCGTGGGAGATACCGATGCCGGTGTCGCTGATCGTGATTTCGGCTGCCCCATCCTTCCGGCTGGAGGCGATGGTGATCCGGCCCCCGGCCGGGGTGTAGCGGCAGGCGTTGCCGATCAGGTTGGTCAGGATCTGCACCGTCCGTTGCGGATCGGCCCTGACCAGGCCCGTGTCGGGCGACAGAGCCACCTGAATCTGGAGCCCTTTGCGCTCGATCAGCTCGGTCAGAGAATTCAGCGTCTCCTCCACCGCCCGGGGAAGGGGAAAGGGTTCAGGGTGGATCGTCAACCGCCCGGTCTCAAGTTTGGAAACGTCTGACAGGTCCCCGACCAGCCGCATCAGCCGCATGGTATTCGTATAAGCGGTCTGCAGGAACCGTTGCTGCCTGTCGTCCAGCGGACCGGCCCGGCCATCCACCAGTAAGTTCAGGTAGCCGCGGATGGAGGTCAGGGGGATGTTCAATTCGTGATAGACGGCCGAGATAAAGTCGCGCAACTCCCTGGTGCGCTCCTGGACCTTTCTTTCCAGTTCCTGGCTGAAGGCGTGGACCTCTTCATAGAGGCGGGCGTTGGCGATGGCCGTGGCTGCCTGGTTGGCCACCGTACGCACCAGGTCCAACTCCTGGCGCCGATAGAGGTCGCCGGAAAGCCTGGCTCCCAGCAGATAGACGCCCACGAGCCTGCCCCCACTGACCAGGGGGAGCACGAGCTGAACGCCGCTCTCTCTCCAGGTGGATAGGATCGGGTCCGCCTGTTCGCCGTCGAGCAGAAGGGTCTGGCCGGTCTGGGTGAGGTGGGTGGCCAGGGGACTGTTTACCGGCAGGGACAGGGCCTCCTGTGCCTCAGAGCTGTCCGCTCCCCTTCGGTCCGATTGACCGGCATCGGCAGGATCGGCCAAAACGGGCAGGGGCTCCAGGCACGTTTCCTCCTGATTGAGCACCAGACACCAGGCGCCCTGGAGCAGCAACTGACGAGGCAGTTGCTGGAGCAACAGCCGCGCCAGGTCGGCAAAACGAATGCTTTTGCTCAGTTCTTCGCTCCACTGGATCAGAGCCCGCTGGTAGTCCACCTGCTGGCGGAAAAAGGCCCGGTCTATGATGGCCTGAATCCTGGCCCGCATCGGGTTGACCAGGATGCCGATGACCAGGGCCGACAGGAACACGATCAGGGGGTAGGCGCTGCTGCCGGTGGCGATGCCCAGGGCGGTGGACAGCAGGCTGATCAACAACAGGTAGAGGGCGGCCAGGCAGGCGGTCAACAGGCCATAGACCATACTGCGGTTGACCACCAGGTCAATATCCAGCAGGCGGTAGCGCAGGATGGCAAAGGCGAAGGAGACCGGCAGGCAGATGGTGCTCAGCAGCATCAGATAGTGCAGTTCATAGGTCTGCCGCTGGAGCATCGTCAGCACAATGTCTGCCCCGCTCACCACGACGACACAGCCCAGCCCCCACATAATCCATTGGGCCTGACGTTTCAAGGTCGCGTCCGTGGTCGTGGTGTACAGGTAGCCCATGTAGGCCAGTCCAAAGGTGGCGCTGAGCGCCAGATAGCCGAAACCGATCTTGTCACTCAACAATGAATAAAAGGGCGCCAAAAAGATACCGGTGCCGGCCCTGACCGCCTGGTGAAAGGCTCCCACGGCGAGGGCCATCAGGACCAGGCTGGGGAGGTAAAGCAGGAACCGCCAGCGGCTCCTGGCCAGCCAGCGCTCGTGGGGGAAAGAGAGGAAGAAATGGATCACCAGGCCGGGCGCCAGGGTCAGGGCCACCGCCTGGAGATAGATGAGGGCGGTCATTTCGGTGCCCACCAGAGCCAGATAGACCCCCACGGCGATCGCCGTGAAAAAGAACAGGCGCACCGTTCTGCTCTGGAACCGTTTCAGGCCGACCAACGTCGCAATCGCCAGGAAAGAGAGGGACACCAGGCTCTGCACGACCAGGGCCAGGTCCAGTTTCTTGTGGTAGAGCACAAAGGGAGCCAGGGTGAGGGTCTCGGCGCCCCGTTCCACGGTCAGGATCACCGGGCTGCCTGCCCGCTGCTGGTTGATGAGCCGCCGATAGTCAAGCACATTGGCCACCGGCTGCCCGTTGACGGCCACGATGCGGTCTCGGAGCTCAACCCCCAATCCCCGGCCCCGGTCATGCACTTCAAAGATCTGCAGCCTGGCGTCGTAGTAAGCGCCCAGGATCTCCCGCACCGGGTAGGCAGCCGCTTGGGAATAGATCCCCACGGCCTGGACGGTCAGGGTGCCTACCGCCAGGAGGATCACCAGGAGGTGATGAGACAGGTTCGCCAACGTTCTGTCCTTCTGCCGACTCATGCTGGTTGCCTCTCCTCAATGGCTGCTTTGATCTCCCGGACAAGCATGTCAACCGACAGCGGCTTGGTCACATATTGCGCCGCCCCCATGCCCAACACCCGCACTCGATCCCGCTCCTTGTCCACCGGGCTGGCGGTGATGACGATGATCGGGATGGAACGGGTGGATTCCTCCCCCTTGAGGCGGCGGATCACCTCATAGCCGTCAATCCCCGGCATGCGGATGTCGAGCAGGATCAGGTCGGGCTGGAGTTCCGGCGTGCGTTCCAACGCCTCGCGGCCGCTGGCCGCCGTCCACACCTGGTAGCCGTGGAACGACAGGGCCTGATCCAGGAAGTTCAGAATATCGGGATCGTCGTCTACGACCAGCAGCTTAAGCGGTTCGCCTTTCTCTTGGGGGGCCAGGGCGCGACGCACACTCTCCAGCAGTTTCCCCTCGTCAAACGGTTTCACCACATAATCCACCGCCCCCAGGGCATATCCCCGGTCGGCCTCGGTCAGGACAGAGATGATGATCACCGGGATCAGGCTGGTCACCGGATGTTCTTTGAGCTGCTCCAGCACCGCAAAGCCATCCTGATCGGGGAGCATGATGTCCAGGGTGATGAGCTGAGGTTGCTCCTCTTTGGCCAGCCATAGGGCATCCTCTCCGCTGCCGGCCAGGAGCACCTGATACCCCTCCCCTTCGAGGTGTCGCCGCAGGAGCAGGGCCAGATCACGGTCATCTTCCACCACCAGGATCTTGGGACGCCGCCCGACGGCGGGGGGCGGCTCCACGGCAATCAGGTCGGGGTGGACGATCTCCGCTTCGGGCAGTTGGGCGCTGGCCAGGGGCAGGGTAAAGCTGAACACGGAGCCAACTCCCAGCTCGCTCTCGACCCAGATTTCGCCACCCAACATCTCGACAAACATCTTGACGATGGCCAGACCCAGGCCGGTGCCGCCGGCTTCCTGCACCAGCGGGTGATCGGCCCGATAAAATCGGTCGAACACCCGGGGCAGATCGTCCGGCCCGATGCCGATGCCGGTGTCGGCCACATCCACCTGCAGGAACCCATCCCGCTGCCGGAGCGACACGGTCACGCGCCCCCCGCTGGGCGTGTATTGCCAGGCGTTGGCCAGGAGGTTGTTCAGGACCTGAGTCACCCGGTCGGCGTCGCCCCGCACCTGGGGCAGGCCTGCTACTTCCACCCATTCCAGTTTCAACCCCTTCTCCCGGTACTGTTCCTGGAAGGCCCGGACAACCTGGCTGATGAGGCCGGCCAGGTCCAGCGGTTCGATGGTCAGGCGAATGCGGCCGGTTTCGATCCGCGAGATGTCGAGGATGTCGTTGACCAGGGCGGTCAGGCGGTCGGCGTTTGACTTGATGATCTGCAAGAAGCTCCGCTGGGCATCGCTCAGACCCCCGGCCATCCCCAGGAAGAGCAGGTCGGTGTAGCCCTTGATGGAGGTCATGGGGGTGCGCAGTTCATGAGACACGGTGGAGATAAATTCGTTCTTGAGCCGTTCCACCTCCGCCTCCCGGCTGATGTCGCGCAACGCGGCCACCAGGCCGGGTGTGCCGCCCAGTTCGGTGATCAGCGGGGCGATGGTGACGGCCAACACCCGTTTGCCGGCGGTGAGGCGCACCGTGCTGACCCGAGTTCGGGATGGGTCGTCGGCCGGGGTTTCCAGCCTCTGGCGCAGCTCGGAGTAGAGGGCCTGAGCCAGCTCCCGGTCGGTCTCCGTCTCCCCCAGGCCCAGCATGTGGCGGAAATGCTCCCCCTGAAGCGCGATGGCCGAAAAGCCCAGGAGTTCCTCCGCCGCCGGGTTGACCAGCAGCACCCGTCCATTGTGGTCAAGCACCAGCACCCCGTCGGCGATTGATTCCAGGATGGCCCGGCTCTTGGCCGCCTCGGCCTGCTGCGCCTGAAGCATCCGGCCGAGCTGGTCTGCCTGGTCGGTGATATAGGCGTACAGGTCCGAGTTGTTGACGGCGATGGCCACCTGCACGCCGGCTGCCGTCACCAGTTGCAGATGTTCCTCGGTGAAATAGCCCACCTGCGGATGGCCCAGGGTCAGCACCCCCAGGATGTCGCCTCCGCCCACCGACAGAGGGGCGGCCACCACCGAGCGGATGTGGGGGTCCTGGCCATCGGTGGTCACCCAGCGCGGGTCGGTGGTGATGTCGGAGATGAGCACCGGTTGGCGATGTTCCAGGACCCAGCCGGCCACCCCAAAGCCACGCCGCAGCGGCGTGCGCTCGTTCAAGGGGATCAGGCCCGGCTTGCGTTGGAGGGAAGCCCGGAGGTGGAGGTGGCCGGTTTCCTGGTCCACCAGGGTGATGGTCCCGTGCTCGACCCCCATCACGTCGGCAAAGAGCTGCAAGGCGCGTTGCAGCACCCGCTCCAGTTCCAGCGAAGCCCCCAGTTCAGAGGTGATGCGATACAGGGCCTCGGCGCGGTCGCGCTGCAATGTGAGTTCCTGCATGGCCTGTTCCAGGTCGCGGGTGCGGGCTTCGACCCGTTTTTCCAGCTCGCTGCTAAAGTTCACAATCTGCCCGTAGAGTTGGGCATTCCGCACCGCTGCAGCCGCCTGGGCGGCAATGGTGGACAGCAGCTTGAGGTGGTCCTGGCTGTACGCATATTCCCGTTCATAGCTCTGGACGGCGATGACGCCCACCACCTGGTCAGCCGCGATCATCGGCACACCCAGCCAGGAACAGCAGGTGCCGGCTGTGATCTCCTGCCCCCTCTCCCGATAGATCCCGGCCACGCCGCTGGGCAGCAACAAAGGCTCCCGGGTGCGGATGATCCGGCCGGTCAGCCCTTCTCCTGCCTTTCGCGGCCGCCAATCCTCCCGCTGCTCCGGGTCTACAACAAAGGGGAAGGTGATCTCATCCCGTTCTTCATCGTAGAGGGCGATATAAAAGTTGGTCGTATCCATCAGGCGGCTGACCTGCTGGTAGACCACCTGCAGCAACTGGTCCAGTTCCAGGGTGGAGCTGAGGGCCTGGGACATCTCGTTCAGGACGGCCAGCTCGTTGATCCGCCGCTCCCGCTCCTGGAAGAGGGAGGCGTTCTGGAACGCGATGGCCGCCTGGTTGGCAATCGTGGTCAACAGGCGCAGGTGGCCTTCGTCAAAGGCCTCCTCCTGCTCGTAGCTCTGCACGGCCATGGCGCCGATGACCCGGCCCTCGGCGATCATCGGCACGCCCAGCCATGACCGGGCGCTGGCTCCGGCGCGGGTCAGGCCATGCTCTTCGATGAAGGCCTCGATGTTGCGGCGCAGCAGCAACGGCTGGCCGGTGCGGATCAGGTAGCTGGTGAGGCCCTGGCCCAGCTTGAGGGTCAGGGGGGCTTCCCGCTGGCCGTTCTCCACGACAAAGGTAATGTGGATCAATTCCCGGTCTGCATCGTACAGGGCGATGAAAAAGTTGCGGTTGTCCAGCAGTTTGCCCACCTGGCTGTGGATCAGGGTGGACAATTGATCGGCATCCAGAGTGCCGCTGATGGCCCGGCCGATCTCATTGATGGTCGCCAGTTCGGCCACACGGCGCCGGCTCTCCTGGAAGAGGCGGGAGTTCTGGATGGCGACGGCCAGTTGATCGGCGGCGATCTCCAGGGCAGCGGCATCCTCTTCGCTGAAGGCGTTGGGCTGATCCGCCTCTGCCTCCAGCACACCCGCCACGCGGCCGGCGATCCGGATCGGCACCGACAGAGTAGCCCGCGAATCCCAGCCGGCGACCGGCAGGTTGCGCTCGTCCGTCAGGGAATCGGGGCTGAGGACCGTCTTGCCGCTGGCCGCTGCCAGGCCGATGAGGCCCGTTCCCACCTTTTGGCGGTAGTTGGGCGGGATGACCGGCCAGAATTCATCATTGGCAGCAGCCACATACAGCTCCTGCGCCGCTTCATCCACCAAAAAGACGGCCACCCGGAAATAGCCCAGGATCTGGTGCAGCGCCCTGACCGTGGTGTCCAGCACCTCCTGGAGTTCCAGTTGGGCAGCGGTGCGGCGGCCGATCTCGTTCAAGAGGGAAAGGCGCACGGCCGCCTGCTGCGTGCTGGCAAACAGGCGGGCGCTCTCCAGAGCCACGGCGGCCTGGTCGGCCAGGGTGGTCAGCACCATCTGGTCGGCCTCGGTCAGGGCATATGGGGCGGAACTGCCGGCGGTGAGCACGCCGATCACTTGCGGACCGGCCAGGATCGGCACCAGCATCATCGAGCCGATCGGCACCGGGCCGGGGACAAAGCGGGGTTCCTGCTCCGTATCGGGGATGAGCAGAGGGGTGCGGGTGGCTGCCACATGGCCAACCAGGCCCTCGCCGGGGGCAAAGCGCAGGTGGCGCATATCCGCCAGGCTGACGCCATAGCTGGCCGTTCCGGCAAATTTGCCGTCTGTCGGATCGGCCTGGAAGATGGCGCTTAACTCACAATGCAGCAGGCTGCCCACAGCCCGGACCACGATGTTCTGGACCTGAAGGGGGTCCTGGACCTGGGTCAGGGTGCGGCCCACTTCGTTGATCAGGGCCAGGCTGTCGCCACGGTGCCGGGCATCGCTGTACAGGCGGGCGTTCTCCACGGCGATGGCTGCCTGGTTGGCAAAGATGGTCAGCGCCTCCAGCGTCTGGCGTCCCGGCCGCCGCCCATCGCGGGGATCGTCCACCGAAATGATGCCCACCAACCGCCCGCCCACACCCCACAAGGGAACCAGGAGCATGTCGTGCGGGTGCCATTGCCCCTCGTGCCATTCCTCGACTTCGGGCATCGGGGTCACGGTGTGGACCCCGGCTCCCCACTCCGCTTCCTGCTGGAAGGGGAAGAAGTAGCAGGCTCCCTGGCGGTACTCATCCCGCAGGATCTGAAGATACCGCTCCACCGGCTGGCGGATCCGTTTCATCTCCTCAAAGGTCTCCAGGGGCAGCCCGGCGGCCACGGCCCGCCGCAGCAGAGGGGGGGTCCCCTCCACAACACTGATGACGACAAGGTTAAAGCCGACCGTCTCCTGGATGGCGTAGGCAATCTCTTCCAGCGTCTCTTCCAACGGCACATCGGCGCGGAGTTTTTGCCCCACCCGCAGCAGGCCCTCCATCTGCGCCGTGCGCTGGCTGAGGGCGGTATTGAGCCGCACCTGTTCCTCAAACCGGACCGAGTTGCCGATGGCAATGGCCGCCTGGTCGGCCAGGGCGCGCACAAACTCCTGATCGTCGGCGTTAAAGGCCGCAGCCTGGGTGTGATACAGGCTGATCAGGCCCACGACCTCGCCGGCATATTGAACCTTCAAGCCCCCGATTTCGGTCACCGGCTGGGCAGTAAAGATGGGCACGATCAGCACCGAGCAGGTGTCAGGCCGGATGCAGGCCAGGCAACCGTCGCGGGGGGCATTCTCCACAATGCGGGCCTGGCCGCTGTGGAGCACCTGCAAGATCAGGCTATCCCGGTCGGGGTCCAGCAGTTCCTGTTCGATGAGCGCCCGTTCCTCGTCCGAATAGCCCAGGGCAGCCCGCACAGTCGGCCGCCCGGTGTTGGGGTCCAGGAGCACCACGTTGCCGTGGGTGGCCCCGGTGGTGTGCAGAGCCGATTCGAGCACCACCTGGAGGATATGGTCCGACTCCAGGGTGGCGTTCAGTTCCCGGCTGGTGCGTTGGAGAGCCACCAGCTCATCCACCCGGGCCTGGAGGCGTTCATCGGTCTGCTCATACAACCGGGCATTCTCGATCGCCACGGCTGCCTGGCTGGCCAGGGCCTGGCACAGGCGCAGGTCGTCGGCCGAGAATTCACGGGCCCGACGACGCTCATACAGCTCGGCCAGCCCCACCACCCGGTCACGGCTGACCAGCGGGACCATCAGCAGCGACCTGTAGCCGAGCTGCTTCAACAAGGCCCGTTCGGCCGGATCGGCCTGGGGATCGGCGGCCTGGATCACCCGGGGCTGGCGGTCGCGCAGGACCTGGGCGGTGGTCGGATATTCATCCAACGAGTAAGAGACCCCGATGTCACTGGTAGATGGCAGGTCTGCCCATTCGGGATCGGCTGCCTCGGAGACCAGGGTGCGGACCTGGTTCCCGGCTGGGTCCCAGTCGGAAAGGGTGCAATTGGACACATCCAGGGCGCGGGCCATGTGGCGGGCCACCGCCCGCAGCACCTCACTCAACTCCAGGCTGGAGGAGATAGCGGCGCTGGTCTCGTACAAAATGGCCTGCTCCCGGAGCTGGCGCTGCTGGAGTTCAAAAAGCCGGGCGTTCTCGATGGCAATGGCCGCCTGGTCGGCAAAGAGTTGCAGGGCAGCGACATCCTCTTCGTTGTAGGCCGCCACCCGGTCGCTGGCCAGCTCCAACGTGCCGACAAAGGTTTCGCCGACCTTCAACGGCAATCCGATATAGGACCGGACCGGGGTGTCGGGTTCGACCACCTTGGGTTGCACATCGGTGCGGGCCGTGGTGTCGGCGATCAGCAGGCTCTGCTGATGGCGGGCGATCCAGCCGGTGAACCCTTCGTTCAGGTGATAGATGCCGCCGCTGCGGGCCTTGTAGCGGGGATCGCCGGCGCTGGCCCGGGTCACCAGCGCCTGTTCCCCCTCCTGCCACAGGCAGATTTCGGCAATGTAATAGTCCATCAGTTCCTTGAGGCGGGCCAGGATCAGGTTCAGGGTGCGCTCCAGGTCCAGGCCGGCGCCGATCTCCCGGCTGATCTCGCCGATGGCCGACAGCATCTGCGTCCGCCGTCGCTCCCGCTGGAACAGGCGGGCGTTCTCCAGGGCGATGGCGGCGTGGCTGGCCAGATGCTCCAGGAAATGCAGGTCATCCTGGTTAAAGGCACCCACCCGATCGCTTTCCAGGTGGAGGACACCGAGGACCCGGTCTTCACACTGAATGGGGACCGCGACGGCGGAGCATGTCGTCGTCGCCAGGGGGACACAGTCGGGGGTGGCACTCCCGTCCACCACCAGAAGGGGCTGGCCGCTGTGCGCCACCCGGCCGATCATGCCCTGGTCCGCAGGCAGGGAAGCCGTCTCTGACCATTCAGCCGGCCAGAAACGGATCTCCGGCGGCTGTCCTTCGGCCCGGAGGATGGCGATGGCCCCCAGGGTGGCCCGACAGGCCTGGGCAGCCCGCTGCAACACCAGGTTGATGGTCCGGTCATAGTCCAGGCTGGTGCCCAGTTCGTGGTCAATCTCTTCGATGGCAGCCAGCTCCTGCAGCCGCCTGTGCAGCGCCTCGTCGGTCTGCTCATACAGGCGGGCGTTCTCCACGGCGACGGTCGCCTGATTGGCCAGCGCCTGACAGATCTGGATCTCGTCGGCGGAGAAGGAGCGCTCGCTGCGGCGGTGAGCGGCGACGATAAAGCCGCGCGGCTGCTCCTGGACATACAGCCCCACAAACAGACAGGAACGGATGCCAAGCGCCTGGAGCATGGGACGAAGCCTGGCGTCCAGGCGGGGGTCGGTGTCAACCGATTCGATGGCCACATAGCCGGTCTGACGGATCAGGGCACGCAGCCAGGGATGCTCCAGGACGTTATAGCGGGCTCCTTGCAGGTTCGAGAGTGCACCTTCCGGGTCGTGGAGGGCACGGAGCACGGTCCAGCCCTGGCCCAGCCGGTCGGTTTCGTGCAGGAACACGCCGCACACATCCACGCCCAGGGCAGCTACCGTCTCCTCGGCGATGGTGGACAACACCTGCTGAGTATCCAGCGTGGCCAGGCTGCGGCCCACCTGGTAGAGGGTGTTGATCTGTCGCAGGCGGCGGTGGGTCTCCTCGTACAGATGGGCATTCTCCAGGGCGATGGCTGCCTGGGCAGCAAAGGTGGACAGCAGGTTCAGGTCGATCTCATCAAAGGGGGTCCGGTCCTGTTTGTTGATGACTTCGAGAGCGCCGATGACGCAGTCCCGACTGATCAGGGGCACACACAGGATCGAGCGGGTCTCAAAACCGGTCATGGTATCCGGCGCAGCCGACCAGCGCCGGTCGGTATGCACATCGTTGATGAATTGCCCCTCTCCCGTCCGGATCACGGCCCCGGCAATCCCCTCACCAGGGGCCAGGCGCCGGCCGACCAGCGATTCACCGGCCGGGCCGAGGGCCACGCGGAAGACCAGTTCACCGGGCTCCTCCCCCAGCCGGCAGGGGCTATCCAGGAGCAGGAGTGAGCTGGCCTCGGCATTGAGGATCTCCATCGCCTTGGCCGTCACCAGATTGAGCACCGACTCCAGCTCCAGGGTGGAGGTCACGGTGCGGCCCACCTCATAGACGGTGGACAGTTGCCGGAGGCGCTGCGACGCGTCGCGGCTGATTCTCAGTTGCCGCGCCTCCATCGAAACGAGATAGTTCACCACAAAGGTCAGGATCAGATAAATGAGCAGATTCCAGATTGCCTGGAAGGGGAGTGATCTACCCAGGAAAAGCCAGGAATAGATGGACGGCCAGGTGAAGATCAGCCATATGCCGGCGTTGAGGGCCAGGGCCAGCCATAAGCCGAAACGCGCCGCGACGATCCCGGCCAGGGAGAAGCCCAGGATGCTCCCCCAACCGGACAGATCGCCGCTGAGATAAAAAGCGGTTACGCCCAACGCGACATCAAAAAGGCTAAAGGCCACATGTTTCCACCTGCCCGGTCCAGGCCGCGGCGAGATCAGGTAGGCAACCGCGTGCACCACCAGAATCCCACCCAGGGCGAGCGCCGGGAAGAGTTCCTGGCGGACCAGCGCCGCGATCAGCAGCAACAGCAGGGCTGCTCGCTGGAACCAGAGCAAGGCGCGTTCGATGCGGCTTTCAAGCCAGGCCGGCAGGTTACGACCGTTCATGCCCCACACTCACAGATTGGCCCTTTAGACCCCCTGTTGGGCACGGCGCCGGGCTTCGGCGGCTACCTCTGTGATCTCCCGGATGTCGGCAAAGGGGGCGGTGTCGTGGTGGATCAGGCCGACCGCCAGGGTCATCAGCGGTGCCTTTTGGATATCCCCCCGGCCATTCACCACCTCGATGTAACCCCGCTCCCGGTCTCTGAAGTTGTAGAAGGTCATGACCTCCTCGTTGAAACGCTGGATCAGGCGGTTTTTGATCGCGGGTGAGACCTCCGGGGTGCTGATGATGATAAAGTCGTCGCCCCCGATGTGGCCGATAAAGTCGGTGCCGGTGCCCAGTTCATCCACCACTTCGGTCAACAACATGGCCGTGAAGCGCAGCACATCGTCGCCGGCCACAAAGCCATAGACATCGTTAAAGTCGTTGATGTGGTTGATGCCGATATAGAGCACCGACCAGCCTTTGCGGCGCATGATCTGGCGCAACTGATCCTCGATGAGCTTGCTGCTGGGCAGGCCGGTCACCGGGCTGGTCAGGCTCAGCCAGCTAGAGCGGTGCAGGGAGTTCTGCACGCGCAGCAGCAAGAGCTGGAGGTCAAACGGCTTGGTGATATAGTCGTCGGCACCCAACTCCAGCCCGGCGATCTGATCGCTGCGCTCATCCCGCTGGGTGAGGAAGATAATGGGGATGTGGCTGGTGCGCAGATTGGCGCGCAACTGACGGCAAACCTCATAGCCGTTGATGTCGGGCAGCATGATGTCCAGGATGATCAGGTTGGGCAGTTTGCGGCGACAAATCTCCAGCGCCTCCTCTCCCCGGGTGGCGACGTTGCTCTCGTAGCCCTGAGAATCAAAATAGATGCGCAGCATGTTAGAGATGTCAAAATCGTCTTCGACAATAAGCAGGCGTCCTTTGCTCATCCTGTGTATCCTCCCCCTCTGTCATGTGTCCTGTTTTCGTGTGGCTGCCTGCCCCCGTTGCGCGGGTCACAGGCCCACCGAGAGCCTTCAGGGCAGGGAATCATGCTTTCGTGCTGCATGGGCCTTCTTTTTGGTTTCTGCGATCTGTTCATCGCTCAGGGGCTGTCCGAAGCTGCGGAACCCGGCCCGCCGAATTCCATGCCGGGCGGCCAGGCGGGCCATCTCCTCGACCCGTTCCAGGGAGATCTCCCGGCCCAGGCTGTAGCTTTCAAAGCGGCCTTCCAGGACCAGGGCGGCGGTTTCGGCCATGCAGCCATAGGCCTGACCCGGCGGCAAACCGAAATCAAAGCCGAAATCTACCGCACCGGGTAGCTCGACCACCCCCCCCTCGATCACCAGCAGATCGTCCCGCAGCGCAGCAACACGGCGGGAGACATTGCGCGGCCGGGCCACATCGCACACGACGGCTCCCGGCTTCAGATGTTCCGGCTCGATGATCGGTTGCAGGGAAGTCGTCACGGCCAGCACGATGTCGGCCTGGCGGATCGCGGCCAGATCGGTGGTCGCCACGGCCCGGCCACCGGCCGCTTCAATCTGGGCCTGCACCTCCCGCAAACGGTCCGGCTTACGGCCCACCAGCAGCAGTTGGGAGACGGAGCGGGCCAGAAGTCGGGAACAGGCCCGCCCGATGGAACCGTACGCGCCGACGACGGCTGCCACACACCCCGCCGGCTCGAGGTCCATCCGCCGGGCCGCTTCCAGCGCCGCCTCGATCGTCACGCTGATCGTGAAACTGTTGCCGGTCGTCACCGGGATTCTCAGGCTCCGGGCGATGGTGATCCCGCCGTCGCCGACCACGGAGGTATAAGCCCCTAACCCCAGAAGTTGAGCACCCAGCCGCTCGGCCAGCCGTCCGGTCTGGATGATCTTGTGGTACGCCACCCGCACCGGCACAGTCAGCATCCGCCTGGGGGTCAGGGGGCAGGCGATCAGCCAGCCCTCAATCTCTTTGCCGGTGGCCAGCGAGCGGATGCCGGTGATGTGAGACAGCCGGACAGGGGGGAAGAAGCGGCAGAAGTAGTCAATGACGGCCGGTGGCAACCTGCCCAATAAGGGGAACTTGCGGGCCACATCCTTTTGGGGTTCGACAGGGTGAATGATGAACGCAAAATTATCCATCGTGGAGGTTCCCCACCTTCGTTTGCCCCCCGACCGCCTGCCCATCCCCTCTACCGTGGGTACAACCTGGGGTGAAGATCGGCATTGGGCCAGTGCAGATGATCGCTTTCCTCATACGAAACGTTATGCGAGATCACCGACCTTTGTTCTGAACGGACCAGCACCACGTCCGACTCGATCATGCGGGCCGGGTAGATGGTCAGATCGGCGCCGATGCGGCAGTGATGGCCGACACAACTGCCCAGGACGGTCGCCCCCACATCTTCCAGTTGCCCCCGGTGCATGGTCCGCAGCGGCTTGGGGATCAGGTTAAAATCGGTGAAGGTTGTGCCGGCGCCGATAAAGGAATCGCGCCCGACCACACAGAACTGCAGGCAGGCGTTCTGGGCCACCATCGTGTCTTCCATCAACGTGGTGAAGAACAGGGAGGAGCGGAAAGGCAGATAGCAGCGGTCGCCGACGACGCTGATCAAGAGCTGGTTGCCCTGCAAAATGCTGACATTGTTGCCGATGATGCAGTTGGAGATGGTCACCCCCGCGCCGATATACACATTATCGCCAATGGTCGTCGGGCCCTGGATGATGGCCGTCGGATCGATCTGGCAGTTTCGGCCGATCTTGACCATCCGGGAACAGGACAGGAACTGTTTGCGCTCCAGCAGGGAGCGCCAGAAGATGCGGAGCAGCACACCGGGCCTGTTCAGGCTCCGCTCCATGCGTGCTCCCTCGGCCAGAACCCCGAACAGACAATTGGCCACAAAGATGTGGACCCAGTTTTCGATTGACAGAAAAGCACGCAAGGGGATTTGGAAAACCAGGTCCCCTTTTTCCGTGGACATATGGGTTGGCACCCGATAGGAACCGAACTCGTAAGCCCCGCAATCAATCACCAGCGGCCGGACCTTTTCCTCTAAGCCGCGTGGGTAGTACCACATGTTGGCGACATAGACATCCCCTTCGCGCCGGATGCCGTTCTGCAGAGGCAAGGCGTGGGTGGTGATGACCCGATCGTCCAGGGAGAAGGCCACGCGGCAGGCTTTGCCCAGGGAGGAGGCCTTGGAGATGAAGGTCTGGATAAAGGCCTCGTCGAAGAAGAGATTGTCCCGGTACACCAGGGTCTCCTGGTAGTCGCCGCTGGGGATCTGCTCGAAAAAGTCAACCTCGATCTCCGAGTCACAATAGGGCTCCAGCACATCTTTCTGATGGAGCCAGAGTGGCTTGTTCAAAACCCGCAGATCCCGGGCCGGTTCGTTAAAGGGTTCTATCTTCCGCTTATCGCGGATGATCACTTTTCTCATGGGTACAAATTCAGTCCAACGGTTTTTTGTCAATGACGTAGGTGCAACTCCGGTCTCCCTTCGCAATACAGGCCACCTCTTCGACGCGGATGTTTTTGCCGCCGGTGACCCAGTGCAACCCCTCCAACAGCAGGCCCAGGCCGGCATGGCAGATGGGCACCTCCGCTTTCCGGCCCCAACAGACCGGGCAGCGGTCAATATGATAGACAAAGTGATCGACCTCTTCTTCCACCCGTACGATCTGGTCGCTGGTCTTGTTAAAGGTTTCGGCCATGGCGTTGAGGCCGACCTTGATCTTCATCCCCAGGGGCAGCAAACGGAAGGCCAGGTCGGCAATGCCCAGGACGGCCCCAAAGTCCTTGAGGGCATAATACAGCCCTGCCCGACCGGCGCGCACGGCCAGCCCCTTGCCCCCTCGCGGTCCATACATATCGTCCAGGGCCTGGTTCAGAGCGCCCATCTCATCAAAGCTCCAGCCCAGGTCCAGGTTGTTCGGTGGATAATTGTTAATCAGGTGGCGCAGTTTCGCCAGATTGAGAACGGCATGAACCCCATTCTTGCCCATGACATCTTCCAGGGCAAGCAAAAACATGCGGCCCATCTTGTTCGGCCAGTAATAGGTCACCCGTGGGATTTCCCTGGCCGGAGCCCCCTCGGCCGGTTTTTCCTTCTGTTCGTCTGTTGTCATCCTGATCTACCTCTTGCCAAGAAATCCAACAAGATGGAGTGGAACCGGTCCGGCTCATCCAGCATGGGAAAATGCCGGGACCTGGCCAACATCTCCACCTGCGCCCCAGCCACCCGGTCGAACAGACTGGCCTGCCGGGGGTCTACAATCTTGTCCCCCTGCCCATAGATGCCCAGAACGGGCATCCGCAGCCGGCCCAATCTGGGGCGCAGATCGGTATGATGCAGCGAATGAATGCTCCACAGGAACGACTCCAGGGTCATCTTGGACAGGTCGCGCATCAGGAGCTGATACCACTCGCTCCAATTGGCCGCGATCCAGGGTGCAAACAACTTGATGCCCAGACGAAGCAGGCCGGGCGAGTTCCAGACGAGAAAGGCGATCCAGGGATAGCCGGCCAGCTTCAGGAACAGATTGAGCGACCGCCCGTCCACCGGCGAACCGACGACGACCACCTTTTCCACACGCTGGGGGCGGTCCAGAGCCAGATTCAGGGCCACTGTACCGCCCATCGAGTGGCCGATCAGGGGGGCGCTTTGAATGCCCAGCCGCTCCATGAACTGATCGGCCAGAGCAACAAAATCAGAGATCTCGTAGCTTTCCCTGCGCTTATCCGACTCGCCAAAGCCCCAAAAGTCCAGAGCATAGGCCCGGTAGCGGGGAGCCAGGGCCTCCATGGTCCCCAACCAGCAACCCCACGAGCCGAGCCAGCCATGAAGGAGAACAACCGGTTTGCCCCGTCCATACGCTTCGTAATGGACGACGCCCTGGCTTGTCACAATTGAACTCAAACTCTCTCCCTTCGATCACGATTCAGTCGCCTGGCACTGCCCCTACTCCGGTGCCGTTTCCAGGATGCTGTAGAGCAGCTCCAGGAGCACGTTTTTCACACTTTCCTTATCCGTTGCGACGCAGGGCAGCAATTTAACATCGGGACCGATCTTGAGCGCAATGCGCAGGTCCTCCGGCGACCAGGCATCTTCCATGTCCTGCTTGTTGGCCGCAACGACGTAGGGGGTGTTGGCATAGTTTCGAAAGATGTCCAGAATCCGCCGCGCTTCACGAAAGGTCTCAGGCCGAACGCTGTCCACCAGGACGACGAACCCCAGCATCCCTTCGGATAGAATCTCCCACATAAAATCGAAACGCTTCTGCCCAGGGGTCCCAAAGAGGTACAGGACCAGGTCCTCATCCACCGTAATACGGCCAAAGTCCATCGCCACCGTCGTCTCTTTTTTCACCCGCGAGGTCTCGTCGGTGATCTTGCGCTCGGTGGAGACGACCTCGATCTCGCTGATGGTGCGGATAAACTCCGTCTTACCTGCATTGAATGGACCGGTGATGACCATCTTTACTGTCTGCATCTTGACATCTACCTTGCCTGTTATAGCCGTTTGATGCGATCGATCAGTTTGCGGATGACCGACCGTTTGACCGCTGTCGGTTGGGCGACAATCTTTTCCATGGTCGTTGTCGGGGGTACCTTGGGCGGTGCGCCTGCCACTTCAACGACCTCGACCAGACCGGCCTGCAAAAGCCCATAGATGATCTTCCGAATCTGAAAATCATCCATCCCGATCCGTTGCGCGATCCGCTTGATCGAGTTGCGGGGGTTGATGTAGGAGATGACCCGCCATTCGTCTACGCTCAGGTTGATTTCACGCAGCTTGACCTGGGGGCGGTCGGCGAATTTGAGGGCCATGTCCAGGTCTGGCAGCTCATCCTGGAGCCGTTCCCACTCCTTCACCCGGCGGCTGCCTTCCAGGATGATGTTCTCCAGATCGATCGGCACGACGATCGCCCCTTCGGCAGGCAACTGGTTGGGCTCAAAATGGAACAGCCCTTCAGACCAGGTAAACAGGCTATAGACCGTTTCCAGGGCGTCGCTGCGGATGGCGCTCATGATGTCCTGCTGGGTGACGTGGCCGGCGCTGATGAGCAACATGCCCAGTTCCATGTCGGTCTGCGTCTTGGCCTTGCTGCGGATGACCCTGGCCTGCTCTTCGGTCAACTTGCCGGCGCGAGCCAGGACGCTGGCCAGGTGCCCATCTCGTCCGCTCGTGGTGGTGTGGACCAGTTTCCCCTCTCGAAAGAACAGGGTCGTCACCCCCGATGGGACCTGCAGGGTGAGAGCACCGGTCTTGCGAGCCAGGTGGATCAGGTTCAATAATTGAGTTGTGCTGAAATCTCTGAGATTTCCTTTTAGCGCCATCTCGACCTACCTCTGGTAAGCCATCGGCTCCGAGGGGCGATCCCGGACCGGAATGTCGCCTCGAGCCCCATGACATGGCAATGTTCTGCCTGTAAATTATACCCTGTCTCCGGCTATTAGTCAACTGCTCCAGGGCCCTTTTCTTGCAGGCGCCCGGTGGTTACCGGCGTAAGGCAGGTCTCCGGCCTGCCCCGCGACCCCCCCTGGACCCTCGCTTTTCCCTGGGGCAGATTTGAGCAAAGAGGCGCAGATGTGTTATAATTGCCTGTCGAATCGTAACCAGTTGCCACCGTGGCTCAAAGCCGGTCGAGCCGTTGGGGTGGGGGGGTACGTTGAATCCAGGATCGCCAGATTGCTATGGAGGTCGGTGCCTATGAACATGGGGTCCAGGAGAGTCTGGAAAGCTTTAGGGGTGACAGCGTTGCTGTTGATGGCAGCCATGTATATCACCGGCTGCCTTTCAAATGGGCTCGCGGCGGTAACGCCCACGCCCACCAAAACCCCCCGGCCGGCGAACACAGAGCGACCTCTGCTGCCTACGATGACCCACACGCCGCTTCCCTCTGCCACGCCGACGCCCAACTCATCCCCGACCAATCCGCCCACCGCCACGCCAACTCCTGAGCCGACCGGGGTTCCCGATCCGACGGCCACGCCCTGGCCCACCCTTGCCCCTAACCTCTGTCCGCTGACCGGCCTGCCGGTGAGCGACCTGGCCCTGTTGGAGCGGCGTCCCCTGGCGATCAAGGTGCAGAACGCCTCCATTTCGCGTCCTCAGTGGGGTCTGCCCCAGGCCGACATCGTCTACGAGCATCTGGCGGAGGCCGGCATCACCCGTTTTACGGCCATTTATCTGTGTCAGCAGGTCGAAAAGGTCGGCTCCACCCGCAGCGCCCGGTTCATTGACCTGGAGATCCCGGCCATGTACAAAAGCCTCATTGCCTATTCCGGCACCAGCCCTGGCCTGTACCCCAAATTCAAGAACGCCGACTTTCGAGAACGGGAGTTCTGGTACGACCAGGGTATCCACTCGGAAGGGTTCTACCGCGACAAGGAGCTGCGGGCCCAGGGGGTGCCCATCGAACACACCCTCTTTGCCCTGCCCCAGAAGATCTGGGAAATCGCCACCCAACTGGGCCTCAACCAGCGCCAGGAACTGCAGGGGTTGAACTTTGCCGCCGAGGTGCCGCCGGGCGGACAACCGGCCACTCACATCCACATCCCTTATCCAAACCGGGAGATGATCGTGGATTATTACTACGACCCGACCGCCGGCAACTATCTCCGCTGGGATGGGGGGCAACCCCACGTGGATGCCCTGTCGGGCAGGCAGATCACCGTTACCAACGTGGTGGTGCTCTATGCCACCCATGTGGACGCCGACTTTTATGAGGATTTTCCCCGCACCAACCACCCCTCGGTGCAGATCCAGTTATGGGGCACAGGGCCGGCAGTCCTCTTCCGCGATGGACAGGCGTTTCAGGGTCTGTGGGCCCGGCCCAAACGGGAGGATATGGTCGTCCTGCGCGATCTGACCGGTCAGATGCCCCTCCCGCTCAAACCGGGCAATGTCTGGTTCCAGCTCGTGCCGCTGCCCGGCCACCGCTGGAGTTTTGAGGCCACATGGGACACGCAGGAGAAACCGTGATATGGTGGTCAACAGGCAGATCCGATTGCAAACCCAGGGCAACGGTCAGGTGCTCGACATCACCGCCGAGGTGGAGCAGCAGCTCCAAAGCTCCGGTCTGAAGAACGGCATCGTGACCCTCTTTACCCCAGGCTCCACCAGTGCCCTGACGACGACCGAATATGAATCGGGAGTGGTGCACGATCTACAGCGGACCTTCGACCGACTGGTCCCCCCGGATATGGACTACCGGCACAATCTGCGCTGGGGAGATGGCAACGGCCACGCCCATGTCCGCCACGCCCTGTTAGGGCCTTCCCTGACGATCCCCTTTGTCGAAGGGCGATTGACCCTGGGTACCTGGCAGCAGATTGTGTTCGTGGACTTTGACAATCGCGCCCGTTCTCGCACGGTGGTGGTGCAGATCATGGGGGAATGAGCGGATACCGGTCCATTCCGATTGTTAAAGTACCCTGAACCCTCCCGCAGGTTAGAAAGGGGCTGGCAACTGATGCAGCCGGTCATTGGGACGTGCTCTGGCCCAGTCATTGCGCCCAAACCTGCGGGAGGGTAGGTAGTTACCCTCTGCCAGGCATAGTCAGTCCCATTATAACACACAGCCGGGATCACTTTCAATAGGCTTTGGGGATTAGACGGGGGTACCGGTCGGGGACCTCTGGGGTGTAGGCTGAAAGGGGAGGGGGCACATGGCCAGGGCAAGGCCGGGCCGACAGAGGGCAGATCGGTCCGGCATCAGCGGCCGGGCCGAAAAGCGATGGCAGGAGTGGCTGCACGCCAGGGCCAGGCTAATGCCCGGCCTGTTGATCCATTCCCCTCCCTGGGTGGGCAGCCTGTTTGAGCACGACTGGGCACCGATGCAGGCCCTGATCAGGCAGGTTCGGCTGTTGCCGCCCCTCCTGGCCGATTATCTGTTGAGGTGCAGCGGCGGATTGGTGCTCATCTCGGTCGGTGAGTCGCGCTATGTGCCCGGTCCAGGGGAGTTCAAGGGCCGCCCGGTGCAGAACATGGCCTTTGTGGCGGTGACAGACCTGGCCAGGGACAACGAACAACCCCTGCACGTCCTCGGTCACCTGGCCGACCATTACCTGGGCTGCGGCGGTGAGTCGGGTGGCCGCTGGCTGTCTGAAGGGGGGGGAGTGACGCCGGCCTGGCAACGGGCCGGCGCACGTCTGTCCCGTCTGTTTGCCCTGGGCTACGGCGTGGACCAGGTCGCCCGGTCCAATGTGCGCGACTATTTTGCCCGGTCACTGGCGCTCTACTGCCGGGACCGGCGACGCCTGAACATCGCCGATCCGCAGATCGAGAAATGGCTGCGCACCACCCTGTGGGACGAAGCCTTTTGGAGCCAGGACAGGTGAGCAAAAGCCCTCCGGGCCTCTTTCACGTTCGAGCCAGCACCTCCGGGCGGATGGTCCGGATCACCTCCAGCGAGGCCAGGGCTTCGGGCACGGTCAGCTCCAGGATCACCGGCCCGGCAAACTCCGCCTCAACCAACCGGTCGAGCAGGCGGGCAACATCCAGGTCGCCCCGGCCCAACGGCTGGTGATCCTGCCCATAGCCGATCCGCTGCTCCGGCCCCTGCCAGGGGCCATCGTGCAGGTGCACTTCGCCCAGGCGGTGCAGGCAGCGTTCCAGGGCGTCAAAAAGGTCCACCGGCCCGGAAAAGCCGACCAGCACGTGTCCGGTGTCCAGGCAAACCGACAGGTCCAGTTCCTCGGCCAGTTCCAGCGTCAGGTCAAAGGGGAACTCGACCGTTTCGATGGCCAGCCTGCGGCCGGGCAGGCCGGTCTCGGCCAGCACGGCCTGGATGCTCTGCCGGGCATAGCCCTGGAACTGGCGCAGGATCAACGGCCTGGCCTGCTCCGGCAGGTCCATGCGGTAGAATTCGGCGGCCAGCGCCCCGGTGGCGTGCAGGACGTACACCTCTGGCTCCAGCGGGCGTGTGACCTGGATGGCCTCGACCACCGCCTGCAGCGACCCCTGGCGCACCGGCGCCAGCGGCGTCGAAGGCTCCACCGACCACAGGGGCAGGTGGAGGGTATAAGTCAGCCCCGTTTCGGCCTTGAGGGCAGCCAACTGCTCAATGGCGTGTGGCGAAAAGCTATGGGGCAGGAACAGGACCATGTCGCCGGTCAGTTCAATGGGGTTGAACCCTTGAGAAAACAGTTGCCGCACCAGGTCGGCATGTTCTAAGCGGGCGATGTGGGCCAACACTTCAGGGGCCGGCATCCCCGGCGGGATCAGGGCCCCCTTTTGCATGGTGTAGATTCCAAAGCGCATCGTTTCCTCCTGGAGGGCAACTGCTCGCAGTTACCCTACAAACCTCCTGGAGGGCAACTGCTCGCAGTTACCCTACAAACCTCCTGGAGGGCAACTGCTCGCAGTTACCCTACAAACCTCCTGGAGGGCAACTGCTCGCAGTTGCCCTACAAACCTGACGGGACTTGTGCCTCT
>Ga0209162_1001376_pt1 | contig 24024 bp, 15 predicted proteins | sample YNPNPMetaG_FD_187121 | JGI IMG/M metagenome (GOLD analysis project Ga0209162, IMG submission 187121) | Anoxygenic and chlorotrophic microbial mat microbial communities from Yellowstone National Park, USA - YNP NP MetaG (SPAdes) (version 2) ...
CCGGTGTCTTCGTGGCCGCCGTCGGGGCGCAGAGCCAACAGACGCTGCTTCGCTCCTTCGTGCATGCCACCCAACTGCCGATCAGACTGTAAAGGCGGGCATAACATTACTTATACAGGAATCAGTAAGCGCGGCCATCAAGGATGACCTTGCTTCCATCATCGGAAAGCCTCGCGTCATCCCGCTGTTCAACAAGGTGCAGGGGCCCGGGAACAACGCGATGTTCACGGTGGTCGGCTTCGCCGGCATCCGCATCATGAGCGTTCAACTCACAGGGGCCATGAGCAAGAAGGCTGTCATCATCCAGCCCGCGTTCGTCGTGGACGATTCGGCCGTCACCACCGCCGGATCGGGCCCGAGCTACTTCGTCTATCAGCCGGTGCGGCTGACGCGGTAGCCCCTTGGACCGACTGGTGCCCCCGTGACGACCGCCGGCGTGCACCGGGAACCGCGCCGGTCCGCTGGCAGGGGGCTCCGCTCCGTATGCCTATCCTCCTCTGCCGGACGCCCAGCGTGTCACGGGAGGTCCGGATGTGGTATGCTGCTGCCAAGCCCGCCGCCGGCGTCGAACCCTGCAAGGGACGGGTGGCCGACTGGCCGGTGGTGGCTGGCGCGAGCAGGAGGTTGGGCTAGGATGGCCGACTGGGACGTCGAACGCCCGAGTGGCCGTTGTGCGGCCACCGGCCGTGCGCTGGCAGAGGGCGAGGAGTTTTACGCGGTCCTGTTCGAACGGGACGGAACGCTTCAGAGGGCGGACTACTGCATTGATTCCTGGGCGGGCCCCCCTCCGGGGGCGTTCTGTTTCTGGAAAGCGCGTGTGCCCGTTCGGGAGAAGAAACGCTTGCCGTTGTGGGTGGACAACGACGTGCTGTTGAACCTGTTCGTGCGGCTCGGCGAAGAACCCGATGAGACGAAGACGCGTTTCCGGTTTGTACTGGCGCTTCTGCTGATGCGGAAACGCCTCCTGAAGTTCGAGCAGACGCTCCGCGACGATGGACGGGAGTACTGGCAGATGAGACTGGCGCGTCCTGCGGACGCGTCGCAGCCGGCCGGCCAGGTCTACTACGTTGAGAATCCGCGGCTGGACGACCAGCAAACCGAGGTCCTGGGGGCCCAGTTGCGTGCCCTGCTCAGCGGCGAGCCGGTGGACCCGAATCTCGTCGGTGAGGTGTTCCCGGACGGCGAGTCGCCCGGCGGGCCTCCGTGATCGGCCGGGGCGATGCGGCAGCGCGCAGGCAGCACCAGGGCGGCCTCCGCTCCGCGAGATTTCATTCCGGCGGGCGGACCGGCAGCCGCCAGGACTGGAGAATCGAAGTGTGGGCTCCTTCAGATTCGCACCGGCGTCCGGAAAAGGCTCGCACGGGCGGCCCCTTGGCCGCACGTGTCGCTTCCTTCCTGCTGGCCTGCTCGGCCGCCGGCTGCTGTTACGACGGTGCGGAGCCGCCGGTGCCGACGTGCCCGTTCGTTCCGATGCACCTTGCCATCGCACGCTTGAACGAAAACAACGCCCGCTTGCTCAGGAGGGACGGGGGCCTGAAGGCCTCGCCCGTTACCGCCACGGGCCAGTTCCGCGAGCCGGCCGGGGGCTCTGCCATGCACTTCTCGCTGCGCGGGGCGATGCGGTTCCGGCCCCCGCGCGACCTCGTGCTGATCCTCCGCGAAGGGCTCGGCGGTTCGGCGGCCATGCAGGCCGGTTCGAATGCCCACGAGTACTGGCTCTGGGTCCAGCCGCGCATCAACACGCTTTGGTGGGGCCGCTATCGTCCGGCCGCGGCGGGAGCAGGGCCGGCGAGTCGGCCGGCGGAGGACATGCCGCTGCGTCCGGATCACCTGATCGACGTGTTGGGCCTCCGACCGCTCCCGACGGACACGACGGGAATCGAAGGTCCCGTGTACCGCCCTCAGGCTCACCGCAACGTCCTGATGTTCCTCGACTATGACAGCACCGGCCAGGGCCACATTGAGAAGGAGTTCCATCTGGATTGCCGGCCCCCGCACCTGATTCGAGAGATCATCTTCCGCCGTCCTGATGGGCGGACCCAGATGTATGCCAGCCTCTCCGGCTACAAGGTGGTAGCCGACAGCCGCGGCCTGGCGGCCCACGCCATCGACATCGTATGGCCGGCCGAGGAGGGCCCGCCCGCCCGCCTGGCGCTCCAGATCGGTCGTTACACCCTCGAGACCGAGGCTTTCGAGCCTCAGAACCCGCGCGACCTCGGCATCGAGTTCAACGAAGTGCATCAGGTGGATGAACCCGCCGCCACCGGCCCGGCCACGCAGCCTGCGGGGATTTCGTGAGAGACTACCGCAACGACAAAAGCGCGGGTAACTTCTGGACGATGCGCGGTGGTCCACGATGCGTTATCGCAGCCGGCGGTGTGCTTGCGGCGACTGCGTGCCTTTTTGCCCGTACCGCAGGGGAGCCGCCCACCGTTGCTGCGGCCGGCTCCGAGGCGGCCGTCTGGCTGATTCTGACCTCCCGGCAGCAGGCGGGCCGCGAGAACCGCCCCGGCCTGTCGGCCCCCCTGAACCTTTTTGCGTGGCTTGCGCCCGGCGCCAAGGCCTTCGAACCCGTGCGGATACCGCCGGAGGTCGGACATATCGTCCACCGCGCCGCCGCAGGCCGCTCGCTATTCGTCTTCTTCGACGACGGAACCTTCCACAGCTACTCGCGGATCGGCCGACACATCGAGGTGGCCCTGCCAGGCCGGGCACTTCCGGAGGCCATCGCGGGCATCCACGGTGAGGACCAGCCCGGGCTCTATGCCATCGTTCGGCGGAGGGTGGGCCGTCAGATCTTGCGCCAGGCGGAAGAGACGCCGCTGGCCACGCAGCGGTCGACCCAGCCGAGCCTCTCGGCCCCGCATGGCGGCGAAGCGGACGTCGGTGGGGAACCGCTCATCGAACTGGAGGGACCGACCGGCGCTCGATCCGAGGGCACGGTTCACCTCGCCGGTCGTTTCGACCTTGTCGCCTATCGGGCTGGCAAGTGGAGGTATGTTGCTCCGCTCGGATACGAGCTGCCGGCCGGCCGGCCGCACGCCTGGTGCATGACCGCCTCGGGCCGGCTGGTTCAGGTATTCACCGTACCCTCGGAGGGGGCTCGCCACCTCGATTACATCCGCTGGTTCGAGGGGGCGTGGTCCCAACCGCGAACGCTCGAGGTAGGCGGGGCAATCGCACATCTCGTGGCCGGATACACAGGCTCCACGCCGTCCCTGATTGTGGCGGCAAGAGAGGCCGGGGGGACGCGCGAAGCTGCCAGTCGCCTCACTTGGCGGATCTGGCGCGAGGAGGGGGACGTCTGGCAGGGGAGCGAGCCGCTGGCCTTCGCATCCCCAGAGCCAGGCCCAGCCCCGGACGGAGCAGGGGCGGCGGCCACCGGTTTCTGCGATGGTGCCTTGCTGGCCCGGGTGGGCGCCGGCGGATCGGTGGAGTACAGCGTGTTTCCGCCCAAGGGCGGCCCACCGACCGTTCCTTGGACGCCTGTTCGTGCCTTTGATCGCCCAAGTGAACCCCTGCTGAATCCGAGGTTGAGCGAATGGGCGCGCATGGCGGTGTTCCTTGCCGTCATGCTGCTGATCTTCTGGCGTCGGCAGGAAAGCCTCGCGATGCCCGCCAGACTCCCAGACGGCTTCGAGCTGGCCCGGTACTGGAAGCGGGCGGCGGCAGCCTTGGTGGATCTCGTGCCCGCTCTCGCGGCGACGGCTTGGATATGGCTCCGGCCCGCCTTGGAATATCGGGCGGAGATTGATGCGGCGGTCGTGTGGAAGGACGGGGCGCTTCCGAGCGCCCCGCGGAATCTGCTGCTCGGCTGGTTTGCGGCACGTCTCGTGTATGCCCTGTACAACGGGGTCTTCGAGTATCTGTGGGGCACAACCCCGGGCAAGCGGCTGTTCGGTTGCAGGGTTGTGAGCGAGATTCCCGGGCGGCTGACGATCGGACAGGTGATCATCCGCAACGTCGTTCGGGTGCTGGAACTGGAGCCGTACCTGAGGATCTGGCCGTTATTGCTCATCGTGTTTCTGACGCGGAACCGTCAACGTCTCGGTGACCTGTCCGCTCGGACCGTTGTGGTGGAACCGACCGCCCGTTCGCAGCGGAGGCCCTCCAGCACCTCCTGAGCCGGCTCCTGCCCGCCGGCGCCGGGATGACGGCCGGGACGACGCGAGGGGCTGTTCAGCCTGGCCTGCGATAGGCATCCGGCCACAAGGGGCCGGTTAGAAGATTGTCTGGCGGGCCATCTCGGAATCGGCGGGCCGCTATTGCCCCGACCGGACGCTCGGGTATAATGGCCTGTGGTACTCAGATCTGCGGCGACCCGACCCGGTGCGGATCGCCGCACGAGGCACCTCATTTTTTGAGTAGCGACATGTCGCGCGACGGGAAGTCTGGCTGGACGCGTCTCGCGTTGTCCATCGCGGTGGTCGGGGTCGTGACGCTGGCGTTGTGGCTGTTTCGGGGCCGTATTCGGGAGTCAGGCGGAGTAGAGGACCAGGACATCACGGTCATCTGCGCGTCCTGCGGTCACAGCTTCGGATCGTCGATCGAGGGCATGGCGGACCTCGTCACGGCCGCGCAGGCCAAGGGGTTCAAGCAGGTGGGCTCGGGGATTTCGGCTCCGGTCGCTGTGTGCCCGGCCTGCGGCAAGCCCGCCGTGTACCGGGCGTCACGGTGTCCCCAATGCGGAAAGCCGGTGCTGTTCACAAGTGCGGAGGTTGACGGCAAGCGGGTGAAGCCTGAGTGCAGGGCGTGCGGCTGGAAGTCGGCCGGCCAGGCGAGCCCGCCCGGCACCGGACGATAGACCGATTGATGCGGGCGTCATGGCCCAGAGGGAGGTGAACATGATCGGAGGATCGACGGCTCACGCACCGAGCGAAAGCACGGAGTCGGCGAGCCCGTTTCACCGCGCGTTCACGCTGATCGAGTTGCTCGTCGTGGTGGCGATCATCGCCCTGCTGGTATCCATCCTGCTTCCGAGCCTCAACGGAGCGTACAACCAGGCCAAGAAGGCGGTCTGCATGAATCACAACCGGCGTCTCTCGGAGGCGCACTTCATATACGCGTCGGATCATCGCGAGGTCCTGCCCGACGCTGATTACTGGCTCTGGGACCGCAAGTGGATACCGCGTGGCCGCGGTAAGCAGGAGGTCCGCGTGCCCGAGAGCGGCCAGTTGTTTGGAAACCAGCGGGAGATCGTCTGGCACGACCAGTTCGGCCGGCAGAAACCGACGCGTAACTACGTGCATTTCCGGGAGATCTACCGCTGCCCGCTGGATTCCCGGAAACGTCGCGACATGCCCGGCGTGTGGACCTACATCCGGCCGGCGGACTTCAGCTACACCCGGAACGCACGAATAATCGATGAGCTGATCCGGCTGGGTATGATCACGGAGCTGGGATCGAACAACAACCGTTGGAACTGGTACATCAAGACTACCCAGGTCCCGCGTCCCAGCGAGACGAGCATTCTGATTGAAGAACATGAGTTGTCGCCGATGAATGACGGCTACGTGATCGTCAATCAGTGGGACTTCCTGACCCTGCGTCACTCGAAGAAGGCGGTGATCTGCTACCACGACGGCCACGCCGGGCTCGTTGACTCCGTCCGCTTTAATGAAGGCGACGACGCCTACCGCCTGCGATTCTTTGCCCCGGGGCTGTGGAACAAGCAGCCGTGAGGTCAGGGGGGCTGTTCGGGCCTGCAAAAAAAACGAGGGCCGGCCCTGAAGATCGCGCCTGACATCCTTTCGGCGCAGTACACGTAACACCTTTTCTGCGGCCATCTTACGGTCCGAGATGGCCTCCGATGTCGCTCCGGACGAGGTTCTGTGGAATTCGGGAGCGCCTTGCTGCCGGGGGTGCCTGGCATTAGAATAGCTGATGATGGTCAGCGTCGATATTAGGAAAGGTGGGTGAGGCGATCGGTGACTCTCGAGGGCCTGAAGATCTTCTGCGACGTGGTCCGGCAGCGTAGCTTCTCACGCGCCGCCTATCTCAACGCCGTGTCGCAGTCGGCCGCGAGTCAGGCCGTTTCGCAGATCGAGCGTCGCTTGGGCATCCGGCTGATCGACCGGTCGCGTCGGCCGCTGACGCTTACGCCCGAGGGTCGCATCTACTATGCAGGTTGTTGCGAGCTCCTGGACCGCTACTTCGCCGTCGAGGGACGGATCAGAACGCTGGCGGGGGAGCAGGCCGCCCATCTGGTCGTGGCTTCCATCTACTCGGTCGGCCTGTACGACATGCACCAGTACGTCCAGCGGTTCGTGGCGCGGCATCCGAGTGGGAGCGTCCGGCTGGAGTACCTGCACCCGTCGAAGGTGTACGCCCGCGTACTCAACCGGGAGGCGGACCTCGGGCTGGTTTCGTTTCCGCGGTCCCTGCGCGGGCTACGGAGCGTTCCGTGGCGGGATGAACCCATGGTCCTGGTATGCCCGCCGCAGCATCGCCTCGCATCCAGGCCGGCGGTTCGGTTCGAGGATCTGGCGGGCGAGCCGTTCGTCGCGTTTGATCCGGATCTGGCGATACGGCGAGAGATTGATCGGTATCTCCGTCGGCGGGCCGTCCGCGTGAATGCCGCGGTCACGTTTGACAACATCGAGGCGATCAAACGGGGCGTCGAGGCGGGAGCGGGCATCGCCATCCTGCCCCGCCCCACGGTGGCGCGCGAACTGGAGTCGGGCTCGCTCGTCTCGCCCGAGGTGATGGGGCTCGACCTGGTCCGCCCCATGGCCATCATCTATCGTCGGGGGCGGACGATCACGCCGGCCATGGAGAGTTTCATCGGACTGCTCAAGGAGGGCGACAACGGCTCGGGCAACGGCCAGTCGGGGTTGGCCGGCCTTCCACGGGAAACCAGCGCGGCCCGCGTGTCGGGCGAAAGCGACGGATAAGCGATGTACGACGGTGGTCAACCAGGTCCGCAGGGTCTTTACGACCCGCAGTTCGAGCGCGATGCCTGCGGTGTCGGGTTCGTCTGTCGCCTGAACGGCGAGAGGTCGCACGACATCATCGTGAAGGCCCTGACGATCCTCAGGAACTTGACGCATCGGGGCGCGTGCGGGTGCGATCCGAAGACCGGCGACGGAGCGGGAATCCTGATACAGCTTCCTCACGAGTTCCTGCGGGCCCGCTGTGCCGAGCGCAGGATCCAGCTTCCGGATCCGGGTCACTACGGGGCGGGGATGGTTTTTCTGCCGCGCGACCCGGCCCAGCGGCAGTACTGCGTGGATCTGTTCGAGCGGGTCGTGCGCAGGGAGGGTCAGGTCCTGCTGGGCTGGCGTGATGTGCCGGTGGACAACAGCCCTCTCGGCGAGATCGCCCGTCGCGTGGAGCCCTTCATCCGGCAGATTTTCATCGGGCGGGGCGACAACGTCCGCGACCAGGCCGAGTTTGAGAGGGCCCTGTACGTCATCCGGAAGGTCATGGAGCGGGCGATCCGCGAGTCCGGTTTGCCCGAGCACAAGTTCTTCTACGTGCCGAGCCTTTCGTCTCGGACGATCGTATACAAGGGCCTGATTCTCGCGGAGGACATACCCACCTATTATCCCGACCTTCGCGAGCCGGACATGACGTCCGGGCTGGCTCTCGTGCACCAGCGGTACAGCACGAACACCTTCCCGACGTGGGACCTGGCACACCCGTTCCGGTTCCTCTGCCACAACGGGGAGATCAATACGCTCCGAGGCAACATCAACTGGATGCACGCCCGCCAGTCGCTGTTCAAGTCGGAGCTGTTCGGGCCGGACATGGAGAAGATCCTGCCCGTCCTCACCCCGGGGGCCAGCGACTCGGCGATCCTCGACAACGCGGTCGAGCTGCTCTACCACACGGGGCGGTCGTTGCCCCATGCGATCATGATGCTCATCCCCGAGGCGTGGCAGAACCATCAGACGATGAGCGACGAAAAGAAGGCTTTCTATGAGTACCACTCGTGCCTCATGGAGCCGTGGGACGGACCCGCCTCGATCCCGTTCACGGACGGTGTCTGCATCGGGGCGGTGCTCGACCGGAACGGCCTGCGTCCGTCGCGCTACACGGTAACCCGGGACGGCCTGGTCGTGATGGCCTCCGAGACGGGCGTGCTGGATATCGATCCGGCGAACATCGCCCTGCGGGGGCGGCTTCAGCCCGGCCGGATGTTCCTCGTGGATACTGCGGAGGGCCGCATCGTCGACGACGATGAGATCAAGTCCCGGATGGCCCGTCGTCGCCCCTACCGGGCCTGGCTCGATGCGAACCTGGTGGACCTCGACGCCCTGCCGCGTCCGCGCCAGTCGCCGGGTCTGAACGTGTTGGGGGTCAGGACCCGCCAGCAGGCCTTCGGCTACACGCTCGAAGACCTCAAGGTCCTGATCGGTCCGATGGCGCAGACCGGCCAGGAACCCGTCGGCTCGATGGGTAACGATACGCCGCTGGCCGTCCTTTCCGACCGGCCCCAACTCCTGTACAACTATTTCAAGCAGCTCTTCGCCCAGGTGACCAATCCGCCGCTGGACGCGATCCGCGAGGAACTGGTGACGTCGCTGGTGTCCAATATCGGCGCCGAACAGGATCTCTTTCGCGAAACGCCCGAGCACTGCCACCAGCTCAAGCTCCGCCATCCGATCCTGACCAATGAGGACCTGGAGAAGATCCGACAGATCCGCGTCGGGCGGATCCGTTCGATCACGCTCCCGATGACCTTTCTGGTAGCCGACGGCGCCGGAGGCCTGGAGAAGGCCCTGGAGGAGCTGTGCGCCGCCGCCACGTGGGCCGTGGACCAGGGCTACTCGATCCTGATCCTTTCGGACCGGGGCATCAGCGCGGAGGTGGCGCCGATCCCCGCGCTGCTGGCGACGGCGTGCGTGCATCATCACCTGATCCGGCAGGGGCGGCGAACCCGCTGCGGCCTCGTGATCGAAAGCGGCGAGCCGCGCGAGGTGCACCACTTCTGCCTGCTCTTCGGCTACGGAGCTGGGGCGGTCAACCCGTATCTGGCGTTCGAGTCGATCGCCCAGATGATCCGCGATGATGAGTTGCCGGGCCTCGACGTCGACCGGGCAATCCGGAACTACGTCAAGGCCGTCGAGAAGGGCCTGCTCAAGACGATGTCGAAGATGGGCATCTCGACGTTGCAGAGCTATCGGGGCGCCCAGATCTTCGAAGCCCTCGGGCTCAACTCGCACGTGATCAACACGTATTTCACCTGGACTCCGTCGAGGATCGGCGGCATCGGCATCGACGTGATCGCCGAGGAGGCCCGCCAGCGCCACGCGCGGGCCTGGCCTCGGACGGAGATTCCCCAGCGCCTGGACCTCGACGTCGGCGGCCACTATGCCTGGAGGCGCAACGGCGAGCATCACCTGTTCAACCCGCTGACGATCGCCAAGCTCCAGCAGGCGACCCGCACGAGGAACGCCCGCACCTACGAAGAGTACGCGCAGCTCATCAACGACCAGAGCCGTCGGCTTGGAACGCTCCGCGGGCTGTTCGAATTCAAGCCGGCCACGCCCGTGCCGCTCGACGAGGTCGAGCCGTGGACCTCGATTGTGAAGCGCTTCAAGACCGGGGCGATGTCCTTCGGTTCCATCAGCCAGGAGGCCCATGAAACGCTCGCGATCGCCATGAACCGTCTGGGCGGCCGAAGCAACAGCGGCGAGGGCGGAGAGGATCCCGCCCGGTACAAGCCCGACCCGGACGGCACATGGCGCAACAGCGCCATCAAACAGGTGGCCTCGGCCCGGTTCGGCGTCACGAACAACTACCTGGTCAATGCCGGCGAACTCCAGATCAAGATCGCCCAGGGAGCCAAGCCCGGCGAGGGTGGCCAGCTCCCCGCCGAAAAGGTCTATCCCTGGATCGCGCGGGTTCGCCATTCGACGCCGTACGTGCAGCTCATTTCGCCGCCGCCGCACCACGATATCTACTCGATCGAGGACCTCGCACAGCTCATCCACGATCTGAAAAACGCCAATCCCTTCGCGCGGATCAGCGTGAAGCTGGTCGCGGAGGTCGGGGTGGGCATCGTGGCGGCCGGAGTGGCCAAGGGCAAGGCGGACGTCGTCCTGATCAGCGGGCACGACGGAGGAACGGGCGCCTCGCCCCAGTCGTCGATCAAGCACGCGGGCCTGCCCTGGGAGCTCGGCCTGGCCGAGACGCAGCAGACGCTCGTGCTGAACGACCTGCGGAGCCGCATCGTCGTCGAGTGCGATGGCCAGCTCAAGACCGGTCGCGATGTGGCGATCGCCTGTCTGCTCGGGGCCGAAGAGTTCGGTTTTGCCACCGCGCCGCTGGTGGTTTCCGGATGCATCATGATGCGGAAGTGCCACCTGAACACCTGCCCGGTCGGCGTGGCGACCCAGGATCCGGAACTGCGCCGGAAGTTCTCGGGCAAGCCGGAGTACGTCATCAACTACTTCTACTTCGTGGCGGAGGAACTCCGCCGGATCATGGCCGGCCTGGGGTTCCGCACGATCGACGAGATGGTCGGCCGGTCGGACATGCTGGAGGTCCGCCGGGCCGTGCATCACTGGAAGGCGCGTGGGCTGGATCTCGGCAGCATCCTGTACAGGCCGGATGTCGGGCCGCACGTGAGCCGGCGGTGCACCCAGAAGCAGGACCACGGACTCGAGAAGGCTCTCGACCACAGACTGATCGACATGGCCCGTCCGGCGCTGGAACGCGGCGAGCGGGTGGAGATCGACCTGACGATCCGCAACACGAACCGGACCGTCGGAACCATGCTTTCGAGCGAGATCTCGCGTCGCTACGGCGAGGAAGGCCTGCCCGACGACACGATCCGCGTCCGCTGCCGCGGCTCGGCCGGTCAGAGCTTCTGCGCGTTCGGCGCCCGCGGTCTTACGATGGAGGTCGAGGGCGAAGCCAACGATTACTTCGGCAAGGGGCTTTCCGGCGCACGACTGATCATCTACCCGCCGCGCGAGGCCGCTTTCGTTCCGGAGGAAAACATCCTCATCGGCAATGTTGCCCTCTACGGTGCGACGAGCGGCGAGGCCTATATTCGCGGGCTGGCCGGCGAGCGCTTCTGCGTGCGCAACAGCGGGGCCCGCGCCGTCGTCGAGGGGGTGGGCGACCACGGCTGCGAGTACATGACCGGCGGGCGGGTGGTGGTCCTGGGTCGGACGGGGCGCAACTTCGCCGCCGGCATGAGCGGGGGGATCGCCTACGTGCTGGACGAGCAGGGCGACTTCGCCACGGTCCGATGCAACCGCGAGATGGTCGAGCTGGAGGCGGTCTGCGCGCCCGACGACAAGGCGGAGCTGCGCGAGCTGATCGAGGACCATCTTCGCTACACTCGCAGCCAGCGGGCCGGGTACGTCCTGGAACACTGGGAGCGGCTGCTGCCGAAGTTCGTGAAGGTGATGCCCGTGGACTACAAACGGGCGCTCCAGCGGCTCGAGCAGGAGCGGATCCTGCGCGAGCAAGTGGCCGACGCCTCGTTACGACAGGCGCGGGAGCTGGAGAGGGTGTGAAGAACCACCTGGGCTGAGCGGTCCCCTGCGCGGGACCGGGGCGGGGATGAACCGACAACGACCCGGAGCGCCCGGCAGGGCGCCGCCGGAGACCTGCTATGGGCAAACCCACGGGATTCAAGGAATACGCCCGCGAGACGCCGGCGAAGCGCCCGGTGACCGAGCGCCTCAAGGATTCACGGGAGATCTACGAGCCGTTCCCGGAGGACCGCCTTCAGCGGCAGGCGGCGCGCTGCATGGACTGCGGCGTGCCCTTCTGCCACGCCGGCTGCCCGCTGGGAAACCTCATCCCGGATTGGAACGATCTCGTCTATCGGAGCCGTTGGCGGCGGGCCATCGAGATCCTCCACGCCACGAACAACTTCCCCGAGTTCACCGGTCGGATCTGTCCGGCTCCCTGCGAGGAGGCATGTGTGCTCGGCATCCATGACCCGCCGGTCACCATCGAGCAGATTGAGAAGACGATCGTCGAGCACGCCTTCGAAGCCGGGTGGATCAAGCCCGAACCGCCGGCCCGACGGACGGGCAAGCGCGTGGCCATCGTCGGATCCGGGCCGGCGGGTCTGGCCTGTGCCCAACAGCTCAATCGCGCCGGGCACCTCGTGACCGTCTTCGAGCGGGCCGACCGGATCGGCGGGTTGCTGAGATACGGGATTCCCGATTTCAAGCTCGAGAAGTGGGTCGTCGATCGCAGGCTGAAGATCCTCGAGGCCGAGGGCATCCTCTTTCGGCCGAATTCCTGGGTCGGGCGGAACGTGGGTCTCGATGAGCTGCGCGGCTTCGACGCGCTGGTCCTTTGCGTCGGCGCTGCCAAGCCGAGGGACCTGCACGTTCCGGGGCGTGAACTGGACGGCGTCCACTTCGCGATGGAGTTCCTCACCCAGGCCAACCAGCAGGTGGCCGGCGACCGGCTCGACGGCGTTCGGCCGATCCGTGCGGACGGCCGGCACGTAATCGTGATCGGCGGCGGCGATACGGGCAGCGATTGCGTCGGGACGTCGCGTCGGCAGAACGCCGCCTCGGTCACGCAGTTCGAGCTTCTGCCCATGCCCCCGACAGGCCGCCCGGAGCACCAGCCGTGGCCGTATTGGCCGATGAAGCTTCGGACAAGCACCTCGCACGAGGAGGGCTGCGAACGCCGGTGGAGTATCCTTACCAAGGAACTGTTGGGAGAAGGGGGCCGTGTTCGCGGGCTCCGGACGGTGCAGGTGGAGTTCTCGCCCGGCGCGGACGGCGGGCTTCAGATGCGGGAGGTCGCGGGCACGGAGCAGGAGTGGCCGGCCGACCTGGTGCTGCTGGCGATGGGTTTCGTGGGGCCGGAGCCTGATGGACTGATCGCACAGCTCGGGCTTGAGCTCGACGCGCGGGGCAACGTCCGGACGGACGGCGATTGCATGACCAGCGTGCCTGGCGTGTTCGCTGCCGGCGACGCCCGACGCGGCCAGTCGCTGGTCGTATGGGCGATCAGCGAGGGCCGGGAAGCCGCCCGGGGCGTGGACAAGTACCTGATGGGTTACACGGAGCTGCCCACCAAGGGCGAAGGGGATCTGCCCCGGGTCTGAGCACGGGCACGCCGGATCCAAGACCGCACCCCGTGCCCGGCCGTCGCCGCGAAGTGCACGCCGCCGGAGCCGGCGGCACGGTGGGTGATCCACGGTTGCCGGGGCCGGGCTCCCGAGAGTTTCCACACGGGCCGCCACGGGCCCCTGCAATCCGCGCTGACGGCTCGCGCAGCGGCTTGGGTCGAGTGCGGACTCAGGGGGTCAACTCGATCATCGTGACCGCGCTCGGCCGCAGCACGAACTCCAGGGCAAACGGACCGTCTTCTATCCGGCCGGTCTCGACCGTCTCGAGTTCGGCCCTGGCGCGGTCGTGCCAGACGTTGCTGTGAGTGGCGTCCACCAGCACCCGCCGCCAGGTTCCTTTCTTCAGTCGCACGGGCAGTCCTGCGAACTCGACGCGCACCTTGCGCCGGAGGTTGTAGCTCCACTTCCAGTTTACGACGATGACGGCCAGGCGGCCGCCCGGTTCGTCATAAGCCGCGACAGCCGCCAACTCGTCGTCGGCGCCGGCCACCCGCACCAGAGACCCGCGGAGCGAGTTGAACATGCGACACACATGGTAGGCCGGCTTGGGCACATTGTCGCGGATGAGCAGGGCATACGAGCCGCGCAGATTCTCATCGTTGTCCTTGACGTAGAACCAGCACGGCCGGTCGATCCGTTCCGGCAGGATGGCCCGGATCATGCCGTCGGCCGCCCAGGCCGCAGCCATCTCGTGGTCCTGCGGGCGATCGGCCCACCAGGAAAAGCTCCACTCCGTGATCATCCACGACTGCACCCGCCGCTCAAGCGAGGGAAAGTCCGACAGCAGCCGCCGGAACGTGCGGATCTCGTCCGCGAAGACGTCGGCCGGGTGGAAATACTCATGCCAGCTCACAAAGTCCAACGGCAGGTCATGCTCGCGGCAATACAGGAACAGGCCGCGGGACAGGAGGCGGCCCCGGACGGCGTGGCCCCTTTCAAACTGCTCGTAGGGCCCGCTGGCCAGACACGGCCCGCCCACGCGCGCCGTCGGGTCGGCTCGCCGCACACCCGCAGCCGTCGCCGCGTACAGCTTACAGTAGGCCTCCAGCAGACGCACATCGTCCTTATTGTCGGCGGGCTTGCCCATGGCCTCCCGGTAGAGTCTCTGGAACTCATCCGAACCCGCATCTCCCGGTCCGGGCTTGAGCCAGCCGGAGTTCGCCTCATTCCACACTTCCCACCACCGAACCGGCAGACCGGCTTCGATCAGGTGTCGGGCCGCGCGATAGCAGAGTTCTTCCCACAGCCGGTAGTCCCTTGGAGCACTGTGGCGTTCGGGGTCAGGCACCGCGTCGAAGGGCTCTGGCATGTAGGAGGCGCAGAGGACAGGTTCGGCGCCGACCTTGCGCATGAACCTCACGCGTTTTTCCAGGTCGGCAAAGTCATAAACGTAGCGGCCGCTCTGCTCTCGTCTGACCGCGGAGGTCAGGACGTTGTCCATGCGGAACCACCTGAAGCCTCCCTGGCGGAGCTTCTCGGCAGTCGCGTCTTCATAGTCGGCCATGCCCCCGCCCTGACTCAACCCGATGAGTCCTTCCGGCACTTCGCGAATCGGCTGCTGAGGGGCGACGCGGATCACCTGCGCCTGGCGTGCCCTGCGCTCGTTGACCAGCACCCACTCCGCCTGGCTGAATTCGCTCTCACCCTCGCTGCCGAGCTGACCGTAGGCGAGCGCGGCTAGGCGGAACTTACGGCCGGGCTGTGCCGCCTCGTCCAGCAGCACCAGGGCGGGGTGGTCGTTGTCGTAGCGCGCCTGAAGCTCGCCGTCGACGTAGATGTCGCCGCCGGCGGCACAACCGAACTCGATCGCCAGCGGACGTCCGGCCGTGGCGGTGCCTTTGACCCGTGCGGGTATGGTCAGATCGGCCATCACCCACCAGAAGTCGTTATTCGTCCGCCACTTGTCCTTGACTTTCACATCCTTCGCATCGCCGGGGATGCCGCTGGGCGGGGCATTCTCGTGGCGGTCGCGGCGGAACATCTTCCACGAGGCCTCGATGGGATCCGCGTGGCCGACCGACACGGTTGCGCTCAGGAACGTGCAGATTGACAAGACCGTGCGCATCGGTCATCTCCTCGGCCGCCGTCGGCGCTACCGACGCAAATCGCCAGGCAATGGCATCCGCGCGGCGGCCCTCTCGGAGGGAATTCTCGGTGGCCCCGGCGACGAGGGCAAGCGGCGACGCCGCCTGGGGCCGGGCCGGACCCGGCTGCCGCCCGTCGACGCCGGATCCGGTCCTTTCACGTCGTAGGCGCGAAGGTGTTGAATGCCCGGCGACGCGCGCGTAAGATATGGGCGCTGTAATCCTGTCCCGCGATGCGCCGCGGCATGGTCTTCGAGCTTCCGGTAGACGGCGAAGGCGCTTCTGGGGCGGGTCGCGGGCGGGCGGCTATACCGGCGTAGCTCAGTTGGTAGAGCAAGGGATTCATAAGCCCTGGGTCAGTGGTTCGAGTCCACTCGCCGGTAATCTCGTCGGCGGAAGCACGCGGGTTCTTGCCGGATAAGCCTTGACGTACGGCACATCACTTGGGGAGGGGATATGGTCAGCGCCCGGGATGTAGTGGTAGCGGACAAGCAGGCAAACGGGGTCGGACCTCCGGGCCCCGTTCGGGGTGGGCGTGTGCCCCGGTCGGCGCGTCGCCGGGCCCGCATCCCGCGGCCGGAAACGCGTCGCGGGGCACCCGAAGAGGCTCGGTGCAAAGGGCTCCGGTTGCTCCGACGATCCGGCGGGCCGGGCTGAAAGGCTGCGTGCCCTGTGCGTCCGGGGCGGTCGTTGGACCTACTCGCCCGGGTCCAGCACCGCCAGAAACGCTTCCTGCGGGATCGACACCTGGCCGATCTGCTTCATTCGCTTCTTGCCCTCCTTCTGCTTTTCTAGGAGTTTGCGCTTCCGGGTGACGTCGCCGCCGTAACACTTGGCCGTGACGTTCTTACGGAGGGGCTTGATCGTCTCGCGGGCGATCACCCGACTGCCGATCGCGGCCTGGAGCGGGATCTCGAAAAGGTGCCGGCTGATTTCTTCCTTGAGCCGCCGGATCAGCCGCCGTCCGCGCCATTCGGCCTTGTCACGATGGACGATCACGGAGAGCGCATCGACCGGCTCGCCGTTGACCAAGATGTCCAGCTTCACGAGATCGTCGGCCCGGAATCCGATGAACTCGTAATCCATCGTCCCGTAGCCCCGGGTCAGGCTTTTGAGCCGGTCGTAGAAGTCGTAGATTGTTTCGGCCAAGGGCAGGTCATACGTCAGCATCACTCGCGCGGGGGAGAGGTACTCGGTTTTCCTGTAGACGCCTCGGCGGTCCTGCGCGAGCTGCATGACCGCCCCGATGCAGTCCGCCGGGACGACCAGGTTACACGCGATCATCGGTTCGCGGATCTCGGCGATGCGCGAGCGGTCCGGCAGCTCACTGGGAGAATCGACGCGAATGGTTGCCCCATCGGTCAGCACGACCTCGAACTCCACCGTCGGGGCCGTCTGCACGACGTTCACGTCGCTTTCGCGTTCGAGCCGCTCCTGGATGATCCGCATGTGCAGCAGGCCTAGAAAACCGCAGCGGAACCCGAAGCCCAGTGCGTCGCTGTGTACCGGTTCGAACGAAAATGAGCTGTCGTTGAGCCACAGCTTATCAATGGCCTCCCGGAGCGCCGGACTGTCGGTATCGGGCCCCGGATAGAAGTCGCAGTACACCATACGCTGCGGCGGCTGGTAGCCGGGAAGCGGCTGGGCCGCTGGTTCCCCCGCCAGCGTGATCGTGTCGCCGATGCGAACCTCGCCCATCGACTTGATCCCGGCGATCAGGTACCCCACCTCTCCGGCCGCCAGTGTCGTCACGGGCTGCGGGCGCGGCCGGTGCTTGCCGAGCTCGGTCACCAGGTGCGTCCGTCCGGAAGCCATCAGCAGGATCCGATCGTCGCGGCGAACGACGCCGTCCATGACGCGAACATGGCAGATTGCGCCCCGGTGGGGATCGAGCTTGGCATCGTAGATCAGAGCCCGCAGCGGCGAAGCCTCGCTTCCTCGCGGGGGAGGGACCCGTCGGACGATCGCTTCGAGCAGCTCGTCGATTCCGGCGCCCGTCTTTGCCGACACGTAGATGGTCTGGTCGGCGGACAACCCGAGGACATGTTCAAGCTCCAGGGCGACGTCCTCCGGCCGGGCTGCCGGCAGATCGATCTTGTTGACGACGGGGATGATTTCGAGGCCGGCGGCCGCGGCCAGATAGGCATTGGCCACGGTCTGGGCCTGCACGCCCTGCGAGGCGTCGACGAGCAGCAGCACCCCTTCGCATGCGGCCAGGGCCCGCGAGACCTCGTAGTGAAAGTCCACGTGGCCCGGCGTGTCTATCAGGTTGAGCATGTAGCGGTGCCCGGCGGATTCGTACTCGATCGTGGCCCGGTTGGCCTTGATCGTGATGCCCATTTCCCGCTCGAGGTCCATATCGTCGAGGAACTGCTCGCGGAACTCGCGGGCGGATACAGCCCCGGTGCGCAGCAGGAGGCGGTCGGCCAGCGTGCTCTTGCCGTGGTCGACATGGGCGATGATGCTGAAGTTCCGTATAAAACGACGGTCGATCATCCCGGCCCCGTTGCCCCGCGAGGGGGACGAACCCGTAGTATATCCGATTCGTTCCGGAAGGAGAGGGTTTCGGAACGCCGGTATCCGCTGTCGGGTCCGTGACGGTTCAGGCGGCCATGGAGTAGGCCGTCCGGCTGTTCCAGTACCGTTCCCACCGCCCATCCTGCGAGAGCCATAGCGCCCGCAGGGACAGGATCGACTCCACTCCGGACAGGTTCCAGAACTGCTCGGTTTCCTTGACCCGTTTGTCGAATTGTTTGACGGCCGACTCCGTGACGCCCGACCCGATCGGCCAACCCTTCTTCCGATAGGCCGGATCATCCATATGACGCCGATGCGTCTGGAAGTATCCGACGTTGTTCGCCGGTACCCGAGGCGGATGGTCCGGGCCGTCCGATTCGCGGGCCGGCCCCAGGTGGTCCGCATGGGTCTTTAACAAGGCAATCACCGGGTCCAAATTCCCGTCCCAGAGATGGTCTTCAGATTCGTCGGCCAACGCAGAGGCCTCGGCCGAGTCCTTTCCGAGCGCAGCTCGCGCTGCCTCGTACAGGTGCTCCGTCGCATCATCGTAGTCCACGATCCGTTGATCGTGCAGGTGCTCCCGCTTGCTCAGCGGATCGATCCAGTTCCCGCCATCGCCCATGACCAAGATCGTCTGCGCCTGCCGCAAACCACGCCGTTCCCCTTCCCCATGAACCAGCCTTCCGAACGCCTCCGTCTTGCCCATCGTCGCCACGTACGTCGTCACGAGCGGCTTCGGTGGATGGTCCGGCATCCCGTCCCCCGGCAGATAGGACGTGACCGCCGCTGCCTTGTGATCCCGCCAGCGACTGCCGTTTCCCCCTTGTTTCGCGCGGGGTTGCGCACGCCCGCCGCCTCGCCGTCGAGTATGACGCTGCCCGCTTACCCTCGCGATTCCTCACACCGGTGAAACAAGAGCGCGGCACGTTGTCGACGCGGCGCTGCCCAGGATGGCCCGGCGGCTGGGGAGAGCGGCACCTGGAATGGTCGAGTGCTTCCGAAGTAGCTACCGGGACCGTAACGAACCGGATTATCCCCCGGTATCAACTCACAGTCTTATCCCGCGGCGTCATGCCATTCAGCCGCGGCATTCCAGGTGTGGCGGAATATCGCTTGACACGGGTAGACGACGCAGTAGAATGCTTGCTCGGACAGGTGCCCGGTCCGTTGGGCGGGTGGCCAAAGGGGCCGGGTGAATAGGGAAGCGTGGTGACCTCCTTCCGGGAATGGAAGGGGGGATTCCACCGCGGACGCGCCGCCGTGATGGGCGGTGGGCAGGTGAGCCCGCCAGCGTTCCGTTCGATAGCCACTGCCGGGCCCGCAATGGGCATCGGTGGGAAGGCGAACGGAATGCCGCCCAGAGCCGGAAGACCTGCCTGTCGAAACCTGATGGTCTTCGCGTTTTCGGGACCGCGAGGTTTTGCTCCTTTTTCCAGAACGTTCGGCCGAGCGACCTTGAGGCGTCCCTGACGTGACGGCCACCGATGTGTCCTCGCGCTCGGGACACCAAGGAGCCGACTGTCGTTCCCCCGGACAGCCGTGCCGCGCCTTGGCGACCCCCTGAACTCGAGGAATGAAACGGACTTTGTCATTGTCCAGGGGGTTCCCCGCGCGCATCGGGGAAGAGGAGGAGAACGCATGTACCGCACTCTGTGGCCGACCGCGACGATCGTATGGCTCTGTACCGCTTCTGGCTCGCCGGCAATGGCAGGCATCTATTCCGGGCCGACCGACACCGGCCACGCCATCGATCCGGCCATCCCATCCAACAGCCCCCTCTTCGTCGAGTGGGCGAACGCAATTCTGCCGCTGGGCTCGGGCACGTACTTTGCTGCGCGCGGCAGCACGAGCATTTCGCTCACCGGTTACAACAGCTTGGGCGACCTGGACGCCACACAGATTGCCAACGGCGACTCGCCAGGGTACATCACGGTGACGTTTCCCACGGGCATCCGCAACGGCCCAGGACACGACTTCGCCGTCTTCGAGAACGGCTTCACCTACGGCTCGCCGAACGGCCTCTTCGCCGAGTTGGCCTACGTCGAAGTTTCCTCCAACGGCACGGATTTCGTTCGCTTCGACAGCATCTCCACGAACACCGTACCCGTCGCCGGCTCCGGTGCCTTCGCCGGTTACGATATGTCCAACGTCTACAATCTGGCCGGCAAACACGCCTCGGGCTATGGCACGCCCTTCGACCTGGCGGAGTTGGCACACAAGCCGTTGGTCCTGTCCGGGCATGTCGATCTTGACAACATCCAGTACGTCCGGCTCCGAGACATCCCGGGCAACGGTTCCTTCCTGGACAGCCTGGGCCATCCGATTCTCGACAACTGGCTGACCACAGGAACCGGCGGATTCGACTTTCGGCTGCCGGTCGGGCAGGGCGTCGGGGTCATCCACGCCGTTCCCGAGCCCGTCTCGCTGACTTTGCTGGGCGTCGGCGGCGGGTTCCTGGTCCGACGGCGCAAAGGGCGTCGCCCGCCGGCACATCTGCTGGCGGCTCTGCTGGGTCTGGCGGCACTTACACACCCGCCAACCGCGCGCGCCGTTACGTTCGACGACATCCAGTACTGGGTGGGTACCGGCAGCAACCGGGCCGGGTTCGTCGTCGATTGGAACGACGGCAAGGCGGCCGAATCCCTGGTCTGGGGATACCGCTGGGACGGCACCGCCACGGGCGAAGATATGTTGACGGCCATCGTCACGGCCGATTCGCGACTGTTCGTGCATCTGAGCGGCTCCGGCGGTTACGGAGTTGCGATGTTTGGCCTGGGCTACGACCTCGACAACGATGGCGTGTTCGGCGTGTCCCCCGCGCTGGCATTTGACGCGGGCGGCCTCTCGGTCGGAACCCCGAATGACTCGCGTGTACCCACGGACAGCGCTGACCACTGGAAGGAAGGCTGGATGTCCGCCGGCTACTGGAGCTACTGGCTCGGCGGCGCCGGCGACAGCCCGAGTTGGGGCTTCAGCGGTGTGGGCATGTCCGGGCGCACGCTCACCAACAACGCCTGGGATGGATGGAGCTGGGCGGCGGGCTTCAACGCCTCCACGCCGTCCGAACCTGTGCCGGCTGTGCCGGAGCCCGCAAGCCTGGTGCTGGGTGTGGGCATGCTGGGTGCGATGCGTCGCAGGAACTGAGAGGGAAAGGAGGCCTGCGCCGGCCTCGCGTCGCCCGCGGCGCGAGGCCGGCCGTCCTTGGAGACCATCATGCGGCAACGAGTTGCATCTGTTTGTGTTCCTCTGGCCGTCCTGTTTGCGGCCTCCGTCGGACTCGGGAACGGCTACGCATATGACCCGTCCGACTTTGCCGTCGAGGTCGTCGAGTATATCCAGGGTGGCCCCGTGCCCTTCGATTGGATCTGGCATACGCCGTTCAATCAGCCTGAGGCGGCGCTTGGCCGTCCAACTGTGGATACCACCGGCGACGGGTTTTCAGGAAACCCGGATGATCCCATGCCCGTTCTGCCCGTTTACCCGCCCTTCCGTGTCTGGGAGGTGGTCTCGGTCGGCGAAGGTGGCCATCTGACGCTGCGCTTCGACCACCCCGTGACCGATGATCCCCGAAACCCCTTCGGCATCGACTTCATCATCTACGGGAACGCCTCCCACGTCATCGACGGCAGCTCCTACTGGCAGAACGGTGACCCGATGCAGACCGTCGTCAACACGTCTACCGTATTCGCTGAAGCCGGGGTCGTTTCCGTCAGCCAGGACGGCCAGGTTTGGCAACCCTATTCGCACGGCCCGTTCGCCGACGGATTCGCCCCGACGCTCGGCCGCACGTTCGATCCGTGCCATCGAGATCCCGGACTGGGCCCCGGCAATCACTGGTGGAGCACGCCGACGAACCCGACCCTACCCCTCGATCCGTCCCTGGCGCCGACAGCCTTTGTCGGCCGCACCGTCGCGCAGATGGCGGCGATGTACGGTCGCTCCTCCGGAGGCACGGGGTTCGACCTTGCGGCCGTCGGCATGCCCTGGATCCAATACGTTCGGATCGACAATCCCACAGGAAGCGGCTCCACCCCCGAGATCGACGCCGTCGCCGATGTGTCGCCCGCCTGTGAAGGCGGCCGTCCGTTCGCCTGGGCGGATTTCGATCACGACTGTGACGTCGACGTGGCGGACTTCGCGACGTTTCAGGCCTGTTTTAACGGCCCGAACCGGCCCCTCCCGACGGACTGTCAAGCCGATGCCGATTTCGACGGTGACTGTGATGCGGATGTGGCGGACTTCTCCAGGTTCCAGGCGTGCTTCAACGGCCCCAACCGGCCCCCGGCCGACGGGTGCGGTTCCTGAGCCACGCGCCGCCGCCCTGGCTGCGAGAGCGCTTCCAGGCCGGGTCGGGCGTCCGAGTAATCCGTCGACGCACGCGAACTGCCATATGACACGCCGACCACTGCGGTCAGAGACGCACGTTCGCTCGCACGACGCAGCCGCGCATCGACCGGTACGGCGACGCCGCGCACTTACGCTGATAGAACTGCTGGTGGTCCTGGCGATCATCGCCATACTGGCCGCCCTCCTGGCACCGCCATTGCAACGCGCCAGGGATCAGACGCTCAGTGTGCAATGCCTCAGCAACCTCCGCCAGATGGCCATTGCCGCCCATCGCTACGTCGCCGCGTACGGATGCTTTCCGCCCTATCTGTTCAGCAGCCCCGACGGCCTGGTTTCCTACGGCTGGGATCTGGAGGTCCGCAGCCGCTGGGACGGCGGACCGCGCCGGGCGACGGTGATGCCCGGCCTGCTCTGGGACGGCAAGACCATCGATCAGGTCCACCAGTGCCCGTCGTACGACGGCGCGGACAATTGGGTCGCCTATCCTTACACCGGCTACAACTACAACAGCAGCTACATTGGGTTCTGTGACTATCGCGCAGAGCTCGCCGGCTCGCCCCCGAAGCCCACCGGCCGCATTGTAGCCGTCGAAAACCCGGCTCGGCCGGAGCAGGTGCGGCAACCGGCCGGAACCGCGTTATTCGGCGACGGCGAATATGTAGCAGGTGCCAACAAGTTCATGCGGGCGCCATTCAAGGGCCGTGATGGGTCATTCTCCGGTCGATCCGCCGGCACACAAGGATATCGCCATCGCAAGCGAACGAACGTCGCGTTCGCCGACGGCCACGCCGCGTCCTGGGCCAGACGCTTCAGCGAGACCTACGACTTCGACAAGCCCAACGTGCGGCCGCACGGCAACGTGCCGACCGGTTTTCTGTCGCCCGACAACAGCCTGTACGACCTCGACTGAAGCCGCGTATTGAGATCCACGCCCCGTGGAGACCGATTCACGCCGTAAGACGCACAGACGTCCACGGGCCCGATTGGGCTCGTTGCCGACCCTGTAGCTCGTCGCCGCTGTCTTTCGTGTCGTTCCTTCTTTGCCGAACGTCAAACCGATCGCCGTGGTCGCCCTGTGTGGAGGCGGGCACTGCCACACGTGACACCCCGCGTTCGGCGGACCCCTGGCGGCCCTATCGAGAACCAATGCTATACCGGCGTCTGCCGTCCGATCGGCAGGCTGGCGGCATGCACGAGGACCCGAAGCAGCGCCATCGGGCTCTTCGCCCCGACCGTGGCCAGGAAGAGACGCGCTCCGAATTGCGCGAGGCGCTCGGCCGCAAGTCCAACACGCTACCGCACCTGAGCTGCCTCCGGACGCACTCATCGCGACTCAGTTCCAAAGCACGCACGCCCCGCGCCCAAAGCAGCAGGCAAGCTATGCCCGGCGGCATAGGGCCACACCCGGCCGGACCCCATCCCGATCTCTCACGGCAGCGCGCCCGGACTCCCACGCCGAGCCGTGGAAAGCTGTCTGGCATGGTTTGGGCATTGTCGGCGCCTCAAGCTCTGCTACGAGAAGACCGGCGAGCACCTCCAGGCCTTCCACGACCTGGCCGCTGCACTCATCTGTGCCCGGAAACTCCGGTGGATCAAATGAGTTTTGAAACAGTTCCCAAGTCCAGCCCCCAGGTGTACTTGCGGGCCACCGCATTCGAGGCGTTCGCATCCAGCACCAGCACCACGTTCCACCCGTCGTAGACCAACAGCAGGTCGGCGTCCTCGACCCACGCGCTGCCGTCGTGCGTGTACGAGGTCTTCCGCACCCGCCGTGACCGGTAGTCGTACTGGAACTCCAGCTTCCTGTCACCGCTGCCCGGCGGGCCCGCCGGCTCGACGCGAATCAGCCGGTTCTCGCCGTCCCAGGTGTACGCCCATGCGCCATTGGTCGTGTTGCAGTCGGAGGTCACCTTGCCGTCGGCGACCAGGTTGCCGTCGGCGTCGTAGCAGAAATACTCCGTCGGATCGCTCGTGGCCGTATACTGGTTGAGGTTGTTCGTCGTGTAGCTCGTCGCC
>Ga0209162_1001379_pt1 | contig 23990 bp, 18 predicted proteins | sample YNPNPMetaG_FD_187121 | JGI IMG/M metagenome (GOLD analysis project Ga0209162, IMG submission 187121) | Anoxygenic and chlorotrophic microbial mat microbial communities from Yellowstone National Park, USA - YNP NP MetaG (SPAdes) (version 2) ...
AACCCCGCGGGCGAGTATGACCTGCAAAACGGCAAGAAGCATCCGATGGTCGGCAAAGCCAAAGTGACCGAAGGCATCCGCCCCGGCGTGGTGGCGTTCCCCTTCAGTTTTGGTCACTGGTCGAGCGGCGCGCAGGATGTGGAAATTGACGGCAAAGTGGTCAAAGGCGATTCGCGCCGCGCCGTGCCGCTGATGGCGAATGGCGCCATGCAACTCGACCCCGTGCTGGGCAACACCGGTCTCAGCGACGTGGCTGGCGGTTCGGCGGTGTTCTATGACAGCATGGTGAAGGTGGAGAAGGTATAGTTTACCCTCACCCCCAGCCCCTCTCCCACCAGGAGAGGGAAGCCAAAGCCGTCCCGCGGGTGAAAACGCCTGCGGGACGGTTTTGCGTTGTGGGGTTTCGGAGTAAAATTAGGCTTACGAATCTACAGGTTAAGTCCTAAAGGATAGTTGGAATGCGAATTTTTCCATGCCCTTACCTGAAAGGCGAAGTGGAATTGACCGATGAGCGCGAAGCCCACATTGCTCAAACCCATCCCGACCTGTTGCCCGAATTTCTGCCGCAGTTGGAGCAGACCCTGCTCGACCCGGACGAAGTTCGGCGCAGCGAGCGCATGAGCGGGGCGCGGATGTTCTATCGCTGGTTCGAAGATGTGCGGCAGGGAAAGTATGTGGCGGTTGTGGTGGTGAGCGAAGCCGCTTCTGTTGAGCGCCACTGGATTATCACCGCCTATATGACCCGTCGTTTGATGAATGGAGATGTAGAATGGCAGAAAAGTTAACCTTTTCCTATGACCGCGAAGCGGATATTTTATATATCAATACCGTGCCGCCCTATCCTGAACAGGAATCGCAGGAATTGGGCGATGAAGTGATTGCGCGCATCAACCCCAAGACGGGAAAAATCGAAAATTTCGAAGTGCTGTTTTTTACCAGCCGCCTGCTGCGAAAGGAGATGTTCTCTCTGCCTGTCGTCGCAGATTTGCGCCCGGTCGCTGCGTAGTCAACCCGCAGGAAAAATCTGACATGCGCCTGTCCACTATGGATGAAAAGCGGCGGTTGAGCATTTAAGAAGTCGAATCGCCGTTCGTGGTACGCCGTGCCGCTCATGGCAAACGGCGCCATGCAACTCGACCCCGTGCTGGGCAACGTCACCCTCAGCGACCTGGCCGGCGGCTCGGCAGTGTTCTATGACAGCAAGGTGAAGATGGAGAAGGTGTAGTTTACCCTCACCCCCAGCCCCTCTCCCCAAAGGAGAGGGGAGTCAATGCCGTCCCGCGGGTGGAAATGCCTGCGGGACGGGATTTCATTCCCCCACTTGCACCTTTCCCAGCACATTCCAGCCGTGCGCCGCGTCCCAAATGCCCTCGTTGGCAAAACGGATGGCATAATGCGGGGCGGTGCGCAGCGTCTCGGCGGGGTCGGGCAGCCACAGGGCGAGGGTGTATTCGCCGGGCCGCAAATCGGCGGGCAGGGCAACTGCGGCGGTGAAAGTGTGTTCGCCCGGCTCCCAGCGGCGGGGATCCACATCTGTTTTGTGAGTCAGGCTGGAAAGCCCGCCCTGCGGCTGTCTGCGGTCTGCGGTCGGCCGTCCATCGTCGAGGGGATTGCTCTTGAAAATGAGCGAATTGGGAGGTAACACTCTGGGCGGAAAACATACAGGAAGCCGCTATCTCAATTTATCTGGGAATCGAAGCAAATCCTTGAAAGCCGTTGTTATGGATGGTATAATCCGCCCGCTTTCAATATGGTGCCCATAGTTCAATGGCGGAACGTCTGACTGTGGATCAGAAGGCTGTGGGTTCGACCCCCACTGGGCACCCAGGTTATTTTCCCCCTTGGTGGGGATTTTTTTATCAGAAGGCTGCCTCTGCAGGTCAGAAGGCTGTCCCCGCAGGGGGGATGTATGGGTTCGACCCCCACTGGGCACCCAGGTTATTTTCCCCCTTGGCGGGGAATTTTTTTATCAGAAGGCTGCCTCTGCAAGGGGGATGATAAAAAACAGAGCGGTTCTAACACCGCTCTGTTAACTTTTACTGGAACGAGCGTTATTCTTGCTGCCCTTCCTTCTTCGCGACCTTGCCCCAGGTGTCTTTGAGTGTCACCGTGCGGTTGAAGACCAGGTGATCTGGAGTCGAGTCAAGGTCGGTGCAGAAGTAGCCGACGCGTTCAAACTGGAATTTATCGCCGGGTTTGGTATCTGCCAGGGATGGCTCAACCAGGCAGTTCGTCAACACTTGCAGGGAGTTCGGATTGATGATTTTGTCCAGGTCTTCGAAATCATCCGGTTTTTCGACTGTGAAGAGTTGTTCGTATAACCGAACTTCCGCCGGAATGGCATGCTGCGCCGAAACCCAGTGAATCGTGGATTTGACTTTGCGCCCATCCGGGGCGTCGCCGCCGCGTGTGGCGGGGTCGTAGGTGCAATGGACCGTCGTCACCGCACCGGTTTCGGGGTCCCGCTCAAACGATGTGCAGGTGACCAGATAGGCATACCGCAGCCGGACTTCGTTGCCCGGGTAAAGGCGGAAGTACTTTGGGGGCGGTGTCTCCCGGAAATCGTCCTGCTCAATGTACAAAACTTTCGAGAACGGGACTTTCCTTGTTCCCGCGCTCTCATCCTCCGGGTTGTTGATGGCATCTACCCACTCAACCTGCCCTTCAGGATAGTTGTCAATCACCAGTTTGAGCGGGTGCAAGACAGCCATCCGGCGTTGGGCGCGTTTATTCAAATCGTCACGAATGCAGGCCTCAAATTGCGCCATGTCCACCCACGAGTCGTTCTTCGTTTCGCCGGTTTGAACAATGAAGTTCATAATGGCTTCGGGCGTGACGCCACGCCGGCGCAAACCGCGCAATGTGGTCAGGCGTGGATCATCCCACCCGCGCACGACGCCCATTTCCACCAGTTTACGCACTTTCCGTTTGCTCATCATGGCATATGTCAGATTGAGACGGGAAAACTCAATCTGGCGAGATGGAAATGCCTGGAGTTTTTCCAAGAACCATTCGTAGAGCGGACGGTGGATGATGTATTCGTTCGAGCAGAGCGAATGGGTAATCCCTTCCATCGAGTCGTTCTGACCGTGGGACCAGTCGTAGGTGGGGTAGATGTACCACTTGGTGCCGGTGCGGTGATGAGGGGTGCGGATGATGCGATACATCACCGGGTCACGCATCAGAATATTGGGATGGCTCATGTCAATCTTTGCCCGCAAGACCCGGCTGCCTTCGGGAAATTCGCCGTTTTTCATCCGCTCCAGCAGGTCGAGGTTTTCTTCCACGGAGCGATTGCGGTAGGGGGAATCGACCCCTGGCTTGAGAGCCATTTCGGTCTCACCCCATTTGACCTTATGAAGCGTACCGCGGCTGGCGCTCATTTCTTCCGGACTTTGGTCGTCCACATAGGCCAGGCCCATTTTGACCAGGCGCACTGCCCATTCGTAGAGAAGATCAAAGTAATCAGATGCGTAAGTTTCTTTATCCCATCGGATCCCCAGCCACTGGATGTCCTCTTTGATGGCCTCGACAAATTCGGTTTCCTCTTTCGCCGGGTTGGTGTCATCAAAGCGCAGATAAACTTCGCCGCCAAACTCTTTTGCGGTGAAGTAGTCAATCAAAAATGCTTTGACATGCCCAATGTGAAGATAGCCGTTTGGCTCAGGGGGCAGCCGGGTGCGAACATAGGTGAACCGACCGCTTTGCAGGTCTTTTGCCACTTCGTCCAGGATGAATTTGGCCAGTTTCGGGGAGTCTGAATTGTTCATAAGAGTCCTTTTCACGTACGCTTTTTACAAGAATGAGCATTTTGCCTTGTTGCAGAGCAAATTCTTGTCAGGATGACCTCACTGCAAGAATTGTGAAGTCTCAGCCTTTGGAGCAATTATAACAAAACGACGTGTAGAAACCCACAAGTTCTCGAGAAAAGTTCTGGCAGAGGCGTCTTAACTTCTTATGGCCTTCTCAAAGTCGCTTGACAAGTCTTGGCTTTTGTGGAGCGACAGAGCGATTTTGGCAAAAAACTGCAAAAACTGATTGCTTTACCAAATTCGCCCCCGCAATCTCGGACTTTGAAAAAACCATACCTCTTTGCTTCGTAGTTTTCTCAAAGTCAAATCTTTCACCGCAGAGCCGCTGAGAACGCGGAGAAAACCACAAAAAATCTCTGCGAACTCTGCGTCTCAGCGGTCAAAATTCTCAATTGCCGTGTTTCGCACAGGGCATCAAGGGACTTTGAGAAAGCCATATTAACTTCTGCGCACCCCTAGACGATTTTTCGCTCTGCGTGGTAGAATATCGCCCGCTGGATTGATGGGGGCTCGTCTAATGGCAGGACGACTGACTCTGGATCAGTTAGTAGTGGTTCGAATCCATTGCCCCCAGCCTGACCGCTCCGCAAGGGGCGGCTTTGTTTTAAGGACGAACCCTGCTTTTTGCCTCAGGCTGATTTTTGCGAGTTGGTCTTTCCAAGAAAAAATCCCCCCTCCTGAGAGGAAGGGGGGATGGTCGGGGTGGGCGGCTTCGAACCGCCGACTTCCACGTCCCAAACGTGGCGCGCTGGCCAACTGCGCTACACCCCGTGCGGGGGTGAGTATATCTGTATCGCCGAATGGCGTCAAGAATCTGATACAAATTCAGTTTTGTTCTGTTGCGATCAGGCCATTGCGGGCCGCCTGCCACGCTGCGCTCGCGGCAGGTTCCGGCGGCGACGGCGAAGCGTACCCTCCCTGGCGGGGAGATTGCTTTGTTCGCAGTGACATAGTTTGAGAAGGTTTGCAGCAGAGCAATTCAGTTTCTGTTTTACTTCTGCCTGCATGATGAGCCAGGACATTCTAACAACAAAAAAGCGGCGAAACTCCAAGTTATAATACACCTTCAATAATCATTCAGGCCTTGACCTGGACATCACGAGTTACACTTACTTGAGGACCAAAGGCGCTCTTCTTTTGCTTGCTGTTGTGCGTTCTGCTGATGTCCTTGCCAGGCCCTGTACTCTATCACTTTAGAGAGGACTCCATGAACATCTTTCTCACAGGCGGGGCCGGTTACATTGGCTCTGCGGCTGCTGAAATGCTTCTCAAGGCCGGTCATTCCGTCACCGTGTACGATTCCCTGGTCACTGGCTACCGCGCTGCTGTGCCTGCCAATGCTCATTTCATCCAGGCTGACCTGGCCGACGTTGCTGCTCTCCAAAAAGCACTCACAGCCCAACCGTATGACGCCGTCATGCATTTTGCCGCTTTCATCGAGGCTGGCGAAAGCATGAAAAATCCGGGCAAATTTTTCCAGAACAATTTAGCCAACTCCCTGACGCTCATTGAAATGACCTGGCGGGCTGGTATCAAGCGCTTTGTGCTTTCTTCCACGGCGGCTGTCTATGCTTCCAGCGAAGAACCATTGCGCGAAGACTCGCCCATTGACCCGGCCAACGTCTATGGCTATACCAAACTGGCTATTGAACAAGCGCTTGAGTGGTACTGCCGCATTTACGGCATGCACTATGCTGCCTTACGTTACTTCAATGCCTGCGGCGCTTTGCCAGGTCGCGGCGAGGCTCATTCCCCCGAGTCCCACCTCATCCCGATTGTCCTCAAGACAGCCCTCGGCCAATACCCGGCTGTCTCCATCTACGGCACCGACTACCCCACGCCCGACGGCACCTGCATCCGTGACTACATCCACATTGCCGACCTCATCTCCGCCCATCTCCTGGCGCTTGAAGCGCTTGGCGAACGCGACCGGCTGGTGTACAACCTCGGCAACGGGAACGGTTACTCGGTCCGCGAAGTGATCGAAACGGCCCGGCGCGTGACCGGGCGCCCCATCCCGGCGATCGAGGCTCCACGCCGCCCCGGCGATGCCCCCCGTCTCGTCGCCTCCTCCGAAAAAATCCGCCGCGAATTGGGCTGGCAACCCCAGCATCCCTCTCTCGAAGAAATCATTGCTTCTGCCTGGGAGTGGCACGCCTCCCATCCCAATGGCTATCAAGATTTGCATTGACCCGCAGTTTGCGCAAGGTCAAAGTTTTTACCGCAGAGACCGCTGAGAACGCAGAGAAAACCACAAAAAATCTCATAACTACCTGCTCCTGTCGTTACAGCCGCCTGCCACGCTGCGCTCGCGGCAGGCTCCGGTAGCGACCGCCAAGCGTACCCGCCGGGGAAGCGATTGCCTTGCTTGCTAGAAGATTGCTTTGCTCACACGGACAAACAGGGGCAAGATTTTTTTATCCCATTGCAGGGTAGGGATGACAAAATCTTTGCGAACTTGGTGTACTCAGCGGTCAAAATGGCCATTGCCATGTTGTGCACAGGTGATCCAGGGACTTTGAGAAAGTCATGCTTTCTAACACTTCTCTTATTGACGCTCGTTTTTCTGCGTGGTATGATTATCTCGCTAGTTTTAGCACTCTCGAAGCGAGAGTGCTAATTTGAAGGGCCGAACGATGAACGATTTAACCGAGCGTCAACGTTTCCTCCTCAATCTGATTGTGCGTGAATATACCGAAACCGCACAACCGGTTGCCTCGCGCACCCTTGTCGAAAAATACCATCTCGACCTCAGCCCGGCGACGGTGCGCAATGAAATGGCCGTCCTGACCGACTTCGGCTACCTGCGCCAGCCGCACACCTCCGCTGGCCGCGTTCCCACCGAAGACGGTTATCGCTACTTCGTCACCCACATCGTCTATCAGGCCGACCTGCCCGAATCGGCGCGCCATACCATCAGCCACCAGTTTTACCAGGCACGCCAGGACGTCGAACTATGGATGCCCCTGGCAGCCTCCATCCTGGCGCACCACTCGCGGGCAGCCTCGCTCGTGACCGCTCCTCATGCCGAGCGGGCGCGCTACCAGCATCTTGAACTCATCTCCACCCAGGGGCGTCAGGTATTGATGGTCCTCGTCCTCGGTGGGGGAGAAGTCCGCCAGCAATTATTGACCCTTGCCGAGCCGGTGCCTCAATCCCGCCTGTCTGAGACGGCAGACCTCCTCAACCGTATCTGCATCGGACGCACTACCGAAGAAATTAGCGCGCTGCCCTCTCCCAGCGACGCCCTCGCCAGGGACGTCATCAGCCTGATTGTGGCCGAAATGAATCGAGATGAGCAGCGCATCGCGGGCGAAATTTACATGGACGGCCTGACCAATGTCCTCTCTGAACCCGAATTCCTCGGCTCCGACGATGCCCGTCGCACCATTCGCCTCTTCGAAGAACGCAGTTTACTCCAAGAACTGCTCATGCAGGTCTTGCCCGAAACCATCGTCGGCGGTGTCCAGGTGCTGATTGGTGGGGAGGGCAAATGGGAAGAACTCAAACAATGTTCCGTTGTCCTTGCCCGCTACGGCATTCCCGGTCAGGCGACGGGAGTGCTGGGCGTTTTTGGCCCCACCCGCATGGCCTACTTCCGCACCATCCCGACTGTGCGTTTCATGGCCGACCTGTTGAGCGACTTGATTTCTGAAACCATTGCTGGAGAGCAAAATGAGCAATAAAAAAGACAAAGTGCGCCATCCTGCCCCACAACCCGAATCCACTCCTGAAGCGACTGCCGCGTCGTCTGCCTCTTCCCAGCCGGAGGGGGCGCCGGACGCTGCCTCCGCCTCAGCCGGTTCCACAGATACCCTGGCCGAAGTGCAGGCTCGGGCTGCCGACCTCGAAAAACAACTCGCCGAGGTCCAGGCTCAGGCTGCCGAATACAAAGACGGCTGGCAACGTGCCGTGGCCGAACTCCAGAATTACCGGCGCCGCGTTGAGCGAGAGCAGGCCGAAACTTACCAGGTGGCCCTCACCAACATCATCAAGCGCTATCTGCCCATTCTCGACGACCTTGAGCGCGCCTTAGAGCATCGCCCGGCTGACCTGCCCTGGGCTGATGGCATCGAACTTATTTATCGCAAACTCAAGACCACCCTGGAAAACGAAGGTATCAAGCGTATCGAAGCCGAAGGCCAGCCCTTTGACCCCAACTTTCATGAAGCCATTGCGCAGGAACCGGCAGAAGGTGTCGAAAGCGGAACGGTCATCGGCGTTGTTCAGCAAGGTTACATGCTGGGTGAGCGTGTCATTCGCCCGGCCCTGGTACGTGTAGCCCAGTAATCTTCTCTTTCTTTTGGGAGACCTCATGGGAAAAATCATTGGTATTGACCTCGGCACCACTAACTCTGTCTGCGCGGTGATGATGGGTACAGAACCCGTGGTCATCCCCTCCGCGGAAGGCGAACGTCTTGTCCCCTCGGTTGTGGCTTTCAACAAAAACCACGAACGCCTCGTCGGGCGGGTGGCGCGCAATCAGGCTATCATCAACTCGCAGAACACCATTTTCTCCATCAAACGCTTCATGGGGCGAAAATACGAGGACCCCGAAGTCCAGCGCACCATTGCCCGCGTCCCCTACACCGTTTTACCTGCCGATAACGGTGATGTGCGCGTCCTCCTCGATGGCAAAGAATACTCCCCGCCCGAAATTTCGGCCATGATTTTGGCCAAAATCAAGCGCGACGCCGAAGCCTACCTGGGCGAACCGGTGACTCAAGCAGTCATCACCGTTCCGGCCTACTTCAACGATGCCCAGCGCAACGCCACCAAAGATGCCGGCAAGATCGCTGGCCTGGAAGTCTTGCGCATCATCAACGAGCCGACAGCCTCCTCCCTGGCCTATGGCCTCGACAAGAAAACGAACGAGATCATCGCCGTTTACGACCTCGGCGGCGGCACCTTCGACATCTCCATCCTGGATGTCGGCGAGGGCGTCTTCCAGGTCCGCTCTACCAGCGGCGACACCTTCCTCGGCGGCGACGACTTTGACTTGCGCATCATGGATTACCTCATCCAGGAATTTCAGAAAGAACACAACATCGACCTCCGCCAGGACAAACAGGCCATGCAGCGCCTGCGCGAGGCCGCTGAGAAAGCCAAAATCGAACTCTCTTCGATGTTGCAGACCGAAATCAACCTGCCCTATCTCACTGCCGATGCCTCGGGTCCCAAACATCTCGTCACCACCCTCACGCGCGCCAAATTAGAACAATTGACGTCTGACCTGATCGAAAAAACCCTCATCCCCGTGCGCCAGGCTCTATCCGATGCCGGTCTCACCCCGGCAGACATCAACGAGGTCGTCCTCGTCGGTGGCATGACGCGCATGCCGGCTGTCCAGGAGGCAGTCAAGCGCTTCTTTGGCAAAGAACCTCACAAGGGCGTCAATCCGGATGAGGTCGTCGCCATTGGCGCAGCCATTCAGGCGGGCGTGCTCGGCGGCGAGGTCAAAGATATCTTATTGCTCGACGTAACACCCCTGACGCTTTCTGTCGAAACCCTCGGCGGGATTGCCACTCCCATCATCGAGCGCAATACCACCATTCCCACCCGCCGCAGCCAGATTTTCTCCACTGCCAGCGATAACCAGACCCAGGTCGAAATTCACGTCCTGCAAGGAGAACGCCCCATGGCAGTGGACAACAAATCCCTCGGCAAATTCATCCTGGATGGCATTCCGCCGGCCCCGCGCGGCGTTCCTCAAATTGAAGTCACCTTTGACATCGACGCCAACGGCATTCTCAAAGTCACTGCCCTCGACAAGGCGACTGGCCGCAGTCAACACATCACCATCACCGCCTCCTCTGGCCTCTCTCAGGAAGAGATCGAGCGGATGCGCAAAGAGGCCGAAGCCCATGCCGCCGAAGACAAGAAAAAACGCGACCTGATCGAGGCGCGCAACCTGGCAGACAATGTTGCCTACGGCGCCGAAAAAGCCCTGGCCGAATTTGGCGATAAACTCTCCGATGAACTCAAAGCCGAGATCCGCGCCGCGATTGACGAAGCCCGCAAAGTCAAGGAAAGTGAAGATGTGGATGCCATTCGCAAGGCAGTGGATAGACTGAATCAGGTAGTACAGAAAATCGGCGCGTCGGTGTACCAGCAGACCGGTCCCGCGGCCGGTCCCGCAAGCGGTTCTGCCGGTGCGCAAGACCCCTCGAACTCAGACGCTACCCCTGATGCCTGATGTTCGACCTGTCTTCTCCCTCCCGCAGGTTGAGACGCGGCCTCTGCCGGTGAGTGTGCTTGGGCGCAATCCCCTTCTATCCGTCGTTTTCTCACCTGCGGGAGAGAATGGATCGAAAAATAAACTTTTCTCTGTGGCTAACCTTTCTTGGGACATTTTCTGACCTGAAACAGGTGGATCACTTCCATGACAAACCGCGATTACTACGAAATTCTCGGCGTTCCTCGTAATGCCTCTCAGGAAGACATCAAGTCTGCCTTCCGTAAATTGGCGCGCCAGTATCACCCCGACGTCAGCAAAGAGCCCGACGCCGAAGAAAAATTCAAAGAAATTAATGAGGCCTATGGTGTGCTTTCTGACCCCGAGAAACGCCGCCGTTATGACCAGTTTGGTCGAGCCGGCTTAGGCGACATGGGCGGTGTTGACATGCACGATTACACCATGGACTTCAGCGACCTGGTCGAAGAACTGTTCGGCAGTTTTGGCTTCGGATTTGGCACCTCAGGCGGACACTCCTCGCGCCGGCCGCGCCGCGGGCGTGACTTGCAAATCTCGCTTACTCTGAAATTCGAAGAAGCAGTTTTTGGCACCGAGAAGACCATTGAAGTTACCCGTAACGAGGTCTGCTCTACCTGCCGCGGCTCAGGCGCTGCTCCCGGCACCTCGCCGCAGCGTTGTCAAACCTGTGGCGGGCGTGGCGAAGTTCGCCAGGTGCGGCAAACCATTTTGGGCTCCATGATGCAGTCGGGGCCATGCCCCACCTGTGGGGGGCGGGGCGAGGTGATTCCTTCTCCCTGTCCCACCTGCCGCGGTACCGGCCTCGAGCGCCGGACGGTACGCAAGGTCGTCTCCATCCCCGCTGGCGTGGATAATGGCACGCAAATCCGACTGGCCGGTGAAGGCGAGCCGGGGACGCTCGGTGGCCCAAATGGCAATTTATACATCGTTCTCAACGTCAAACCGCATAAATTCTTCAAGCGGCGGGGCAACGATATTGTCCTCGACCTGGGCATCAACGTTGCTCAGGCGGCTCTTGGCGCCGAAATCGAAGTCCCCACTGTGGACGGCAAGCACGAAAAACTCTATATTCCTGCAGGCACACAACCCGGCAAGGTTTTCATCATCAAAGGCCGTGGGGTCCCCTATTTGCGCAAAAACGGGCGCGGTGATCAGCGGGTTGTCATCAACGTCGAAATCCCGACTCACCTTACCCGAGAACAGCGCGAACTTTTCGAAAAACTGGCGGCCACGTTAGGCACAGGCGTTAAGCCGAAAGAAAAAGGGTTCCTCGACTGGCTCAATGAGACCTTTGGAGGCTAAATGAACTGGCTTGAGGTCTCTCTTACCGTAGATGGAGAACTCGCTGAAGCCGTGGCCGACGTGCTGGCGCGTTTTGCCCCCAATGGCGTCACCACCGAACAAGCCGTCCGCTTTGATGACGCCGAGGATGAAGGTACCCCCTTTGGGCCGATCACCGTCCGTGCCTACCTTCCGGTGGATGAAATGCTCGAAGAAAGGCGGCAAAAACTGGAAGAAGCGCTGGCCTATTTGGGCATGATTCAACCCTTGCCGGCCCCTACCTTCACCCCCATTGCCGACCAGAACTGGATGGAAGCCTGGAAAGAGCGCTACCGGCCCATTCCCATCGGCCAACACCTCATCATCGTCCCGGCATGGCTCGATTCGCCCGATCCGGCGCGCATTCCCATCAAAATAGACCCTGGCATGGCGTTTGGCACCGGCACCCATCCCACCACGCAGTTATGCCTGGAATTTCTCGAAGAATTCCTGACCCAACCGTCGGGCAATCCATCTTCTGCTGTCCTTGACGTCGGCTGTGGCTCAGGCATCCTCTCGATTGCCGCCATTAAACTGGGCGTTCCCTTTGCCCTCGGAGTGGACATTGACGAGGCCTCCCTCCGCGCCAGCCGTGAAAACGCCGAGGCCAACGGCGTCGAAGCCGGGCGTTTCGCCCTGGGCCTCGGCTCGGTGACCGAAATTCTTGCCGGTCAATTCCCGATTCGACAGGCACCGTTGGTGCTGGCCAACATCCTTGCCCCGGTCCTTGTCCGCCTCTTCGAGGCCGGCATGGCTCAGTTAATCGAACCAGGTGGCCGAATCGTCTTATCGGGGATCCTCGAAGATCAGGCCCAAACGGTGATCGAAGCGGCGCAGGCCCACGGTCTGGTGTTAATCGGCCGCAAGCAGATGGGGGACTGGGTAGCGCTGGCCTGCCAACGTTAAAAACGTCTCTCCGTTTCCTCGTTTTATGCTATCATACGGCCAATGACCCGTCGCCGTCTGATTCTGTACTTATTGCTGAACGTCCTGATCTCAGCCACCGTCACGGGCCTGGTGCTGTTTCTCTACGATCGCTTTATCCGCCCCGACTGCGCCCGCGGCGTGGGCGCCAGGACCGATGTGACGATTGTGGGCGTCGCTGCGCCTGGCGACCTGCAGGCTGAAACAGTTACCCTGACCAATTCTGGTACCGATCCGGTCGTCCTGACCGGTTGGATGTTGCAGGACGGCGAGGGCGCTACTTTCACCTTTCCGCAACTCACCCTCTACCCGGGCGGCAGCGTTCGCGTCCATACTGCCTCGGGCAAAAACACGATAGTCGATCTTTATTGGGGCAGCCATGTTCCCTTGTGGCGTTCTGGCAAACAAGTCGTTCTTTATGATGTTCAAGGCCTGGCGCGTGCCTTCTACCGCATTCCCTGATTGTCCTTGTCCTGGTGTCTGACATGTCTCAAACTCTCTATCGCAAATGGCGTCCCCGTCAATGGGAAGAAGTGGTGGCCCAACAGCACATCACCCAAACCTTGCGCAATGCTGTCGCAAGTGGGCGGGTGGCCCATGCCTACCTTTTTGCAGGCCCGCGCGGTACCGGCAAGACCACCGTCGCCCGTTTGCTGGCCAAAGCCCTCAACTGCACCCATCCCGATCCTGCCCGGCATCCGTGCGATGAGTGCGACTTCTGCAAAGCCGCCAACGAAGGCCGCTTCCTCGACCTGATAGAAATTGACGCCGCCTCCCAAACCGGCGTGGACGACGTGCGCGACCTGCGCGACAAAATCAATTTTGCACCTACCCAGGGCCGCTACAAGATTTACATCATTGACGAAGTGCACATGTTTTCCAACAGCGCCTTCAATGCCCTGTTGAAGACGCTCGAAGAACCGCCGCCTCATGCCATCTTTGTCCTGGCGACCACAGAAATCCACAAAATTCCCCCCACGGTCATTTCGCGCTGTCAGCGCTACGAATTTCGCCGCCTGCCTGTAGATGCCATCGTTGCCCAACTACAAAAAATTGTGGCTGCCGAGAACATCCAGGCAGAACCAGAAGCCCTTACCCTGATTGCTCGCCAATCGGCAGGAGGCATGCGCGACGCCATCTCCTTGCTGGACCAACTGGCTTCCTCTGGCCAAACCATCACCCTTGGACTCGTCCAGCAGGTACTCGGCATAGCCACCGGGCAGACGGTTCTGGCCGTAACCGAAGCGCTGCTCGACCGGAATCCGGCGGCTGCGATGGACGCCATCCACGCTGCGATCGATTCCGGTGCCGATTCTCGCCAGCAGGCGCGGCAGATTGTCGATTACCTGCGCGCCCTCCTCCTGATTCAGATGGGCAATGGGGCGCAGGTGGACCTGACAGCCGAGACGCGCGCCCGCGCCGAGCGCCACGCCGCGGCTTTTTCTCCCGCGCAACTCTTGCGTATAATCAAGATATTCAACGCTGCGGCTTCTGACCCGCGTGGCAACTGGCAACCGTCCTTACCGCTCGAACTGGCGGTTGCCGAATCCCTGGAATCCTTAACTCCAGCCGCTACTTCCCCGACTTCTCAGGCTGTTGCCCTGCCCAAAACAGAGCCTGCTGGCGTTGCAGGAATGCCTCAGGCTGCTTCTGCACAGGAGCAAAAAGCCCCTGTGCCTTCCTCCTCAGCCGAACCACAAACCACAGCCAACCTTGTCACGCTTGCCCAGGTCATGAAAGTCTGGAAGCAAATCAGCGCAACGGTGAAAGCCAGCAACATTCCACTTTCTGCCTTATTGAATTCGGCGAAATTGCTTGAACTCAAAGAGGATACCCTGGTCCTTGGCTTTTCCAGCACAATTTTGCGAGATAAAGCCGATACCCCCGAACAAATTGAGACAATTCGCAAAGCCATCCAGCAAATTCTGGGCGTGGACTTGAAAATTCGCTGTGTTGTTTCCAGTGCTACCCAGTCCACTCACCTGGATATTAACCCCAACGGCATGGTTGCGGCTGCCTTGAAATCAGGCGGTAAAATTGTGGATACCCAGGAATGATTTTTAGACTCTGATTGATCTGTTACTCTATCCCTGGAGGTGTTGATATGGCAAAAGGATTTAACAAAATGCCCGGCATGGGCGGACAGAGTGGCATGTTGCAGCAACTCCAGCGTTTGCAGCAACAGATGGCTGAAGCCCAGGAACGTCTGGCGCAAGAGACGGTAACGGCCTCTGCCGGAGGGGGAGCCGTCAAAATTGTCATGACAGGCGACCAACACTGCCAGTCTGTAGAAATTGACCCCGAATTGCTCAAAGATGCGGATGCAGAAATGCTCCAGGATCTGGTTCTTACGGCAGTCAACCTCGCCCTCGACAAATCTCGTGAACTTCAGCAGCAGGTGATGGGGTCCCTGGCGGGTTCCCTGCCGTTCTAGCCTATCCCGGCTGTTTGCCCGGTCTATCTCTCGCACGTTTGCCTTTGACCAGAAGGGCTTTATGCTACCCGATCCCATCCAAAACCTGATCTTTGCCCTCGAACGTCTCCCTGGCATTGGACCCAAAACGGCCTCCCGCCTGGCGTTTTACCTCCTGCGTGCTCCTGAGGAAATTTCTGCTTCGTTGGCCCAGGCGTTGACCGATTTGAAAACCAAAATTGCCTTTTGCCAGGAATGCTTTAACATCACCATCGCCGGGAAGGAACGTTGTGCGATTTGTGAAAGTCCTCAGCGCGATCCCAGCCAGATTTGCGTCGTGGAAGAGCCGCTGGACATTCTTTCGATTGAGCGGCTTGGAGTGTATCAGGGCAAATACCATGTTTTGCAGGGCGTCATTAATCCCATCGAAGGAATTGGGCCGGAGGACTTGAAAATTGGTGCCTTGTTGGAGCGAGTTCGGCGGGGTGGGGTCAGAGAAGTGATTCTGGCCACCGATCCCACCATGGAGGGGGATGCTACCGCTCAATACCTGCACCCGCGGCTCAAGGCACTGGGGGTCCAGGTCACGCGGCTGGCGCGTGGTCTGCCAATTGGTGGCGACCTGGAATATGCCGACCAGAACACCCTTCTGCGTGCCCTTTCTGGGCGGCAGGAGATGGGATGATTGGCAAAAAAACCGGGGAATTGCCTCCCTGCCGCAGGTGGGGAGGGTACCAAAGCGAAGATTCAACCTTAAAAAATTCAAATTGGTCCAAAAAGTCCTTGACAAGAAGATATCCCTGCGTATAATAGGCACGCACACTTAACCCCGACAAGATCTCGCCTGCGAAGGCAGATCGTTTACAACTGGAATCACCTAACGTCAGAGTTTCAACGCAGCAAGGGATGATGCCTGACGAGCCGATGTTGAAGGGTACGCATCGGCAATTTCGTCTCTAAAAAAGCCTTGACAGTGTGGAACGATGCGGGTAGAATACGGCCCGCTTGGTTCACTGGACCTTAACAACTGAAGAGTGATAGGAAGTCAAGCCTAGTCGTTCTTTTTCCGTACTTAACGCTCGCAAGAGCGATTATTTTACGGAGAGTTTGATCCTGGCTCAGGATGAACGCTGGCGGCGTGCTTAATACATGCAAGTCGAACGGAGGTCTTGTAGCAATACGAGACCTTAGTGGCGAACGGGTGCGTAACGCGTTGGCGACCTGCCCCGAAGTGTGGGATAACAGTTCGAAAGGACTGCTAATACCGCATGTGGTTTTCCGGATTAGACGCCGGATTTCTAAAGCAGCAATGCGCTTCGGGAGGGGCCTGCGTCCCATCAGCTAGTTGGTGAGGTAACGGCTCACCAAGGCTACGACGGGTAGGGGACCTGAGAGGGTGGTCCCCCACACTGGCACTGAAACACGGGCCAGACACCTACGGGTGGCAGCAGTAGGGAATATTGGGCAATGGGCGAAAGCCTGACCCAGCAACGCCGCGTGCGCGATGAAGGTCTTCGGATCGTAAAGCGCTTTTCTGCGAGATGAGAAAGGACAGTATCGCAGGAATAAGTCTCGGCTAACTACGTGCCAGCAGCCGCGGTAACACGTAGGAGGCAAGCGTTATCCGGATTTACTGGGCGTAAAGCGCGTGCAGGCGGTTCGGTAAGTTGGATGTGAAAGCTCCTGGCTCAACTGGGAGAGGTCGTTCAATACTACCGGACTTGAGAGCAGTAGAGGGAGATGGAATTCCCGGTGTAGTGGTGAAATGCGTAGATATCGGGAGGAACACCAGTGGCGAAAGCGGTCTCCTGGACTGTTTCTGACGCTCAGACGCGAAAGCTAGGGGAGCAAACGGGATTAGAGACCCCGGTAGTCCTAGCAGTAAACGATGTGAACTTGGCGTCGGTGATGTAAAAATCATCGGTGCCGAAGCTAACGCGATAAGTTCACCGCCTGGGAACTACGGCCGCAAGGTTAAAACTCAAAGGAATTGACGGGTCCCCGCACAAGCAGCGGAGCGTGTGGTTTAATTCGTTGCTACACGAAGAACCTTACCCGGGCTTGACATGACGATGAACGATTGCGAAAGCATGAGGCTCCCGCAAGGGACATCGCCACAGGTGTTGCATGGCTGTCGTCAGCTCGTGTCGTGAGATGTTCGGTTAAGTCCGCCAACGAGCGCAACCCTCGCCGTATGTTACATGTGTCATACGGGACCGCCGGTATCAAGCCGGAGGAAGGTGGGGATGACGTCAAGTCAGCATGGCCTTTATGTCCGGGGCTACACACACGCTACAATGGTCGGTACAATGGGTTGCTAAGCCGCGAGGTAGAGCCAATCCCCAAAGCCGGCCTCAGTTCAGATCGCAGGCTGCAACCCGCCTGCGTGAAGTCGGAGTTGCTAGTAAACGCGCGTCAGCCATAGTGCGTTGAATACGTTCCCGGGGATTGTACACACCGCCCGTCACGTCATGGGAGCTGGCAACACCTGAAGCCGGTAGCCTAACCCGTAAGGGAGGGCGCCGTCGAGGGTGGGGCTGGTGACTGGGACGAAGTCGTAACAAGGTAGGTGTACCGGAAGGTGCGCCTGGATCACCTCCTTTCTAGAGTAATGAGCATAGTTTTGATCTCACGAAACCAATGCTCGACTTCAAATCTTTTGCCTGCGGTGGGCAAAAGTCGACGAAAGCGAGATTTCCTATCACTCCTCAGTTGTTGAGGGCCAGAAAGGCGGGCCTGTAGCTCAGTTGGTTAGAGCACAGTCCTGATAAGACTGGGGTCACTGGTTCGAATCCAGTCAGGCCCACCTGAAGTTCAGGAAGTGCTCGGGGATGTAGCTCAGCGGGAGAGCAGCGCCTTTGCAAGGCGAAGGCCACGGGTTCGAATCCCGTCATCTCCACTGGGCGATGCCTTGAGACGAATAAAGGATGAGAGAAGTTTGAATTTGATGCGTGCGCAGGTGACATAATTTCTGGTAGGCTCTATCGCAGTGGTCTGTTACGGCCCGGCGATAAGCCGGGTCGCCTTGTCGAAAAAATAAGCGAGTTGATGGGCAACCGATGCCCTTGACAAATGTGAAGAGCATCGGCCGCTTATCAACAGCGGATCAGAACCTTGAAAATTGAATAGTCTCTGATTTATTTTGTAGGCCGAACAGTATCAATTTCTCCGCATCACGTGGAGAAGCTACGAAGGGCTTACGGTGGATGCCTTGGCGCCAAGTGCCGATGAAGGACGTGGGACACTGCGATAAGCTCCGGTTAGCCGTGAACAGGCGTTTGACCCGGAGATCTCCGAATGGGGAAACCCGCTGGAGCGAACCTCCAGCATCCTCTTGCTGAACACATAGGCTTGAGGAGGGGCACCCGGGGAACTGAAACATCTAAGTACCCGGAGGAAAAGAGACCATTCCCCTAGTAGTGGCGAGCGAACGGGGAGCAGCCCAAACCGCCCGTGCTTGCACGGACGGGGTTGTAGGGTCCAGCATATGGAAGTTACAAATCAGTCTGCTAGCAGAAAGGTGTGGGAAAGCCTACCCAAGAGGGTAATAGTCCCGTATGCGAAAGTGGACTGACTTCCGCTGGATACCTGAGTACTGCCGGGCACGCTAATCCGGCAGGAATCTGGGGAGTCCACTCTCCAAGGCTAAATACACTTGGCGACCGATAGTGAACAAGTACCGCGAGGGAAAGGTGAAAAGTCTCCCTGTTAGGGCAGTGAAATAGAACCTGAAACCGTAAGCCTACAAGCAGTCGGAGGGCTAATGGCGTGTCGGTGCTCCGGGGAAACCCGGGTGCGCGGCGCTATGCCTGACGGCGTGCCTCTTGGAGAATGAGCCTGCGAGTTAATCTCAGCGGCGAGGTTAAGGGAGTGACACCCGAAGCCGTAGCGAAAGCGAGTCTGAATAAGGCGTATAGTCGTTGGGATTAGACCCGAAACCGGGTGAGCTACCCATGGCCAGGGTGAAGCGAGTTTAATCACTCGTGGAGGCCCGAACCTACTAACGTTGCAAAGTTAGGGGATGAGCTGTGGGTAGAGGTGATATGCCAAACGAACTCGGATATAGCTGGTTCTCCCCGAAGTAGCTTTCGGGCTAGCGTCATGCGTTTAGTAACGGAGGTAAAGCACTGGATGAGCTAGAGGGCTTACCGCTTATCGAACTCAACCAAACTCTGAATGCCGTTACTCCACAGCATGGCAGTCGGACTCCGGGAGATGAGTTTCGGGGTCGAGAGGGAAACAGCCCAGATCATCGGCTAAGGTCCTTAAATCTACGCTAAGTGGGAAACGAGGTGAGATTACTTGAACAACCAGGAGGTTGGCTTAGAAGCAGCCATCCTTTAAAGAGTGCGTAATAGCTCACTGGTCTAGTGATCTTGCGCGGAAAACTTAACGGGGCTAAGCGTAGTACCGAAGCCATGGGCTTTGCGCAAGCAAAGCGGTAGGGGAGCGTTCTGCCAGCGGTGAAGGTCGACCGTGAGGACGGCTGGAGCGGGCAGAAGTGAGAATGCAGGCATGAGTAGCGTACAAACACGTGAGAACCGTGTTCGCCGTAAATCTAAGGTTTCCGACGCCAGGTCATTCCGCGTCGGGTTAGTCGGGTCCTTAGCCGAGGCCGAAAGGCGTAGGTGATGGACATCCGGTCAACATTCCGGAACCGTCTGGAAGGAGCGATGAGGGGACGCAACGAGGTAGGCCAGCCAGCGATTGGTTGTGCTGGTGCGATCCGCTTAGGCGTTGAGGCTTGTAGGAAAATCCGCAGGCCGAGCTGAGGCGAGAGCGTGCCCCCGAGGCATAAGTGGTTGAGCCTTGTTGCCGAGAAAAGCCTCTAAGCGTTGAATTCCAGATGCCCGTACCGCAATCCGACACTGGTAGATGGGTAGAGTATACCAAGGCGAACGGGAGAACCCTTGTTAAGGAATTAGGCAAATTGACCCCGTAACTTCGGGAGAAGGGGTGCCTGCGCAAGCAGGCCGCAGAGAAATGGCTCTAGTGACTGGTTAACAAAACCACAGGTCTCTGCAAAGCCGTAAGGCGATGTATAGGGGCTGACGCGTGCCCAGTGCCGGAAGGTTAAGGGGAGAGGTTAGCGCAAGCGAAGCTTTGAACCGAAGCCCCGGTGAACGGCGGCCGTAACTATAACGGTCCTAAGGTAGCGAAATTCCTTGTCGGGTAAGTTCCGACCCGCACGAACCGCGTAACAACTAGAGCACTGTCTCAACAAGGGACCCGGTGAAATTGAAATGGCTGTGAAGATGCGGCCTACCCGCAGCAGGACAAAAAGACCCCGTGGAGCTTTACTGCATCTTGGCATTGAGTTTGGGTGTGATTTGTGTAGCATAGGTGGGAGGCTATGAAACTGGGGCGCCAGCCTCGGTGGAGCCACCGTTGAAATACCACCCTGATCACACTTAGACCCTAACCCCGCACCGTCATCCGGGCGGGGGACCGTGCCAGGTGGGCAGTTTGACTGGGGCGGTCGCCTCCTAAAAGGTAACGGAGGCGCCCAAAGGTTCCCTCAGGGTGAATGGAAACCACCCAAAGAGTGTAAAGGCATAAGGGAGCTTGACTGCAAGACCAACGCGTCGAGCAGAGTCGAAAGACGGGCTTAGTGATCCCACGGATCCGCGTGGAAGGGCCGTGGCTACCGGATAAAAGCTACCCCGGGGATAACAGGCTGGTGAGGTCCAAGAGTTCACATCGACGACCTCGCTCGGCACCTCGATGTCGGCTCATCGCATCCTGGGGCTGGATAAGGTCCCAAGGGTCGGGCTGTTCGCCCGTTAAAGCGGTACGCGAGCTGGGTTCAGACCGTCGTGAGACAGGTCGGTCTCTATCCGCTGTGGGCGTAAGGGATTTGAAGGGAGCTGCCTCTAGTACGAGAGGACCGAGGTGGACAGACCTCTGGTGTGCCAGTTGTCGTGCCAACGGCATCGCTGGGTAGCTACGTCTGGCAGAGATAACCGCTGAAAGCATCTAAGTGGGAAACTCGCCCTAAGATCAGATCCCTCTTCCGTAATGGAGTAAGACCGCAGGTAGACCACCTGCTTGATAGGCGGCATGTGTAAGCGCAGTAATGCGTTGAGCTAAGCCGTACTAATGGTCGAGGGCTTACTTTCGCGTGGTGCGGAGAACTTGATACTGTTCCTCAAAATAATCAGGACTATTCAATTCGGACTTGTGAACAAGTCTCTTTGGTGATTTGAGCGTCGAGGGTACACCCGGTCCCATCCCGAACCCGGAAGTTAAGCTCGACAGCGCCGATGGTACTTGGCGGGCGACCGCCTGGGAGAGTAGGTCATTGCCAAAGAGACTTTTCAATTTAGTGGCGCGCCGCACCTATGCAAACTGGATACCATCTGGCAAGATTGTCCTTGCAACCATCACGCCTCGGCTGCCTTGCCGGGGCTTTTTCTTGTCCTTTGCTATTTTTTTCCTGAAAGTTGATCTGTGCAAATCGAACGAACTGATCTCCGTAATATCGCCATCATTGCCCATGTGGACCATGGAAAGACCACTCTCGTGGATGGCTTACTGCGCCAGGCGCGTGTTTTCCGCGAGAATCAGCAGGTTGCTGAACGCGTGATGGATTCCAATGCCCTCGAGCGCGAACGTGGTATTACCATCCTGGCCAAAAATACAGCCATTACCATCCCGGACCCAGAGATGGGACAAATGGTCAAAATCAATATTGTGGATACTCCCGGCCATGCTGACTTCGGCGGTGAGGTTGAGCGCGTCATGAACATGGTGGACGGTGTCCTGCTGCTGGTGGATGCTGCAGAAGGCCCCATGCCGCAGACTCGCTTTGTCCTCAAGAAAGCCCTCGAATGTGGTCATAAGGCGGTCGTTGTCATTAACAAAGTGGATCGCAAAGACGCTGAACCGGAGCGTGTTCTCAATCAGACCTTCGATCTGTTCATCGAACTTGGCGCCACCGATGAACAGGCTGATTTTCCGGTCATCTATGCCCAGGCTACTACGGCGCAGGCTGGCCTCACTCCAGACCTCGGCCCGGATCTTCAGCCCTTGTTCCACGCTATTCTGCGGCATATTCCCCCGCCGCGCGTGGATGTGGATGCGCCACTTCAAATCCTTGTGACCAGCCTCGGCTATGATGATTACCGGGGTGTGACTGCTCTGGGTCGCATTTTTGCTGGACGGTTGCGCACTGGCCAGGCCCTGGCGCGTCTGACTGCAGACGGCTCCATCCATATGGAACGCGCCCGGTATATTTATGTTCACCAGGGGCTGGAGAAGGTGGAAGTCGAAGCGGCCGAAGCAGGCGAAATCGTCAGCCTGGCGGGGTTGGAGGAGATTGCCATCGGCGATACGCTCGCTGATCCCGAGGACCCACGTCCCTTGCCGCGCATCGAGGTCGAAGAGCCGACGGTACGCATGACTTTTGGCGTGAACACCTCGCCGTTTGCCGGGCGAGAGGGAAAATGGGGTACTTCCCGTAAACTTCGTCAGCGTCTCTTTGATGAATTGCGCACGAATGTCGCGTTGCGCGTGGAAGAGACTGACAGCCCCGATACTTTTCTCGTCTCCGGACGCGGTGAATTGCATTTGGGCATTCTGATTGAAACGATGCGCCGCGAAGGCTATGAATTTCAAGTGTCTCGGCCTGAAGTCATCTTTCACAGAGCGGCTGACGGCACTTTGCTGGAGCCTTATGAAGAAGTGCATATTGAGACCAGCAATGAGACGGTGGGGGTTGTGGTGGAAATGTTGGGGGCGCGCCGCGGCCGAATGGTCGAGATGCGGGATACCGGTCAGGGGACAACCCGCCTGGTGTACATTGCCCCGACTCGCGGCCTGCTTGGGTTCCGTTACCAGTTCCTGACAGCGACGCGCGGGGCAGGCGTCATGCATACTGTCTTTCACGGCTACGACGAAATGGCTGGTCCTCTCTCCACCCGTACGACTGCCTCGATTGTGGCCTGGGAGACAGGCGTTTCTACGACCTATGCTCTGAAGTCTGCCGAAGAACGCGGCACGCTTTTCATCGGCCCGGGTGTGGAAGTCTATGAAGGGATGGTCATCGGCGAGGCGAATAAGGGGATGGAAGTGCCCTTTAACGTCTGCCGCAAGAAACATCTGACCAACGTTCGCTCATCGCGTGGCGAGATGGAAATTCGCCTGACCCCGCCGCGCCAGATGAGTCTGGATGAGGCGATCGAATATCTGGCGGAGGACGAACTGCTCGAAGTAACCCCCCTTTCGTTCCGCATCCGCAAGCGCATTCTGGATACGGATGAGCGCGGCAAGCAGGCCAAAAAGGCCAGGGAATTCCTGGAAGAGTAAAGCAACTCCCGCAGGTTCGAAACTTGCGGGAGTGTTTATTTCTATTGCTTACTTTCTTTGCCCAACTTATCTTTTCTGAGTTGGCAGATTTTGGACTAGCGATGGTATTTGTTGCTTCACCGGATAAACGCTGCTTCCTGACTGGCCAGGGCGTCGCGCAGTTGGGTGACGTGGTCGTGGAAGAGGTTCATCTGCAGGGCTTCTTCGAGCGGGACGAATCGGATGTCGGTTGTCTCGTCGCTCAAGCCGATTTCCCCAGCGAGGCGCTCGACAAGGAAAGTCAGCACGATCATGTGAACGCGGTTGCCATCCGGATAGATAATCAACTGATCGGGATCGCTATAGACCCCTGTGAGGCGTCGAACGCGGACTTGCAGACCGGTTTCTTCAAAGACTTCGCGTTCGATTGATTCCGTGACCGATTCGCCAGCATCTACTCTGCCGCCGGGCAGGCACCACTGGCCGTTGTCGCGGCGACGGGTGAGCAGGACCTGCTGACCGGTTTCATCCAGCAGGACGGCCGAGCAACCCAGGCGAAGTTGCCCCTGGCGGGCGGCACGGGGGGCATACAGGATATGGGTGGGATGAGACATGGGCGGAATTTTACCAGAACAGCCCGAGTCGAACAGGCTTTTGGAAGAAGGATGGAAATAAAAAAGCCTGCATTCAGCAGGCCTGAGTGGCGAGGGTGAGACTTGAACTCACAACCCAGGGCTTATGAGTCCCCTGCTCCACCATTGAGCTACCTCGCCAGAGCGGGCTAGATATTACTATGAGGAAGCCATTTTGTCAACGATTTTTGTATGGCCCTTCTCAAAGTCGCTTGACAAGTCTTGGCTTTTGTGGCGCGACAGAGCAATTTTGGCAAAAAACGTAACTACCTACCCATTTTACCCTGAATGGTGTTAAACTATACCCATGCCTGAACAACCATGGATGGCAACCTCTCTGCTCGGACGGCTTGAGAATTTGGAAGCAGAAATAGAACGGCTGCAAGCCG